>Ga0315277_10000277_pt1 | contig 85242 bp, 76 predicted proteins | sample YL17G05_15_MG_FD_203695 | JGI IMG/M metagenome (GOLD analysis project Ga0315277, IMG submission 203695) | Sediment microbial communities from Yellowstone Lake, YNP, Wyoming, USA - YL17G05_15 | ecosystem: Environmental > Aquatic > Freshwater > Lake > Sediment | place: USA: Wyoming | collected...
AAGGAGCATCGCATAACGAAAGGTTACTCCGGCGCCGATATATCATCCGTATGCAGAGAGGCCGCCATGAACGCCTTGAGAAGAGACATCAACGCAAAAGAGGTTACCTTCAGCGATTTTGAGAAAGCTATGGAGAAGGCTCCGCCAAGCATATCGCCAGAAATTGAGAATTGGTACAGGAGCTTCATGAAGCAGGTTCGAAGGCTTCAGAAGCCTACGCCTTTTGTAGTGTAATCCCGGAAGCGACAGATAAACGTCAATTCACGCTTCTTTCTAGCTGACCTTTTTGATTCCTTCAAGGACATGAAAGTCTTCAGAATGCGCGCACGGATGCTATCTTCATCCTGTCGTGTGTCTGGCAAATGAAGGTGCCGTAATTGATGAATTATGTCCAATGGGACAGACGATTTCAGAAAAGGAATTGAGAACGAAAGCAAAAATCCTTGACAAACTCTTGAAAAAGATGGATAATGAAAGAAGGTGTAAATGGAACCCTGTTTTTTATCTCTATCCGCCTCCCTAGGACAATAGTGACCGAAAACCCAATAGACGTACACCCTTACTCTACACTCCTCAACTTTTTTCCCGCTCTTAGTACAATCCGTGCAAACATGAGATCTCATGGTTCTTCGCTGCGCGCACTTGACAATCATCTTCACTGCGAAGAGTGTTAAGCAACATAAGCTGTTCTTTCTGGCGCGGGTCTCGGCTGGGTTCTCCTAGATTCGCCGCACTTCATACAGCTCTGCTCACAAAGTTCAAGGTATTTCTCTTCACTTGTTAGAACCGCTTCAGCAGCCTTACCGCATAAGTCACTTTGCTCTTTACAACCCGCCTCGCTGCATAGTTTGGCGATAAATGCACAATGTTCACGGGCGTCTTCTGCATTGAATGCCACGCGGTTGGCGCGCACAAGCAGACAAAGCTCCCTTGCTAATATGCATGTTCTAACATGTTTGAATTGATTGAGTGAGTGCTCCCGCGTTCTTTGGCGACTTAACTCCAACCTTATCTCCTCAATCCATTTGTTAACCTAACTAAGGTTAACTTCTTCTTTCTTTACTATTTCAGCGTTTGCGGCGCTACGGCCTATCCTCGTGATCCTTATTTTCAAATGGTCTCGAGGCTTTGCGTTGGGAACGAATATTACGAAACCTCGGATTTTGGCTATGCCTTCTCCTTGGCGGCTCGTTTCCGTTATGTCCACTTCGTATTCCTTTCCCATCTCAACAGGGCAAGGCTTAAAGCCCCCGCCATAATCACGTCTTCTCTCATAACTCATAAAGCGTATTCCTCCTTTCACACTTGTGATGATGATGCTACCTTTTCTTTAGCTGCTTGAGCTTCCTGCATTGCTTTCGCCTCTTCGTTGGGTTTGGCTTCTTTCGTTAAGGTGATTTCGATCGTTGAGACGTTCATTGGTCGGCCTTCGCCTTCTCTTGGTGGCATTTCTTCGGTTCCTATGGCGATTTTGCCTATGCTCAGACCTTTCATGAATCTGTGTCTGGTTATCTCGACGGCGTCGACGGCAGTGGTTATTGCTTGTCCTCTTGCCTTCAAGGTGACTTCTTTAGTGTTGGACCCGCTGAAACCTGTAATGATCCCCAACACGTAGTTCATCGGGGGCTTTCTCCCCACGTACATGAGGTTTGGTTCTCTGGACAAAAAATTAACTTCCTAGTTGTAGGTGTTGACAAACACAATAAGCGAACCTCGCTTTTAAACACCACTAACATTCTCCAACAACTAAGATGCACACGCTATCCCTTTAACTCCCACGTGCGCACAAGGGTACTTACTATGGGAGCTATATGTGGCTGAAATCATTGCTAACGTTCTTTATCCTTAAAATCGCGGTCATCATTCGCATTCCCTAACCTATAGTTTTTCTTAATCGGTTTTGATGGCTCCTTTTGGTTATATAAATAGTCCGCGTCCAGCGTGACTTCGTCGATTATAAATTTGGGTTGGGGGATGGTAGATGGACTATACCAACAGTTAATTTTGACTTCGTGTTTTTTGCAGAGGGCTTCCACATCAGCTTCAAACTTTTGGTAGAGTTGAAAGAGAGACTCCTGAAAAGCATGCGCTTTCTCCCCTCCCTTGACCTTCCTGTTGCGTGCTCGAAGCATAATCTCTGAAAGCCCTCGTGTTTAACTCTCGAGCCCCGATAAAAACATTGTTAAGTGCTAGAAATGCGCGCTCTCTCGACTATGAGTCATGTTGAGATTTTTAAGTATGATAGGCTTTTCAATTGTTCTCAACATACCATAAATCTTTTATCCATTAAACATTAAACGATGATGCTTGGTCATAATGGAGGAGAGAACATGGCTAAATGTCCAAAGTGTGGAACCGAAGTAAGCTCCCCGAGGAAGAAATGGACAATGGCTGGTCGCCCAGACAAATCAGGCAAGAAAACGCAACTAGAAATTGGACTTTTCGACTGCCCGAAATGCCATAAACCATTCCGAGTTGTCCTAAACAAACGCAAGATCTAAAGCGCCATACAAATGGAGCTCACGCACGCCCAAGCATGAAATTTATCCATGCACAAGCGTCTCCCTTTTTTTCTCAAATCTACAGTAATGGAAAGCGAAGACGCTAAAATTCAGCGCCTTTCGTTTGGTTGGATAGAATTTCTATCCCAAACCCAAACGAAGTGCCGAGAGACTGACCGTTTCGGCATTTGGACACTTATTCAGCGCGCGCGAGCTTATTTTTAATCTGGGCTACACTTTTTTCAAGTGACACAACGGATTTCATTAATGCACCAAGAATGCACGCAATGTAGAAATCGGGCGCAGGAAACTCTAATTCACTGGTTTCTTTGAAGAACTCCTTAAGTGAAATCTTTTCCTTCGAATATTCAAGATATAACTCCAGTAATCTCTTCTCTTTTTCCGAGGCAATCTTCTTGAAATCTTCTACCATTTTTTCTATTTCTGACATGTGTTTCACACTCTGAAATTGATTGCTGAACTTCTAAATAAATGCACGCGCTTTAATCTGTATGCGCGCGCAGAAGTCAAGGGAAAGCAGATAAGCGCGCTCAACTGTCAGTTGCTATTTGAGGAAATAATGTATTGAAACAAGATGAGCCCGTATTAAAAGTTAAGGATTTAATGACGAGGAATCTCATTACCATCCAAGTGAAAGATAGTATAACAGAGGTGGCTAGTGTGATGACTGAGAAAGGAATATCTTCCGTTATTGTAAAGGACGGAAACGAATTTTCAGGGATAATTACTGACCATGATATTATCAGCAGAGTTGTATCTAAAGGGTTGAATCCTAGGGAGGTAAAGGTTGGCGAGGTCATGAGCTCTCAACTAATAACGATTAGCCCAGATGCTACCATTGAAGAGGCAGCCAAAAAAATGCGAGAAAATAAGATACGAAGGTTGGTAGTGGAGAAGAATCATGAGAAGCTGGGAACTATTGTTGAGTCAGATATCATAAGTGTCGATCCTGAATTACACTTTGTGATCAGGGAAAAAAGCAAACTAGAACCTCAATTTCGTGCGCGTGCGCACGAAGTAACTTTCTCTGGTTACTGCCAAGATTGTGAAAATTATTCAGATGACTTGAGAAACGTTAGTGGCCGATGGCTCTGCGAAGAGTGCAGAACTTAGGATGACGATTAAACGCGTATAGCCTTCTCAGTGCGCGCGCTTTTCATCAAACCTAGAGAAATCATATCGGGTTGAAAACATCTAACTGAATAGGAATACCCAACATAAAACAAGCACACGCTCCAGCTTGATACAGGGCGTCAGCGCGCGCGAGCTTGACTTTGATAACTTAATTTATATGTATTTGCGCTACTAATGCTCTTAAGCTAGAGGACTGCCTAAGATGTCGACTCCCACAGCGAAGACTCCTCCTCCAACCAATCTGCCTTGCAACCGATATTGGACGAGCCTCCGCACTGAATGTAAAAAATGTAAGGATAAAATGAAGTGCCCTATGTATCTCGCACACTGGAAGAAGCATCAAAAACTTATGAGGTGAAAATGACTATAGAAAAGCTCTGCAAAATCGTGTTTACTTCAAGGTTCGAAAAGGAAATCCATATCACTCCATCAAAAGCAAAAAATCCCAAAGAGAGACTCTGGTCCGTTATCGAGTGCTACGTTGCAAAATATGGCTTCTAGCTCCTAGCTTCACTTCTGCGAGAAATACCATTCGCTTCTTCGTTTTAGTTTGGGCATGTGAACTGAACTTTATAGGAGAGGGACTTATTTGACAATGATATCTCGCGCATTTTGTTGCTGCCAGTTTCCCGTCTTGCGAAACCCAAACAACACGCCTTCTCCACCGCATTTCGGACATCTAACGTTGAATGGGTTTGGTGCGCAGCTTTGAAAAGGTATATACGAGCTTTCTGCACCTAACTATAACCTATCACCTAAATGCGAAGTGAATGCTGTGTCTAAAATCGTTCAAGGCGTTATCGTGAGTTGTCGAGGGGGACCAAAAACCCAGAAGCCGAAAGAATATATCCTTCGTTTTCCCGGCATTGCATCAGTTAGCAGGGCGGCGCGACTCATTGGTCGAAAGGTGGCGTGGCCTGTCGGAAAACATAAGGCTCGAGGAAAAATCGTGGCGTTGCATGGAAAGAACGGCCTCGTTAGGGCTCGTTTCAGAAAGGGCGTGCCAGGCCAAGCCTTGGGAAGTCTAGTAGAAATAATCGGTTGAATCAATAGCAAGATTAACAACACCGCATAACGCCTTCAGTAAAGCGTCAGTGTTGAGACAATACGTGCCCTTTAAGCGGAAACCCATTTACCAGTATTTTATGATCATGTTTATGCCTGAGATTATGAGCACGATGGCGAAGACTCTGCGCAGATTCTTGCCTGAAACCCTTTTAGACGTGTACGCGCCCACTTGAGCGCCGAATACTGCTCCCAAGGCTAGCAACAGTGCGGATTCGAAGTTAATGTGATTCGCCTGATAATGCTGTGTGACGCCCGATAGTGACGTGAAGATCATCGTGAACATGGATGTTGCAGTGGCCAAGTGTATCGACATGCCCATGGCAAAAGTCATTACGGGCACTACGAGTAATCCTCCGCCTATACCAAGCAAACCAGATGCCAAGCCGCCGAAGAAGCTGAGCCCGGCGCCTATCGCAATTGTTTTTCCAGACTTGACCACTTCAGAATCAGATTTTTGGGTCGATGCTTCGTTTTGGTTCTTTGAGCGCCTGAGATTATTCAAATCCATCATTATGTAAACTGCGACGAAGATTAGGAAGAAGCCGAAGATTAACCCGAGGACTCGTGGCTGCAACTGCGATGTAAGCCATGCGCCTAAGTAGGCTCCAGGCGCTGTTGTTATGGCTAGGACTAGGCCTGTTCTCCAGTAGATTCGCCTCTGTCTCGCATAGTTCAGGGTCGCGGCTACTGCAGTAAAGATTATGGTTGTTAAACTTGTGCCAACAGCGTTGGCTGGAACAAACTCGTACACTAACGTGAGTACTGGTACTATGAAGATGCCTCCGCCAATACCCGTCAAGGAAGCGACTATAGCGATAAGAAAACCGAACACGGGAAGCAGCCACAAGTCCCACATGTCTTAATCACACGCCAGCAGTTGCGATGCCTTAGAGACCTATTCCATGAGGAATTCTACGATATAGGTCAAACGGTTAAGGCAACTCCGGGACCCGAGTTTAAATCCTACTTTTAGGACACCAACGCAAACTTCGATAATGCTTTATATGACTTGTTTTAACATCTATCGCACAGGAGATTGTTTAGAAATTAAAAATCGAAGGTGATTAAGTGAAGCAGAGGGCTCATGCATGGGTTGCGTTAAGAGCGTTAAGACTAATCGATGAAAGCAAGAAAGAACAAGCACGCCTACTCGTGGAACTCTTGTCATACTATCTCTCAGATGTTTGGGACGGCGCTTGGATACCCGACACAATAATAAGCGACATGAGCTACGGTCACATCTTCAAGATGGACAGCGACGACAAATTCGTAGAAGGAATCAGCTCCCAACCATGGAGAAAAGCAACCTACAGCGACCTCAAGAAAGAGACTTCTGGAAAACGTCTCTGCCTCGAAGACTATCTCAAAGACTCCGAAGAACTGGGAAAACCCTACTGGGTCACGGAGAAGAGCGGCAAGTTACCTGACCGCGTTATAGCAATAAACCACTCGATAATAGACATGCTAAAGCTGGGCGACTTTCCAATAGCCTTCTACCTAAAGAAAAAGAAATCAGACGCATACAAGGAAGAGGAACTGTCAAAACAGAAGATAAAAGATCTATCCTTGTCACCAAACTTCTCCGCCAGACAAATCGCTCTCACATTCTTCATCTCCAGCCACTACGTATGCGACGCCCACATGCCACTGCACTGCGACCTCAGAGACCAATTCGCCCAGAAAATGGGAGAAGACAAATCCGAAAGAAGACTGCCAAAAGCCCTACATCCCGGAATAGAAGCCGCGTGGGAAGAATCATTCCCCGACAAGGAAGTTCTGACAATCCATGACTACACACGAGAATCAATAGAAAATGTCACTAGCAATATGCCGAAAGATTCCTTAATAGAAATCGACAAAGCAGGCAGTCCTTACGCTTTGAGCAAACAGATTCCGTCAAACGTCCCCAATGAATGGGATGAAATGACGAACGTCTGCAGAATATCCTACGCCGCCTCGAGAAAATGGATACCCCAATCAATAAAAGACATCCAAGACCTCATCGGAGAAGACAAATGCAAGCCTGATGCCCCAGAACTCCAGTACAACGACATAACAAAAATAACCGGCGAAAAAGACTTCAAAGATGTCACAAACCGCGTATTCCACGACGCAGTTGAATCAGTAGCCAGAATATGGTACAGAGCTTGGGACATATTCACGAAGCCCACGAGCTAGCACGCATAACCTAAGCTGGCACAACTGGGCACGTAAACAAACGTAAGAAACTGAATATTTTGAACTTCTTGACTGCACCTTTCCAGCAACTCTGAAACGTGGATCTTGCATCAAAAAACAAACAAGTGTGCACGCATCAACAGTTTTACTAGTGAATCAGCGCGCTGAGCTAACCTATTATCTCAAGGGTGCAAGCGGATGTCGGTAGCTTGCTTATATGGGGGAATACATTTTTATCTGCGCGCTTTGCGTTGCGAGCATTCTGGCGCGGGAGCAATCAATGCTAGGAAGAGGAGAAACAATGGAAATTGAGTCTACAAGCAAGAGATCAGCAATACTGGCATTGTATGCTATGAACTTCTTAACATCCTCTGGTTTTGGAGCCTTCGGCGTCATCATGCCACTTTACATGCGAGACTCAGGAATATCCTTTGCAGGTCTAGGAATTGCCTTCAGCGCCTTTGGAATAGTTATGGGTGCCACAGGAATGTTTTTCGGAGCACACTCAGACGTCATTGGACGAAAACCCTACCTAGTTCTGTCACTGATCCTCAGAGCAGTTGTCACATTTTTCTACACACAGGCAACCAGCACAGTTGACTTCATAATATTGAACGCAGTGAACGGACTTTCCACATCTCTCAGCGCCGCGATAGTCCCTGCACTAATGACAGACCTCACAAAAGACTCGGAGAGAGGACGCAGATTCGGAGGCATGGGAGGATTCGGGTGGATGGGAACAGGATTAGGATACTTCCTAGGAGGCGCCTTTTCCCAGATTTTCGGCTACTTTTCGTCCTTCATGTTTCTAACCGTGCTAATACTAGTTTCATGTTTTCTGGTTCTATTATTCATTCCTTCCTACCGCTTACCATCAAAAGAACGCTTCAACCTTGGTTTAATCAAACAGCTCTCACCCAACCTGAAGATCTGGCTTATCATATCGTTTTTTTCTTCACTTGTCATGGGTCCAGTCGAAGTCATGGTTATTCCCCTGTACTCTGTAGCACCCGGACCCTTAGGAATCGACAAGATGGTCTTCGGCAGCTTCATGGCGGTCAGTTACATTCTTACGTCTTCAACTCAATTCATCGGGGGCAGCATGGCTGACAAATACGGAAGAAGAAAACTAGCAAGTCTCTTCCGCCTTTCATCAGCTCCTTTCATCATGGTTCAACCGTTGTTTCCATACTTCACGTACTTTGCATCCATGTACATTCTTGAAGGAATCGGTGAAGGCCTAAGCCAACCATGCAACAATGCAATGATCGCATCTTCAGTCAGAACTGAACACAGAGGCTTCGACTACAGTATAGTAAACTTGTCAGGAAACATTGGCGGCACCATAGGATTCCTCGTCCTAGGCTCTACTCTTGACACTATAGGATTCACTTACCCCTTCGTCATAAGGGCATTAGCATACGTTTTTATGGCGATGCTGATTTACCTAAAATTGAAAGACTAGCAGAAGCCACGCGTTAGATATTTGAGCAACCTCTCAACTTCCGATTTAGTATAGAACCAGCATCTACCCTTCTGGGAGCTGGAAGATGAAATGAGCCAAATGAAAGACAAAATCTGTATTGTAACAGGCAGCAACTCAGAAATCAGAAAAGAAACAGCCACAGCTCAAACATCATACGATCAGCAAATGCAAAAGCTTCTCTCGAGCAAGACAGCGGAAATGCTTGGGTTGACCACTGCCTAACGCACACTGTTTCTAGTCTCTGTCTTTTCCAAGGATACGCGCTTCAGCTATCCCAGACTCTGTGCGTCCCCGCGCCAGTTCTTTCTGTCCTCTTCTGGACGCCATTCTGCTTTCCATTTCCTTTTGTTTCTCCACTGGAATGAGCTCGTTCAGTTTCTTCACAAGCTTCTTTGCTTCCTCTTGCTCAAGCTGAATAGTGATGTCCTTTCTGTGTGGAATCTTGATCTTCACTCGTCCTTTATCGTCGCGCGTCACTAATTCAATATTCTTAAGTGGCACATCAAGCGGAATAATGTTCTGGAAAAGGAAACCCACACTACCTCTAAGCGCCGATTTTGCCTCTAGGGCATCTTCTAACTCTTTTCTGGCTCCTTCTTTCAAGTCGACTTCCAGCAAAGTTCGATGAAGCTTAACGGTAAAATGTTTTTTGTCGATAACCATAACCAAATCCTTAGCCGTCATCTTAAATCACCGCACGGAAATGTTGTGCCAATTGGCTAATAAAAGCTTGTGCGAATTCTCTTCATTGCGCCTGTGGTGAATCTTCTCGAATGATCCGCCTCGAGCGCAGATACGTCATGAGCTTCATCAGAAACAAAACAATGACGAAGATCGCTTCAAGACATTAGCATGCAATTTTCTGAGGATTTTGCGGTTGAGTTTACCCAAGATAAACAAGTAGTTTCGAGGAGAGAGATCTGCTGAATTTTCGTTTCACACTTTCTATTGATTGTCCGAGAACGATTATTTCTTCTAGTCTGCAGGTTCCGAGTCCTTTTTGCGCGGCCAAGACCAAGTGTTTAACGTCAGTCGGTTTTATGCCCATCACTGCAGCGCCGACAGAATCGACTGCAACTGGGTCTATCCCAGCAATGACGAGATTCATTTCCACTGGATTTCCACTTGTTTCGTGCCCCTCACCCGCAATGATTCCGTCAATAACTGACAATCTAGGTGTCAGAATAGATGCAAGGTCGGCGATGTTTTCGCTAAGGCTCAAGCCAGTGTGCATCGTGCCCTTAGAAGCCAAAGCGCCCATCATGTTCTTCAGACTAAGAGTAACCGTGGCAATTCGATGCGGCTTAAGCTTCGGAACACTAATAATAGTGCTCTCCAATGCCGTCTTGGCAACTCTAACATTCTTAAGCGACAACGGATTGGGCGGACATACCTCAACAAATTCATCCTTGTTAAGATCGATCAGCCTCACGCCGTATCGCTCAGCGACTGTATCTACACCCGCAATTTTGAAGGCTTGAAGAGTATCACCGAATCCGCTACCCTCACCAATACTAATGTCTTCGATGTTGCGCTCATTCAGAAACTTGATAATTCCCTCAATAACGCGGCTGTCAGTTGTAATCCCAGTTGAAGGATGCTTCGAATTTATGTAGTTTGGCTTGATCATAATCGGCTTCTTAACAGACAGAATCTTGTTCACATCCGACTCTATCAACTCAAGAGCCTTGACTGTTGACCCAACGGGATTTGTCCCTTTCACAATGGCAACCTTGCTCATTTTCTGCAACACTTAAAAATGTCATACGTCATACAGCCATTTGAACCTATCTATTTCACCATTAAAGCACGGCAAAAACGCAACTTAAAAAACGCCCAACAAAAAACCTAAAACAGCATGAAACCGCACCTAAAGCGCACGTCAGACAGAAACCGAAACAACAACCAAACAAAAACAAAACCCAGAAAACAAATAAGCGCCGCTCGCCCAAGCCCAAAAAATTTTACAGCCTCATACTGAACACGATTCAAAATATTGTTTCACATTTCATAACTCCTAAAACAACGCGTAAACAAAGGCATAGGACAGAATAGACATGTCTTCAGATTCGGAAATAGTAAGGCGACGACTGGACGCCGAAAGAGTCACTCTACTAGCCGAAGGCTTCCTAAGCCGACTAGGATACAAAAGAGCAACGATACGACCCAGAAAAGCCTCACTAGAAGGCGAAAGATACATGGTCGAAGTAGAAGTCAAAAAAAGAACCGCCACTGTACAGGTTGACCTAGCCACAGGCGAAATCAAAGGATACCAATTCGAAGAAAACCAAGAATCATCCGGCTTCCCCCTATCAAGAAACACGATGCTAATACTCGCCGGCGGAGGGGTTGTGGTCGCAGTTGTTTTGAGCCTCAAATTCATGGGCTTCTTTTAAACTACGTTTTGAGACACAACCAAAATAAACGACAGACTCTCACCTACATAGCCATGAGACTGTTCCTCAGCTGCTCCGAACTAGGCTTAGGACACGTAAACAGAATCATACCGCTAGGGAAAAAACTGGAAAAAAAAGGACACGAACTACACTTCTTCTCCGGAGGAACAGCGTACCAACTCCTAAGAAAAGAATTTGAAAATGTTTACAACTGCACCCCAGTAGCTTGGTACGAAAACGCACACGGCGTCATAGCCTCAGCATCCGTCCTAAACATCCTGATTCCCCTACCATACTTCAACTACGAGAAAAACAAAATCGAAATCAAACGCCCAAGCTCAGTAGAAACAGTTTACCGCTACTACGATCTGAGAAAACACATCAAAAAAATCAAACCAGACCTCATAGTCGCCGACGGAGACATGCATGCCCTAAGACTCGCACAAAGATGGAACATCCCATCTACATACATAGCCAATATCATCCGACCAAGTTACGCGTTCTCATCATTACTGACTCCAGGCCAAAGATTCACAGAAAGATACGTGAAAAGAACACAGGAAATAATCGTACCCGACAACCCTCCACCGTACACAATATGTGAACACAACCTCGGAAACCTCGACGAAATAGGAATACAAGAAAAAACGGAATTTGTAGGCAGTTTCTCAGACATGACATTTCAGAAAGGCTCTGAAGAACACATTTTTGCCCCCATAAGCGGACCGCTTGGCACAAGAGCCAAACTAATCAAAACAATAATGCCAATACTCACACGAATAGATACCAAAAGCATCGTCAGCCTAGGCGAACCAAGTAACAAAGCAGTGAAAAAACATGGAACATGTGAGATTCACAGCTGGTTAAGCAAAAACAAACGAGACGAATACATGAGAAACGCAAAGATGGTGATTTTCAGCGGCGGCCACGGAACCTGTTTCGAAGTGATAAAACACAGAAAACCAAGCATCTGCATCCCAACCCAGCCAGAGCAGATGGCAAACGCCAAGAAACTTCAAGAATTGAAATGCTCCATAACAGCGGAAAACGAGACCCAACTGAAGCTAGCCATTTCTGAAATTGAAGAGAAGACGCAATTCTATAAGAACAATGTGACCAAGATAAGTGAATTTTCAAGTAGATTTAATGGTCTGGAGAGAGCAGTCGACGTGATTGAAAACAGCTTATAGTTACAATCGTACCTCGCCGCGTTGTCTTTCGTATTCTTTAATGCCTTTCTTCACCCAATAGCGATACCACCACACGCCAAACAAGACAATTGCGATGGCAATGATGATCATCACCGCAGCTCCAATCAAGGGCGCAAATCTCTCCTGCAGTGTCTGTAGCCAGGTTTTTGAGAACGACAGAAACAACATTTCAAGCAAGGGATTGCCTCCTTTACTTGTCATGCACAACATATGAATTTAAAAGTTTAAGGAAAACAGAATAGCTTAGAACGCTCATCGGCGATGTGAATTCTGGATTCACAAACCTATTAGGTTTTGCTGAGGCAACATTCTGCCCGAGTTGTTTAACATGCAGAGAAGAATACTTTACGGAGCCATTCTAGTCCTGACCTTCACTTTGGCCATGGCAATAAAACCTTCATCAGCCGTTGACACACTCACGGCCAACGACTTCAAACTTCAAAGCTTCAGCAAGACAGTCGACTTCTTCGATTATGTACGCGCAAACGCTGCAGCCCACGGCATGACACCGCCAGTGAACGCATCTTGGCACGCCTACTTGTACAATACTTACATCAACATGAGCGGATTCCAACTCTTCTACAACGGCTTAATCAACATCACAGCTGGTACTGGAGCATTGACGATTCCAGTGCAAAACTTCTTGGAGCACTACAAGACGCCGAACGGCAAAGACGTGCTGATGAGTTCATCATTCATCATGCTACTTGCCTTCAACGACACGGGCACTAGTAAATACGGAGACTCGCCGGACGTAAACGACAATCTCTACGCGTCCTTCTCACTCGGATGGGACTTGGCCAATATAACTGGAAACGCTCAAAAACCAAACTTGCACAGCAAGACCACAATCACACCTTTGACAACTTCAGATAACAAGACATGGACGTGGGGCATGCGATACAACAACCTCACAGCCATATGGTGGAAAATCCGAATCAACCCAGCCAATCCAGGATACGATGCTGTGCCAATAGCCGCCACAACGTACGAAGAATTGACGTTCACTTACACATTGACTATCGACCCAACCAACCATACGGCGAAAGTCACGTCCAATTATGTCATCGGACGAATGACCAACCTTTGGGTGATCTACAAATGGGTCTGGTTCTTATTCATCCCCATACCTGTGTTTGCTCATCTTAACAGCACTGGAACCTACTACGCTGTGAATGGAACCAAAATATCTGATGATACCATCTATCAATTCCTAGAGACGCAGCACATAAAAATGAGCATAGTCCTTTTCCAAAACTCTCTTGTCCTCGACCAAAAAACAACGAGCACAAGCACAGTGAACAACAAAAACGTCACAGACGCTGAAGAGGATGTGAGCAATGGAGCAATATCAACTAAAGTAGGTAACGAAGAGATTTTCAAGACGGACTTCGGCACAAAGAAAACATACAACTTGTACAACTTCACGGCAGACCCCACGGAAATAAACTTTAACACCTACAACACAGTAACCAGAACAGCCCCGAGAGCAGGGTACGCAAATAACCACCTGTTCGACATACACGTGGCGTTTCTGAAATATGTGCCTTTGATTGTGGCACATGTCGCTCCAGAGCTGTTCCAACAGGCCAAAGACCGCATACTGAGCATGACTTACTCCGATTACTTCTACATAATATCTTATCCAACGTATAGTGGCTTCAAGATTAAACATGACCCAACCTACACGGCATACATAGCATCACCAGCAACAGCAGGCACGATAGGCGGCAATCTGTTTGGGCTAATTCTCATAGGCGGTATCATAGCTGTTGTGATTGTAGCAACCGTTGTTGTTCTCAAGAGACGCGGCTCCAAGACCCAGATTGCTGGACCTCAGGCTACAGCTCCGACTCCACCTCCAACAACAACTTAAACCCCTCTTTTTCTCTTTCGACAATTCTTCAGGGAGTCAGCACAACCGTGCAGGACAAAGCTTACAACTGCTGAGGCAGTAGTCTATGTGATGATTTCCTTTGCCACAAGTCAACGTTAGCGATAAAGCTCCAGATTTCACACTGCCCTCACAAACTGGAGAGAATATAACACTCTCAAAATTCTTTGGAAAAAAGAACATCGTCCTTTATTTCTATCCCAAAGATGAGTCGAGAGGATGCACAAAAGAGGCTTGCACGTTTAGAGACAACTACGAAGTCTTCAAGGATCTTGGCGCAGAAGTCATAGGAATAAGTTCACAAACTGTAGAATCACACCAGTCGTTTGCCACTCACCACAACCTACCATTCATCTTGTTAAGCGACATAGACAGCAAGGTTCGGGAACTCTACGGCGTGCCCTCAACATTGGGCGTCCTCCCAGGCAGAGTAACCTACATCATTGACAAGGAAGGAACAATCAGACACATATTTTCATCACAGTTCCAACCGGAAAAGCACATCCAAGAAGCACTCGACGTGCTCAAGAGACTTTAAAGGTGCCTCCTATACTTATCGCGCGATACGGATTCACAGAATCAAATGAGAAAGTTTATTAGTCTGATGTGATTTTTACGTTTGAGCGCGCCCATATTAATGGGAAATATATGCCTGGAGACCCGATTTTTCGGGTCGGATGACGCCGGCCCGCTGGAGGAACCTCCTAGTTTGGAAGAATACACCCTCACCCGTTCACGTTTAGATGCTTCTGTAAATGACAGTTTATGGAGAAAAAGATGAAGTTGGAAGAAGTTTCAATATCGCAAGACGACTTTCTCATGCTGCAGAAATCCTTCTTCAGAGAGAAAGGATTAGTTAGGCAACACTTAGACTCGTACAACGAATTCATCGAGAAAGGCCTGCAGGAAGTAATCAACGAAGTCGGCGATATCAATATCGAAGTGCCAGAACAACCCTACAAAATCAAGCTCGGACAAATCTGGATAATCGACCCTCAATCTAAGATAAGCGGACCCTACATGACAGAAGTCGACGGCACCAAACATGAAATCTACCCGCTTGAAGGTCGATTCCGCAGCCTATCGTATGTAGCGCCACTTTCGCTTGAGATGACGCCAATCGTTGATGGGAGAGAGCAAGAAACCGAACTTGTACTTGTTGGCAACCTGCCCGTAATGTTGAAGTCAAAACTCTGCGTCCTGTCTCAGCTTTTGCCCGAGGAGTTGATTGCCCACGGCGAAGACCCGACTGACCCAGGTGGCTACTTCGTGATCAACGGCTCGGAGAGAGTTATGGTTGCTCTCGAAGACTTGGCACCTAACCGAATTCTAGTCGACATAGACACCAGAGGCGCAACACCAGTCTATCAATCCAAAATCTTCTCCACAACCGTAGGCTTCAGAGCCCGAATCGAGTTGCGCCTGAAGTCAGACAGCTGCATCTATGTTTCCATGCCAGGCGTTCCAACAGAAATCCCTCTTGTCATAGTCATGCGAGCACTTGGGTTAAAGTCTGACAGAGAAATAGCAGAGGCGATTTCGCCCGAAAAACTTGTTCAAGCAGAAATCGATCCATCGTTTGAAAAGGCATTGGGCATCGACACGGTTGCCGAAGCTGTCATGTATATCGGAAGCCGTGTGGCCCACGGCCAAGTGGAAGAATACCGCCGCCAAAAAGCCGAGAGCATACTTGACCGCAACTTTCTACCCCACATCGGGCGGACACAAGACAAACGAAAAGAGAAAGCATTGTTTCTAGGCGAGATGGCTTACCGTGTCGTCGAACTCAAACTTGGCAAGCGCAAACAAGATGACAAAGATCACTTCAAGAACAAACGCTTGAAGCTAGCAGGACCATTACTTGCCGACCTGTTTAGGATTGCATTCCGAAATCTATGCCGAGACATCAAGTATCAACTTGAACGCATGGGCATCAAAAGGCAGTTGCTCACGGTTTCGATTGCGGTGCGGCCTGGAATAGTCTCTGAAAGGCTACAGCACGCTGTGGCGACTGGCAACTGGGGACGAGGACGTGTTGGAATAACACAGCTGCTTGACAGGACCAATCACACGTCGACACTGAGTCATCTGAGACGGTTGCAGTCACCGCTCAGCCGAAGTCAACCAAACTTTGAGGCTCGAGACCTTCATCCCACTCATTGGGGAAGACTGTGTCCAAACGAGACTCCAGAAGGCTCAAACTGCGGTTTGGTTAAGAACCTTGCACTTGGTTCATGCATTTCAGTGAGCGTCAACGCTGAGAAGGTGAAGAGTGCGCTCTACAAGATGGGAGTTATTCCTACAAACGATGCCAACGATTCGATTCGAGTCTCAGGCGCCAAAGTTTTCGTTGACGGCAATCTTATCGGTTACAGTTTAACACCGGACGATTTGACTGCTGAGATAAGAATGAAACGAAGAATGGGAGAACTCTCAACAGAAGTAAACGTGTCGTATTTCTCCAAGGAACTTAAAGTGGAAAAAGACGAAATCTACGTAAACTGTGACGAGGGACGAGTACGCCGACCCCTAATAATTGTTGAAAACGGCGTTCCCAAACTGAAACTTGAACACGTCGAAAAAATCCGCGCCGGCGAATGGAACTGGGAAGACTTGGTAAAAAACGGCGTTGTCGAATACATAGACGCTGAAGAAGAGGAAAACCTCTACATCGCATTGAATTACCACGAGGTTAAGCCAGAGCACACCCATGTAGAACTCACCACGTACACCATTTTGGGCATATGCGCCTCATTGATCCCATATCCAGAACACAATCAGTCGCCGCGCAATTCATACGAGGCAGCTATGGCTAAACAGGCTCTGGGCATACACTCGACCAATTTCCTGTTACGCGTTGATTCACGCTGTCACATTCTCCATTATCCGCAGAAGCCAATGGTTGACACACGCGCCATGGACCTGATTGATTATGATAAGCACCCATCAGGGCAAAATTGCATTCTAGCAGTCGCCTCGTTCGAAGGTTACAACATGGAAGACGCCCTCATATTCAATAAGGCTTCAATTGAACGGGGATTGGGACGCTCTACTTTCTACAGAATATATGAGGCTGAATGCCGCCAATACTTGGGTGGACTGAAAGACAAGTTTGTGACACCTGAGCCTGGCATAAGGGGCTACAGAGGCGAACAGTATTATCGACTACTTGAATCCGACGGCATAATCGGGCTTGAATCCGACGTGGCAGGCGGCGATGTGCTCATAGGACGCACAAGCCCACCACGGTTTCTTGAGGAATACAAAGAGTTTGAAGTGAAAGGACCCACAATGCGCGACACTTCAGTTGACATGCGACCGGCCGAAACAGGTGTGGTTGACCAGATTTTCGTAACCGAAACACATGAAGGAAGCAAGCTCGTGAAAGTGCGAGTTCGAGACCAACGTGTTCCGGAGTTGGGAGATAAGTTTGCTTCGAGGCATGGACAGAAAGGCGTTATCGGAATGATTATTCCACAAGAGGACATGCCGTTCAGCACTGACGGACTCGTTCCGGACATTATAATTAATCCCCATGCTATGCCCTCACGTATGACAATTGGTCAGTTTTTGGAATCGATTGGGGGGAAAGTTGGCGCCGCAAGGGGAAGACCAGTCGATGGCACGCCTTTTGTAAATGAGAAACCTGATGAATTGAAACGCATGCTCAAAGACCTTGGCTTTAGCCACACAGGTCGAGACATCTTGTATAATGGTATCACTGGTGATCGCTTTTCAGTGGACATTTTCATGGGAGTCGTGTACTACCAGAAACTTCACCATATGGTTGCTGACAAGATTCACGCTAGGGCAAGGGGACAAGTGCAGATGTTGACGAGGCAGCCGACAGAGGGCAGAGCCAGAGGCGGCGGCTTAAGATTCGGTGAAATGGAAAGAGACTGCCTTATAGGACACGGAGCTGCCATGCTTCTGCGAGACCGACTGTTAGAGGAATCAGATAAGTACCTGCTTTACGTGTGTGAAAACTGCGGTTACATCGCCTTCTACGACATTAAACAACGCAAGTACGTATGCCGAGTGTGCGAGGACAAGGCTCAAGTCTCACCAGTCGTGGTGTCGTACGCCTTCAAACTGCTTCTTCAAGAACTAATGAGCCTTTGTGTAACGCCCAAGCTCAAACTTAAGGAGAGAGCATAACAATGGCAGTCGCAGATGAGACGGTACATAAGGTTGTTGACCAACTTTACTTCGGTGTTCTTTCACCGCATGATGTCCGCAGGCTGTCAGTTGCTGAGATACAAACAGCTGACACCTATGATGAAGACGGCGCACCTATCACATCTGGACTTATGGACGGTCGCCTAGGCACACTGGAACCGAGACAACGATGCAAAACCTGTGGTAACACCGCCATCCGATGCCCAGGGCATTTTGGACACATCGAACTTGCCGTGTCAATCATTCACGTGGAGTTTACAAAAATAGTTCAAGACTTATTGAACGGTACCTGTCGTAACTGTGGACGCATAATGTTGCCCGAACAACGAATTGAACGTCTAAGAAAGAAAATCGAACATACTCGCAAACTGCTGGGAATAGTACCCGACGAACTCTATAAACGAGTACATCAAGAGGCAAAAGGCAAAGAATGTCCCCATTGTGGTGCTCCACAGTATAAACTAGAGTTCACGAAACCCACTACTTTCCACGAGATTTCTGAAGAAGGCGCACAGAGACTCACTCCAAGCATGATGAGGGAACGCCTTGAACGCATATCCAATGATGACCTCGAATTGTTCGGTTTTAACCCAAAGAGCGCGCGTCCAGAATGGATGATTCTGCAGGTGTTGCCTGTTCCGCCAGTGTATGTTAGACCTTCTATAACTCTGGAGTCGGGCATTCGTTCAGAAGATGATTTAACCCACAAGCTTGTGGACATCATACGGATTAATCAAAGACTTAAAGAGAACATGGAAGCAGGCGCGCCGACGCTTATCATTCAAGACCTTTCTGAATTGCTACAGTACCATGTTACAACATACTTCAATAATGAGGCTTCTGGAATTCCGCCGGCCAGACACCGTTCAGGAAGAGCCCTGAAGACGCTTTCTCAAAGGCTCAAAGGCAAAGAGGGCAGGTTCAGAAGCAACTTATCAGGCAAACGAGTTGACTTTTCAGCCCGCACAGTGATTTCTCCAGACCCCAACCTCGACATAAGCGAGGTTGGAGTACCGCTCGAAATCGCAATGCGGCTTTCAATGCCTGACAAAGTCACATCATGGAACATAGAAGCAATGCGTAAGTTTGTGATTAACGGACCTGAGAAATATCCAGGCGCGCTCTACATAGTACGCCCAGATGGCAAGCGCATCCGCCTAGAGTTCGTCACGGACAGGGAGAAAATTGCGGAAGCCATCGAACCCATGTTCGTTGTGGAACGCCATCTTATAGACGGAGACATAGCCATATTCAACCGACAACCATCACTGCACCGCATGTCAATCATGGCGCACCATGTAAAAGTGCTCCCTCACAAAACCTTCCGCCTGCACCTCACTGTTTGCCCACCCTACAACGCTGACTTCGACGGAGACGAAATGAACCTCCACATACCACAAAGCGAGGAAGCCCAAACTGAAGCCCGCTTGCTAATGCAGGTTCAGGACCAAATCCTTTCACCCAGATTCGGTGGACCCATAATCGGCGCCAAAACAGACTTCATAACAGCAGCTTACCTGTTAACAAGAAAGACAAATCTTCTCAACAAAGAGGAAATGTGCAAAATCGTATTAGCAGCGGGGTATGATGGGCCAATTCCCGAACCAGAAGTCAAGAAGCCAGAGCCACAGTGGACGGGCAAACAAATCTTCAGCCTGTTTATTCCCAAAGACCTCAATTACGCATTTAAAGCGGCCACATGCATCGCTTGCGCAAAGTGTCTTCGTGAAGAGTGTGAATACGACGCTTATGTTGTCATCAAAGACGGTGTTCTCAAATCTGGAGTCATGGACCGAGCCGCCATAGGCGCAGAGCAGTCGGAGTCCCTTCTTCACAGAATAATCAAGGATTACGGCTCTGCTGCTGGAAGAAAATTCCTGAACCATGTGTGCCGATTGCTTAACATGTTCATGACTATACGAGGCTTCACATACTCCTACGACGAAATGGAGCTGCCAGCTCAAGCTCAGAAAAGAATCCACCAGATCATAACTGAATCAGAGGAACGAATAAACAAACTAATCAAAGACTACAAAGACGGAACCCTACCACGCCTTCCAGGCCAGACTCTGGCTGACTCTTTCGAGATCTACGTCATGAACGAATTAGCTGAAGCCAGAGACAAGGCTGGAAGAACAGCGGAAAATGCTTTCGCAGCGAACAATTCAGGCTTAATAATGACTAAAACAGGTGCAAGAGGATCAAGCCTCAACATTGGTCAAATGACAGCCATCGTTGGGCAACAGTCAGTGCGAGGCAAAAGAATCATGCGTGGATATCAAGAACGTGCCCTGCCACACTTCAAATGGGGCGACCCATCGCCTACCGCTCGAGGCTTCGTTGACGCCTCATATAGAGAGGGACTTGACCCCGTAGAATTTTTCTTCCATTCTATGGGTGGCCGCGAAGGACTAGTTGACACAGCCGTGCGAACGCAGCAGAGCGGCTACATGCAGAGACGCTTGATCAACGCGTTGGAACATTTGCGCATAGAATACGACGGAACCGTGCGAAACTCAACCGGCGACATCATTCAATTCCAATACGGCGAAGACGGAGTAGACCCAGCTAAAAGCGACCATGGGAAAGCCGTCAATGTGGGCAGAATAGCAGAGCAAATCAGAATTATGGTTGAGAAAGGGAAGCCCGCACCCAAAGAATACCTTAAAGAAAAAATCGACGAGGCGAAAGACCAACTCACACCAATACTTGTGGATGAATTAAAGACGGAAGTGAGCAAGGAAGAGTTGCCTCGCAAGGGTGTCGACAAGGCAGTTGAGTTAACCCTCGAAAACTTCAAGAGGGCTCTGGTAGAACCTGGTGAGGCTGTTGGAATAGTTGCCGCTCAATCGATTGGTGAGCCTGGCACTCAGATGACGCTCAGAACGTTCCACTATGCAGGTGTAAGAGAACAAAACGTCACGCTGGGTCTGCCTCGCTTGATCGAAATAGTTGACGCACGCAGGATGCCTTCCACACCTATCATGGCAATTTACCTTGACAAGGAACACGGAACAAGCAAGGTTAAAGCCACTGAGGTGGCACGTGAAATCATCTCAACTACTATGCAGGATATAACAAAAGCCATGTACGTATCCCATGAGCTGGGGGAAGTCGTAATCCAGCTTGACCGAACAATGATGGAGGATCGCGGAGTAACACCCAAGGAACTTCAAGAAGTCTTACACTTACCCAATGCTACTCTAAGAACCAAAGAAGGCAAGCTGTATCTTAAACCGAAGAAAGTGGAACCTCGCAAACTGCTTGACAAGGTTACGACTCATCATGTTAAAGGCATTCCGAGCATAAGAAGAGTGTTGGTCACTGAAGAGAAGGGCGAATGGGTGATTCGCACAGACGGCTCTAACCTGCCAAAAGTGCTAGAAGTCGTCGGTATTGACCCGACCAGAACGACAACGAATCATATTCATGAAATCGCCAAGACTTTGGGAATTGAGGCTGCCAGAAACGTCATCATCAAAGAAGCCATGGGCGTACTGGAAGAACAAGGATTAGACGTGGACATTCGCCACGTAATGCTCGTCTCAGACATCATGACTGTCACAGGTGAAGTCCGCCAAATAGGAAGACATGGAATAAGCGGTGAAAAATCCAGCGTTCTTGCCAGGGCAGCGTTTGAAATCACTGTGCCAAACATCGTTGAAGCCGCAATCAAAGGCGAGAGCGACCCGTTAAAGGGAGTCACCGAAAACGTTATTGTCGGCCAGTCCATACCTATCGGCACAGGTTTGGTTGACCTATACATGTCCACGCTTGCACGAGGAAGCAGCCAATGATAGATGTGAACAAGGCCATCGCCACTTCGGTGAAAACTGGCAAAGTGTTGCTTGGAATCAACAATGCTGTGAGAAGTGCCAAACAGGGTCGAGCTAAACTCATCCTTTTGGCTTCCAACTGTCCACATGACATGGTTGATGACATTACGCATTATGCCAAGTTTTCTGATGTCCCAGTAGTTATTTATAAAGGCTCCAGCATAGACTTGGGCGTTGTGTGTGGTAAATCCTTCATGGTTTCTGCATTGACAATTCGTGAACCTGGTGATTCAGACATACTCAAGTTGAGCGAGAAACCCGAGTCCACTGAAGAGTCAGAGATGGCGTCAACGGAGGAAACCGATGCATAGCGGTATTCGTTTGACCAGCAAAGAAATGCGTTACATAGCTTTGTTCGAGAGTATAACGAGTGCAACGGTGAAAGACTGCATTGTAGACGAGGAACAAAACCGCATAATCTTCATAATTAAGGAAGGCGACAGTGGAGTCGCAATTGGAAAAGGCGGCAAAAACATACACTTACTAGAGAGGATGACAGGGAAAAAGCATGAGATTATCGAACATTCTGGGAACCCACAGCAGTTTATCAGGAACGCGTTGAAACCCGCACACGTAAACGAGATACGCATAACGGAGCGTCCAGACGGCAAATCTATTGCGGTTGTTGCCGTCAACCCACGAGACAAAGGAGTGGCCATTGGCAAAAACGGACGCAACGCGGAGCGGATAAGATTTTTGGCGAAGAGATATTTCAACATTCAGAACGTGAGCATCACATAATCTGCGCCTTATGCAATTTAGCTTCAACATCTTGCAGTCCGAGTTTCCTAAGCGTTTCTGGTTTTGGCAAGCCGCTTTTGTCCCAGCCCACAGCCTCGTAGTATTCTTGTTTTGACTCTTCAAACGATTTCCTGTTTACTTTTTTTCCTTTGTAAGGTCCAGACGGCAAAGGCTCGTAGAATCTTGCTGGGTTTTCGTCGTCTACATTGGCTTTCCACTTTAGGTCGGGGCCTCCGAGCAACAGCATGGCTCTTTGTATGTTTAGTATTCGCAGTCCGTTGGTTTCATACCATTCTTGACGCAGATTCTTCCAGCCAGTGACCGACTCGAAAAAGGCCCAGATTACGTCTAGACCGACAGAAAATGTGTTGAAATTGCAGTAAACGCCGGAATCGTGTAGAATATCAGTTAGTTCGCTGTTTTCACGTTCAGTTGGCATGTTGGCAAGAGAGGTGTGATCGCCTGCCTGTACATTACAAGCGTATGATATGTTTGATGAAAAATCTCTGCCGCTCCTTATTCCGTGTGCTCCAATCGCCATGCCCTTCTCATGAACCGCATACACAGTGAGGTCCATACCTTTTGTTTTACCCAATTCCAGAGCCGCTCTGTAAGAACCCTCAGCCAAAGTATCACCAATTCCTTCACGTTCTGCAATCATTTTCGCTATCTCTGCAAACGCCTTTGTATTTCCCCATTCTGGTCGAATTCCAACCAAATCATCTTTATTTACAATTTTGCGTTGATACAACTCGCCGATGAAACCCAAAACGTTTCCAGTCTGTATTCCACACAAGCCCAAGTCGTCTATCAATGAGGATAAGTAGACATTGTCTTCTGGCTTAAAAATGCCCAAGTTCGGTCCAAGAAAAGCTTGCATCTCATAATCTGGATTGTCAGTGATCGCACCCTTGAATTCGCCCGTCTTAGGCACAGCAATCTTCAGACATGAGGTTGGGCAACCGAAATCGGCCCAGTATCTTTTGACCCAAAGCCTCTGCTCAAACTTATCCACGGCGAAACTCTTTTGGTCGTGCCACTCATCCTGCCAATTCCGCACAGGCTCAGAACTAGTTTTTGCGGCAAAATTGTAGCCTCCCGCACCAGTACCCCATCTTCTGAACAATTCGCTTTTGTAACACTGTTTGTCAACTGTCTTTATCAGCTCGCTCACTTTGTCGATGTCTTCAACTTCAGGTAATGGACCCAAACCTTTAGCAACTATGGCTTTCAGATTCTTCGAACCCATGACTCCACCGTAGCCGCCATAGCCCGCTGCATGGGTCCACTTTGCCATAACGCCCGCAATTCTTGCCCTGCTCTCGCCTGCAGGTCCAATGTACAGAACGGAAGGCTCCTTTAACTCTCCATACTCGGGAAAGTTGGTTCTCAGCTCGTTCCTTCCTTCCTTCGTGAGAATTTTCAAGGTGTGCTTTCCATCTTTGCCCCAAATGTGGCTCGCGTCTTTGATTGAAACCTGATTTTCAATGACGGCTAGGTAACTGGGTCTGGAAGCCTTGCCCGTGATGATGATGCCGTCGTATCCTGCGCATCTGAGATCGATTCCGAACTCTCCAGCCACGGTTGAACCGACCATTCCGTTGCTTTGAGGTGACTTGCCCGAAACACAGACTCTTCCACCTGGATAGTAACCTGTCAAGGGACCAGTCAGAACCGTAAGCACGTTTTCGGGTGCGAATGGATTAACGGTTTCCCATGTTTTTCCTAGCTGATCCCAGAGGATTTTAGCAGCAAGACCGCGTCCTCCAATGTAGCTACGCAGAGTGTTCTCTTCAAACTTGATCTCTGATATTTTCTCGTTGGAGAGGTCTATGCTCAAGAACTTGCCAGCGTATCCCCTCATCTAGATGTATTCCTCCCCTACTTCGCCGTACAGATTGTTCACAAGTTCACGCGTAATTTCATCGGGTCTGCGAGCGTGCGGCTTGAAAAGCTGCCAAGAACTTCTGGTCACTGTCTGCAAAGCGTCCCAGTTTCCTTCCTGGCACACCTTGGCGCACTCTGGTCGTCCACCGCAGAGGTCGCAGATCAATATTGTCTTCTTGACTGGGTGAAGATGCGGAATCCGGCCCGGGCAGGCTTCGATGCAGGCGCCGCAGGCAGTGCATTTTTCTTCGTCCACGAGAACCGCTCCAGTTTTCTTGCTTACTGTCAGGGCTTGAAAGGAGCAGGACTTGACGCAGGGATAGTCTTCGCATTGCACGCATAGGTGTGGTACTTCAGCACCTGGAACAAGCATGAACACGCGGACCCGAGATGCTTCAGGCCAAATCTTTTTCTCATGGAAAAGCGAGCAGGCTACTTCGCATTTTCGGCATCCACTGCACTTAATGTAGTCCCTGGCTATCCATATTCGTTTTCGGGAACCCATTTTGACTCATCACTCTCGACAGTAAGTAGTTATGCTGGCGAACCGTTATTTATTAGCGTTATCTTCATTGGAAGTTGATCCAAGACTCCGTTGCTCTTAAGTATGAGGGTTGTGGAAATGTTACGAGGAAATCGGAGGTGCACGGCGCTCGACAAGATTATTGTCACAACCGCTCTCATATACGCTAACGGTGAAATTCACTTAGGACACGTTACTTCTACATACCTTCCAGCCGACATTTTTGTAAGATTCTGCAGACTCAGAGGACACGATGTTATACACGTTGGTGCTACTGACGACTTTGGAACCCCAATACTAATTGAAGCCGAGAAAGAGGGAAAAAGCCCAGAAGAATACGTAGAATACTGGAACAAAATCGACAGAAAAGGCTTCGACGATTTAGGAATATCATTCGACATCTTCGACAAAACTAGCTCAAAAGAAAACATAGCTTTGACACAACATTTCTTCAAAACACTGTACGAGAAAGGCTACATCTTCAAGAAAACAATACTTCAGCCTTACTGCGAGAATGACAAAAAATTCCTGCCAGACCGATATGTAAAAGGCACATGCCCATATTGCGGCACCATAGATCAGTATTCAGACAGCTGTGAAAAATGCGGCAGAACCTTTCAACCAGGCGAAATCCTGAATGCGCACTGTGCCATCTGCGGCTCAAAACCAACGAGCAAGGAAAGTGAACACTATTTCTTCAAGTTGAGCCAGTTATCTGACGCCCTCAAACAGTGGCTTGAACAAAACGGGAATTTGCAGCCAGATGTGAGAAACTATGTGCTGAGCTGGATTAAGGAAGGTTTATTGGATTGGGACATAACGCGAGATATAAGCTGGGGTGTGCCAATACCGTTAGATGAAGCCGAGGGTAAAGTGCTTTACAATTGGTTCGACAACCATCTAGGCTACATTTCCACAGCCCAAGAATACTTTGAGAAGAAAGGAATCGATGGAAAAAAGGCGTGGAATACATCAAAAATATATCATTTCATCGGCAAAGACATAGTATATCACCATTATTTGTTCTTGCCTGCAATGCGACTGGGAGAGGGGGAATACAAACTTCCTGAGAACATTCCCACAAGGGGAATGTTGCTACTCGAAGAGCAGAAGTTTTCCAAGAGCCGTGGCTGGTATGTCAGCCTCAGAGACTTCTTAGACAGGTTTCCAGCCGATTACCTACGTTATTATCTGGCGTCTATCACGCCTTACGCTCAGTCGGACGTGAACTTTGACTGGGCTGATTTCCAAAATAGGATAAACAACGAGTTAATCGCTAACACAGGCAACTTTATTCATCGAACCTTAACCTTCATTTGGACCAAATATCAAGGCAAGGTGCCAAAGCCACAAAAGAACTATGACGCGTCTGACAATGAGTTCTTGGAAAAAATCAAAACTGTGGCTGACGATGTGGGCAAAGAAATTGAGAGCAACGAGCTGACTAAGGGAGTAAGAAAGATTGTTGAGTTCTCAGCCTTCTGCAACCGGTATTTCCAGAAAAAGCAGCCTTGGACTGACAAAGAGAAGGCGAAGACAACTCTTTTCTTGTGCGTCAACGCTGTGCGAAGCCTAGCTATTTTGCTGGAGCCTTACATACCTTTTTCAGCGGAAAAACTCTGGCAACAGCTTGACTTACAAGGTTCGAGTCACAAGCAAGACTGGAACTCAGCATCACAACTCAAAATTGAAGGCGGGCACCCAATCAAGGAGCCAAAGGTGTTGTTTCAAAAAATTCCAGATGAAGACATCGAAGAGGAGAGACAGAAACTCCATAAGCAGCCAAATGCTCAGCCTTGAATTGTGCACAAGATAAATAAGGCGATTCTTCTCCTCCAGAAGTTGACTCGATAGGAAGTTGTCTACATGTCAGAAAAAATCGTGTCTTTTGAAGAATTCTCTAACATGGACCTGCGCGTTGGCAAGATTACTAAGGCTGAATCCGTAGCTGGTTCGAAAAATCTAATTAAGATGCTCATTGATGTGGGCGGCGAAAACCGCCAAGCGGTAGCTGGGATCGCACAGTATTATTCTCCAAAGGAGCTTGAAGGAAAACAGGTGGCGGTCATAGTAAACCTGCAACCTAAGAAAATGTTTGGAATCGAGTCAAACGTTATGATACTCGCTGCCGAAGACGAGAAAACTGTGTCTGTGCTCTTGCCAGATCGCCCAGTTAAAGTTGGAAGCAAAATAAGATAAGTGAACCCAAGCCTTGCCCTTAAGAATCGACTTGCACCTGCACACGCACTATTCAGAAGACGCAACAACCACTCTAAATGAAGTAGTATACTACGCAAAAAGACGTGGACTAGACGGATTGGCAGTAACAGACCACGACACAACGCGGGGAGCACAGAAACTCGTCGGACAAAAACCAAAAAACCTTATAATTATTCCCAGCGTTGAAGTCAGCAGTCTACACGGACACGTTCTAGCTTTAAATGTCACAGAGCCAATAACGCCTAGACTAAGCTTGACAGAAACAGTTGAAAAAATTCGTCAAAGGGGCGGAACAGCTGTAATCGCGCATCCAGCGGTGGTTCTCAAAACGGGGTTGGGACGCAGAATATCTTCAGCTTCAAACATCGACGCCATTGAAGTCATAAATGCGGCGGCCTTTCCCTTCTTCCTCTCGAACTATCTGAGTCGTCGACTTGCTCAGAGGCTGGGGCTTCCCGAAACCGCGGGCAGCGATGCCCATCATCCACAAGAGATCGGAAAGGCTTACACCCTAATCGACGCAGAATCGAATAGAGACGACATCATCGAATCGATAAGAAGAGGCAAAACTACTCCGTTTGGAAAACCGATACCTTGGGCGTTGAGGCTCCAAAGGATAGCAATGGACTTGCAGATAAAACTGAGGGGATGTTAGTCCTCAAAGTTTTCGATCTGATCCAAGCCCAAGTCGATTTGCAGGGGTTTTTCAGACTCAGAAAACGACGACTCAATGTCGTAGAGTTTTGGCATCAGATTCACAAACCTGCTCAACTTGTATGGTGAACGTACGCCGGTCATGACAAGTGTGACTTTCAGAGCTCTTTCAGTTTGAGGATTCACTCGAGCACCCCAGCTTACCACTGCGTTTTGCCCAATCATCTCTGTGATGATTTCACCAACTCTGTTGACCTCTTCAACTGTCATGTTAGCGTCGCCACTGACATAAACCAATGCTCCCTTTGCTTTGGCATAGTTAGCATTCAAGAGCGTGGTTCTCAAAGCGTTTCTGACCGCTTCCTCAGCCCTGTTCGACGTATCAGATTCACCCACACCGAGGACAGCCAACCCGCCTTTTTTCATGATCGTCTTGAAGTCAGCGAAGTCCAAATTAATCAAACTAGGCGTCGTAAGCGTTTCCACAATGCCCTTTATGGTGTTAGCCAACACTTGATCCGCTACTTTGAACACTTCATTCATTGGAAGCTGAGGTGTCAACTCCACGAGTTTGCCGCCATCCACCACAACGACCGTATCACATACCCTTCGCATCTCATGCAATGCCCAAACAACATTTCGCATTTGACCCTTTTCGGCCCTTATAGGTGTTGTAACCACTCCAACAACAACCGCACCTTTTCTACGAGCAATCTCAGCAATAACCGGCGTAGCTCCAGTTCCTGTGCCACCGCCCAAGCCAACAGCTATGAAAGCAACCTCCACGTTTTCCAACAAATCCTCAATATATGGTCTTGATTCCTCAGCTGCGGCTCTTCCAATTTCTGAGTTGCCGCAGGTGCTCAAACCGCGGGTTACCCTTTCGCCAATCAAAACTTTTCTGGTAACGCCTGTGGAGTTTAGGTCATGCAGGTCTGTGTTAATGGCTACAACCTCGGCTCCTGTTAGGCCACTTTCCATAAGTCTGCTAACGGTGTTGTTCCCAGCGCCACCAATACCTAAAACCATGATGCGGCATCTGTGCTCTCTCACGCCTCCAGTAGCCGCCTTGTGCATCGAGAACCGCGATGCAGCCCGTTGCGATTTAACCACTCGTGGTTTTCCTCCAAACCTCAGTGTTCAAAAGGTCCCTAACAGCTACACGAATAGCCTCAGCCCGGTTTGGATAGTAGCGATCATATACCAAACTGTCCAAAGCTTTGATATAGGGTTCAGGAAGATACAGCGTAATTAGTTTCACCCAAACACCTCCAACAACTCTCCTTAAGGCAAAAGCAACAGACTATAGTAACCAGTTATATCCGATTATATTAAGAAATAAATATGATTTAAATATGTCAAGACATTCCCTTTTAAGCTTTCCTATCTGCGCATTGCTTTTTTGTGTAATTTGCTTATTTGAGGAACGCTTATGTTTTAGCTGGTTGATTAAACGTTTTAGGTCGAGTTCAGAATGAGTTCGTCCTCTTCTTGGCTGGTCTGAAATTCATGAAAGAAGGGAGAGGTCGCTGTCGGGTTTTTGTCGAGAGTTTCGGGTGTTCTTCTAACGTGGCTGATGGAGAGTTTATGGCTGGTTGTCTGTTAGAGGCTGGGTTTGAAGTGGTTGATGCAGCAGAGGAAGCTGACGTTTTGATCTACAATACGTGTGCAGTAAAGACGCCGACAGAAAACAGGGCAATCGAGGTTTTGAAAAAAGTAGGAGCCAAGAAAGACAGACGGCTTGTGGTCACTGGTTGTTTGCCTCTAATCAATTTTGAACGAGTGAAAACTGAGGTGGAGTTCGACGGGGTCTTAGGTCCAAATTGCAGCAGTCACATTGTGGAGGCGGTAGAAAGAGTGATGAGCAATGAGCGGGTTTTGTGGCTGAGCGAAAAAGTTGAACCAAAGCCCTTTCTGTATTTGCCGAGGCGTTCCGTTAACCCGGTGGTAAGCATTATTCCAGTGGCGCAGGGATGCTTGGGTTCATGCAGTTATTGTTGCGTTGTCTTTGCTCGTGGGCGGCTACGCAGTTGCAGTGTGGATGAGGTTGTAGCTAGGGTTAAACGTGATTTATATTCTGGCGCCAAGGAGGTTTGGTTGACGGGACAAGACATAGCTTGCTTTGGAAGAGACATTGGCCTCAACCTTGTCGACTTGTTGGAGGAAGTGTGCGAGATTGAAGGGGATTTCTGGGTCAGAGTGGGCATGATGACGCCTAACCTTGCTTTGGACATGCTACCTGAACTGGCAGAGATTTTTCAAGACGATCACGTGTTCAAGTTCGTGCATTTGCCAGTGCAAAGTGGCGACAATGAGGTTTTGAAATCCATGAACCGTTGGTATTCGGTTGAAGCCTTCAGATGGATCGTTGAAGCCTTCAGAAAAGCGGTTCCTAAAATCACTTTGGCCACAGATATTATCTGCGGCTTTCCAGGTGAAACCAACGAGGCTTTCGAACGAACCCTGCGATTGATGGATGATGTCAAGCCTGATATTGTCAACATTTCCAAGTTCTTTCCACGCCCCAAAACGGAAGCGGAAAAAATGACTCCAAAAGTCTCTCCGCCGGAAGTGACGGACAGAAGCAGGGGAATAGCAGGTTTAGTGAAGAAAATCTCATCGGAAAAGAACGGTGCTTGGATGGGTTGGAAAGGGCGAGTGCTTTTAGACGAGCAGGGAAAACAACCGAATTCGCTCATCGGACGGAACTTTGCCTACAAGCCAATCGTGGTGAAGACTGAGAACGAGGCACTGTTAGGCAACTTTGTCAATGTCCAAGTGACAAGGACTTTTCAAACATACCTGGAAGCTGAGATTGTCGATTCTTAAGAGTGTGAACTCTCCTTTACTTGAAGCGTGGTTTTGCCTGCTAGGTTCCAGTTGTCGTTTGAGAATTTTTCCTTTTGAAGTTTCTCGGAAAGATGTTGCTCCTGCGGCGTCAGAGGTCCTTCTTGGAGTTCTATTCTGAGGGCTTTTTGGAATCCTAGAATCAGAGCTTCATAGGTCTCATCAACGCCTACTTTGCGGTTCACTTCTTTTCCTATCGATGTAAGCTTGTCGCGAGCAACGCAGACCACATCCTCGATGTTCCTCGCCCAAGGAACTCGCAGAAAAGTGAACATCTTTTCCAAGTCAACGTCCAGAAGGAACGTGCCGTGTTGCAGGAGAACACCGTGCCTATGAAATTGGGCGCTTCCAGAGATTTTCTTTCCATTTACGGCTATGCTAGGACAGTTTCGCGGGTCGCCTGGATTGAAGTCAGCTTTCACGCCGAGAATCTTTGCCGCTTCTATGAGTCCGCTGCTTATGATGTTGTAGGCTTGAACTACGTCCCTGGTTCCGCAGTCCGTCTCTTTCACAACGACGCTGTAGGTGATTTCGTCATCGAAGTCGTGATAGACTGTTCCGCCGCCTGTGATTCTCCGCACTACGTCTACGCCTTGTCGCTTGCAGTTTTCTAAATGAACCTCGTTGTGCACGTTTTGAAAACGTCCAATAGAAACGGCTGAAGGCTTCCACCTATAGAAGCGCAGAGTGTTAGGCACTAGACCTTCTGTTCTTGCGGTTGTTATGGCTTCATCTATTGCCATGTTCGTGAAGGCATCGTTCACTTTGAGCCTGAGTAGTCTCCATTTTTCCACTTATTTCTCACATCATTACTACGTTAACAGTCTGAACCTAAATCATTTTTTAGCAGGTCAACTCATTATAAAGGCTGATGGAAGCCTCATGAGCACTAAAGTGGCAATACCTCGAGAAATGCTCGAAATGATTCAGGAAAGCGCTAGAAGGCTTCATCCAAGAGAAACAATTCTTCTTTTGCGAGGCAAAGCTGTAAAAAACGTGATTACTATCTCAGATGTGCTCATTCCACCGTTGGCAACATACGGTCGAAGCTTTTCAGCCTTTCCAGCGCACATGTTGCCAATGGACTTTTCAATAGTTGGAGCGGCTCATTCGCATCCTTCTGGAAATCTGAGACCGTCAGTTGAGGATCAAAATCATTCAATTGGCAGGATATTACTCATTACAGGCTTTCCGTACGAAGGAGAACAAAACGTTGCGGCTTATAATCGAAGCGGAGAAAGACTATCGTTAGAAGTAACGTGAGCTTTACACCATGTTTAACCACGGCGTCATGATTTGCGAGTTGGCGCTGCAACCGCAACGGGAGCCTCAGCCTTCTTTCTGGCAAGCATCTTCTCCAACGTGGGGCGTAGCTTGGCGTTTTCAGCGAGTATCTTGTCTTTTCCAAGCGTGCTCAACTGCGCAGTCATTTCTTTGTTGACCTCTGAGAACTTCACGCCCTCAACCGCAGAAATGTAGTCGATGCGAAGTCGCTCCGGACTCATTCCGAGCTTTTCTAACATGCCTTTCAGTGCAGTCATCCGTTTCGTCATCCAAACGTTTCCTGAAATGTAGTGGCAGTCGTATGGCAGGTGACAAGCCGCCACTAGCACCATGCCTGCGCCGAGTCTCAGTGCCTCCAACACAAAATCTCGGTCAACCCTCCCTGAACACATGACGCGTATGGCTCTCATGGTGGGTGGATACTCAAAACGGCTCGTCCCAGCCAAATCGGCTCCAGCGTAACTGCACCAGTTGCAGAGGAACGCCAGAATCTTCTCTTCAGGGTTTTTCTCCAAAGCCGCGCGAATCTGATTCATAATTTGGGCGTCGGTAAAGTGCATCTGAGTGATGGCGTCAGTTGGGCATTCAGCGACACAAGTGCCGCAGCCGTGACACATAGCAGGCGTGACCCTGGCTGGTTCCTTTTCAGGCGCCGAGGCAGCCCCGTAGGGACAGACCTTCTCGCATATGCCGCATTTCACCTTCGTGTTTTGACATGTTTTAGGGTCTATTGCGGCGATTATGGGTTCGATTTTCCATTTTGGCTTCGACAGTATTGTAGCTGCTCTTGATGCTGCAGCGCTACCCTGAGACACACTATAAGGAATGTCTTTAGGACCTTGACAAGCACCTGCGAGGAATATTCCGTCAACTGGCGTGTCAATCGGCTTCAGCTTTGGGTGGCTTTCCATGAAGAATCCGTCTGCTCCCCTGGATATGCTGAATATTCTTGCCACTTCTTCTGAGCCTTTCTTTGGAATGGCAGCCGTGCTCAAGACGACGAGTTCGCTTTCGATTTGGATGGGGTCACCGAGGCTCATGTCTTCGGCTCTGATGAAGAGATTCTTTGTTTTCGAATCCTCCAAGATTGAAGACGCTTTGCCGCGAATGAAGTTGACACCGAGGTCGCGAGCTCTCCGATAGAATTCTTCGTACCCCTTGAAATTCGCTCGCATGTCAATGTACATGAGGAAAACTTCCACATCGTCCTTGTACTTCTCCTTCAGAAGAATCGCATTCTTCAGGGCGTACATGCAACAGAAGCCGGAGCAGTATTCGTATTTGTTGACGTCTCGTGAGCCAACGCATTGAATAAACGTGACGCTGTGAGGTTTTTTTCCGTCAGAAGCCCGTATCACTTTGCCGCCTGTTGGTCCAGCAGCCAAGATTAGCCTTTCAAACTCTAAGGCTGTGATAACATTGTCATATTTGCCATAACCGTACAAGGGGTCGTCTGTGGGCAAGTAAATGTCAAACCCAGTTGAAAGGACAATTGCACCAACGTCCAGTTCGATTTCTTCCGGCTTCTGGTCAAAATTGATGGCTTGGCGAGCGCCGCAAGCATCGACACATTTGTAACAGTTGATGCAATAGTCTTTGTTGATTGCGTAGATCAGTGGAACCGCCTGATCAAACGGCACTGAAATTGACTTGCGCACTCCCATGTTCATGTCCCATTCGTTTGGGTACTCTATTGGGCATGCGTCTCGGCATTCGCCGCAGCCTGTGCAGTTTTTCGCTATAACGTAGCGTGGGTTCTTGCGCACTTTAACCTTGAAGTTGCCGACGTAGCCGTCGACTCTTAGGATGTCGGCGTACGATATTATTTCGATATTAGGATGCCTGTTAGCGTCGACCATTTTTGGTCCTTCGATGCAGATGCTGCAGTCGAGGGTTGGAAAAGTCTTGTCCAACTGCGCCATGTGTCCGCCGATGCTCTCGGTCTTCTCAACAAGATAAACCTTGAAGCCCATGTCGGCTAAGTCGAGGGCGGCGTTCATTCCTGCGATTCCGCCTCCTACAACCAACGCCTTGTTGGTGACTGGGACCTCGAGAACGTTTAAGGGTTGAAGCAAAACAGCCTTGGCTACAGCCATTTTCACGATTTCTTTCGCCTTCTCTGTGGCGCCTTGCGGATTATTGCCATGCGCCCACGAAGAGAACTCGCGGATGTTCGCCATTTCCAAAAAATACGGATTCAGACCAGCCTGATTGATACACTTTCGAAAAGTAGGTTCGTGCATACGCGGTGAACAAGCAGCGACTATGACACGGTTGAGTTTTTTTTCTTTTATCGCCTTCCTAATCTGCTCTTGCCCCGGATCGGCACACGAATAGCGGTTATCTCCAGCGAACATGACATATGGAAGAGTCTTGGCGTATTCCACTACCGCCTTAACATCAACTACACCTGCTATGTTAAGACCACAATGGCAGACGAAAACTCCAACTCTTGGGGTTTCCTCAGACATTTTCCACACCTTTCAGAACCGTTTTTCTCTCGATTGACTGCTGAACTTTCAGGGCGCGTTTCATCTGGCTTTCTTTCGAATATTCCTTAGCTGAGGTTAGTTTCTCTACTGCCTTGTTCCAAGCACCCGATTTGATCGGCGTATGATGAACCGAGCGACGCTCCATTGCAAGCGCCCCTTCAGCTGGACACACGATTTTGCATGCGCCACAGAACACACAATAGGCTTCATTTGGCTGAACCTTGCCATCGCCGTCAAGATAAAGGGCGCCTGGGATAGGGCACACGTCTAAACAGTCTTGGCATCCTAAGGGGCATTTTTCAGTGTTGATGCCGAGTACCCCGTGGAATATCTTGCGCACACGTATGGCGCCTTCTGGGCATTTAATCTCGCACAGGCGACAGCACGGACTTTGATCTTTCTTTATGTCAACTTGGACCTTTAGGTCGCTCTTGTTGGGGTAAGACTCGACTTTGCTGTGAGAGATTTGTTTTCCATCTGGTGTGAGCAACCTGACTTTGATGAGGTTTAGTGGACATACTTTTTCGCATTCGACGCAGTCTGGGTTGCATTTGGTTGCGTCTACTTCTATTTCATGAATGAGTTCGGGAAATGATTCTTTTTCAACAACTGAAACCATGTGTTCCTCATTAATCATGACGCGCAATGCGTCGAACGGGCAGATGGGTTCACACATGCCGCAGTAAATGCACTTTTGGGCATTAACATCGAAGACTGGACGCTTCGCTTTTTGTCCCTGCTGTTTAGGCTGTCTCCTAATTTCAATGGCTTCTTTCGGGCAAATCACCTTGCAGATTTCGCATCCGACACACAGGTTCTTGTCTAGCGTAAGCGCGTAGTGTTTAGCATGCAAGAAGCGTTGTATGGAGAGTTGGTTTTCGTCCTGCGTTTTGAGTTCTTTCATGGGCATGTTGGCCCGCTCCGTTTCTGATTGTGCCTTCGGGCTTTGGTATCGAGAAGATATTTACAAACGTAAAACTGTCATATATGCTTATGGTTTTTATCATAAATATTCCCATTTTGGAGACATCCCAATTCTCTGAAAGGTTCCACCTTCTCTTTATAGCGGTGGAGAGTATGGCTTAAGTGTCACACGTCCTTTCAGTTTGTCTCAAGAAGTGATAGTCCGTGGCAGAGCAAAAGATCACTATGGCGCACGGCGCTGGTGGCGCCGTGATGAACGATTTAATAAAACGGTACATTTTGAAGTATCTAGGCGGCAGCAATGCAGAGGTTCCGCTGGAGGCTTTAGACGACGCCGCGGTGATTGAGGACATTGTTCTGAAGTCGGATTCTCACGTTGTTAAACCGTTGTTTTTTCCTGGAGGCGACATAGGAAGGCTGGCTATAACGGGCACAGTCAATGACATTGCAATGCTAGGCGCTGAGCCTTTAGCTTTGACTTCTGGCTTTGTATTGGAAGAAGGCTTACTTATCGCGGATTTTGAACGTATCGTGCGCAGTATGGGAGAAACTTGCAGAGAAGCAGGCGTCTACGTAATTACAGGCGACACGAAGGTTGTTGAAAAAGGCGCGCTTGAAGGCTGTGTGATAAACACGTCTGGAATTGGAAAGAGAAACCAAGCATTGGAACACAACTTGCAGGTTGTGAAGAAGCATCGTCAGCAGTTTACCAGTCGTTGGTTGCTTGATTCCAATGTGCGGTCGGGAGACAAAATCATTTTATCGGGCACTGTAGGTGACCATGGATTGGCTGTTTTGTCGAGTCGGGAAGGCTACGGGTTTGGCAGCCATATCGTATCTGATGTTGCGCCTTTGAACAAGGTGACACTACGACTATTAGGAGAGGCAGGCGGCATTGTAGCCATGAAAGACCCGACTAGAGGCGGTCTATCCAACGCGTTGAACGAGTGGAGTGAAAAGTCTAATGTGGGCATACTCGCAGTTGAGGAAAAAATACCTATACGAGAAGACGTGCGCTCAGCCTGCGAAATGCTGGGCATTGATCCATTTGAAGTGGGAAACGAAGGAAAAATCATCGTGGGCGTGGTAGCTGAAAAAGCTGAAGAAGTGTTGGAGACGCTGAGAGAAACCAAAGAAGGAAAAAACGCGCAAATAATCGGAGAAGCAACAGACGAATTCAAGGAAGTAGCCTTACAAACCGTTGTAGGTGGAAAAAGAGTTTTAGCACAACCTGTAGGCGACCCGATTCCGAGGATATGCTAGGTTTTTCTTCTAGAGAAATAGTAGTAGGTGCCAAACGCTAAGATTAGCATTGCCAGTATATTGAATTGAGTACGTGCGAAGGAGGAATCAGCCACGGCCAACCCAGATTCGATCAGAATCCAAGAGATTGCAAGCAAGAAGAACTCTCTTTTGCCTTTAAACATGCCCACGCCTGAAACTAGGTAAACAATAGCGGTCACCGCAGCAACCACTGTAAACGTTTGTCCCAGAACAATCGATTGCCTGAAGGTTGACGCTGGAATCATCCAGCCATCCAAAAGAAATATGAATGCAAAAGTGATGGCAAGAGAAGTGATGATTCCTTGAATGACAGCGAGCACTCCGGCAAACTGACCCAATTTTCTGGCAACTTCGGTGTTTGTCTTGTTGACACCGACATGATAGTATGTGCAAGAGAAGACTATGAGAAACGACAACAAGTTTAGAACACTATCCTTGTAAGCTGCAGCAACCGTAGCTAAGACTGCGCCCCACACAGTCCATAAGATGGCGTAGACAAAATAGCTTCGTCTGCCACGAAGCATGCCTACGCCGAGAAAGATATACACGCCCGTGTCAATCAAGGCGAGAGCCAGAGGATTCAAGATTGGTGGAGCAAAACGTGTAAGATTAGCTGAAACTAGGACAAAAACCCATATGAAGTAAGATGCAAGGTACAGCCCATGAAGCAAAGTTAAAGCAGCCGCGACCAGCCCAATATCTTTAGAAACCTTCATTAAGCATTCACTCTGTCCATCAGAATGCTTGCGCATATTTATAGAACTTGCCAGTGCCAAGAAAGGAACAAGCATTCCATTGCTTCTGCTTTTTTCAACTCCGTTTCTTAGGCGTGATTTGTGAGGGACTTTGCTGGTATGGAGAATCTATGACTATTGAACTAGGTGAAGAACACGTGTCAAAAAGAATGTTGATCTATGCTTTGTGCTTTGCCCATATTCGGCATGTGCCTTCGATGCTGACCATGCACGCACCCTTAGGCGTCTGCGGAGTGCAAGCCTTCATGTAGAGACTGCATTCTGGTGGCTTTATCTTTCCGATCATGACTAAATGGCATAAACAGCCTGGGAGGAGGTCTCTTGACTGCTCCACCTTTACATTATACTTGCTGCGTGTATCGTATTCGCTGTGTTCTTTTTTTAAGGCGAGAGCAGAAGCTGGAACCATGCCCAAGCCGCGCCAGCCGCCTGCCACAACATTAAAGGCTTGCCCAATTAGCTTCTGTGCTTTCACGTTGCCGTCCCAAGACACGACTCGGCTGTACTCGTTTTCCAGTTTGGCTTCGCTATTTTTTATCTGCTGCAGCAACATCGAAACAGTGAAGAGAACATCGAGAGGCTCGAAACCAGCAACAACCGTTGGCATGTGATAAGCATGTGGGAACACTTCATAGGGTTTCATTCCAATTATTGTGGAAACGTGACCTGGAGCGATAAACCCGTCAATGTGCAAGTCGCCCACGCCCAACAGCAATTCCATGGCTGGCGGAATCAAACGATGCGAAACTAGGAAACTGAGATTGCCAGGCGGCTTTTTCAAAACTTCAACAGCCGTCGAAGGCGCTGTCGTTTCAAAGCCAACTGCAAGAAAAGCAAAGTCGCGACTAGGTTCTCTCTCAGCCATTTTAACCGCGTCTAAGACACTGTAAACAATGCGGACATCTCCGCCCCTCGCCCTTGCGTCCTGAAGCGACATGTCAGAACCTGGAACACGAACCAAATCCCCAAACGTAGCAATAGTCACGTTCTTCTCCAACGCTAGTTTAATAGCTTCGTCAATCTCAGCCGCGGGTATAATGCACACTGGACATCCTGGCCCAGCGATAACGTCAACAGACTCGGGCAGAAGCGCTCTCAAACCATAATGGCTTATGGTCCACTCATGTGTGCCGCAAACGTGACAAATTTTGACAGGGTAAGATGGTGCAACTTTGCGAATCTGCTCTACAACACGTTTGGCAAGAGCCGCGTCCCTGAATCCCGCCAGCTTCTCCATACTTATACCATCATCCTTATGCTCTTAATGGTACATTCCTTCCCAGCTACAATGCTAACGACGTTTCCGCATTTTGGGCATTTTAGCGTGGGCACAGGCACATGATAGAGCGGGTCATCCTCGTATTTGAAGCCACCCTCATAGCCACAGTGACTGCACTTTACAATGCCTTCTTGCTCTTCAATAATCAGTTTTGAACCTTCCATAATCGTCCCTTTGGTCAAAGCCTCGAACGCAAAGCGCACCTGCTCCAAACCCAGAAACGTCAACTTGCCAACAATCAAGTGTACTTCAGTCACCTTCTTAGCCCCGCGTTTCTCAGCTTCTGCTAACACGCTTTGCACAATCTGAGAGGTCATAGAAAACTCATGCAAGCTTTAATCAGACTCCACAAAAAACATGGGAGAATACCGCTGTTAAGCCTTGATCTCCTCCTAACAGTAGGATAACTCAGAATCCAAGCGCCTTTGCAACATCGTCGACGCCCTCGCCTGTCCTGCAGTTGGTTGCGACAACCATAGTTTTAGGATTAACAGTCTTCACGTCTTTTTCCAACTGTTCAACATTAACTCCCATTGCTTTAGCCAAGTCCACCTTATTGATTGCGACAACGTCTGCCTCCATGAAAATAAACGGGTGCTTGATCACCATGTAAGGGCCTTCGGTGACGCTGATGACCACAATACGCTTGTTGGAACCCAAGGGAAACTCAGCTGGACAAATGAGGTTGCCAACATTTTCAATAAACAAAACGTCAAGCTTCTTCAAGTCAAGCTTCAGCAATGCCTTTTTCACCAAGTTGGCGTCCAAGTGACATTCTTTGCCCGTGTTGATCGCTACTGTTTTCACTCCGTGCCTCGCAATTAACTCAGCATCTATGGTAGTTGTCAAGTCACCTTTGAAAACGGCAATCTCATAATTACTTTTTAGCTGTTGAACCAGTTTTTCAATCAGACTAGTCTTACCCGATCCTATAGCGCCCATAACATCGATGGCGCGAACACCATTCTTCTGCAGAAACCGTCTGTTCTCTTCTGCCAGATTCCGATTCGCTTTTAACAGGTCTTCTGACAATTCAACATCGAAGACTTCGCCTTCTTCGGCTCTGATAACTTCTTTTTTCAGTTTGAAAGCAGCCTTCTTTCAAGCTAAGGGTTAGAAGTAGTTGTTGTCTCCTCATACTTATTGAGGATTTCGTTCCACAGAGCCAGTGTCTCCTCAGCCGCCTTCTGATCCAAAACCTCAATGGCGTAACCAGCGTGAACAATCACGTATTCGCCAATTTTAGCGTCAACCAACGTCACATTTACTTCTCGCATTGTTCCAGCTCCAAAATCCACTTTGGCCATGTCACCGTGGATTTCAACTATCTTAGCCGGAATTGCGAGACACATGTTCCATCACATAACCATGGAGAAACAAAAATAAAGGCATATTGGTATTGACAAAGCTCTACTCAATGTTGCATCTGCCAAGCTACGGTCACCGCTTGACCAAAAGAGAGACCCCCATCTCCAGCAGGCACAGACTCATGAACAACAAACTTCAGCTTGTTTCCCTCCACAACTTTCCTAATGGTCTGTGTAATGTGTTCGTTGTAAGCAACGCCGCCTGAAAAACCAATTGTGTCGATTCCAAGTTTATGAGCCTCGTTCACAGCAATTTGAGCCAACCCTTGAGCCAAATACAACTGAGCTGAAAACGCCAGATCACCAACTGAATAGGTGCCTCTATGGTTGAAGGTTTCATGAACCATCTCTGTTGTGTTAAGGACATTGTTTTTTATTATGGGTTCAAGTTTCAAAACATTTCTTCCGCTGACGGCAACGGACTCTAATTTCATGGCAGGCTCACCCTCGTAGGTGCGTTCAAAGCATAGCCCCAAGACTGCTGAGACCGCGTCCAACACTCGACCACAACTTGTAGTCTTGACCAGTGGATCCTTTTTCAACTGTTGCAAAACGAGTTCAACCTCTTCTTTTCCATGAGGAAAGTGTGCCCAATTAGAAAGCAACCATGTACCGACGTCTGCTACCGTGCTCAGTATTCCTGCCGCCATCCTCAACGGATAACGTGTGGTCAAGTCACCGCCTACCAAAGGCTGTTCCTCCAAGTGCCCAAGACGCTGGAAACTGCCGTCTCTGTTACAGCCGAGAATTTCTCCACCCCACGCTTGACCGTCTGAACCGTATCCATAGCCGTCACAGACTATAGCAATTATTTCATCTAAATCGTGCTCAGCCATGAGCGCAACACCGTGGGCACGATGATGCTGAACTGCGACAACGGGACAATCAAGCTCCTTTCCCAAATCATTCGCAAACATAGTAGCAGTGAACTTTGGATGGAGGTCACACCCAATTGCTTCAACACGGCTGTTTGTTAACCTAAGCAGGTGCGCTGTGGCGCCTTTTAGAAATCGAAGCGTCTCTAGGTTTTCAACGTCGCCTATGTGCTGCGATATGAATGCTTTGTCTCTCAGTAAGACGCAGGATGTGTTGTTGAGTTCGCCACCGACTGCCAAGACACACTTTTTTGCGACCAATTTCAGCTGAATAGGTTCAGGAGCGTATCCCCGAGACCTGCGAATGAGACTTGTTCTTTCTCCGTGAACACGTACAACCGAGTCGTCACACCGCTGTGCAATGAGTCTGTTGTGGAAGAGAAAATAGTCAACCACGTTCCCAAGTTTCTTGACAGCCTCATCATTTTCTGTTACAATCGGCTCGTTCGGAGGGTTAGCGCTTGTCATGACGAAGGCTGGTTCACGTACTTTGTCGAACAACATAAAATGCATGCCAGTGTAGGGGAGCATGACGCCAACGTTATGCAAGCTGGGCGCAACTTGATCTGAAAGGTAATAGCTGGAGTTTTTTCTCAACAAAACAATGGGTTTGATGTGTGAAGTGAGCAATTCCGCCTCTTTGTCACTTACTTTGGCGAAAGATCGCACTGTTTCAAGGTCGCGAACCATGATTGCAAACGGCTTCTGCGTACGATGCTTCACAGTTCGCAGGCGCTTTATGGGCTCATCCTTTGTTGTTGAGGCTGCAACATGGAAGCCTCCGTAGCCTTTGACGGCTAGGATGTAACCTTCTTCAAGTAGTTTGCCTGCCTCTGGAATCGGGTCTCCACTGCTCAGAGATTGGCCTTTGTTGTTTGTCAAATAGGCCATGGGACCGCATTTTGGGCAGGCTACGGTTTGGGCGTGAAATCGACGGTTGGCTGGATCTCTGTATTCTTCTTGGCAGAAGTCGCACATGGTGAATTCTTTCATTGCTGTATTTGGACGGTCGTAGGGCAGGCGTTCGATGATTGAGTAGCGTGGTCCACAGTTGGTGCAGGTTATGAAAAAGTAGTCGTGCCGCTGGTTCTTTGGGTTTCGCAATTCGTCCAGACATTCGCTGCAAATGGAAACGTCAGGTGGAATGACGGAACCAGAGAGTTCCGCCGCTTCCGAACTTTTCAGAATTGTGAACTTGTTGAATTCGTTTGTGTCTTCCGCATATTTCGTTAAGACGTCTTGAATGTGGGCTAGAGGCGGTTTCTTATTTTTGAAGTCTTGAAGAAACTGTTCAATGTCGCTCTTTTTTCCTTCGACCACTATTTCCACGTAGGCGTCCCCGCGGTTTCGCACAAAGCCCAATAACTTGTTTTTGATCGCAGTTCTGTAGATGAAAGGGCGAAAGCCAACGCCTTGAACGACGCCGCTGACCTTGATTTCGGCTCGCACGCTAGTTGACTCCGAACACTATCATTTGTTGAGTATTAGTTTAAGCATGTTACAGGATGAAGGAAGAGCTGGGAACGAATGAATGCAGGAGTCATATTTTCTTGATAATCGAGTCGGTTGGAACTGCATTGTTGTATACGCCTAGTTTTTCAGGTGGTAATCCTAGTGCTAGTCCTAAGAACTGTACGTAGTGAAGAACCGGAATGTTGAAGAAAACACCCCATTTGTCCTTGATTTCAATTTGTCCTCTGTCTAGTTGAAAGACGCAGAAGCCACACGGAGTCACAATTAGGTCGGCGCTGGCGTCCTTTATGTTCTGAAGTTTCTCCCTTGCCATATCCAACGAAACGTCTAGTGCCGCGGTTCTGACGCCGCCGCCGGCTCCACAACACAGCATTTTGTCTCGGTAAGGAATGCTTTTTGCGCCTAATGCGTCCACCATTTCATCTAGGAATCGTGGGCGTTCAGGGCTTTTTATTTCCCGGTATTTTGTGGGTCTGAGCAAGTGGCAACCGTAGTGAACAGCTACGCTGAGTGGCAATGGCTTCTTGATCATGTTGCTTAATTTGTCCGTGCCAATGTCTCGATATAGCATCTCGGCTACGTGCCTTACTTGAATGCTGCCATGATACTCTTTTTTGACTTCGCTGAGAATCGTGTTGACCTTGTCTCGCTGCTCCGAATCTGTCTTTAGAATTTCGTTGGCTTCTTTCAGGGTTCCGTAGCAGCCGTTGCAGAGGGTTAGGATGTCGCAGCCCATAGACTCGGCTATACAGAGGTTTCTCGCTGCCAACGCAAGCCAAGTTGACTTGTCAAACGATTTGAAAACGCCTGGTGCCGGGCAGCAAGAGGCACCTTCCATGTCTCTCAGTTCAAGGTCCAATGTTGGGGCGATGTTTCTCATTGCCAGTTCGATTCCCGGATAGCGGTTTGGAATCATGCAACCGAGGAAGAAGGCGTAAGGTTTAGTCATAGTCTCAACTCGTTATTTCCATTCGTAACCCACTAGCTTGTCGAAGGCTGTTTTCTTTACGACTGTTTGAACCTCAGCTAACGCGTCGCCGTGAGTGTGCGTAGTCGGCGGCAACTCGGATAAGCCAAGGCTGGTTCTCGTTTTTCGATTAGCGTCGTCAATTGGAACTGCGTGACCGCTCTTCATAACGAGGCTCGCGACAAGTTTGTGTCGGTCAAGCATGTGTCCAGATTGAACCGCCATTGTTCGCATGGCTAGTATTACGTCTGTGGGGTCGACTCCGCGCGGACAGCGCTCCAAGCAGGTGTAGCAAGTAGTGCACAGCCAGAGGTCTTTGTCAGAAAGCACAGATTCCTTCAGTCCCAGAACTGCGCGTCGAATGAGTTGTCGCGTTCTGAAGGCTGTTCTCCGCCCAGAAGGACAACTAGCCGTGCACGTGCCGCATTGAATGCACAGGTTTATTTTTTCGCCGCCTGCCTTGGAAACCGCCTCAGAAAAGCTCGGGTCAAGTGTTTCGAGCCTTATGACTTTTTTCTGGGGTTCTGTCACATGACTAATCTCCGTTTTTTGGCTTTTGCAATGTTTATTTTGAGAATAGAGTCTTGTGAGGATGGCGTCTAATAAATATTGTTTGAGTTTGCGTTAAGCTTGCGTTAAAACTGAAAACTGAACGAGATTCTTAAAAGCCCGTTTTGCAACTATGGATACTTCTAAACCGAGTGTAAGATCATCTGAAGTAAGCATGGAGTGTTCTCAACCTATGCCTGAACCAGAAGAAAAGAAGGTTAGCGTGTACATCTGTCATTGCGGAGGAAACATCAGCGACACAGTTGATGTGGCTAAGGTTAAGGAAGAAATAGCCAAGATACCAGGCGTGGAAATTGCTGAAACCTATGAATATGTTTGCAGCGATCCTGGTCAGGAATTGATAGCTAAGGGTATAAGGGAGAAGGGAGCAAACCGAGTTGTTGTGGCGGCTTGCACACCTAAGATGCATTTGGACACGTTTAGGCAAAACGTGAGATCTGCTGGATTAAACCCTTACTTTTTGGAGATAGCAAACATCCGAGAACAATGCAGTTGGGTTCATGGTGATAAGGAAGCGGCGACAGTCAAAGCGATCGACCTAGTACGCGGAGCGGTAGAACGAGCAAGAAACCTTCAGCCTTTGGAATCGAAAAGCATGCCTGTGAACAAGGACGTTTTGGTTATCGGAGGCGGGGTTGCAGGCATCATGACCTCAATAGAGTTGGCAGATAAGGGTTTTCAGGTCTATCTTGTTGAGCGAAGTCCAAGCATTGGCGGACACATGGCACAGTTGAGTAAAACGTTTCCCACCTTGGACTGTTCACAGTGTATTCTCACGCCTAAGATGGTGTACGCTGCGCAACATCCAAGAATAAAAATCATCACAGTAGCTGAACCCAAGACAGTTGAGGGCACACCTGGCAACTATCGCGTTTTGATTTCGAAGAAGCCTCGTTACGTGGATGTGGGTTGCACTGCATGTGGGGAGTGCGCTAAGAAATGCCCCGTCAGGGTTCCGAGCGAGTTTGAAGCTGGTACGCTTGAGAGGAAGGCGATCTACTCACCGTTTAAGCAGGCTGTTCCTCGTACGTATGCGATTGACACGGAGCATTGCTTGTGGTTCACGAAGGGTGTTTGTCAAGTATGCCAGAAGTTCTGTAAGGCTCATGTGGTTAACTTTGACCAGAAAGAAGAGACAATTGAATTGGATGTGGGTGCCGTTGTGGCTGCAACAGGGTTTGAGCAAATAGACCCGAAGATAATGGAAGAGTACAGTTACGGCTTACACCCAGACATCGTGACCAATCTGCAGTTTGAGCGTTTGATGCTGCAGGGTCTACATAAACCGTCGAATGGTAAGCCGCCGAAGAAAGTGGCTTTTGTCCTCTGCGTTGGCAGTCGCATGATTACGACTAGCGGCAAGGGCGAGGAATATTGTTGCAAGATTGGCTGCATGGCTGCGATTAAGCAGGCGTTGCTACTGCAGAAATCATTTCCAGAGGCTGAACCATGGATATTCTACATGGACGTAAGGGCGGACGGTAAAGGCTATGAAGAATTTTACGCGAAGGCGCTGGATCACAAGGTGAAGTTTGTGAGGGGAAGAGTCGCTGAGGTCACGCCTGCAGGCGAAGACAAAATTATGGTTAGGGCAGAAGACACTCTCTTGGGTGAAGATGTTGAAGGCTTGTTTGATTTGGTTGTGCTCAGCGCAGCCATTCTTCCTCATCCAACTGCAGCTGAATTGTCGAGGAAATTGGGTATTCAGTTGAGCGGAGACAATTTTTACTCGGAAAGGCACTTTAAGCTTAGACCAGTGGATAGCCACCGCGAAGGCATATTTCTAGCAGGCTGCGCGTTGAGTCCCAAAGACGTGCGCGAGACAACTCTTGAGGCTATGGCAACTGCTTCCCGTGTGGCCACGTTTGTGGGTAAAGGCGAAATCTCTGTTTCACCTGAAGTCGCCTATGTCATTGCGGAAAAATGCGATAGTTGTGGTGTGTGCATTAAAGTCTGTCCAGTTGGAGCGATAACGCCCTCGACTGAGGGCGGAGTTGTCATTAATCCGATTTCCTGCATTGGCTGCGGCGTCTGCGTGCCGCGGTGTCCCAAACAAGCCTTGGACTTGCTTCACAGTACGGATGAGCAGTTGATGGCGCAGGTTAGAGGAGTAAGCGAGGGCGATGTGCATCCGAAACTGGTGGCGTTCATTGAGAAGAATACAGCCTACGGGTCGGCTGACTTGGTTGGTCAGACGAGGTCGAGTTACACGCCTAACGTGCGCATAATCAGCGTGCCCAGTGTTGGACGGGTTGGTTTGAAGCATGTGATGCGGGCGTTTGCTTCAGGAGCTGACGGCATAATATTCGTTGAGGGCGAAGACAGCTTGTTCAAGGAAGACCATGTGAGGGACTATCTAACGCAGCTAAAGAAAGAGCTTGGCCCATACGGAGTTGAGCCACTACGACTGATTTCCATAACTACAACGCTGCCTCAATACGACAAAATTCTCAATATATTCGAGACAACAAACACAAGAATCTCAAAGATAGGACCAGTTAAGCCTGAAGTTCGGGCGAAGATTCAACAGAAACTCTGTTCTTAACGTTCTGTCTTTCACGGCCTCAGAGCTGTCGTGGACTCACATTTCCTTTGCGAAGGATTGTTTTCGCCCGCTCCCTCTGGGTTTCAATGTATCACGGATACTTGGATCCAAATAGAACCGGTGGGGCTGTAGACAATTTCAAAAGAAGAAGGGGACAATCGCTTAGCGCCTTCTTCTACTGGCTCTAACGAAAGACAATTTTATTAGGTAAGCAATTCATATCATTTATTGAAGCGAAGTAGAGTTAATCGTTGCTGAGAGTGTGTGCTGATGAGCAAAGTCAGTTGCAGAGAGTGTTATTTCATCAAGGCAACAGGTGCAAACGTAGATCATGTGATTCGGCTTGTTAAAGACGCTCTTGAGAAGACGCATGTTCCGCCGAAGTACAACGTTAGCGTTTACAAGAATGTCTACGCTTGTTGCGGTGTTTCAGGCAGTGGTGTCATAATTGAGATTACGGGACCGGAGGAAGAGAAGATTCGAAGTATTGACCTGAAGGTTGTTTCAAAAATCTTAGAAATCTGTGAAAAAGAGGGTTTTGAACACCACACTTTTGAGCCGTTGGAAATCAGTTAGGCATGTGTTAGACTACTTTTTTTGCTACTATCATGCTTGAAGTTTCGGTTACACCTTTGACTTTCCTGATTTTTTCGAATATGAATCTGTCGAGGTCTTCGATGGTTTTGAAGTTCACTTTGATGACAAGGTCGTACGCTCCGTAAGTTGCGTTTGCTTCTTCGATTGGTTTCATGCTTTTTATTTCGGCTATGACTTGATCGTCCATTCCAACCTGCATTTTCATCATTATGTATGCAGAGACCAAACTAATCACTCAAAGGTTAGTTATGGTCGTCTGGAATGTTAATAAGATTTTTGCACGTTGGCAATTATTCTTATATACGGCTTTGAGTATGCAGATAGTTTCCGAGAAGGGTGCGAGCCTTGTCCGAAAAACCGAAGATTTCTCCAGAAAAGCAAAAGGAAATGCAGGAGCGTTCCAAAGAGAGAAGCCTCATTCTTAAAGGGTTGAAGAATCAGGGTCCATCGACTCTGGACGAACTGTCAAAGGTTACCGGCATAGAGAAGGAAAAACTGTTTAAGCATATGATAGCCATGAGGCAGTTTGGAAAAGTAGCCATCACAGGCGAACGTGACGACCAGCTTGTTTACGGCTTGCCAGAGGGAGAGGAAACCTAAGTAATAATTGAGAGCTTTTCCTATTTTTGATTCTAGGAAAAAGTTTCCAAATGGGCGAACTCTAGATGCCTTTAAGTAAACTGTTTTTGGTTTTTTTTTGGTTCTAGTTTGCACGCTCTCGTCTTTAGCTTGTACGAAAGAAGTCTGAATCAAGATACTCTGAACAAAGCCAAATCCTCTTTGTGTTCTCAGCCGGATTCGGAATACGAGTAAAGCCATTCTCTCACAAAAGACAAAAAGGACCAAATACATGATTAACCAGTCTCCCATTATCAAAGAAAACTCAAAGCGTGAAGGTCAGGCGGGAATCAGAACGAGCGAGGAAACAGTGCCGGAATACGCCAAGAAACGTGTGCTCATCTTAGGCGTTGGCAACGTATTATTCGGCGACGATGGTTTCGGTCCAGCCGTTGCAGACTATCTATTGAGGAAGTGCAAGATTCCAAGTGATGTCTGCGTTATGGATGTCGGAATCGGGGCAGGAGACATATTGTTCACAATAGGCCTAAGCCCAATAAAGCCAAAAAAAATCATTATCTTGGACGCTGTTGATGTGAAAAGAAAACCTGGAGAAATCTTTGAGTTGCCAATAGATGACTTACCAAAAAACAAGCTTGCAGAGTTCTCGCTACATCTTTTTCCAGCCGCAGACCTGTTGAGGGAACTACGAGACCAACTGAGGGTTGACATTGTAATCCTAGCGTGCCAAGCTGAGCGAATGCCAGACGATGTCAGCCCGGGACTCTCAGATTCTGTCAAGCAGGCACTGCCTAAAGCCGCTGAAAGGGCGCTGAAGCTGGCTGAAACAACTTGTTCAAAGAGAAAAACTGATTAGCGGTTGCGTGCTTCTTTCTTAATTAGAAGTGACACGTTGTGAGAAAGCCACTATCAGCCGTGGAATATGAGGAGATGAAAGGCAAGACGTTTACTGAAATAAGGGTTGATGAGAAGCTTTGTGAGGTTTGCGAGAAACCGATCAGAACGGTGGAGAAGACACTCAAGACCATTGCAATCTCTGATTACGACAGTTACTCAAACCTGTTGACCCGCCAAAGAGCCCACGACCGCGTCGAAGTGGACCTAGAAGAGAACAAGATTTACGTCTTCCACCACGACTACCCAGGCGAAGTACACCCAGACTGCATAGAAAAGCTGTAGAAGACTGCTTTAACCCGTCTTGTAAAGGTAACCGTCTTCTTTTTCGCCGGCCTCAGAAACAGCACCAATCTTTCTCAAAGCAATAATGTGCCTGAGTACTTCTTTCGGATTGATCTTTGTAGCGTCAGAAAGTTCCTTTATCGTTCGTGGACCTATCTCTTTTATTTCGCCGATTATCATTTGACGCTCAATCTCATCCTTCATTATCTTCGACGATGTCGCCTTGTACTTTTGCTCATCAACCTTAGGACCAACCTGCGATATCCCAAGCACCCATCTGAGTCGTTCAGTCTTGAAAGCCTCGATAGCCGCATCCGTCTTTTTCGCAAGCTTCTTCTTTTCGCTCAAATCAAGTCGCCCTCCGTCAACAGTGATTTGTTTTAATGTGAAACGTTAACATATATTGCTTTAGGTAGACATGGAGGATACTGGCGCCAAACAAACGCTCCCTAGCGTCTCTCTACTGCATGTACTCCTTGTGCCTTCACTATTTAAGAAGAACCGACGCCTTCAGAGCAGCCGCCTTGGCTTGTGCAACCGAGTCTCGTATGTCTTTTGGACCTTCGGCTACGCCAGCTATGAACACGCCGTCTATTGCAGTTGTCACACTGTCTAATTTTGGATTGGAAGCCTCAAAAAAGCCGTAATTGCCTTTCTTAAGTGGCAGAATTTTTTCAAAATCGTTTGTTGCGGCTGGAACAATGCCCGTTGACAAGACAACCATATCAAATTGGTCTTCCATGAGTTCACCAGCCTCAGTGTCTGCCGCCCGTATGATGAGGTTGTTGTTGACTGGGTTCTCCCATATTTGAGACACTTTTCCCTTGACGTACTTGACGCCGAATTCGCTTTTGGCTCTGTGATAGAACTCTTCAAAATCCTTGCTGAAAGCCAAGTCTTGGTGGTAGATAGTTACGTCAGCGCCCCAAATCTGCTTCTTCAGCAAATCTGCTTCTTTTGTGGCATACATACAGCACACTCGGGAGCAGTATAGGTTTTCTGATTTCTCGTCCCAAGGACCAACACACTGGATAAACGCGACTTTCTTCGGTATTTTTCCATCAGACGGTCTGACCACACGTCCCCCCGTTGGTCCAGAAACATCTAATAGTCTCTCTAAGGAAAGACCAGTTATCACGTTGTCATAGTGACCGAGACCGTATTCCTCTTTCTGTCTGGCGTCAAAAGGATTGAAGCCTGTAGCAACGATAATGGCTCCAACTTTGACTTCCATCTCCTCTGGCCGTTGATTTAGACTGATGGCTCCAACCTTGCACAAGTTTTGGCACAGGTCACACTCGAGGCAGTGTTCCCTGTCGATAGTGTATATTAGAGGAACCGCATGCGGAAACTGAACGTATATTGCCCTTCTGAAGCCTAGTTTCTCATCGAAATCGTTAGGAATTTCCACAGGGCAGAGTTGAGCACACACTCCACAACCCGTGCACTTCTTTTCGTCAACGTAGCGTGGCTTTTTGACTATCTTAACCCGGAAGTACTCCCCTTCACGACGAACCTCTTTCACTTCAGAATACGTGAGCAACCTTATGTTTGCGTGTCGTCCAACATCAACCATTTTAGGGGTCATAACGCAAGCGGCACAATCGAACGTGGGAAACGTCTTGTCCAATTGAGCCATTCTGCCGCCAATGCTGGGGTTTTTCTCAACCAAATAAACTGTGAAGCCTTGATCCGCCAAATCGAGAGCGGCTTGAATTCCAGCAATGCCGCCACCGATCACCAACCCAGCTTTGGTCACGTTGACACAGGCTCCTGAAACTCCTTTCTCAACGGGCTTGGCCCCAGTTTCCTGACTTCCTCGATCATTTCTTTCACGACTTTGGCGAATTTTCCCCCCTCGGAAGCTGAAACCCACTCCAGACGAAGTCTCTGAGGCTCGATTCCAACCTGCTCCAACACTTGCTTAAGGAATTTCACCCGCTTTTCACACGCGTAATTTCCAGTTATATAGTGACAGTCGCCAATGTGACATCCTGTTACGAGAACTCCGTCGATGCCCTGCTTGAACGCCTCCAACACATGCAACGGGTCAACTCTGCCACTGCACATTGTGCGAATGATTCTTATGTTGGTCGGATAGGACATTCGGCTCACACCAGCCAAGTCTGCACCTGCGTAACTGCACCAGTTACACAAGAAACCCAAGATACGAGGCTCAAACTGCTTCGACTGTTCCGCCATCTCATATTCCTCCTTTTCCTTCACCCGAGACAAGATCCGCCGACGGTGGGACAGGCTCCATCAAGAAGGCAGTTTTAACCTCAGCCATTATCTGATCGTCTGTAAAATGCCTCATCGCTATGGCTCGACGCAGGCAAGCAGCAGCACACACACCACATCCCTTGCACAACGCGTCTATCACCATTGATTTTCCATCTTCGATTCTATGTGCTCCAAAAGGACAGAGCCTCTCACACATTCGGCAACCGATGCATCGGTCTCTGTCCACAACCGCTGTGATGGCTTCAGTTCTAACCTTTCTGTTCGCCATTGGACCGGCAGCTCTAGACGAAACCGCATACGCCTGTGAGATGCTTTCGCCTATGTCTTTGGGACCGTGAGCTGTGCCGCAGACGTATATGCCGTCTGTTGCAAAATCGACAGGTCTCAGTTTGACATGTGCTTCTAAGAAGAACTCGTCCTGTCCTAATGGTACCTTGAGTATTTTCTGGAGCTCTTTTGCGCTCTCGTGCTGCACGAGCGGTGTGGAGAGCACAACCAGATCACAGTCGAGTTCCCGTTTTTCACCCAACAGCGCATGATACACGGTCACTCTAAGCCTGTTGTCGGGCAGAGGCGTGACTTCAGGCGGTTTATCTTTGACGTAATTTATGAATCTGATGTCGGTTTCCCGAGCTTTTCTATAGTGCTCCTCATAATCCTTTCCATAAGTCTGCATATCCTGATACAATATGTAGACCTCCGACTCTGGGTACCATTGTTTCATCAGCGTAGCGTTCTTGACTGCCACCATGCAGCAGATTCTGGAACAGTAAGATCTGGGCGGTTTTTCCTCCCTAGCGCCTACACACTGAATCATGGCAATTCTCTGGGGCTTGAAAAAGCGGTCCACCGCCGTTTTTCCGCCCTGAAGAACCTTCTCCAAATCCACCTGCGTCAGAACCCGATCATACTTATCATATCCATAGTATCCGACAGGTTTGAATTCAACAGCACCCGAGGCAACAATAACCGTGCCAACCTTGAACTTGTCTTCATTGCCGTTTCTAAGCACAGTGACTTCAAAGTTGCCGATGTAACCATCAACGCTCTTTAGGTTGGAAGACGTTAGAATGTTAATGTTCTTATTAGTCCTAACAGCGTTTATGGAAGCTTCCAGAATCTTCGAAGCCTCTTCATCTGTTGGATACAACCTGTAAATTTTCCTAAGCATACCGCCAAGTTCAGGTTCCTTTTCCACCAAGTAGACTTTGAAGCCCTGATTTGCCAGACACAAAGCCGAAGTAATGCCCGATATGCCGCCTCCTATAATTAGAGCTGTGGGGTCAACCGGCACCTCGGATTCCTCTTGCGGCTGAAGAAGGGAAGCTCTCGCCACCGCCATTCTCACAATATCCTTAGCCTTTTCAGTAGCCTTCACAGGCTCACGCATGTGGACCCATGAACAGTGTTCACGAATGTTAGCTAACTCAAACAGGTAGGGGTTTACACCTGCGTCTACACATGCTCCTCGGAACAATGGCTCGTGAGTTCTCGGAGTGCATGAAGCAACCACCACGCGGTTCAGACTATGGTCCTTTACCGCAGCCTTAATCTTCTGTATTCCTTCAGCTGAGCACGTGTAGATGTTGTCTTCAGAGTAAACTACATTGGGCAATGTCTTGACATACTTGGTAACCTGAGGAACATTAACTACGCCACCTATGTTGATACCGCAGTGACAGAGAAAGACTCCCACTCTCGGGGTCTCTGATTTTTCAGTCATTATCAGCTGCCTCCCACTTTTTGCTCTTTTATCATCGCTAACGCTTCAGCTGCTCTCGCCGCTGCAGCACTTGCTTGTGCCACCGAGTCAGGGATGTCCTTCGGAGACTGGCAATATCCACACACGTAAATTCCCTGAACCGGTGTATCCACAGGCGCAAGGAACGGATGCGTCACCTTAAAGAACCCACAATCGTCAAGTTCAATTCCCATGATTTCGGCTAACTTCTTATTGCCTGTACGCGGAACCAAAGCTGAACACAACACGACAAGATCTACGTTGCCAAGAGACTTGATTTCCCTTGTCAATGTGTCATCATACCATATGGAGAGACTCTTTGTCGACTCTTCCCGAATTTCGCCAGGACGACTTCTAATGTAGTTAACCCCATACTCTTCTTTGGCTCTAGTAACAAATTCGTGAAAACCCTTGCCAAAGGCTCTGAGCTCATTGTAGAAGATGTAGACTTGTACACCGGGAGCATGTTCTCTGATTATGAGCGCCTCTTTAGTAGCGTACATGCAGCACACGCTGGAACAGAACGGTGCACCAAACTTCCTTCCCCTAGAACCCACACATTGGATAAACGCGATTCGTTTAGGTATTCCACCGTCACCCGGCCTCAAAAGGTGACCTCCCACTGGACCTGAGGCGCAAACCCAGCGCTCAAACTCCAGCGCAGTTAAGACATTCTTGTTTTTCTTATAACCATACTCAACTATCTCAGACGGATCGTATTGATCAAAGCCTGTGGCAATGATTATTGCACCCACGTTCAAGTCCACATCTTGCGGCTGCTGTGTAAAATCCACTGCTCCAGCCTGACACATCTTTGTGCAAAGCTTGCATTCTATACAGTTTTCTTTGTCAACAGTCATACATCTGGGCACGGCTTGAGGCATCGGCATGTAGATTGCTTTCCTCATGCCCAAGTTCATGTCAAAATCGTTAGGAACCTCAACTGGGCAATGCTCAGCACAGACGGCGCACCCTGTGCATTTTGTTTCGTTAACGTATCTGGGTTTTCGCAGAATTTTCACTTGGAAATCGCCGACTCCTCCTTTTACTTCTTTGAGTTCACTGTATGTTAGCAGTTTTATGTTGGGGTGACGGAAGCACTCCATCATTTTAGGCGCTAGGATGCAGATTGAACAGTCCATAGTTGGAAACGTCTTGTCCAATTGAGCCATTCTGCCACCAATCGTGGGCGTTTCCTCCAAGAGGTAGACTTGGAACCCTCGTCCAGCCAGGTCTAATGAGGCTTGTATTCCAGCTATTCCGCCGCCGATGACCAAGACTGAAGGTTTTTCACTCATTTCTTATTCATCTCCATTGAATTTGGCATTAGGTTCATTGCCTTGGCGACGAGAACTGAGAGGTCCATTGTTTCTATAGCCACATCTTTTCTTTCCACAGGTAGCTTCTCGCTCAAGGCGCAGTTGAAGTGAATCTGGCATTTTGGACAAGCAGTGACCAGCAAGTCAGCGTTGGTGCTCTTTGCCTCAGCCAATCTTTCCATCTGCATCTGCTTTGAATGTCTACCGCAGCCCATCCACGCGCTGACACCGCAGCAGATGGCGTTTTGTCGGTTTCTCTCCATTTCAATGAGTTCGACGCCTGGAATACTGGTTATGACTTTTCGTGGATGATCATAAACGCCCATGTGTCTGCCAAGCCTGCACGGATCTTGATAAGAAACCTTTCTGGCAATCTTCCCGGCAAACTTAATCTTCCCATTGTTAATCAAGTCAGCGATAAACTCCGATGCGTGCAAGACCTCGAATTTTTGCTTGCCCAGATACTCTTCGTAACCTAGTTTGAGTGTTCGATAGCATTCGGGGCAGGTTGTTACAACCGTGGACGCTCGACTCTTCTCTATGTCACTGATGTTCATCTTCGCCAGCTTTTCAAAACCAGCCAAGTCTCCCGAAAATGACAAGTCGTGTCCACAACACTTCTCGTTGTCTAAAACAACGGGTTTTATTCCAGCTGCGTTCAGAATTTTTAACATGCTCTGTGCGATTTCTACGTGTTTAACGCCGATGTCGTCAAAGTAGACGTTGAAGTATGGCAGGCACCCAACGTAGTATAGGATATCCCCCGTTTTGGCGATTTCTGCCTCTTGCGGAATCCAGCCAAGGCGATTCTGTTTGGTTTCAGAGTTTGCCATCAATCTTGACAGAGAATACAAAACGCCTTCATGGGAGCAGTTGCCTACAATGCCGTTGGCTGTTGCTTTGGCTCTGCAGGTTCGAATAAGCTCGTCGTATTCGATGTCTAGTGGGCATCGTTGACGGCACAGGTAACAGGTTAAGCAGGACCACAAGCCTTTATCTGTTAATACGGCATCTTCGAGTCCCATCAGCGCCTTTTCCACTGCTATACGTGGAGAATACGCAGGATCAAGCCGCGTTATTGGGCAACTGCTTGAACATTTCCCGCATTCCTGGCAGTAGAGAGCGTTCGTTCTCTTTAGGACATCGTGAACGGACTCTGTTCCATTGTGTTGAACAAGAGCAACGGGTGTAGGCTTGCAGATGGGGCTTGGTCCTTTGCTTCGCAACTTTTCAGTGAAATCTTTGATAACTGACGCAAATTTTTCTGCCTCAGCCGCAGAAATCCATTCCAAACGAAGTCTGTCAGAGCCGATTCCGAGCAGGTCTAAGAGTTTCTTGGTTTTTTCAATCCTTTTTTCAGCGTGCTGGTTTCCTGATCTGTAGTGGCAGTCGCCTGGATGACAACCTGCTACTAAGACTCCGTCGGCGCCGTTTTCAAAGGCGTTCAGTATGAAGGCTGGTTCCACTCTGCCGCTGCACATTACTCGGATTATTCGGATGTTTGTCGGATAAGACAGCCTGCTTGTTCCAGCTAAGTCGGCGCCTGCGTAACCACACCAGTTGCACAGGAATCCAACGATTCTTGGGTTGTACTCTGACACCTGTTGACTCCCCTGTCGCCTTATCCGAGGGCAGCCTCCACCATGGAGTTGATCTGTCTCTCAGTGAAGTGTCTCATGGTTATGGCTCCGGTTGGACATGTGACTGAGCACGTGCCGCAGCCCTTGCAAGAGATTTCATTCACTCTAGCGCTCAATGTTTTAGGTGCGACCTCAACAAGTTCGATGGCTTTGAACTCGCACACTTCCTCGCATCTGCCACATCCACGGCACAGATCGGGGTTCACACTGGCAGTGATAGCTTCGGTTCTCATCGTTTTGTTAGCCATCAGAGAGGCGGCTCTGCCAGCGGCTGCCTTTGCCGAAATTATGGATTCTGGGACATCTTTGGGTCCAGTTGCAGCTCCTGCTAAAAATATGCCGTCCATTTGAGTGTCGACTGGTCTAAGCTTCAAGTGAGCTTCCATCAGGAAGCCGTCGGGGCTGATGGGGATCTTAAGCGTTCGTGCCAACAGTATAGAATCTTTGTGAGGAATGAGCGGCGTTGACAGAACAACCCAATCGCTCGTGATCTTAACCTCGTGACCTGCCAGCATATCGTAGACTGTGACTACCAGTTTCTTCTCTGGAGTTTCTGTGATTTCGGGTGTAACTTCCTCAATGAACTTTATGAATTTGACTTCGAGGTCTCTTGCTTTGGAATAGAGGTCTTCATATTCCTTGTAGACTCGGAGATCACTGTAAAGAATGATTACGTCGGTTTTGGGTGATCTTTCCTTAATTAGAATAGCGTTTTTGATGGCGTTCATGCAGCAGATTCTGGAGCAGTAAGGCCAGCCTTCCTCTTTTCTTGCTTTGAGTATCTTTCTGAGTATGCGAGATGTGTCTGACATTGCGAAGGCTTCAAGTTCATACGCTCGGATTTCTCCCTTCCTCGAGCCTACGCACTGGATCATTACCACTCTTTCAGGATTTTCAACTGCTCCCTTACTGAGCAATTGATCCATTTCTAATTGTGTTACAACCTTGCCATAGACTCCATACTGGTAAAGACCTTCAGGCGGCTGGTAGTTTAAGGCGCCAGACGCAACAATGATCGTGCCGACATCGAATCCGATTTTCTGACCGTCTTTTGACGCTGAAACATGGAAATCTCCAACATATCCCTTAACATCAGCTATGTTTGTTGAAGTCAAGACCTGGACGTTCTTGTGCGCCTTCACTGCTTCAAGAGGCGGGTTCAGAATGTCCGAAGTGTCTTGCATTGTAGGATAGAGTTTGTGCAGTCTTCGTAGGTTTCCGCCCAATTCAGAGTCTTTCTCAACAAGATATACTTTGAAGCCTTGATCTGCTATGCTCAGCGTCGCTGTTATTCCAGCGATTCCACCGCCGATTACAAGGCATGAATCCTTTATGTCAATCTCAGGTTCTTCCTGTGGCTGCAACCAAGCGGCTCTGGCAGTTGCCATGCGCACGATATCCTTGGCTTTTTGCGTTGCACCCTCTGGTTCGTGGGAGTGAACCCAACTGCACTGTTCACGTATGTTGGCCATCTCAAAGACGTACTTGTTCAATCCTGCCTCTTGACAAGCTGACCTGAACAATGGTTCATGGGTTCGAGGCGTGCAGGAAGCAACGACAACTCTGTTTAGACGATGTTTCTTCACCGCCTCCTTTATTGAGGCTAATCCCGCTTCCGAGCAAGTGTAAATGTTGTTTTCACTGTAAGCAACGTTTGGCAACGTCTTGGCATATTCAACAACCGCTGGAATGTCGACCACGCCTCCAATGTTGACTCCGCAGTGACAGAGGAAAACCCCAATTCTGGGCTCTTCGCCTTCCTTCCACACGAAAGGCCTTGGGATTGAAGGCTTTGATAGTGGCTGCGGAGGTTCTGGAGCAGGAACTGGTTGTTTTTTAGCAAGTTTTCCAGTCTTGGCAGATGGTCTCTTTGCACGCCGACTAGTTTTAGACATCTTTCTTACCTCGTTTTAGACAAGTTTGAAACAGTGTCCGAAAGGCGCGAGAGCCAGTCGCAGCAGAGAGCCAGAATGAGAGGCTTCAACTCCAATTCGGCTTCTGCCACTGCAACTTCACCGCTTGCAATATCATGCTTTTCTTAAGGGGTTTGGACCGAGTTGTTTGATTCTTTGAGTAGTGTCTCGAATCAGAGCTGCGAATTTTTCGCCTTCGCCAGCAGAAATCCATTCCAATCTGAACCTGTCTGGTTCGATTCCCAGGTGGCCAAGTGCGTCTTTTAGGAATGCGAATCGCCGCTCCATCATATAGTTACCTTGAACATAATGGCAGTCGCCGGGGTGGCATCCAGTTACGAGCACGCAGTCAGCGCCCCATCGAAACGCGGATAGAATAAACGTTGGATCCAACCGTCCACTGCACATAACACGTATGATTCTCACGTTCGTGGGATATTCAAAGCGGCTCGTCCCCGCCAAATCTGCACCAGCGTAGCTACACCAGTTGCAGCAAAAAGCTAAGATGACTGGCTCAAACTCTGCTTCGACTTTTGCTACTACCATCTATGCTTCCTCCGTCAAAGCCGCTTTGACCTGCGCCAGAACCTGCTCATCTGTATAGTGCTGCATGGTTATCGCTCTTCTAGGACACTCGGCGGCACATGCACCACATCCACGACAGACGGCTGCGATAGTGTGAGACTTGCCTTCTTCAAGGTAATGAGCGCCGTATGAACAGAGTTCCTCGCAGAGGCCGCAGCCAATGCATTCTTCCTCATCAACGACTGAGGTCAGCGCTTCTGTCTTCATTTTCTTGTTAGCCATGAGTGTGGCAGCTCGGGCAGCCGCAGCCTTAGCTGACACTATGGATTCGGGAACATCTTTAGGACCTGAAGCCGTGCCTGCCAAGAATATTCCATCCATCTGTGTGTCGACAGGTCTGAGCTTCAAATGAGCCTCCATCAGGAAGCCATCTTGACTTATTGGGATTTTGAGCATCCTCGCCAAAATGACCTCTTCCTTGCGTGGAATCAGAGGCGTCGACAACGCAACCCAGTCGCATGGAAGATGAATTTCTTGACCTGACAACGCGTCAAAAGCTGTAACGGTTAATCTGCCGTCTGATCCCTGCGTTATCTCTGGCGTTACTTCCTCGATATGTTTAATGAATTTTACTTGGTGTTCTCTCGCCTGAGAATAGAAGTCTTCATATTCCTTGTAGACTCTCACGTCTCCGTACAGAACTATCACATCTGTTTCGGGAAACTTTTGCTTCACCAGTATGGCGTTCTTAATGGCGTTCATGCAGCAAATCTTTGAGCAGTATGGCCAGCCTTCCTCTTTTTTGGCTTTAAGAATCTTCGCCAACAACCGCGCCGTGTCTGACTTGGGAAAACCAGCAAGATCTACGGCTCGTATTTCGCCTTTTCTGGCTCCGACACATTGAATCATGACGACTCTTTCAGGCGCTTTCTCGATTTTTCCATTCCTTAGTATCTCATCCATTTCCAACTGTGTGACAATGTTTGGATGACTGCCGTATTGATAGAGTCCTTTAGGAGGCGTATAACTTGATGCGCCGCAGGCAACAATTATGGTTCCAACTTCGATGTCTCTCTTTTCGCCTCCGTTTTTCGCAAGCGTGACCTTGAAGTTCCCAACGTAGCCTTTAACATCTGCCACTGTGGTTGAAGTCAACGTTTCGATATTGTTGTGCTTACTCACCGATTCTACAATTGGTTCTAGAACCTCTGAGGTGTCCTGCATAGTCGGATACAGTTTGTGCAAGCTTCGCAAGCTTCCGCCCAATTCAGGGTCTTTCTCAACAAGATATACCTTGAAGCCTTGATTTGCCAACGTTGACGCGGCTGTCATCCCAGCTATGCCGCCGCCGATGACCAGAGACGTGTCTTTGATCTCCACCTCTGGCTCATCTTGGGGATCTAACCATGCGGCTCTTGCCACAGCCATTCTCACTAGGTCCTTGGCCTTTTTCGTGGCTCTTTCCTGCTGATGAGCATGAACCCAACTGCACTGTTCACGTATGTTCGCCATCTCGAACAAGTATTCGTTGAGCCCTGCCTCTCTGCAGGCGGACCTAAACAATGGTTCATGAGTTCGAGGGGTGCAAGATGCGACGATGACTCGATTGAGTTCGTGTTCTTTTATGGCCTTCTTGATCGAGGTCAGCCCTGCCTCAGAGCATGTGTAAATATTGTCTTCAGCATATGCAACGCTTGGGAGAGTCTTCGCGTATTTAGTGACCTCTGGAACTTTCACTACGCCGCCTATGTTTACACCGCATTGGCAAATGAACACTCCAATACGTGGCTCTTCCTCTTCTCCCATAGGTTACACTCTCTTCTCCAAGATTTCAGCCACTCTCGACGCTGTGGCGCTGCCCTGCATTATCGAGTCTGGAATGTCTCCTGTCTTCGGCCCAAGAGCATACCCACAGACGAAGATTCCTGGAACAGTTGTGTCAACAGGATTTGTCAAGATGTTTGCAGCCTGGAAGAATCCATAAGGATCAACGGCTGCGCCCAAGATTTTGGCTAGTTCTTTAGCCTCGGCTCTGGGCACTAGAGCGGGGCAGAGTACTACCAAATCAAACGTTGTGTTCTCGATTCTACCAGCCACCGTGTCTTCATACCATATCTTGAGATCCTTAGTTGCTGGATCTTCCAAAATTTCGCCTGGGCTGCTCCGTACAAATCGAACACCGTATTCGCTCTTTGCTCGATTAACGAATTCTTGGAAGCCCTTTCCAAACGCTCGAAGGTCGATGTAGAAGATGCTGACAGTTGAGTGGGGCTCGTGCTCCCTTATCAGAACTGCATCCTTAACAGAGTACTTGCAACAGATGCTGGAGCAGTAGCTGGTTCCAAATCGTCTGTCTCTAGAACCAACACACTGTATGAAAGCAATTTTTCTCGGAATCTTTCCATCTGAAGGCCTGATCAAGTGTCCCCCGGTGGGCCCAGAAGCGCAGAGCAAACGCTCCAATTCTAGTGCTGTGACAACATTTTTGTAGCGTCCATATCCATACGTGGGAATCTGAGCTGCGTCAAACAGGTCAAAGCCAGTAGCCACAACAATTGCGCCAACGTTCAAGTCAACCTCTTTAGGTTCCTGCTTGAGGTCAACCGCGCCTGCCTGACACATTTTTTGGCAGAGTCCACAGTCGATGCAGTTGACCTTGTCGATTGCCATAGTCCTGGGCACTGCCTGTGGGAACAACATGTAAATGGCCTTGCGCATTCCGAGTTTCTCGTCGAACTCGTTGGGAACTTCAACGGGACAGTGATCAGCACAAACTGCGCAGCCTGTGCATTTGGTTTCGTCCACGAACCTTGGTTTTCTGAGCACCGTGACTACAAAGTTGCCTGCAGAGCCCTTAACGGCTTTAACCTCGGAGTAGGTGAGCAGTTGAACATTGTGATGATGGGAGCATTCTATCATTTTTGGCGCTAGAATGCACATTGAACAGTCCATGGTGGGGAAGGTTTTGTCTAGTTGAGCCATTCTGCCGCCTATGCTGGGCGACTTTTCAACCAAGTATACTTTGTATCCTCTGTTTGCCAGGTCTAACGAAGCTTGTATGCCTGATATTCCGCCGCCTACAACCATTACAGTTTTTTCTGTCATCTTTTTTGTCTCCTTCATAACCGGTCCTTAAACAGTTCAGTTATCGGGATTCGGTGGGCTTTTATCTCCCATTCTTCAAGCTTCATGCCCATGCCCATTCTCAGCAATTCAATGAAATGCACGACTGGCAAATTGTATTCCTCATTAAAGTGCTTCTTTACCTCCAACTGACCCAAATCGAGCTGCAAGAAACAGAATGGACATACAGTTGCTATAGCCTGCACTTCAGCGTCTTTCAGAGCCATAAGCTTCTGTCGCGATATCTGTCGGGCTAAGTCATCGTTAACGTCTCTTAAGGGGCCTCCACAGCACATTTCTTTACGTTCATAAGGAACTGATTCGGCTCCTGTGGCGTTAACAAGCGCGTCTAAGTCGTTGAAACCTCTTAAGAGTTCAAAGTGTATGCGCTTTGGCTTGGTCAGGTGGCATCCGGGTTGTGCTCCAACCTTTAATCCATTGATGGGTTCCTTAATTGCATTCTTGACTTTGCTGATTCCGACATCTCCGTAAAGCACGTCGACGAGGTTTTTGACAGTTATTTTTCCCTTAAATTCTTTGCCTACTTCAGAAAGCACTTGATTGACTTGATTTCTAAGTTCAGGGTTTTTTTTGAGAACGTTGTTAACCATCAGCAATGATTCGTAGCAGTCGTTACAAAGAGTCATAATGTCTAACCCCATCTCCTCGGCTAAGCAGAGGTCACGGGCAGCTAGCGCCATCCAACTTGCGTAGTCAACTGATTGAATGCTGAATGGAGCACAGCAATTTGCTCCTTTCATGTCGATCAGTTCCACTCCCAGCTCGGGCATGACCTTTTTCACTGAAACCTCGTAGCTGGGTTCTCTGGCAGGTATGAGACATCCCAAGAAAAATGCGTACTTCATTCTTGTCACCCTTTTCTATCTCGACTTGACTATTTTCTCCATTCCCGTTTTCTTCAGGATTTTTTGTACTTCGTCCAGCCCTTCATTTGAAATCTTGCTCAAGCCCAAGGCTTCTCTTTTGTCCAGAACAGATCGCACAGGATTAATTACTCGTGTGGTTTCATAGAGGCTCTTTGCCTGAGCAAAAACTCCGGCTGGTACGTTGCCCTGATTCACTGCGAGGTTTCTGATGGCAAACATCACTTCACCAACATCGCCACCCTGAGGACAACGATCCAGACACGTAAAGCATGATAGACAGTACCATGGCAGTTGAGTAGGCATGACCTCCTTCTTGCAGCCTAAAATTATCATTTCCATTAAGCGTCTAGGGTTGTGTTCACTTGTCAGTCTTGCCACGGGGCAACCGCTGGAGCATCTGCCGCATTGGATACAGAGAAGGATACCCCTGCCCCTAGGAGTATTCGCCACTTCACGCATAAAATCCAAGTCAAGTTCACTCAAACATGCTCTCTCCTACTATCCACTGGGAAACGAGAAACTATGTTCGGTTATTCCACCCTAATATATCTTTGTCCGTTTATACGTCAAGCATAGCGTAAAAGGAGAATTTGGAGATTTTACGAAGTATTCGTAAAACTGGCGCTCGCCATAAGTTATTCCTATTGTGCGAATTTGTCCTCAGAACTAGAGTTTAAAGCTTCTATTATAACATATCTTAGTAGGTTTCTCAAGTGCTTTATTTATTGCGATCACAGCAACGCTTGCCCCATGGTCTGCTATTCTGTTCAGCTCTAACACAACTGTTCTTAAGATAGGAAGCTCCGGAATTTCCTTCAACAACCTTTCATGTTCGTCTCTAATCACCCTAGCCATCTCCAAGAGACTGTTGGCGACTTCGATGTCTCCGGTAAAAACGCAGTCCATAGCCTTCAAGAACACGTTGTGCGAGAGTTCACCCATGTTGACGATTCTGTTCGTAAGATGCTTGCTCGTCTTTTCCTTACTTCGAGTTTGAAATTCAATTGCCATTCTCGCAATATACTCAGCTCGGTCAGCGATCAATTCAAGATACCTCGTTATCAGCGCATAATACAATATGTGGGAGGACTCCTCCAAGCCTATCTTGTCACCAATAATTCGGTCACGCTGAGCTGAGAGTAGCAGCCTTAATGACAACCAATACATCATGTCAGCTTCATCCTCTCTGCGAATGGCGTCGTCGGCTAATTCATAATTAGGCTCTGTTAGTGCTTGCATGGCCTCCGTGTGGATGGTTGAAGCAATCACCGACAATCTACGCAGAAGCATGTCTATTTTGAATCTGGTTGGATCTATAGAGCATTGGAGATCGATTTGCTGCGGTGTTTCCTGAACGATACCCAATCCCATGAGCCTGTGTGCGATTCTACGGACTTCATCGATGTGTTCTCTGCTTATTCGACTCGTAGAAGTTACGCTAAACACGTCTCGACCAAGTATGTAGTTGCCTACGATGAGTCTTTCCAACATTCCAGGTTCGTGGCACAGGTCTGAGTTTACTACATATTCTTCTGTGTGTGTTTTACGTTCGACCATGCTACCTGGAACTACTTTGATTGAACCGTCTTTTTCGGGGAGAAGCATCACTATGTCGCCCTGCTTCAGACCCGCTTCCCTCACCCATCCTTTGGGCAAAGATATGCTGAAGGTTGAGTAACCGACACGCTGAACCTTTCGACTTTCCATGCTCAAACGCCTCTATTTACTGGTAATTAGTTGTAAGTCAATTATTTGCGAAGTATATATATGTTATGTTTGAGTTACATCTAACATAAGAGGAATTCCCAGAAGAGGAAAATCCCATGCCAGACTGGGCTACAATTAGCGTCCGAGAAGAACTGATTGAGGAAATCAGAAGAATCCTTAAAAGAACAGGACGCTACCGAAGCATCGCTGAGTTTGTGGCGGAATCAATTCGCTTACGCTTGGAAGAACTTTCAAGCAAAGAAACAATGCAGGAATCGCATTCTGAGCCTTCAACTTCTGCGACATCGTCCATGCCTGTAGCCCCAGTGTCGCTGGAAACACCAGATATGGCACGAAACACCCGAGGCTACATAGGCGTTCAGTTGCGCCGTTCTGACCAGATTTGGTGGGTTTTAGTCCGACTTTTCGGGGATTTGGTTCAAAAAGACGTAAAAATCGATGCCCAATTTGCACGGGAACTAAGGAACTGTAGGACCCTCATTAATTTTATTCGTTCCCATTCTTTGCCCGAATGTGACATGGAACTGGCAAACGAGAGGCTGCCTGATCTGCAGCACAATCTGGAGCAGGTTAAACGAGATCTCGTTGCAACAGCCCTTTGTGTCTGTAATGACTACGCCAAGGACTGGATTGCTGAACTCGATAAAGCTGAAAGAGGTGAATTTCGCGAGGCTGCAACGGCTGGACCCAGATTCATTCCAGGGTTGCCCAGAAACAACGGTATCAGTTGGACAAGAATAACATTGTCAAAGCCTGTTCCAAAAGAAAAGGTCGATGAAATCGCAAGAATGTTCAACGTAATGGTTAAGCCAGAAAATAGCCTGCATTTCGTGGTTCGTGGGGAGAAGAAAACAATCAAGAAAGCCGTTGAAATGCTGTATCAGCTTCAATCTGCATGAGACAAATCAAGCCATGAGAGGAGAAGAAAAATGACCGGAAAAGTTGGAGCAACACTCGTTGTGGGCGGCGGTATCGCCGGAATACAAGCAGCTCTTGACCTGGCTGATGCTGGATTCAAGGTTTACATGCTTGACGAATCTCTCAGCATCGGAGGAACAATGGCGCAGTTGGACAAGACGTTTCCAACAAACGACTGTTCAATGTGCATTTTAGCGCCTAAACTTGTCGGCGCAGGGAGACATCCAAACATCCAGTTGATCACCAACGCAAGGCTTGAAGAACTCAGCGGTGAAGCTGGCAACTTCAAGGTCAAAATCGCAAAAAGACCTAGGTTTGTGAACGAAGAAAAATGCACAGGTTGTGGTGTCTGCGCCCAGCACTGCCCGGTCGAGGTGCCGAATGAATACGACGAGAAATTAAACATTCGCAAGGCGATTTACGTTCCGTTCCCTCAAGCGGTCCCGTTGAAATACGCAATTGACGAGGAAAATTGCATTAAATGCGAACTCTGCAAGAACGTTTGCAGGGCTGGGGCTGTAGACTACGATCAAAAACCTGAAGTCTTGACTCTAGATGTCGGAGCCGTTATTCTTGCCCCTGGTTTCGAGGAATTTGACCCCAGCAAGAAGAGCATGTATGGTTATGGCCGATATCCCAACGTTATTTCCAGCATCGAATTCGAACGAACATTGAGCGCGTCAGGACCCTACGGTGGAAAGATTCTGCGGCCGTCTGATGGGAAAATTCCGTGGAGAATAGCGTTCTTACAATGTGTAGGCTCCCGTGATGCCTTGGTTGGAAATAACTACTGTTCCTCCGCCTGCTGCATGTATGCTATAAAAGAATCAGTTATAGCAATGGAGCATTCTCCAGGTGTTAACTGCACAATATTCTTCATGGACATGCGGGCTTTCGGAAAAGAGTTCGACTCATACTACAATCGGGCTATAGAGGAGTACAAAGTCAAATTCGTGCGATCCAGAGTCTCAAGCGTGCACGAAATTCCTGAGACGCAAAACCTTATAGTGCGACACGTCGAGGACGAGACGCCGAAAGATGAGGAATTCGACCTTGTAGTCTTATCAGTGGGTATGACCCCACCTAAACGCGCTGAAGAACTGGCCAAAATCCTCGGCATAAAGCTGAACAAGTACAACTTCTGTGAAACAGAGACATTTTCGCCTGTGGAAACGTCTCGGCTAGGAATCTATGTCTGCGGCGCATTTGCCGCTCCAAAAGACATTCCTGAAAGTGTGGCTCAAGCAAGCGGCGCAGCTGCCAAAGCTGGTAGCATAACGGCGTCGGAGCGGGGCAAACTCACAATTCCAAAGGAGTATCCGCCTGAGAGAGACGTTACAAGTGAAGAACCGCGAATTGGCGTGTTCGTATGCCACTGCGGTATCAACATAGGCGGCGTTGTCAATGTTCCAGAAGTTGTGGAATACGTCAAGAAGTTGCCCAACGTCGTGTGTGCAGAGCACAACCTTTACACTTGTTCACAGGACACTCAGAAGGCCATTCGCGAGAAAATTAAGGAAAACGGACTCAACCGAGTGATTGTTGCCTCGTGCACGCCTAGAACTCATGAGCCACTCTTCAGAGAGACTGTTCGCGAGGCTGGATTGAACATTTACCTTTTTGAAATGGCGAATATCAGGGATCAGTGTTCATGGGTGCATATGCACGAGCCTAAAGAAGCGACTGCGAAAGCCAAAGACTTGGTAAGGTCCATTGTCGCCAAGGCCCGTTTGTTGAAGCCCTTGCCAAAACCCATTATCAACGTCACTCAATCTGCCCTTGTCATAGGCGGCGGCTTGTCAGGAATGGTTGCTTCATTAGAGCTGGCGAAACAGGGCTTTGACGTTCATCTTGTGGAAAGAGAAGGAGAGCTCGGTGGATACGCCCGCAAGATTCAATACTTGCTCGGTTCCCAAAATCCGCAGGAACAACTCGAATCAATTACTAGAGAAGTGAAGGAAAACAGTAAGATTCATGTTTACTTGAACTCTGCAATAGAGGACATCAAAGGCTACATTGGGAATTTCAAGACAACGATAAATAATCACGGTGAAAACAAGGAGATTGAACACGGCGTAGTCATCGTGGCAACCGGCGCGGTTGAGTACAAGCCAACTGAGTACCTGTATGGAACGGATGAAAGAGTCCTTACTCAACATGAGCTGGAAGAGAAACTCGCCAAGGGCGATTTTAACGCGAAAATGGTTGCCATGATCCAGTGTGTCGGTTCTAGAACACATGAACGACCCAACTGCTCACGCATCTGCTGCGGCCAAGCAGTAAAGAACGCGTTGAAGATTAAGGAGCTCAGCCCCGACACCGACGTCTACGTCTTATACAAGGACATGCGAACCTTCGGATTTAAAGAAGATTATTATCGAGAAGCATCGAACAAGGGCGTTATATTCATCCGCTACGATGATGAACACAAACCTGAGGTCACTAAAGAAAAAGGAAAGCTTAGCGTAACAGCATGGGAACCCGTGCTAAAAACATGGCTTCCAATTGAACCTGACCTCCTCGTTTTAAGCGTGGCCACCGTTCCAAACCCCGACAACGAACGCTTAGCTGGAATGTTGAAGGTGCCTTTGACCAAGGATAAATTCTTCTTGGAAGCACACATGAAACTGCGCCCAGTCGATTTCGCAACGGAAGGCGTGTTCCTTTGCGGCATGGCGCATTCGCCCAAATTCATCGATGAAAGTATCTCGCAGGCGTATGCCGCAGCGGCTAGAGCTGCAACAGTGTTGTCGAAATCCACGTTGGAAATGGAAGGAAGCATAGCAAATGTTGAGGACACGCTTTGCAGCGGATGCAAAATCTGCGAGTCCGTGTGCGCCTACAACGCTATCGAAATGAAGGCGAACAGTGAGAAACCTGTGGCAAAAGTCATTGAAGCGTTGTGCAAGGGTTGCGGTGTCTGCGGTTCATCCTGTCCTACAAAAGCGATTACACTTGGACACTTTACAAACGAACAGATTCTGGCGCAGGTGAAAGCGGCGTTAGTGGAGGAATTGAAAAATGACTGAGCATGGGTTTGAGCCTAGAATCATAGGGTTCCTATGCAACTGGTGTGCCTACGCAGGCGCTGACTTGGCTGGGGTGAGTAGAATTCAATATCCACCAAACGTGAGGATCATCAGGGTCATGTGTAGCGGACGGATTGATCCAGCGTTCGTTTTTGAAGCATTTAAAGATGGCGCAGACGGCGTGTTAGTTGCAGGTTGTCATCTACCGTCAGACTGTCACTATCTGTCTGGCAACTTCAAGGCTCAGAGACGAGTATTCCTGACGAAGAAGGTTCTGGAGCAATTTGGCATTGAGCCTGAAAGACTCAGAGTAGAATGGGTTTCAGCCTCTGAGGGAGACCGATTTGCCTCGATTATGAAAGAAATGGTTGAGGAAGTCCGAAAACTTGGTCCAAGTCCATTAAAGAACGGAGGAAAAATTCATGAGTGAAAAGAAGGAAGTTGGAGCGAAAGAGATGCTGAAAATTTCCGACATAGACATGAAGTTCAAGAAAGAAGTTCAGAAGATGCCGGGCGGTGAACGGATGATGATGTGCTTCCAATGTGGCACATGCACAGCCGACTGTCCCGTCTCCAGATTCAGCGACACGTACAGACCCAGAAAACTCCTGCGAATGGCGCAGTTAGGTCTGAAAGATAGGGTTTTGTCCAGCGATCAACTTTGGCTATGCGCAGCCTGCTACACATGCGTCGACCATTGTCCACAAGATGTGGAAATATCCAGTGTGATCAGAGTTCTCAAAAACATGGCAGTGCAAGAAGGATACATGCCGTTTGCATTCAAGGAACTCGCTGGAGCCATCCTAGAAACTGGTCTTGCCTACAAGATTCCCGAGCTTAGACTGAGAAAGAGACAAGAAGCAGGTTTGCCCCCATTGCCAAAAGCCAATGTGGACAGCGTTTCGAAATTAATCAACCGAACTGGGTTTTCGAAACTGATGCAAAAAGGAGGTAACTCAAATGGCAAACAATAAGTACCTATTGTTTCTCGGATGCGCCATACCTTATCGAGTGTCTAGTTTTGAAATTTCAGCTAGAAAAATCGCTGCAAAACTGGGAATAGAACTCGTTGAAATGCCCGACTACAACTGTTGTGGACTGCCTTTAGACCCAGCGAGCCACGAAGTCATGCTCACTCTTGCAGCACGAAACCTCTGCATCGCCGAACAAAAAGGACTCAACATCATGACGCTTTGTCCAGGATGCGCAGGAACACTACGCAAGGTAAACAAGTTACTCAAGGAAGACAAACACGAGAGGGAGAAGGTCAACGGTTACATGAAAGAAGTTGGGCTTGAATTCAAGGGAACAATCCAAGTTAAACACTTGATGCAGGTTCTGGCTGAAGACGTGGGACTCGAAAGAATCAAGGAAACCGTCCAAAAACCTTTAACCAACCTCGCTGTGGCGGAGCACAATGGATGCCATATCGTGCGCCCTCAGAAGTACATAGGCTTCGACGACCCAGAAGATCCTAAAATTCTCAAAAGCTTAATAGAAGTGACTGGTGCAAAATGCCTCGATTATTTGGATGAAACCGAGTGCTGCGGTGCCCCAGTCGCAGGCATAAACGACAAGATTGCGCTTGCATTGACAAGAGACAAGCTTTCTCACATGAAGGCGGTCAACGCTCAAGCAGTCATAACTGTCTGTCCGTTCTGCCACATGATGTTCGACACCAATCAAACTAGAATCGAAAGAACGTTCAACGAAACCTATTGCATGCCCGTGTTACACTATCCCCAATTGCTGGGTTTAGCCATGGGCTTCACGCCAGAAGAATTGGCGCTTAAGGAACTGAGAGTTGACGCTTCAAAAGTGGTGAGTCTAATATGAGTGCACAGAAACTAAAATTTGCGTTCTACTGGGCGGCAAGCTGCGGTGGCTGCGAAGTAGCGGTTCTCGATGTTGATGAGCAGATATTGAACGTGATCGCCGTCGCTGATATCGTGTTCTGGCCCGTAGCAATAGACATTAAGTACAAGGATGTTGAGGCTATGCCTGACAAGAGCATAGACGTCTGTTTCTTTAACGGTGCTGTGAGGAACGAGGAGCAAGAGTACTTGGCAAAACTGCTGCGCAGGAAGGCGAAGGTCCTAGTCGCCTTTGGCTCATGTGCTCACCAAGGCGGAGTTCCAGGGTTGGCTAACGTGGCTGACCGAAAGGAGATTTTCACGACGGTGTATCTTGACAATCCTTCAACGGTTAATCCTGAAGGGACAGTGCCTAAAACTAGGTTCAAGGTTCCTGAGGGGGAACTGAAGCTTCCAGAGTTCTACGACACGGTTATGGCGTTGAACCAAGTTGTTGACGTTGACTATTATCTGCCAGGTTGTCCGCCTACGCCGAAGAGGATTGCTGCAGCGGTTGATGCAATTGCGAAGGGCGCTTTGCCTCCAAAAGGCTCTGTGCTAGGACCCGAAAAGTCAGTGTGCGATGAATGCCCGAGAAAGAAAGAGGAGAAGAAAATCAGCAAGATATACCGTGTCTACGAGATTGTGCCTGAACCAGAAAAATGCCTCTTGGAACAGGGAATAATCTGCTTGGGACCAGCCACGAGGGGCGGCTGCGATGCCCAATGCATCGATGCGAACATGCCTTGCACTGGATGTGGTGGACCATGTCCAAGAGAAACTGAGCAGGGTGCCTCTATGATAAGCGCTTTAGCCTCAATCCTAGGTCTTGAGCAAGAGAAAGAAAAGGATTTCAATCCTCAAAAACTCATTGACCAAGTTAAGGATCCGTTGGGAACGTTCTACAGGTATTCATTGCCGAGTTCGATTCTGCGCAGGAGAGTGAATAAAAAATGAAGGAGATAACAATCGATCCCATTACGAGACTTGAGGGACACGGAAGAATCCAGATATTCCTAAACGAGCAGGGAAACGTGGAAAATGCTTACTTGCAGATTCCTGAGTTGCGAGGTTTTGAACGATTCTGCATTGGAAGAAAAGCTGAGGACTTGCCTCAAATAACGCAACGTATCTGCGGCGTCTGCCCCGTAGCTCACCATATGGCTTCGACTAAGGCTTTGGACGCGGCTTTCCATGTTGATCCGCCGTTGGCGGCTAAGAAACTGAGAGAACTCATGTACAGTGGCTATTATGTGTACGATCACACGTTGCACTTCTATTTCTTGGGTGGGCCTGATTTTGTTGTTGGTCCAACTGCGCCTGCGGCTGAACGTAACATTTTGGGCGTTATCAACAAGGTTGGCTTGGACATTGCCAAAGAAGTGATTAAGCACAGGGCGTATGGACAGAAGATTACGGCTATGATTGGCGGTAAGGCGACTCATCCTGTCTGTGGGTTGCCAGGTGGTATGTCAAAGGCGTTGTCTGAGGAGGAGCGTCAAGAGATTGAGAAGATGGCTGAATCGTGTGTCAAGTTTGCCCAGTTCACTTTGCAGGTGTTTAACGATGTTGTTTTGAAGAACAAGCAGTACGTGGACCTTATCCTCAGCGACGCTTTCAAGCATCGCACGTATTACATGGGCACGGTTGATGAGAACAATAAGGTGAACTTCTACGACGGTAAGATTCGTGTTGTTAACCCTGAGGGCAGAGAATTCGCCAAGTGGGCGCCTGCTGACTACTTGAAAAATGTTGAAGAACATGTGGAGGAGTGGACCTACGTTAAACTGCCCTACTTGAAGAAGGTGGGTTGGAAAGGTTTGGTTGACGGCCCCGGCAGCGGCATCTACAGAGTTGGACCATTGGGGCGGCTGAACGCGTCTGAGGGAATGGCTACTCCACTCGCGCATGAAGAATTCAAAAGAATGTACGAAACCTTAGGCGGCAAACCAGTGCATTCAACACTTGCGTTCCACTGGGCGCGATTGGTCGAGCTTCTGTACGCTGCTGAAAGAACGTTGGAATTGAGCAGAGACAAAGAGGTTACAAGCAAGGATATTCGCAATAAGCCTGGAGAGCCGGGTGAAGGTGTGGGCATAGTTGAGGCTCCGCGTGGAACGTTGATTCATCACTACGTGGTCGACGAAGAGGGTTTGGCTAAGAAAGTCAATTTGATTGTGGCTACAGTGAACAATGCTCCAGCCATATGCATGTCGATTAGAGACGCGGCTAAAGGCTTGATTAAAGGCGGAGTGGTTAACGATGGGTTGCTTAACATGGTTGAGATGGCTTTCAGAGCGTATGATCCATGCTTCGGATGCGCCACACATTTCGCAGTAGGTGAAATGCCAATGGAAGTCAGCATCTACGACAACAACAAAAACCTGTTAAAGACAGTGAAGAGATAGACATTCCAGAATTTGCATTTCTCACACGCTTTCTTTTCTTCTTTTAGATGAATTAGCGCGCGCATAAGGGATCTGCGTATCAGCTTGATGCTATTGTGACTTCGAAGCTGAAGTCTGTGATTCCCTGTATGTTTTCTAAGATGAACAGCGTGAATCTGACTTGAATTACTTGGCTTATGTCCAAGGTCTGACCCGTGTAATCCCAATTGAGACCTATGCAGTTGGACGAGTTGGTTGGGTTCCAGTTTGATAGGGTCATGGTCAAAGTGGTGTTTGAGTCTCCTTCGTTTCGTATGTAGACTGTTAGATTCGCTGTCGCACCGGGGTCGATTAGGCCCCATTGGATAGATTCAACTGGGGTTATGCAGGCTTGATCCGAGTAGAGTCCGACGTTGACACCCTTGACTGACCCGCGCTGGGAACCGGTTTCTTGGGTGGTCTGTTTTGGCTTGCTGACATGGCCGGATAGAAGATGTTGAGGATTAGGGCAACTTCGGCAACTACCAGAATGAGGCCAAAGACGAGGAGCTTCTTGTTTTTCACCTATTAGCCCCGATGAGTATATTGAGTATTAATATGTAATAAATCTTCATGTACAGGCGTATAACATGTCTACACAACTTCTTCTTGAGCGCGCGCTATTCCTTCCGTATGCGTAGTATCAAGCTAAAGCTTTAGATTACGCCTGTTGTTTTGGCCAGTTTCTCCGCGGTTTCTTTGGTCAGTGTGCGTTCGTCCAGTATGGTGTAGCGGTCTGGGCGGATTTCGGCAGAGCGCATCAAAGCATCGATCACAAGGTCTGGTTCTATTCCCAACTCTTTTGCGGTTGTTGGTGCGCCGACACGCTTCAACGTGTCTCTTATCTGGCGCCAGTTGATGTTGTGCAATCGAGCCATCATGATCGAGCCAACACCGCACTGTTCACCGTGAAGAGCGGGTTTAGGAGCAATCTGATCAAGGGCGTGGCCGAAGAGATGTTCTGATCCACTGCATGGTCGGCTGCTTCCGGCTATGCTCATTGCGACGCCGCAGCTGATCAAGGCTTCTAGCAGTACGCGGATGCCTTCTTCTTTTTCAGTCTTTAGGAGGCTTGCGTTTCTAACCATGAGTCTGGCGCTCATTAAGGCTAGGTTGGCGGCGTATTCGCCGTAGTATTCGCCTTTGACTTCGTGGGCGAGTTTCCAGTCTCGTACGGCTGTGAGTTTGGATATCACGTCGGCGCATCCGCTCGCTGTGAAGCGGGGGGATGAGTTTATGATAACGTCTGTGTCAGCCACAATTGCCATAGGCGACTGCGCCATCACCGAATATGGCTTATCCAACCCCTTGAGCGAAGCAAGTGGACTGGCAATTCCATCATGAGAAGCAGTTGTAGGTACACTGATAAATGGGACTTCTTTGTGTGACGAGCTTATCTTGGCCACGTCGATTTTTGTGCCTCCGCCGATGCCCAGCACGACTTCGGGCTTTAACTCGTCAATCTTCTCTTCAACGAACACTATGTCCTTGATGTTGCAAGATGTGACCACAAGATGGTTAATTGTCATCCTGGCATCTGTGAGCAAGTCCATGACTTTGCGTCCGGCGATTTCTAGGGTTTTTGGACCCATCACGATCAAGGCTGACTCGTGGAAATCAAGACGCTTGCAGATCTCTCCGATGAGTTCGAGAGTGTTGTTTCCAACGACGACTTCGCGGGGCAACTGCATTCGATGAAGGTTTAAAGTCAACCTTGACCACGATCAACGGTTCAAACATCCCCTTAATCTGACGCTAGAGATTTTTAAATCAGTCGGTTAAACCCGCTGGCCCGACTTTCACCTCTAAAATAGCATTGAGAAGCATGGATTGGCAACAAACAATATTACCGTTCAGCATTATCGAAAAAGTAAGGGGAAGAGGGAGGCTATTCAGTCTAGCCTATGTGCTTTTCTCTGCCTTTATTCTGCCGTTTAACGTGTCTATCAAAGTGGCTATTTTCAACACTACGTAGGCTAGGAGAATGGTCACTGCGATTTCGGTGAAGTCGCCGATCATTCTGACAAGTTCACTCAAGGTCAAGTCACGCAGGCCTCCGTTACCAGTTGAGGTTTAATTCATTGATTTCGGTCAGGTCTGTTAGAGAGTTCATTTTGACTTTGCTGCTGGAAATCGTGTAGAGCACATCGTCTATGTATAGCGACCGTTTCACTGAGTACGGTGACTGGTACCAGTATCCACTCTTCAGTAGCTCAGCATTATTTTCTAAGTGGGTGATTCTGCCTCGATATACGAGTCCTTCTTCTAGGCTTATGTGGAATACGTAGGCGCCGTCCCAGACGAAGGTTCCATAAGCGTTGGCGGGAACTTCGCCTGGATACTGTTCTGGGTTTATTTCAGCCACGGTGACGGGTATGACGAGCAGGTTTTTGGATTTGTCGAACAGGAAGGCTTTGTGGTCTCTTAGTATGGGTGAGTCGGTTCCTCTGTCGCCTATTTCGTATTTGGCGATTTCTTTTGGTGTTGTAACGTCGCTGACGTCGAAGAGGGATATTTTTATTCCTTGGTACCATGCGAAGTTGCCTTCTTCAGCTTCAACGGTTTCTTTTCCTATGCCAATTATGTGTGTTTCATCGTAGGGGTGCAGATAGTCTGAGTAGCCTGTTATTTTTAGTTGGCCGAGAACTTGTGGGTCTTCGGGGTCGCTCAGGTCCAAGACGAATAGTGGGTCGATTTTTTTGAAGGTTACTAGGTAGCCTCTGTCGCCCATGAATCTGGCTGAGTAAATTTTTTCTCCCGGCGCTAAGTCTTCGAGTTTTCCAGTTATGTTGAGGTTCATGTTGAGGATGTACACGTGGTTTTTGGATGTTGCTTGTCCCCATCTCCAGACTTCGCCTGTTGTCGTTGCTATTCTGAAATGGTCATCGTATTCGTCCATGGAGAATTGGTTGAGTATGTGCCCTGGTACTTCGCCGCTGGCTTGGTATTTTATTTCGCCGTCTTCTACGTGTATCCTGTGGACAACTGTTTTTTCAAGAGTTTGATATGTGCCCAATCGCTGTACGCTGGTTGAGTTGAGGTTTGTGACGTAGATGTTGTTCAATGAAACGTACATGTTGCTTGTTGTTCCGAACAATAGTGGTTGAACGGTTGGTTCCTGTTGGTCGTTTTGAATGTTGACGGCGATTATGGTTGTGAACGAGTAGCTAGAGTCGGAGACGTTGGAATAGTAGATGTCTGAGGCTGAAATCGTTGTAACCTGTCCATCCAAAATGATTCTTGGGAGTGGCACTTCACCTTCATAATAGTATGCTGGGCTGTTGGTCACGGTGTAGACGTAGTCGCCTATCATTCGGGAGTCGAAGTAGCCTCCGTCAACTGTCACGTTCCTCGTTAGGACTGGGTTTTCTCTGTCGGTTACATCGTATATTCTGATGGTTGTCTGCCACGTGTACGAGTAGGGATCCACGGGTTTCTCGTCGTAGGTTCGGTAGTTGTCGTAGGGACTTTGCTGTTCAAACACTACCAGCCTGTCGCCGTTGATGAAGATGCCGCTTAATGTTCCGTTCAGTTTGATTTTAGAAAGAATCTCTGCATCGGTGGCAGGATAGGCCCGAATGATCGTGACATTGCGTGTTGACATGACATAGATGTATTCGCCGTCGGTCTTGACGATGTCAGCTTCGTCCACACCCTCAACCTGAATATTCGTGGTCGAGAAGTCAGGAACAGAGGATGGATTGACACTTTCCATAGAAGCAGTGTTTTTCAGCCCGAACATATTTGTGATAGTTGCCGGGTTCAGATCATATCCATAGTATGGTCCACTTCCCCTTGAGCTGGTGTTCAAGAAACTTCTCAGTTCCTCGTAGCAAGAGAACTTCCTTAACCGTGCGCTGCTTAAAATTGCAGAGTCTCCGAAATAATATGATGGAACAATGATGCTGGTGACTCCAACCGTTACTAGGAGCAAACCGACAATCAGCGGAAGCACAAATGTCTTGTTCATTTCATTTCACCATCATTGCATATGCTTTCTACCATCGTTGTATGGGTAAATATGGACTTAATGCTATGTTTTAGAACAACCCGTACTAAAAACAGAACACGCAATCATGGGAATGTAAGATGTTGTGTTCTAAACCTTGGTATTATAAGTTTGGTTGGGTATGGTACAGTTTAGGGATGGAATGTGCAGAAAGCTTGTGTGATAGTAGTGATGTTGTTTCTTGTGTCGTTTGGGTTTCCTGTGGCTTATGCTGACAGGGGAATGATCCCGGTTGTTCCTGAGGTTTCGGTTTATGAGCCGGGGCAGAAGGCTATTGTTGCTTGGAATGGTCGGGAGGAAATCTTGATACTTTCAACTGATGTGTCTGCGAGTGCGGAGACTTTGGTTCTGGAGATTCTGCCGCTTCCTTCGAAGCCTGTGGTGGAGGCTGCGTCTTTTCAGTCTTTTCAGAGAATTCAGGAGATGATTTGGGAAGAAGGCGTGAATTTTGGAAAGTTCTCGACAACGTACAATGCTCGGTCGGGTAGTGTAGAAGTCCTGTTCCATGAGCAGATAGGTGCTCACAATATTACAGTTGTAAAGGCAAGTGACTCTAGCGCCCTGGTTGATTGGACGAACAGTTTTCTGTCGGCAAGTGGTGTGGATCAAGAGGTTACTCTGCGGAACTTTGAGTCTGTTATTGACGACTACATGGGTAGAGGTTTTAGGTACTATGTTTTGGATTTGATAACGTTCGCGCCTGAAGAGAGAAGCATAGACCCTATACGGTACAAGTTTGATTCGAGCACCTTGTACTATCCTTTACTGATAACCAGCCCGGTGGGTGGGGATGGGGAGATTACGCTTTTCACGTTGACTGGGGAAAAATTGACTGGGGGTTATCAGCCTTTCCGGCTTGCTTCTTATATAGTGAGTGGAGGGCAGTCGCAGCCGATACAGTTTGTGCTTTCGAGGGGAGACCTTTCAAGGATTGATTTGAGAATAGGCGAATTGTTGCCAGAGGGAGCGTGGTTGAGTGTTCTGAAGTATGAAGGAAGCTTGAGTTATCTCGAGAGGGATCTAATGATGGCTGAGTCCGCGTTTAATCCTTCCGTGGGTTCGCCTCAGACCGTCGTGGTTGAAATGCCTTACGGCGTGCTTGCTTTGTTCTTCGTGCTTGGCGCTTTGTCTGTTTCACTCGGTGTTGGCATTGCGATCTTCGTATTCCATCTGTCACGCAAGAAATGACCAATGCCATCGGCGCTGATGCCGAATTGGAGACGACTGGCTTCTCTGGGCAAGATAAGCCAGTGAATGGTAGTTTAGTATAGTTTTAACGGAGTTTTAGTGGGCTTAGCCTACATAGTGAGCCAAGGAAACATAACGGCAACAATCATATGGTTCGCCAGAAACAACACGCGCAACAACAGGACAAAGCTACTACAAAGAAAAACCTTGAGACTTGGTCTGTAATTATCGTAGCTATGGTACGATATCCGGATGGCTGGGGTATCCTTATAAAGGATATGGAAAAATTATATTTTTCTATAGCAATGTTTCATAAAGCTTTTTAAGTATATTACTTCACTAGTATTCCTTGCGAGTGTACTCTCATACCAGGGACTACATTCATTCGCGCACTGTTTGATATTATTTAAAGTTCCTTTGTTTCTCAGAGTTCTTTTGCAGAGATTATTTCTATGTCATAACCCAAGTTTTGAAGATATTTTGACATCTTTAGACCCTTATTTCCGAGACACAAGAAGTAGTCTCCTTTGACTATGAATTTTTGATCTCCTTTGGCATCGAAGAATTTTGCGCAGCCATCAATATCATATGCTTTGTCAAGAATTTTATCCATTAAGGGAGAAAACGCAATAATATCTCTTTCTTTTGCAGGTCCAACAATGTCTGTGTAGACTCCTTCCTTCATTATGAAAATCATAGGATGGGCTAACTTTGTTCGAACATCTATTTTTTCTCGAGAAATTGGAGTTATGAATTTAAGTTCATCTATGAATCGAATTTCAATGTCAAAATCAGGAAAACAGTCTTGGATGCATGTTTTGTACAAAGTCATGTGCTTCGCGTATAGACGCAGATCAACGAGTTTCGTTACTATATCTGCAGTGGATATATAGCAGTTGCATTGATCTCCTGCTGTGTATATTCTAATGTTTGGCAAAGCACTGATTTGCTTCCATGCGTCAGTCAGCTCGCCTTCAAAATAGTCGATGAAAAGTGGAGTATCTATGTCCTTTGGATTGTCACTTTCATATTTCCATGCACAACAGTGAGGGTAGGAAGGTTCGAGGTCTTTAAGAAATGTTATCGGATCGACAAGTTGCACACCGGTTTTGTCGGCTCCATACTTCTTCACTTGAGGGACTTTCGTCGAAGGTATCGTAGTGTAATATATGATTACATTTTTCAAGAGATCTGCAACGCGTTTGAAGAACTCCTCAATGAATGCCGGACCTTGAGGATAACGCAGAGCGGAAAGAATTTCGTAGGATTTAATCACTTTATGTTTTCTGGCAATGCCATATTTTTTGGTAAGTTTCTCGATGATTTGATCGTATTCGTTTTTGAAGTCATCTTTGTCTTTAAACTTAATAGCGGTTCCTAAGACCGCCCTAAATTCACTATATTTCCTGTCAGACCGACGGAAACCTTTTCTGAGGAAACCTTTAGCATCAATTGCCACGACGGACATGATTGATCACACGCCACACAATACCCAACTACTTACACGTTCGGGATAATAATATTGCGCGTAGGCCATCTGAAATGGTGGGTTTCCAGTTTAAGCCTAAACTGTCCGCAGTCTTAGCTGTTCTCAACGGAGTTTCAGTGGGCTTAGCCTACGTAGTCAGCCAAGGAAACATAACGGCAACAATCACATGGTTCGCCAGAAACAACAGGCGCAACAGCAGGACCATGCTACAACGAAAAAAAAGCGATAGCGTTCCGAAGATACGCTCCTTGCACGTTTAGTTTCTGCTCGCACTATGAACGCTCTATAGATTCACGATTTTTTGGTCTTGGCAATCTTCTTCGTGCATTCATGGCATTCTGTCACAGTGCGCTTACTGTCTACTATATACTATAGTATATAGTAGTAGTCGGTGTGTGACACAATGAACAAAATATTAGATTTATTGTCTAGAAAGGGCCCCTTGCTTAGTTCAGAACTGGTTAGGGAATTAGTCCAAGAAGGGATGCTGCAGCCTGCAGCTAGACAGACTGTGCATCGAGCCTTTACTGAAAGACTTGTTAAGAGAATTTCGGTCAGCTTTGGCAAGGGGCAGTTTCTATATTTCCTGCCCGGCGAAGAGGAGAGCAGGATAAAGACCAGAATTCTCCAGGTGATCAGACGAAGAGCAAGACTCAATCGCCTTTTTGAGGCGCTCAAAGTGAGAAGAATAATACCGGAATGGTATGCAGCAAAAATCTCAGGCGTGTATGACTTTGTATCACAACGAAGAAAGGCAGACTCACTTGACAAGCTGTTGTCCGACATGAAAAAGCTTGGGCTGGGCAAAATCGTTGATTTCCCTTATAGAGGTCGAAATTACAGATTTCTTGCTTTGCCAGAGGAGCGTAAATCGCGTTCTCGTCTTGGCGACATGTGTGAGAAACTCATCGAAGATGAAAAGCTGATGAGTGATTTCTTGTCCGTACTTGTGTCAAGCAAACTGGGCAGGAGTTTCGAAATAAGGCCAGCATTTGCGGGTTCACACGTTTCTGTTCCTGTTGACGCTCTTGGGAATTGCCAACCCTACCTTCGGGCCAATAGAAAAGTCCATTCCAAGATTATGGTTGAGGTAAACACATTATGGGAGCTTAACAGTCACGACCTAGAAGGCCTGCTTGACCGAGTTCATGCTATTCGTAGGGAGTCAAGAGTCTATTCAGTCATTGTCTATGTGGTTGCAAACCTTTCGCGGTCGGCTCTGGAACTTGCCAACAAAATCGGTTGGAAATCTATTCGACCTAGCAGGGTCGGCAAGGTACTAAGGATCGAAAACATTCGGCAACAAGGCATACTACTCCTCAGAGAGGCCTCTTCAACACGATTTCGAAATATAGTCAGAGAACTGAAGAGCCTTGATGACCTAAAGCATCTTGGAAACTACAAATCCATATTCTTTGAAAGTATAGTGAGAGATTTCTTCGACGACATGGGCTACAGGACCAGGCGTCGAAAGAAATACTATCTAGACTATGACAATGAGTTAACAGAAAGGAAGACTCGAAGCGCGCAGGCATTTGAAATCGATGTTTACGGCGAAAAATCTAATCACGTAACAGAAATCGTGATCTGCGAATGCAAGTATTGGTTGGATCCTGTTGGCGAGGAGGAAATAAAGAGATTCGCATGGAAACTCAATAAGATCAACGAATACTATACCAAGAAACTAGGTAAGATAAAGGCAAGCGTGCAAGGATTTTTTATTGCATCGGAGCTTCCATCACCTCTCAAACACAGGGCGAAGGTCAGCCTGGCGACTCTTACAACAGAAGACTTCCAAAAGTATGCAGAAAAGGAACTGGCTAAAAAATGTGCTTGAAGCTCGCACCCAATGCGGGTTGCGTATTCAACTAGGTATTGGTCGCTGTATTACATACATATTCTTTCGTGGCATTTCGCCAGCGTGAGAACCCGTCTTTCTGCGGCATTGCTTTTGCCCAACATGCGCGCTTCTCAGTTTGCTGCAATGTCCTAACGACTCTCTCAAGACTAACTTGCCTAGGTTCTTGCCTGAAAGACCTGCAAACACAGGCTCCAATGAAGGCGTCCGTCTTACTCTCGACCCAAGCTTTATGTTGATGTGAAAATAAGTGTAATAGGAGAAAATGACAAAAACAATCGAAGTCACCAAGCCTCTGGAAATAGGGCATAAGAGAATATGCAATTGCCTGCCTAGTCACATAGGGTGTTCTACCGCCAAAGATTGGGTCAGAGGCATGGTCACTATTCAACCCTTCTTCTACGAAAAACGAGATATCCGAGACAAAGACGTTCATCCCGCCGTTTTCCCAATTGCTCTTCCAAGCCATTTCATCAAGTTGCTCACACACAAGGGAGAGTTAGTTCTCGACCCTTTCGTCGGCATTGGCACTACTCTCTTAGCTGCACAGGACCTTGACCGCAACGCAGTTGGCTTCGACCTCAAAGAGCAATACGTTAAGATAGCCACAGAACGACTCGAACAGTCTCGCTTAGCCCAAAGCACAAGACAAATCGCCATAGTCGATGAATCTCACAACATCCCAAAATACCTCGAGAAAGAAACAGTTTCTCTCTGCATTACATCACCGCCCTATGCCAACATGTTAGCTCACCAACGCCTCAACAAGAGCATGCGAGGCAATCTAAGAAAAAACAAACATTACCTGAAAGTTCAACAATACTCCGATAACCCACTTGACTTGGGAACAATGAATCATGAGCAATACGCCAAGGCTCTTGAGGAAATATACTCAGGCATTCTACCACTAATGAAACGAAAAGCCCATTGCATAATAAACGTAAATGACGTTTGGGAAAACAACCACCGCATCTCAACCCACATGTACGTAACGGACGCGTTGACTCGGGCTGGGTTCGAGCTTAGAAACACCTTCATCTGGGACAAACGAGACCTAGTAAACCAGGTTGGCATCTTCGGCTGGCCAAACAACTTCATTTCACTTGGCGCAACAATGGAATTCATACTCGATTTCTGGAAATCCTAAAGGCACGAGCCACAATCTAAAGAATCTTCTCTATCTTCTCAAAACATTGGGGCAGATACCTAGGCAACACACGGAATCCTGTCCCGTGATCATGCAGTCTACCGTCCGGGTAGTGTCCAACTCGAAGATCCAGCTTAATGATTCCTTTTCCAACAAGCTCAGAAAACCTTCTGAAGCTAAAACCTTCAAGAAGGTATGCTTCATCAAACCACAGATATTCCTCACCGTTTTCCTCCTTACTTGCAGCCGAGACATAAATCAGCTTGGCGTACTTCCTCTCAAACGCCTCCTTCAGGACGTTCTCTTCATAATATGCCTCAACAGCCTTGTCGTCAGAAATGCAAATTCGATCATCCACGATTTTCAGGATAAGACCTACACTGTTCTTCCTAACTGCATCGACTGTAACGTGCAGTTCTTTTTCTTCGACAGGCACCTCTTCAGGTTTGGCGCCTTTCACCTTCACATAGTCTGCCATTTTCTTCTGGCTAATGTCATGGATCTCTTTTCTTTGCTTGTAACCATATGCCTCAAGCAAGTTCATGATGGCTCCTTTTGGCATTGGAGTTTTGGTAAACAATGTCAGCATTGAAGGCGAATCCTTTCTTCCCGACTTCAACTCATAGATGCTAAAATCTGGGCCTGCAATGTTGTTCTCCGTGATTACGAGCAAATCCTCCAGAGTCTTTCCAATTCCCGTGTCGCCTTTTCTGTGAGACTTAACATATCCCATTTCCCTGATTTCTCTGATTTTCTTCAAAAATTCATCGTAGTTCATAACGGAAGATTGCTCTGCTTAACGGATAATTCTTTCCATACAAGCCTTCAAAGACAGGCACCAATGTTAACCATCACGCGACATAACTCACACTATTTCCTCAAGAGTCCTATTCATTCTCTCTTACTCAACGTGGAAGCTGAAGCAACTCATCCAAGCAGTCGGGACTGCTTCTGTCTTGTGTTCTAAGGCTTTCATGCTTTCAGACATCAATAAATAATCCATGGCGCCATCTGCGTAAAGATGACAAACTCGCCAAAAAAACGTAATGGCGCTTATGTTTTCTCCAACTTAACTGCAGTCCCTGTTCCGATATAACCCCCAAATGACGCAAGCTCCAATTTTAGACCTATTATCGCGTCAGCGCCTAAAGCTTCTGCTTGTTTCACTAATTCTTTCATGATCAAATCCTGGGCTTTTTTGCCACTAGCCCATGCAGTTCGTGAATCATGCACAACACCGAGGATTTTTGCAATCTTCTGTCCGGGCACGTTATCTGTAGTTGTGACAATCATATCTTAATTCCATCCAAGATTATGGCTATGTTTTTAGCCTCAATTTTTCTTCTTATAACTGATTCTTTCTGAATTATTAATGTATTGGGCGATAGACTTTGCCTTCAGTTGTGGCGCCGACTAAATGATTGCAGCAGAAAACACACATGGAACTGGGAGTATCTAGCTTAGCGAAAGTTACTGTCAAAAGGTGCGGGTTACCTTTCCCATGAACTTGACCGTGCCGGATAATAAATCCGCGCGCCAGAGATCTACGTTGCCTGAGTCACGTTTGTGAGCGTCTCTTCTTTGCTGAGCCCCATGCTTGCCGAGTGAATTCTGCCAAGGCCCACTTGTGTCCGTGTTTCTCTGCTACTTTCTCCGCTGTCTCCTTGAGAAACCCGTTCTTCAAACTCTACCCCAAGTTAATTCACACTCAAGGAAGCACATACGAAAAGCCACATTAAGAAAACCGACACACTCAAAAAGCCACATCCAAACCAACATCAAACATCACGCTTAGCCAAGTTGAAAATACCGTTAAACCATCTTTAAACAACATCTAAAACACAATACAGAAAAAAAACAGAACTTCTCAAACTTGTTGATGAAACTATAGTGTAGTTTGCCTTCATCAAGCACAAAGCCGAGTTTCACACCCTCACATAGAAGTAGTAGAAAACAGACACTACAGCGAGGACTACTACTTCTGAACAAACTCAGCCCCACAGACATCCAAGAAGACACTATTTAACTGAATCAAGCGGAAATCAAAAATAACAATCATAACGAAAATAACAGAAACCAGCCCCATCTAAACCAAAAGGATAGAAGAAGGCATAAGGCGCTAGTTGCCTTCTTCTCTTAAAATCAATTTCACCACACCATACCCTCAACATGAAAGTTGTTGCGGACAGTATACTACAAACGTCAACAACAACATCCAAAAACACACAGTCAAACGCCCATAGCCAACCATGTGAACAATCCCCATCTCTGAGCCACAAACACCACTTACAACAACATGAAACGTCACTTACAACAACATAGAAACTGCGCCAAACACCCCCCAAACAGAAACCAAAACACAAACCTAAACAAAAACAGAACCCGAAACACAAGTACTCATATTTGGATCATATAGTAGACTAGGGGGTAGGCTGTGCGAAAACAAAAAAACCAACTAAAAAATGCAGAAAATAACCAAATTCGCTAAACAAAGAAAGATGTATTGTGGGCTTGGCATTTTCCCCATCCAACCTGGTCAAACAGATACGGTTTTTTGACTTAGGAGGTGATCCGGCCGCAGGTTCCCCTACGGCCACCTTGTTACGACTTTTCCCCTCTCGCGAACCTAAGATTCGACGCAGCCAAAAAGACCACGCCTCATCCTAAACCCACTCGAGTGGAACGACGGGCGGTGTGTGCAAGGAGCAGGGACGTATTCACCGCGCGCTGATGACGCGCGATTACTAGGGATTCCATGTTCACGAGGGCGAGTTACAGCCCTCGATCCCAACTGAGGCCGGGTTTCGGGATTACCTACCCCTCTCGAGGTCGGAACCCATTGTCCCAGCCATTGCAGCTCGCGTGTGGCCCGGAGGATTCGGGGCATACTGACCTGCCGTGGCCCACTCCTTCCTCCACCTTATCGGCGGCAGTCCCCTCAGAGTGCCCCTCGGAAAAACTCCTCAGAAGCAACAGAGGGTGTGGGTCTCGATCGTTGCCTGACTTAACAGGACACCTCACGGCACGAACTGGCGACGGCCATGCACCTCCTCTCAGCTCGTCCAGCAAGACCTTCAATCTGGCTTTCATTCTGCTGTCGCCCCCGGTAAGGTTTCCGGCGTTGACTCCAATTAAACCGCAAGCTTCACCCCTTGTGGTGCTCCCCCGCCAATTCCTTTAAGTTTCAGCCTTGCGGCCGTACTCCCCAGGCGGCGGGCTTAATGGCTTCCCTGCGGCACTGAAGCGGCTCGTAGCCGCT
>Ga0315277_10000279_pt1 | contig 85164 bp, 70 predicted proteins | sample YL17G05_15_MG_FD_203695 | JGI IMG/M metagenome (GOLD analysis project Ga0315277, IMG submission 203695) | Sediment microbial communities from Yellowstone Lake, YNP, Wyoming, USA - YL17G05_15 | ecosystem: Environmental > Aquatic > Freshwater > Lake > Sediment | place: USA: Wyoming | collected...
GTGTGTCGGCGAGTTTGATCAAGCGTGTGTCTTTCACTTATCCTCCAATCCGTATTCTGAGACGGCATGTGCCCGTCAGCCCAAGGGCTGACCCGCACCTCTGATGCGCAGCGCTCCCCCGTCCTGGGACGGGCTTGGGAATATACAGGTTCAACTGAAAGATGATGGCGTCGCGTTCGCAGATTTTGTATCCCTGAGGCGCCCGAGGTCGGGGAGACGACCGAGCGCCTGTAGGGGCGTATTGCAATACGCCCCTACATAACCACTTGATACACAAGCGCATGATCAAGATTGCCCGCCGCATCTATCTAATGAAGGATCTGCCGCCGGAGGTGGTGGCGGTCGCCTTTGCCAAGACCTCGCGGTCGCCCGAGCCGTTCGATCAGATCGCTGCTGAACTGACCGAATCCGGGTCAGCGCAATTCCACGAGAAGTGGGTCGTCGGTTATGGCCACGCCTCGGTGGCTGAACATGCCGTTCTCTCCCTGGCGGTTGAGAATGTGTCGATTCTCGCGGCCAAGGCAATTGAGGACAATCGGCTCGCTTCCTACACCGAGAAGTCGACCCGCTACCAAGTCTATGATCCCCAACGCGTCTACCGTCCCGAGTGCTTTCGCAGCCGGCCGGACCTGGCCGCGCAATACGAAGAACTGATCGGCGAGCTTCTGACCACCTACATCGACTGGTCGGAGAGGGCAGTGGCCTGGCTGCGCGAAAACAATCCCCGCCCGGCGGACAAGTCGGAACGGTCCTGGGAGGTGCAGCTGCGCGCGCAGGCGTGTGATGCGATTCGCTACCTTCTGCCGACTGCTACGTTGACCAATCTTGGCTGGACGGTTAATGCCCGTGAGCTGGCGCACGCGATCCGCAAGCTGACCGGCGCTGATTTGGCCGAACTGCGGGCGATTGGGGAAGACGTGAAGGCGGTGGCGCTCAGCCAGGTGCCGACGCTGCTGAAATACGCCGAACCCGATCTCGCCCGTGGCGAGGGTGCCAGAGCGGTCGCCGCCATTGTATCGTCGAATCCATCCGCCCCGCCCTGGACGCTCGCCCATCATCCGCCGGAAGTGCGCATCCTGCAACATGACCCTGATGGCCTGAAGCGCCTCTGCTGCGCGGTGGCGTATCCCAATCAACACAGTGACTGGGCTGAGTTACGGCAGAGGATCGAGCAGTGGTCTGCGGCGGACATGGCCGAACTGATTCGTTGTACCGTCGCGCCTCTGGGGCCATTCGATCCGATGCCGCGCGCTTTCGAGCATCTCGACTACCTGATGGAAATCACCATAGATTACGGAGCCTGGCGGGACATTCAGCGCCACCGGATCGCGACGCAGACCGCGCAGGATTTGAGTCCCGAGTTGGGTTACACTGTCCCCTCGCTGATCGACCAGATGGGACTGAGCAACAGGTTTGCAGAGTTGGCGGAACAGTCGGCACGGGTGTACGACGCACTGCATTCCGTCTTTCCCGCCGAGGCGGTCTATGCACTCATGTTAGCCTTCCGCAAACGCTCGCTATTTGCTTGGAATCTGCGCGAGATCTGCCATTTCGTGCGTCTGCGCGGGACCGTGAAGGGACATGACGCCTACCGTGCCGTGGCCCACGACCTGTGGCGACAGGTTCTTCGCCTTCAGCCCTGGCTCGGTGAACTGGTATTCCCTCTGGGTGACGATTCCCCTCAGCCGCACTGACAGAACTCGGCGCAAACTTGACATTGTCCTTCCGGCTTTTTGACACCTCTGCTAACGGGCGATTTGACTTCCCGTGCCGACGGATGGATCTTAGTTGTCTGCGGCCACTGCAGTTGCCCCGGGGCACGCGTAGACAAATGTTGACAAACTCCGACCCAATTCGCCAAACAGCGGCTCCCGCCGCGGGGTACAAAGCCGGGGGGCCTATCGATGGACTGCCGCGCCGTGGAGGTACCGCTATGAGTGAACAGAAGCCCTTGCCGGTTCCGCCGAAACTCCCTTGGGTCGAGGTGACGAGACGCCTGTGCAAGGGGTGTGACTTCTGTGTTGATGCGTGCCCGCCCCGGGTGCTCGGGTTCTCCACCGACATCAACGAGCGCGGTTACCGTTACTCGTTCTACCTGGGGGATGGATGCACCGGGTGCGGCATTTGTTACTACAACTGCCCCGAACCGGGGGCGATTGTCGTCTGGCGCAAACCGGCTGACAAGAAGGAGAAGAAAGTCCTCAGTTGACCGTGGAACGGCGGCTGGAGATTGCAGGAAGGCCATCTCGTGACGTCCAGCAGAGGGGCATTCTGGACGGGTCGCAAGACCGTGCTCAACGTCGATGACACGGTGGGCGGCTTGTCCCGAGCGAAGCCGAGGGAAGCCCATCCTACTTCTTTCGATCTCTTCGCCTTAGTAAGGTGGGCTCTGTCCACCAGCAATACGAACGGCGGGGCACCGGGGTCTGTCGACGGGCCCAGAGAAGTGAGGCACAGTGGCTGGCGTACGCATGGAATTGATGAAGGGGAATGAGGCGATCGTTCTCGGTGCACTCTTGGCGGGGTGCCGGTCGTACTTCGGGTACCCGATCACTCCGGCCTCCGAGATCGCGGAAGCGGCGTCCTTCTTCTTTCCGTTAGTCGGCGGTACATTCATTCAGGCCGAGTCGGAAGTGGCGGCGATCAACATGGTCTATGGCGCCTCCTCAACCGGGCAGCGGACGATGACCGCGTCATCGTCGCCGGGCATCTCGCTTAAGCAGGAGGGGATCTCCTACTGTGCCGGCGCCGAGCTTCCCTGCGTGATTGTCGACATCATGCGCGGCGGTCCGGGCCTGGGGAACATCGGCCCGGAGCAGGCCGACTACAACCAGATGGTCAAGGGTGGCGGCCACGGGAACTACCGGATGATCTGTCTGGCGCCGAACTGCGCCCAGGAAATGTGCGATCTGACCATGCTCGCCTTCGATCTGGCCGACAAATATCGCAACCCGGTGGCGATCCTCGCCGATGGGTTCATCGGCCAGATGATGGAGCCGGTTGTCGTGCCCAAACCGGCGGGCGAGCTCCCACTGAAGCCGTGGGCGGTGACCGGGCGAGAGGAAACGCGCGACAATCTGATCACGTCGATTCATCTGAGCCACGATGAACTCGAAGGGCACATCAACGCCCTTTACAAGAAATACGCCATGGCGGAGAACGCCGAAGTCCGGTTTGAGGAGTACCGCTGCGAGGATTGCGAATACATCGCCGTCGCCTATGGAATTGTCTCCCGCATCCTGATGAGTGCGGTCGACGCCGCCCGCGAGGAGGGGATCAAAGTCGGCATGCTGCGGCCGGTCAGTCTGTGGCCGTTCCCGGTGTCCCGGTTGAAGGCGCTGGCGCGGACGGTGCGGTCGATCTTGGTGGCGGAATGCTCGATGGGGATGCTCATCGATGACGTGAAACTGGCGGTCGAGTGCAAGATCCCGGTCCATCTGTATTCGCGCACCGGGGGGAACATCCCCAGTGCCGACGAACTGGTGAATGCGATCCGCCGTCTGAAGGAGGGTGCCCCGTGAGCGACATCTTCAAGAAGCCCGACTCGTTCTATGAGTTCTTCACCCGTTCGGCCGCTCCCGACAAGGAGGCGACGCATTACTGCCCGGGGTGCGGGCACGGCAACCTGCACAAGTTGATTGCCGAGGCGATTGACGATCTCGGGATTGCCGATCGCACCGTCTTTGTCAGCCCGGTGGGGTGTTCCGTGTTCGGCTACTATTACTTCCGTGTAGGCAATGTCCAGGCGGCGCACGGGCGGGCGCCGGCGGTCGCTACCGGGATCAAACGGGCGCTGCCGCATGCGATTGTGATCTGCTATCAAGGTGACGGTGATCTGGCGGCGATCGGGGCCAACGAGATCCTGCAGGCGGCCAATCGCGGCGAATCGCTGACGGTCATCTTTGTCAACAACGCCATTTACGGGATGACCGGCGGCCAGATGGCCCCGACCACCCTGATCGACATGAAGACCACCACCACGCCCTATGGGCGCTCCGTGGCCAACGAGGGGTATCCCTTGCGGGTCTGCGAGTTGCTTTCGACGCTCGAAGCGCCGGTCTACATCGAACGGTGCACACTGGAAGACAGCAAGACCATCATGAAGACCCGCAAGGCGATCCGTAAGGCGCTAGAATTGCAGGTCGACAACAAAGGATTCTCGCTGGTGGAAGTGCTCAGTCCCTGCCCGACCGGCTGGAAGGTGGAGCCACTCGAATCGCGGAAGTGGATTACCGACAACATGGTGAAGGTCTTCCCCCCTAATTCTTACAAGGACCGCAAAGATGCAACCGCGCGTCCGGCGCCGCCACCGGCCATCATGCAAGGGGAGGCCGTGATCAAGGCGCTGGGCGTGGGTGAGGAGTGGGATGCGCAGGTCCAGGATGTGCCGATCGATTTCCCCGCCCACCAGTTAATCGTGGCGGGCTTCGGCGGGCAAGGAGTTCTCCTCCTGGGTCAGTACCTGGCGAAAGCGGGGATGCGCGAGGGGAAGTCTGTCTCGTGGCTGCCGTCCTATGGGCCGGAGATGCGTGGTGGCGCTGCCAACTGCCATGTCGTGATCTCCCGACAGCGCATCGGTTCTCCCTTTGTTTCCAATCCCGCCCTGCTGGTGGCGATGAACCAGCCGTCGCTGGAGAAGTTCGCCGACCTGGTGAGTCCGGGCGGAATGGTGGTCTATGACAGTTCGTTCGTGAAGACGGTGGCGCTCCCGGCGCATGTCCGCGCCTTCCCGATCCCCTTTTCCGAGATCGCCAATGAACTGGGGAACGCCAAGGTGGCCAACACCGTCGCCGCCGGTGCCATCATCGCCTTGACGCAAATTGTCACCGAGAAAGTCTATGCGGAGCTTTTGCGGCAGTTGCCGAAAAGAGCATTGGTGGAGGTTAATCTGAAGGCGCTTGCCGCGGGAGCCGCGGCCGCCGGCCGTCTCAAACCAGCCGCCGAGTTGGCGGTGCACTAATCCAGGGGCGGATCGGCGCTCTTGGGGCGCCGTCCGCGTGGGCATGTTCATGAAGTCAACCCGGGGATTCTGACCATGCACATCGGCGTTGTCAAACAGATCCGCCAGGATGAGCGGCGCGTGCCGCTGGTCCCGGCAGGATGTCAGTTGCTGACCAGACGCGGGCATGTCATCCACATCGAGCGCGATGCGGGGCAGGCGGCCGGATTCTCCGATGAGGACTATCTGGCCGCGGGTGCCAACATCGTCTACTCGCGCAACGAAGCGGTGGGTCGCGCGGAGCTTGTCCTGGGCGTGGCTCCCAATCTGCCGGAGGATCTCGAAATCATCGTCCCGGGGCAGACAGTGATGTCCTTCGGGCATCTGGCGACTCTTTCGCCGGTGCTTCTACGGGGCATGTGCGACAAGTCCATCACGGCGGTCGCCTATGAGTTTATCGAGAACGATCAGGGGCGGCGGCCGATTGTCGAGGTGATGGGGGAGATCGCCGGGCAAATCGCGATCGCAATGGCGGCGCGCTGTCTGGAGACCCACCAGGGGGGGCGCGGGGTTCTGTTGTCCGGGCTGCCCGGTATCCCGCCGGCGCACATTGTGGTCATCGGTGGCGGCGCCGTGGGAATGGCTTCGGTCCGCGCCGCGCTGGGGATGGGAGCTCAAGTTACGCTGTTTGACAATGACCCTGAACGCCTGCGCCAAGCCACCCAACGCTTCGACCGCCAGGTCGTCACATATTTGTCCTACCGCTACAACCTCGAGCGCGCGCTTCCCTATGCCGATGTCGTAATTGGGGCGGTGTGGGTGCATGGGGGAACACCGCCCATCCTGATCACGCGGGAGATGGCGCGTCAGATGAAATCACGGTCGGTCATCGTCGATTGCTCGATCGATCAGGGTGGGATCTGCGCCACCGGGCGGCCGACGACGCTCTCCGATCCCGTGTACCTCGCCGAAGGCGTAATTCACTGTTGCATTCCCAATCTCCCCGCCGCGGTGGCCCGCACGGCTTCCTTTGCGCTGGCCAATGCCTTGTTCCCCTATGTCCGGCACTTTGCCGAAGGGGGAATCGCGCAGGTGTTGGCGGATCAGCCGCGTTTTGGCGAGGGGATTTACCTCCGTGAAGGGCGGCCGTCCCACTCCACGGTCACGTTGTTGGTTGAGGAACAGACCCAGCGGGTGGGACACTGACCTCGTCATTCCGGTGCCGAAGGAGCAGTCATCGATGGATTCCAGGACCAATGTAGACCCAATCACTCCGGCGATCGCACTGCCGACTTCCCGCAAGGTGTCCGGGTGGGCCATCGAGTACCGGCGCCGTGTCACGACGGCAGCCGAGGCCCTGAAAGTCGTCCGTTCGGGGGACCGTGTCTACGTGCATCCCGGTTGTGCCGAACCGGAATCGCTGGTGGAGGCCCTGGTGGCGCGCAAGGATGAGCTGGAGAATGTCGAGGTCGTCCACATCATGACCATGGGAACCGCCCCCTACGTCGCGCCGGAGATGGACGGCCACTTTCGTCATCGTTCACTGTTCGCCGGCGCCAATGCGCGGGTCGCCATCAATGAGGGACGGGCCGACTACACGCCGATATTCTTAAGTGAAATCGCCGGCCTGTTTGCCAACCGCATTCTGCCGCTCGACGTCGCCCTGGTCCAGGTCTCGCCTCCCGATGAGCATGGATTCTGCTCCTTTGGTGTCGGCATCGAGGTCACCAAGCCAGCGGCAGAGCACGCCCGGATCGTCATTGCCGAGATGAACCGGCAGACGCCGCGCACGCTGGGCGACAGTTTCATCCACGTTCACAAGCTAAATCACATCGTGCCTGTGGATCGGCCGATGCTGGAGCTCCCCCGGCTGCGGATGACGGAACTGCATTCCCAGATCGGCGCTCACGCCGCCGGATTGATCGAGGACGGTTCGACGCTGCAGATGGGGATCGGTGGTATTCCCGACGCGGTGCTGTTCCATCTGCAAAGCAAGAAGGACCTGGGTGTTCATACGGAGATGTTCTCCGAGGGCGTGATCGAGCTGGTCAACAGGGGGATCATCAACAACGAGAAGAAGACCCTCCATCCCGGCAAGATCATCGCCTCCTTCGTCCTGGGATCGCGTGCCTTGTATGATTTCATTGACAACAACCCGATCTGTGAATTCCATCCCAGCCACTACGTCAACGATCCCTTTGTCATCGCCAAGAACGATAAGATGGTGGCGATCAACTCGGCACTGCAGGTTGACCTGACCGGCCAGGTGTGCGCCGATTCGATCGGCTATTCGATCTACTCCGGTTTTGGGGGGCAGGTCGATTTCATCCGCGGTTCGGCGCGCTCCAACGGAGGCAAGCCGATTATTGCACTCCCCTCCACTGCCAAGAACGATACGGTGTCACGGATTACGATCTGCCTCGATGAAGGGGCCGGCGTGGTGACCTCACGCGGCGATGTGCACTTTGTCGTCACCGAGTTTGGCGTCGCCGATCTATACGGCCGCTCGATTCGCGAGCGGGCCAAAGCGCTGATCAACATCGCCCATCCCAAGTTCCGGGATGAACTCACCGCCCAGGCCAAGGCGCGCAACTACTTCTGATCTTCGGCATTGCTGACGTTCGGTGCTTCCTCCGTGGGTTGGGCTGACCTCCTCGGCTTGTGTGGCCACCGACACTCTTGTTTCCGTCCCCCAAGCCGTCGGGTCTATCCTATCTTTTCCGCCGCCTCACAGGCAGGGTGTTCATCTCCCGCACGGCTGTCCAGCCGCCGCACAGGGTCGCAACTGCGACGGCGCCATCAGGTTACGTGGGGCGCGCCCGCAACGAGTGCGTTTTGGCCACACATTTGCAGGGTTGGGCGATGTACAGCAAGACGAGAAGACCCCGAGACCCATGTCGAACCCGAAGTAACCCTCCTTCGACCCCGGGCCGCAGCCCTCGGCCCGGGGTTCCCTCCTCTCGTGGCTTCTCACTGCGGGTGACCGCTCTGCGGCGGTATCGCTTGTCTGTTGAGTTGTCCGCCACGAGATTGGAAGAGGGATCCCCGGTGGGTCTTGCCCTGGCGATGCCCGCCAATTGACTGGTGCCGGAATGTACCACGACGCCTCCATGCCGGACGATCAAGACGTCCCGGTGCCGCCACCGGGTGCCGATGGTCGGCCGGACCTGGCCGTGTGGGATGGCGGTCGCGCCATTCTTTTCTATGTGCTCAGCGCGCTGTCCTCATTGCTTCTGGGGGTTCTCCTGCTCGGGCCGTTCGGTTTCTATGGCTCCGTGGCGCTTACGGAGATCCTGGGCTTTGCCGTCGCGCCATACATTGTGAGTCGTTGGTTTGACACCGGCTGGTCGCGGTGGATTTCGCCGGCACGAGTCCCGATCGCCTTCTGGGTATGGTCGGCAACCGCGGTGCTGGCCTTCGCCGTAGTGCAGAGCAATCTCCCGGTTCTCTTTGACCGATTCTATCCGATTCCACCGACGCAGTTGGACTTCTACCGCCGCTATCTGGCCGCCGATTCGCCGGGTGAGCTTGCCTTGCTTCTGCTGGTCGCCGCGATCATTCCGGCCGTTTGCGAGGAGATCACCTTCCGGGGTGTCATCCAGAGCGGGCTGCGGCATTCGTTTGGTCCGAAACATGCGGTTGTGTGGTCCGGCTTCCTGTTTGCTCTGCTCCATCTCAATCCCTGGAACTTCCTCGGTCTTTGGACCTTCGGCTGCCTTCTCGGTTATCTGACAGAACGGTGCGGATCGATCTATCCGGCGGTGGTCGTTCACGCGCTCTACAATGCGCTCGCGCTCGTCGTCTTCGCGGTGCAGACCCCCGCCCAGTGGGAACGTCCGCTCGAGTTGCTTCCCTGGAGTGTCACGATCGCCGCAGGTTTGGTTCTGGTCGCGTCGGTGTGGAGGCTGCATCGGATTCCTGTCAAGCCGACACATGCCGAGAACATGACGGCGACCTAACTCATTGATTGCAAGCGACCTTGGGACTGGTGGACGACTGTCGCGTCGAGTTTTGCCCCACGATCAGAGTCGGTCAACGTATATTTACAATCTGCGGGCGCTCGCGTGAGTCAGATCTGTCGGACGATCCGGACTATGCCCGGTTGATCAACAAAGGCACAGCCGCTCTGCGCAGCCCGGATGTAGGGGAAATCGAACAGGACAAAGCGACGCCGGGGGCATGAGGCCTGCTGCTGTGGTTTGTGTGAGGGGACAGCAAGACCGTGAGTGACCCGACCGCCAGAATCCCCATGGCCAATGCCACCCCGGAGGGAACGGAGGCAGAAGCGAGACTCCCGGTGTCACCGGGCGTGCCGTTGTCGGATGCCGAGTCGCTCATTGGCGCCGCGCGCGCTCTGCACGCCACACTGCGCCTCAATGAACTCTATAAGATCGTCCTGCACGTCGTCGCCACGTTGACTGAATCCGCTGGGGCGGTTCTGCTCTTGCACCGTCCCCGGACGCATCATCCGATCATCTTCAAGTTGTGGCTTCAGGATACCACTGACCCCGTGGATCTGCCGGCCGCCGCGGGACGAGTATTTGTCGACTGGCTCGAGGCACACGGCAACGATTCTGCGCCATTCGCCACGCCTCTGACCGCCGTCAGTGACGCCATTGCCGGCGCAGTACCTATCAGCGTTTCACCGACACGCTGGGTGGCGCTGATCCATCGGTCTCGCGTCATCGGGGCGGTTGGCGTGCTGGTCAGCCCCGCCCGCTCGGGGAAACGTGTCGACTCGCTCCTGGTGCCGCTCGTCGAGCAGGCGGCGGTGGCGCTTGAGAACGCGCTCCTCTACCGGCAGACCGAACGGCAGTCACTGGAGAACCAATCGCTTCTGGAAGCCAGCCGCATTCTCCTGTCATCTCTGGATCTGGACAGTGTGCTGGACGCCATTCTCGATTCCTTGCAGAAGGTCCTTCCTTATAATGCCGGTGGCATCTTCCTGGTGGGGACCGATGGCCGCGTAGAGCAGGTTGTGGACCGCGGCTACTCGGGCGGCCACGAGTTCTACCTCTCCCCGTTGGAGCGACGGGCGCGTCAGGGGCTGGTGGGGTGGGTGGCGACCAACGGCAAGCCGCTGATCGTCAACGACGTGAGACAGGACGAGCGCTACCAGACGGCCCGCGCCGCCACCCGTTCGGAAATGGTGGTGCCGATCTTTGCCGGGGAACGCCTGGTCGGCGTATTCAACATCGAACGTGATATCGTCAACGGTTTCTTTGAGGCGGACTTGGATCTCGTGACGGCCTTCGCCCAACACGCTGGCGTCGCCGTGGAACGGGCACGCGTGCATGGCGCGGTCTTGGAGCAGCGGCGCATCAAAGGGGAACTGGAGGTCGCCCGCCAGATTCAGCGGACCTTTCTCCCCGCCGCCAGACCCCAGGTCGAGGGCGCCGATATCGCGGGCGCGAATATCTCCTCGGCGGAGGTCGGCGGCGACTACTACGATTTCATCGAGATCATCCCCGGCCAGATCGGGATTGCGATCGCCGACGTCGCCGGCAAGGGTGTGCCGGCGGCGTTGATCATGGCGACCTTCCGGGCCTCGCTGATCGCCGAGATTCGCAACAACTACGCGCTCCGCAGCGTTATGCAGAAGGTCAACCGCCTGTTGTGCGAACGCAACGATCAGTCGCGCTTTGTCACCGCGCTCTATGGCGTCCTGGACACCAGGAACCGCATCTTTACCTTCTCGAACGCCGGACACAATCCGGGAATCCTGCGCCGCGCCGACGGTACTGTCATCCTGCTCAAGGAAGGGGGGACGGCACTCGGGTTGTTTGAGGATTCGGTCTTTGAGGAGCGCGCCCTCGGACTGGCGGCCGGGGATGTGATCCTGCTCTACACCGATGGTGTCACCGACATGGTGGGACGGGACAAGACGATGTTCGATCTCCCGCGGCTGATCAAGCTGATTCATACCCATGCGCAGGAATCGGCCCAGGCGATTGTTGATGCGGTCAAGAAGGCGCTCGACGAATTCGCCGACCCGGATGAACCGGTCGATGATGTGACCATGCTGGTTGTGTGTATCCGCTGATGCGCGCCGGGTGGAAGACCATGTCCGGCGGCACGCGTTCTCGTATGGCGACAATCCCCGCACTGATGGATCTGCAGGAACTGACGCCCGCGGTTGTCGATCCGATCCTGCGTCACGTAGAGGGGTACTTCCATCGGCATGGACGTCCCCAGCGAGGGGCTCATATCCTGGTCGCTCTCTCTGGTGGGCCGGATTCGGTGGCGCTGCTGGCAACCCTGCTGATTCTTGCTCCGCGCCACTCCTGGTCGATCGGAGCGGCCCATGTCAATTACCGGTTCCGTGGTGCTGAATCGGATGATGATGAAGGATTCGTCCGCCGGCTGACGCGCCGGTGGGCCGTCCGTGTCCACTGCTGCCACCCTCGTCTGCCGCGCTCGCAGTCCGGGCCCAACGTGCAGGCATGGGCGCGGGACGTACGCTACCGGTTTCTTGATCGCACAGCGGACCGCTTCGCGTATGAGTGGACCGCCGTCGGGCATCAATTGAATGACCGCGCCGAGACCGTGGCTGCGGCGTTCCTCGATGCCGGCGGTACATTCGCCCTGTCGGGGATTCCGCCGCGACGCGGCCGTATCATCCGGCCCTTGTTCGATGTGACACGCGACGAGGTTCTGGTATTCCTGCGTAGCGCCCGCATTCCCTACCGCCGTGATTCCTCAAACCGCCGTGGCGTCTATCAACGCAATCGCATCCGCGCCCACTACCTCCCTGATTGGGAGCGAGCCAACCCGGCGATCGTGACCGGTCTGGCCCGACTGGGAGAACAATTGTGGCGCCAGCGGGGGTTTCTGGAGCAGGCCGCACGTCGACGTGTCGAGCGGGCTGTCAAAAGGGAGGACGAGGGGCGCTTGATCCTTGCGGCCGGTCCGCTGAGCCGCTATGATGAATCCTTAGACCCGTTCGTGTTGCGTGAACTGGTGGCACGGGTCGGCTTGGATGTTATCCCGCGGCCGAGCACGGTCGGTCGGTTCACCGAATTGCGCCGGCGCGGCAGCGGGAACCGCACCGGAACGGTGGAGCAAGGTGACCTGGTCATCAGACGCTCCAAAGATGAGATCGCAGTCTGCCGTAGGGGCAGGAGGATTCGGCGGACCGATTCCGCCACTCCCGTTCCCCGGCAAGGGATGAGCGACCCGGTGTCTGACGCGCTGAGACTCAAGACCGCCGTGATTCCCGTCAGGAAGAGGACTCCCGGTGATGACCGCTGGCTGGCGCAGTTCGATGTGGCGTGTCTTGACGGTCCGCTGCTGCTTCGCTGGCCGCGCCCGGGCGATCGGTACGGCCCGGTCGGTTTGAAAGGAACCAAGAAATTGATGGACCTGCTGGCCGACCGCGGCGTGCCCTCGTTCCGGCGCGCGGAGGTGCCGGTCCTGACCGATGCCGCGGGAATCCTCTGGCCGATCGGCCATCCCATTGCGGCGCGCGCCCGGGTGACCAGCCGGACGCGGCACATCCTGCTCGCTCGTGTCGTCGGAGGGAACACATGACCGATGAACCAGCCGTTGCCGTCCCAGCCATCAGGCCGCAGCCGAAGTTGGAGGTGCTGCTCACCGCGGAGGAGATCGCCCGCCGGGTGGAGGAGTTGGCGCGCCAGATCGAGACGGATTTCGCCGAGGAGACGCCGGTGCTGATCGCCATGCTCAAGGGGAGTTTTATCTTCATCGCCGATCTGTGCCGTGCGCTGCACATCCCGCATCACATTGATTTCATGGCCATTGCCGCCTACGGGACCGGGACCAGCCCCTCCGGGGCCGTTCGACTTTTGAAGGATTTGAGCGTAAACATCACTGGCCGGTCGGTCTTGATCGTCGAAGACATAATCGACTCGGGATCGACTCTGGCTTACATCCGTCGGCTGTTGGCGGCCCGGCAGCCGCGCCGGTTGGCGGTTGTCACTCTGCTGGACAAGCGAGTGTCTCCAGAGCCGGACCTGCCGATAGAGTACGTTGGGTTCAAAATCGGCAGCGGGTTTGTGGTCGGATATGGGTTGGATTTGGCGGAGCGCTACCGCCACCTTCCCTATATCGCAAAATTGGACCCGTCGCATTCAGAGGAGGACACACCGAGTGTCTGATTCCCTGCCTCCGCGTCCCGACCGGACGCCGCCGAAGAACCGGCCACCCCGACCTCCCGGCGATCCGAGCGCCAAGCCGCCGTTCTCGTGGAAACGGTCGTCGCGCACGCTCATCTTCTGGGTGGCCTTGATCACGCTTTCGGCCCTGCTGGTCAACTACTACAGTTTCGGCCGTCAGGGAGGAGTCGAGGTCACCTACAGCGAATTCATCGAACAACTGGAGGCGGACAACGTCGCTTCGGTCACCGTGGTCGAGCGCCGCATCAAGGGCGAATTCAAAATCGACGTTCTCAAGACCGTCAACAACCGCTCACGCCAGGTCAAGGAATTCCAGCTTCTGCTGCCGATGAACGATCCGGGGCTGTTGATGGCGAGGCTGGAAGCCAAGCAGGTCAAGATCAAAGCCGAGGAAGAGGGAGTCAACTGGACCAGTCTGCTTCTGGGTTTTGCCCCATGGCTTCTGATCCTCGTCTTCTTCTGGCTGTTCATGTTTCGGCAGATGCAGTCCGGGCCGAAGGGGATCTTCTCCTTCGGCAAGAGCCGCGCGCGACTCCTGACCGAGGACCGGCCGAAAGTCACCTTCCAGGATGTCGCCGGGGCTGATGAGGCCAAGACCGAACTGCAGGAGGTGATTGAGTTCCTCCGTGATCCGGGGCGCTTCCAACGTCTCGGCGGCAAGATCCCCAAGGGGGTTCTGCTGCTGGGTCCGCCGGGGACAGGGAAGACGCTGCTGGCGAAGGCGGTCGCCGGGGAAGCGGGAGTCCCCTTCTTCTCCATGTCCGGTTCCGACTTCGTCGAGATGTTCGTGGGTGTCGGGGCTTCACGGGTCCGTGACCTGTTCGAGCAGGGGAAGCGGTCGGCGCCGTGCATCATCTTCATTGATGAAATCGATGCGGTCGGGCGCCAGCGCGGTGCCGGGCTGGGCGGCGGCCACGACGAACGTGAGCAGACCCTGAACCAACTCCTAGTGGAGATGGATGGTTTCGAGTCGAACGAGGGCGTGATCCTGCTCGCCGCAACCAATCGTCCGGATGTACTCGATCCGGCGCTGCTGCGTCCCGGACGATTCGACCGCCAAGTCGTGGTCGATGCCCCGGATGTCCGTGGCCGCGAAGGGATCTTCCGGGTACACACACGCCGGATCACCCTGGCCGCCGATGTCGATCTGAAGGTGCTGGCGCGCGGCACCCCGGGTCTGTCGGGAGCCGACATCGCCAATCTCGTGAATGAAGCGGCTCTCCTGGCGGCACGCCGCAACCGCGACAAGGTCGCCATGGAGGATTTCGAGAACGCCAAAGACAAGGTGATGATGGGGACCGAGCGACGGTCGCTCGTGATCACACCGGACGAGAAGAAGACCACCGCCTACCATGAGGCAGGGCACGCGCTGGTCGGTAAGCTCACGCCGAAGACCGATCCGGTCTACAAGGTCACCATTATCCCGCGGGGTCTATCTCTGGGTGTGACGCAGTTTCTCCCCATTGATGAGCGGCACACGCATTCGCGCGAGTACCTCGAGGCGCGGCTGATGTACACGATGGGCGGACGGGTCGCTGAGAAACTCGTCTTCAACCAGTATACGACCGGCGCCGGCAACGACCTCGAACGCGCCACTGCCCTGGCACACAAGATGGTCTGCGAATGGGGGATGTCCGAAGTGCTCGGCCCGGCGACCTTCGGCAAGAAGCAGGAGGAAATCTTTCTGGGGCGGGAGATTGCCCGCCACCGCGACTATTCCGAGCGTACCGCGCAACTGATCGACGATGAAGTCAAACGCATCCTCACCGAGGCCGAGATCAAGGCGATTCAGTTGCTGTCGGAGAATCTCGATCATTTGCACACGGTCGCCAAAGCGCTTCTGGAGCGGGAAATCCTCGACGGTGAGGAGATCGATACGCTTCTGCGCGGCGAGGAACTGAATGCGCGCCCCGAGACGCCGCTGGTTCCCGCCCCCCAGGAAGCCGCCCCGGTACTGGCGGCCAAGACAACCCCGGCCCGTGACTTGGAGCCCCTGGGGGATGTTGCTCCCGGCGCCTCGCCGGCATAGACAACCGTGCCCCTCCGTCGCTAAGGCGTGAGATCAGAGAATAACCAGACTTCGGCACTCTGGCTCCAGACGCCCCCTCCGTGGGTGATGGGGATCATCAACGTCACGCTGGACTCCTTCTCGGATGGCGGGCAGTTCTTGGATCCGGCAGCAGCAGTGGCCCAGGCGCGACGCCTGGTCGGCGAGGGTGCCGATATCATCGACTTCGGCGGGGAATCGACCCGGCCGGGCGCAAAGCCGGTTCCCGCTGATGAACAAATTCGCCGCGTCGTCCCTGTGATCACGGCGACGCGTGCGTTCTGGGCCGGACCGATCTCCATTGACACCACGCGCGCCGAGGTGGCGGCCGCGGCATTCGCCGCCGGAGCCAATTGGGTCAATGACATCTCCGCGCTGCGCGATGACCCGGAAATGCTGCCGTTTGTCGCGCAGACAAACTGCATGCTGATCCTGATGCACATGCAGGGAACACCGCGCTCGATGCAGATCAATCCGGCCTACGGCGATGTGGTTGCCGAAGTCGCCGGGTTCCTGACAGAGCGCGCCCACGTCGCCGAGGCCGGTGGCGTTGCCCGAGAACGGATCATCGTCGATCCGGGTATCGGTTTCGGCAAGACCTTCGAACACAACCTCGAACTGCTTCGTGGACTCACCCGGATCGTGGCCCTGGGCTATCCGGTGCTTGTGGGCGCATCGCGCAAATCCTTCATCGGCCGGATCACTGGTGCCCCGCCGGAAGACCGTCTCGAGGGTTCGTTGGTGGCGGCGGTGCGTGTGGTCGAAGCCGGAGCGAAGATTGTGCGCGTCCACGATGTCGCCCCGACCCGACGTGCACTGGCGGTTGCCGCCGCGCTCTCCCCTTCTGAAGTGCCACCGCGCTGACTCCCCTCGGTTTCGGCCCTGATCTCTTCTTGCCGCAAGGGGCTGGAAGCCCCTTGTCCTCGCCGCGAAATGGCGGCGCGAGTCGAGACATGTTTCCTGACTGTCATCGTTGACCATCTCGTTCAACATGCGTATTATGATAGAGAGAAGTGGCGTGACCACGCCGGGGGAGATCAGTGGAGTTGTTCCACGTTGGCTTTCTGCGCTTCGGGATCATCGACTTAATCGATGTCCTCGTGGTGGCCTACATCATCTATCGTCTCCTGCTGCTGATGAAGGGGACCCGCTCGGCGCAGATCTTTGTGGGGCTCATGCTGGTCGGAGTGGTCTCGTTCCTCGCCTTCTGGTTTCAACTCGAGGCGCTCAAGTGGCTCTTCACTAGTCTGGCCACCGTCGGCTTCATCGTCCTGGTGGTCGTATTCCAGCCCGAGTTGCGGGGGGCGTTGGCGCAGATTGGCCATTCGCAGGTGTTCCGCGTTTTCTTCAAGCTGGAGCCGCACCCCGCTGTCGATGAAATCGTCCGCGCCGCCGAGCGCTTAGCCGAGCTCGGGTGGGGGGCATTGATCGTCCTCGAGCGTGACGTCGGGTTGCGCAACATCGCTGAGACCGGCAAGACACTCGATGCGCGGCTCTCCTCGGAGGTGTTGGTGACAATCTTCACACCGCGCTCGCCGTTGCACGATGGCGCCGTGATCATCAGCGGGCAGACAATCGCCGCCGCCGCCTGCACGCTGCCGCTGTCTATCAATGACGAGTATGCCGACCTGTTCGGCATGCGCCACAAGGCCGCTGTGGGAGTCACGGAAGACTCCGATGCCATCGTTGTCGTCGTCTCCGAAGAGACCCGTCGGATTTCGTTGGCACACCGGGGACGTTTGTACCGCAACATCGCTCTGGATCACTTGAAGGAGAACATGGTGGCGTTGATGGGGCCCTGAGTGATGACGGCCCCAGCCGTATGCGATTTCAGTTGGTAGGGTGCGTCCTCCGGACGCACCGATCTGACGCTCTGGTCCGTAGGTCAGGAGCCCCGTGCTCCTGACATCATGATCCGATGCAATTCGTCGATGAAGTTCAACTGCGCGTAAGCGCCGGACACGGCGGGGCGGGGTGCGTGAGCTTCCGCCGTGAGAAGTATGTCCCCAAAGGCGGGCCGGACGGTGGCGATGGCGGCAAGGGCGGTGACGTGCGCGCGGAGGTCGATCCGAATCTGGCGACGCTTCTCGACCTGCGCTACCGCAAGCACATCAAGGCTGGGCATGGCAAACACGGTTCGGGAGCACTGAAAACCGGCGCCGGCGGTGCGGATGCGATTGTTCGCGTCCCGCCGGGGACATTGATTTTCGATGCCGATGATGGGCGTTTGCTGGCCGAGCTGATCGAAACGGGGGAGCGTGCCGTGGTGGCGCCGGGCGGCCTTGGGGGCCGCGGGAATGCGCACTTTAAGTCGGCGACACATCGCGTGCCGCGCCAGGCGCAGCCGGGCATACCCGGAGAGTCGCGCCTGATCCGCATCGAGTTGCGTCTCATCGCGGATGTCGGTCTGGTTGGTTATCCCAATGCCGGCAAGTCGACATTCCTCAAGGCGGTCTCTGCCGCGGAACCGAAAATCGCTGAATATCCTTTCACGACTTTGCAGCCCCAATTGGGAGTCGTGGCGAGGCCGGACTATCGGACCTACACAGTTGCCGATCTTCCCGGGCTGATCGATGGCGCCCATGAAGGGAAGGGACTGGGATTCCGCTTCCTGCGCCATATCCAGCGCACGAAGATGTTGTTATTCATCGTCGACATCACCGCCGAATCGCCGGGGGATGATCTGGGCCACCTGCTTTCAGAATTGGCCGCGTACGATCCCCATCTTCTGGACAAGCCCCGCAAGGTCGTCGTCAATAAGATCGACTTGGTTGACAATTCGCGGCCCAATCCGCGGGACTATCTCTACGCTGACTTCTTGATCTCCGCCAAGACGGGGGAGGGCGTCGAAGCGGTCTTGGCGGCACTGGATGAGATGCTCACACGGTCACAGGACACGGTTGCCGCCGCAGGTGTGTAGCCGCCCACCAGATGACGCCATTGCCCAGCATGGAATCGCCGGAGCACCAGAATCGGGACGAGGCGTCGCCGGCGCCGGAGTTGACGGCGGCCGGGACCGGTGACCGCATCCCCCCCGATGCGGAGTACTGGCTGGCGTTGTCACGCCTGCCCGGTGTGGGCCGGGTGACCTTCCTGAAGCTGATTCAGGCCTACCGATCCCCAAAGGCGGCCTGGGAGCGCACTGACACCGAGTGGCGCGAGGCGGGAGTGTCGCGCGGCCCGATCGAGACGCACGCTTTTCGGTCGGAAGCACTGGCTTGGGCGAAGCATCAGGTCGACACACTGGCCAAGTCGGCATGGTCGCTCGTGGTCTTCGGCGACAGCCGATTCCCGCCATCGTTGACCACATTGCGTTATGCGCCGCCATTCTTCTTTCTCCGGGGAGAGTTGCCCGATGCACCGGCGATTGCGGTGGTCGGCGCGCGGCAGGCGACCGAGTATGGCATCCGCGCCGCCCAGATGATTGTCGGTGACCTTGCCCGCGCCGGCGTTGCCATCGTTTCCGGTTTCGCGCGGGGAATCGATACGGTTGCCCACTCGGAGGCCTTGTCGGCGGGGGGGATTACAGTCGCCGTCTGGGGATCCGGACCCGACGTCGTCTATCCGCCGGAGAACAAGAAGCTGGTTGAGCCGATTGTGGAACGCGGAGCGATTCTCACTGAGTTCCCCTTCGGTGTCCCGCCCGACCGGCACAACTTCCCCGTGCGCAACCGGCTGATTGCCGGCCTGGCCGCCGGCGTGCTGGTGGTGCAGGCACGCAGACAATCCGGTGCCCTCCTGACCGCACAGCATGCGCTCGAGCAGGGGAAGGATGTCTATGCGATTCCCAGCGAGATCGGTCGGGAGCAGTTCGGCGGCACCCTCGAATTGCTCAAGCAGGGGGCACGCATTGTCACCAGCGCCGACGACATTCTGGGCACGCTGGGGATTGCCTCGGCGCCGCCGCTCACGGCGAGCGCTCGCGACGAGCAGCGCCCGCTGCCGCTGCTGACCGACATCGAAAGGCGTGTCTATGATGGTCTGGGAGGAACCCCTTGCCACATTGACCGGCTGGCCGTTTCTTTGCGGCTGTCGGTGGGTGAATGCGCCCGTGTTCTGACGACTTTGGAACTGAAGGGGCTGATCAAGAAATCCGCCGGTAATCTCATCAGCCACGCTCCGCGATAGGGGCCCGCGCCAGCCGGTGGCATCGGCGGTCGTTGCGAGGTTAGTGAGCACCCGGTCACCGTCAGCCGCATCCGCGACCGTGAAAGAGAAGAAGGTGACCGTGACCAACCCCCTCGGCGTGCACGCGCGCCCGGCGGCGATGATTGTGCAGACCGCATCGAAGTTCAAATCCGATGTTTCGTTGATCAAAGAGGGGCGCGAGGTCAACGGCAAGAGCATGCTGGGGGTCATGACGCTGGCGGCGGAGATGGGATCGGTGATCACCATCCGTGCCCATGGCCCTGATGAAGCCAAGGCGATCGAGGCGATCGCGCGGGTCTTTGAGATCCGCTTTGGTGAGCGATAAGTGAGGTATCCTGACGAAAGGCCGTCTGGAGGTTCTGATGTGGTGGGCGGGCCACGCCCACCCGCACTCTCGATGGCGGAGGGCGGGGAATGAGTACCGAGCCGACCGACGGTGAGCGACGGTGGCGGGGGATCGCGGCGGCGCCGGGGATTGCCCTCGGCCCGGCGTTTGTCTATCGGGTCGGATCGGAGGAGCTACCCCTCCGCCCGCTCGATGCACGCACCGAGGTGGCCGATGAATGCCGGCGTCTAGATGAGGCGTTGGCTGCAGTGCACGCTGACCTGAAGGCACTCAAGCGCGAGTCTCCAGGGTCGGTGCGATCGGCTCTATCCAAGATCTTTGATGCACAGGTCCTCCTGGTCGACGATGAGACCATCCGTGCCCAAGTCAAGCAGGCGATTGGCGAACGGCGGCTGTCCGCCGAGAGCGCCTTCGCGGCAGTGGTCGGTGAGGCGCAGCAGGCGATCGAGCGCACCGCCGATCCTTACCTGCGGGAGATGGCCAATGAGATTCAGGCGGTCAAGCGGCGGGTGATCAACCGTCTTCTGGGTGTGGCGGAGCTGCACGAACTCTGCCTGCTTGAGCCCGCCATTCTGCTGGCGCACACGATTACTCCCAGCGACATCATCAGTCTGAAGCAGGGTCTGATCCTGGGACTGGTCGCCGAAACCGGGGGGAAGACCTCGCACACCGCTCTGCTGGCCAAGTCTCTGGGTATTCCCGCCGTCGTCGGCATCGGCATCGACGTGCGCACGGTGCGGCCCGGCACACCGCTGGTGGTCGATGGCTTCTCAGGTATGGTGATCGTCGAACCGCGTGCGCAGACTGTTGAGTTTCTCGAGCGCAAGAAGAAGCGTACCCACTCGCCGTGGCCCAGGCGGCTGGATGCCCTCCGTGATCTGCCCGCGACGACAAAAGACGGACACACGGTCTCGGTGATGGCCAATATCGATCTGGCGGGGGAGACCGAGCTGGTCTGTGCCGCCGGGTCGGCCGGGGTCGGCCTGTACCGTACTGAGTATCTGTTTCTTCAGCAGGGTTCGTATCCCTCGGAGAGCCGGCAGCGGGACGTCTACCGTCGGGCGGTCGAGTCATTGGCGGGGCGGCCGTTGGTGGTGCGCACTTTCGATCTCGGCTCCGACAAGGCCGCGCCGGGTTTGCCCGCCGAGGCCAACCCCGCCTTGGGAGTGCGCGGCGTGCGTGTCTCGCTCGAGCATCCGGCGCACTTGTCCAGCCAATTCCGCGCCCTTCTGGCGGCTTCCGCCTCTGGCCCCCTCTGGGTGATGGTGCCGATGGTGGCCACGGTCGAGGAGTTCCTGATGGTGCAGCGCCTCTGGGCCCAGGCAAAGAGTGTGCTCGCCGGGAAAGGGGTCGCATTTGACCGAATAACCAGGCTCGGGTTGATGATCGAGACCCCGGCGGCGGTCAGTATGGCGCCGGAGCTGGCGCGTCTGGCCGATTTCTTCTCGATCGGCACCAATGATCTGACCCAATACACGATCGCCATCGACCGGGGCAATGCCCGTCTGGGACGCATGCAGCATTACTGGCACCCGGCGTTGTGGCGGCAGATTGCCGACACCATCGCGGCGGCACACCGGGGGAAGATCCCGGTCGGTCTCTGCGGCGAGATGGCGGGAGATCTTCTGACTGCCGCCCCGCTCCTCGGTCTGGGCGTCGATTCGCTGTCGCTGCATCCCAACTCGATACCGCGTATGAAGGCCCTGATCCGGTCGTTGTCGTTTGCCCGGTCGCGTCGGCTGGCGGCGAAGATCCTGCGCGCCCGCACTGCCGACGAAATCCGGGCGCTGGCACAGAACTTCCACAAGGGGAGCATGAACCGTGAGCGAATCCAGCATCAGCATCGTCGGCGGGGTTGACCCGGGTCCGGCGGCAGCACGGCTTGATGACCCGGTGCGTCATGCGCAGTTCGATCCGGGGGGGATGCACGGTGCCATCGGCTCGCTTGCGGCGCAGCTCCGTGAGGCACCGCGTCTGGTTGAGCAAGTGAAATGGGCCGCGTTCAAACCCACCACGCCGGCGGGTATCTGTCTGTGTGGGATGGGCGGCTCGGCGATCGGCGGTGATCTGGCACGCGCGTACTGGGAGTACGAATCGCCGGTCCCGTTCATCATCGTGCGCAACGACCGTCTGCCGGCGCACATCAACCGCTTCTGGCTGGTGATCGCGTCAAGTTACTCCGGGAATACGGAGGAGACGCTCTCGGCCACCGAAGAGGCCCGGCATCGCGGCTGCCGCGTCCTGGCGATAACCACGGGGGGACGTCTGCAGGAGATGGCGTACAAAGAGGGCTGGCCGCTGATCGTTCTTCCCGGCGGCCTATCCCCGCGTGCCGCATTGGGGTACTCTTTCGGTCCGGTGATGCTTGCCCTGGCGCGCTGGGGGATCGTTCCTGATCGGACGGATCTGATAGACATGGCCGCCGAATTCCTCGACGGGCGCACAGCGCAGTTTGATCGGCAGCGGCCGCTGGCGGACAACATCGCCAAGCAGGTCGCGGCCGTCCTCGAAAACCACGTCACTTGCGTGTACGGGAGCAGCGGCTCGACCGACGTCCTCGCCTATCGGTTCAAAGGGCAGTTGTGCGAGAACGCCAAGGTTCCGGCCTTTGCCAACGCTCTCCCCGAGTTGAATCACAATGAGCTGGTGGGCATGGATGGGTACAAAGGCGGGGGCACGCTGGCGCTTGTGGTCTTGCGCAGTGCCGATGACAGTCCGCGCGCTGCCGTTCGGCTGGACTGGATCATCCGGCGCCTCTCGGCGCGCGGCATTCTGGTGATTTCGCCAATGGCCGCCGGTGCCAACCGCTTGGTGCGCATGCTGTCGCTCGTACAGGTCGGTGATTATGTCAGCTATCATCTGGCGATCCTCAATGGCTGCGACCCCACACCGGTGGCGGTCATCAACGATCTGAAATCGCAACTGGGACCGGCCCGGTAGCAGTTCAGCCAGAGTCGTGTCTTCTTGATCCTGCATTGGGAATGCCCGCCTGCCGCCTTCGGCAAGGATGGCGGGCGGAGCGCACTCTGCACCGACTAGCGTAGCGGGGAGTATGCTCACCACCCTGCCCGGCCACGCGGGCATCGATTTCGCTGGAATCGAGCGTGGCGTCAACTGATTTGCTGCCTTCAATCTGCGTGGCGCAACGATCTTGGTCCCGCGTGAGGCGATGGCGCCGTGGCGCTGAGTGCCGCGCCCGACCGCACTTGTTTCGGGCCGTTAAACCGACTCTCGGGATGGTCGCCGCCGCGTGAGTTTGCTCTGGTCGCCATGGATTGGGGATGGTATAATAGCTGCCCGAGGGTATCGATATGAGGCAACACGTCATACGGTTTCATCAGGGGACGGCGCTGGTCGTCACGCTCGTGTGGTTCTTGTCCGGATGCGGCAGCAAGGAGCCGAGGGTCGACCCCAGGCGGTTTGCCGCCCAGTGGGATTCGGCCACCAGCGAGCACTTCGCCATCCTGACTCCCCCCAACTCCCCCCGGAAGTTCCAGGCTCTGGAAGTGTTCGGCAACGCCTGCGACGACGTTCTTGGCCAGGTGACCAGGACACTGGAATTGAAGACGCCTCCCCGCATCTTCGTCTACCTCTTCACTACGAACCAGGATTGCGAAGCGGCCACCGGCCACAGCACGAGTTTCGTGGAGGGCTACAATATCTTCACCCGGCTGGGGGCGCAGATCGGCGGCGTGATTGCCGAGGCGGCGTGCAATTCTATTGATCCCGACGCCCATTCGTTTGCGGTGATCCGTAACGGGCTGCGCGTGTTGTTTGATGAGCGGGAGCGCAATGTGCATCACGATGCCGTCCGGCTGCGGGCCGCCGGGCGGTTACCCAAACTCCCGGATCTCATTCAAGGTGGAGCCATTCAGGACCGGGAGGCATATGATTATGCCTGTGCCTCCTTCGTTGCCTTTCTGCTGGCGCGATATGGACCAGACCAGTTTAAGATGCTCTGGAAGAGCGTACTTGACTTGGGGCCGTCGTTAGAACGGATCTACGGTGGAACGATCCCGCAGATGGACGCCGACTGGACGACCTTTCTGGATCGCGAGGCCAAGCGCGCCTGAACACGTTCTGTCCCCGATGTGGCGCCCCCGCTCGTACCGCGAGCGCCCGGGTGAACGGAACCAGATCATGTCGGCTTTCTCCTGTCTGCCCGCGTCCTCCGGTGGGGGCGGCGATTGTCCATGATCTGGGCAAGCGGGAAACACCCTGGCAGTCCAATCCGTCCAGCGTAGAGGACGAACGCCTGCATCAGGATTGGGGCGACGGCCCCTCGGCGGAATCGTATATTGGCCTGAGGGACGTTGATATCGTTCGGAAGCGGCATCCATCCCACTAGCGGATTCCACACCATACCGATTGTGAGGTTTCCATGAACACGAAGACGTACTGGCGGGCCGCGACTGTTGGCTTGGTCTGTTTCTTGGCTCAGGCCTGCGGTAATGACAAGGGAAACGGTTCCCCGGCGGAAAAGCCGTTCAACAAGATCACGTTCACATTCTTCGCCGCCGTCCCGTTGACGCATCCCGATCTGACCATCTACCAGTTATGGGCCAAGCCCCACGCCGGGACGCTCACGGCACAGACGGCCGCTTGGGTCTCGCTCGGGCGGTTCCAGCTCGGCATCGACTCGGAAAGCGGCGACACCTTGATGTATACCGAGGACGGGAGCCTCATCCCCAACAACACGCTGTCAGGCTTGTCGGTCAATCTGAAGGATTATGACTCCCTGTTCATCACGCTTGAACCGGCACCGAGCATCGATACCTTTCCCACGGCTCCCTCGGCGAGCGTCTATCTCCAGGGTGACATTCCCGTACGCGAGGGGAACCGCATCGGGGCCCTGAGCTCTCCCTTCTCCCAACTGCAGTCGGTACCTGACGGCCTCTCGCGCTTCGTCTTCGATACTCCAACCGACGCTGATCCTGACAACCCGCTCTCTGGTGTTTGGTTTGTGAGCGTTGAGCGACGGCAGGGTCTGTATGGTCTTGTGACCCCCCCGACCGGGTGGATCTACGAGGGCTGGGCGTTGCTCGGGAGTGGGACACCGCAGGTCGCGGTGTCGACCGGCCGGTTTGCCGATCCGGCGCACAGCGACCTGGACAGCTCTCACTCCGGATCCCTACCGTCGTATGGGTACCCAGGCGAGGACTTCCTCCACGACCCGCCACCGGGAGCGCCGCCTTTCCCCTACACGTTCGTCCAAGGAGACAACGTTGCCATTACGGTGGAGCCTAATCCCGATCCTGACCCGTCTCATCCCTTCCCGTTGGTGATCTTCACGGGTGGGAGCGATCTCGTTCCCGGGACAACGGACTTCTACCGGCTGGATGCGCATCCGGAGGCGGTTCCGGCGGCCCAGGCCCTGTTCGGACAGGAGGATTGACGCTGGCCCCGGGGCGGGACCCACCGCCTATCGGCCCGATCGAACAGGCGTACCGCGAGCCCGTTGACACGACCGTGTGTCCACGGCATTTGCCGTGTCAAATTCTTCGGCGGGCATTCGAGGAGTCGGAGGCGAGTTCTGGCGGATATCTCAACCGGTGGCGGCTAGGCCCGGGACCCATTCGCCGATGTGACAACGGTCTTCTGGGCTGGCAACGGCGAGTCCTGTCGATTCCTGCCAGGATTTCGGAAATAATCCCGCGAGTGGGCGGTAGAACAAGTGGGAGAAGCGAGCGATGGCGATCAGACTCCCGATCGGACGGCGGACGTGGAGGCAGGTCGACCCCTTGTCGATCTGGCGCTGGGGGTTTGCCATTCTCCTCGCCATCGTCGGCGGATGGCTGGTTTACGCCCAGCCGCGGATCGGTGCGGCTTCCGGGCGCACGCTGGGATGGATCATGATCGGGTATGCCGCCGTCCGGACCGTGCTGGCGCAGTTGAATCGACTGACAAAGGCCAGGCCGAGGGGCGAGCGCCCGCTGTCCCGCCGAGAATCCGCTTGACTCTGGGCCGGGATTGCGAAAAAATGATCGTCTTATGAGCGGCGCGGCTTGGGGATGATGGCGATGACGGTGAAATGGTCGAGATTGGTCGTGGCCGGGACGGTCGTTGCTGGTGTCGGCATGGCGTCCATCGTCTGGGCGGTCAAAGCCGATCTGACGCCGGTGCGGGCTGCCTTGGAGGCCAAAGACTACGACAAAGTGCTGTCTCTGATCCAGCCCCTGATCGCCGCCGGGGAGTCTTCGGGCGAGGCGTACTACCTGTTGGGCTCAGCCCAGATGGGTAAAGGGAATTGGGCGGAGGCGGAGACATCGCTGAACCAGGCGAGGGAGAAGAAGTACCAGGAGCCGGAGGCGCTCTTGGCGCTGGCACAGGTGCTGATCCGGGTGGGCCGTCCGGCGGACGTCGAATCGGTGTTGACCAAACCATTGGGGAAAGCGAAGGGCCCGAAAGAGGCCGCTCCCTACAAGCACATGCTGGGGCAGGCCGCTTTGGCCATGGGGAGATACTCGGATGCGCAGACGTGGCTACTGGGTGCACGAGTAGACGACGAAGACAACCTCGAATACCGCATGGCACTGGGCGAAGCCTATTTTCGCGGTCAGGTTTACCCGTTGGCCGCCAGCGAATACGAAGCCATTCTCGCCGCCGATTCCAACCGTGTTGACGTGATGTACCGTCTGGCGGAGACCTACTATCAGTTGCGGCGGCTGAGCGATGCCAAGCCGCTCTTGGTGAAGGTATTGGAGCGGGACTCCACCTATCACGAAGCGTACTTCAAGCTGGCCAACATCTACATGATCGTCGCGCAGAGCCGGCCCGGGCCGGAGGCGCAGGCCCTCTACAAGGCAGCGCTGTCGCTCTATCGCAAGGTGCGGGATGTCGATCCCAAGGCCGACCCGGTGCTCGTAGCCAAGAACATCGCCACAGTCTATTATCTGCTGAACGCTCACGATTCGGCGATCGTTGAACTGCAACGGGCGATCGAAACCGGGGCCAAGGATCCGGAACTGAGCTTCTTCCTGGGTCGTTCCAACATGCTGTTGGGGCGTTATCAGGAGGCCATCACGGCCTTCGCGGGCTACCGTCAGGCCCGGGAGAGCGCCGATCCGCCGCAACCGTGGGCGGCGGCCGACGCCGAGTTGTTCTGGCGGACGGCGATGTGCATGGAGGCGCTGAAGGACTCAACCTTGCTGCTGCAGATTGCGGATAATTACCGCCGCGCCGCCGAGTTGGATCCGAATGACGATCGGTCGATCGGCGGGTTGGCGCTGACTCTCCACAAACTGGGCCGGTATACGGAAGCCGCCGTCGAATTCGAGAAGTTGGTCGTGCGGCATCCCAACGACGCGCGGACGCTGTTCAACGCGGCTCTCCCTTACCTGCAGTCCGACAACAACGAGAAGGCAGTGGAGTATCTGATGCGTTCGGCCGCCAGCGACACTTCCGCCGAGGCTACCTTCCGCTCCAAGGCGTACAAACTGGCGGGCCCGCGGCTGATCAAGATGCAGCACATCTCCGAGGCGCAACAGGCTTACAAATGGCTGATGGACCGGGAGCCGAATGTCTGCGAGAATGTGCAGTGGTATGGGTTCAGTTATTTCTCCCAGAAGAACTACCCCGCGGCCGTCCCCGCGCTGCGCCGGGCGTTGAAGTGTTTTGAGGCCTCCGGGGACAATCCCTGCCGCTACAACGAGCCGCGCTGGTGGCTGGCATATGCGCTTTATGAAACGGGAGAAAAGGACGAATCTTATAAGATGTGTGAGAAGGTGATCCAGTGCGACCCCAAGTATGCCGATGCCAAGAAGTTGATGGACCGCATTGACGATGAGATCGTCGAGAAAAAATGAGCGCGCGACCCGCTGAGGCGCTGTGCGCCAACTGATGGATGCGATAATGAACAAGACGATTCCAGTTCCAACGACCCCGGGCGGCGACGAGCCCGCGGAGCGCTTCCGCTACATCGGGTTCGAGGTCTTCCCGAAGCACATCCCGCGCTTCTGGAAATCCGACGTCGAGGCCAGAGAGTACCTGGATCGGGTGTCGGTGGGTGCCGGGGAATCGTCGCTGGTGCGCGATTTCTCGCTATTGCAGCAGGAGGCGATGGGCCGGGTCGACCGGATCGTTCTGACCATCACGGGGATTCTCCTGTTGGCAACCATGGTCATGCCCTGGGCGGGTTACACGACCGCGGCGAGAACTGAGTTCTCGCTGTCCTGGCCGGGCGCGCTGGGGACGCTGCTCGGTGGGCTGGGAACGGCGTTCGGCGGGGGATTGTGGGTCGGGCTCTCGGCGCTATTGGCTTTGGCGTTGCTGTTGGGGAGCCCGCTTCTGGGGATCTGGATCCTGGTGGCTCTCTTCAACAAGACGCCTACGCCGGAGGCGTATCAGGCCCGCCTGCGCCGGCCATTGTTGCTTGGACATCTCCTTTGGGGAGCCGGTGCCGCCATCATGATCCTGGCGTTTGCCGGCGGCCAGATCCCGGGATATGCGAGTTGGGGTCTGATCGACCCGGGGGAGAAGTATGGGATCGCGGCGTTGTTGACGGTCGTTTCGTATGGCCCCCTGGTCGCCATGGCCTTGGGGCTCGTGGCGGGAGTAAAATCGGGAGATCTGTAATCGCCGTGCGGTGGCAGGATGGCAGACAACCAAGGTGGTCCGGCGGTCGGACGCGTGTCTGACAGTCGTGACCAGATGATTCCATAAGTAAGGAGGCATCAGTGAAGCAGGGTCTATTTGTAACCGTTGTACTGGTCGTGGCCATCGCCACGGGGATCATCATCTGGACGCAGTTGCCGGACTACCTCAAGCAGGGTGGACCGCTGGTGGCGCTGTTGATCGCGCTGTTGGTGATGCTCGTGGCCTTCATTCTCGAACGTATCTTCACGCTGCGCAAGGCGCGCGGCCACATGTCGGTGCAGGCGTTCTTCAAGAAGGTCGTGGATTCACTGCGGTCGGAAGACTACAAAGCCGCCCTGGCCGCCTGCGACAAGCAGCGGGGTTCGTGTGCCAACGTGCTGCGGGCCGGGGTCGAACGCTATACACAGGTGAAGGACGACCGGACGCTCAATACCGACAAGCGCATCGAGGAGACCCAGCGGGCAATTGAGGAGGCCAATTCGCTGGAGGTCCCGCTGCTGGAGCGGAATCTGATCGCTCTGTCGACGATCGCCTCGATTGCCACGATGGTGGGGCTGCTAGGAACGACCATTGGCATGATCCGTGCGTTCCAAGCCACCGGGCATGCGGCGGGCGGTGTCATCGACGCCACCTCGCTGGCCAAGGGTATTTCCGAAGCCTTGGTCAACACCGCCGGTGGTCTGTTCAATGCCATCGTCGGGATCGTGGCCTACAACTTCTTTGTCAACAAGGTCGACAGCTTCAACTACACGATCGACGAGGCCTCGTATGAGGTCGTGCAATTGCTCAAGTCGCGCGAAGCGCGGGCGACGGGTGCTTAAGCCATGAAAAAGGCCAAACGGCGAGTCGGTATTCGGATCGACATGACCCCGATGGTGGACATCGCCTTTCTGCTCTTGATCTTCTACATGGCGACCACCCAGTTCAAGCCGCCGGAGCAGAAATCGGTGATTCTGCCCACGTCAACGTCGCAGCGGGACTTGCCGACGAAGAACTTCATTACGATCACGGTTACCAAGGAGGATTCGGTCTATCTCGACTACATCATCCTCGCCCGGCGGTTCAATCCGCAGGTCGGGGATTCGATTGAGATCCCGGTGCGCGAGTACACGGAGTCGGCCCCGGGCAACGTGGGAGGGGAGATCCAGAAGATGCGCACCAAGGCGCTGCAGCAGGGTATCCGTGAACTCTACCTGGTCGTGAAGGCCGACAAGGACGCCTCCTTTGGCGTGGTTGAGAAGATCATGAGTTCGATGCAGGAGCAGAATCTCACGAGTTTCCAGGTGGTGACCGACTTGGACCGGGACTTGTCGCGCGGCGGCGGATGACCGGTGTTTGTGTGGGCATGTCGTGGGTGCGGACTCTTCCGCCCCGGGCGGGGTTGAAGATGATGGGAATGGCCCGGCGGGTGTTCAACACCGCATGATTGCGGGAAAGGCATGAGGCGATGGGCGCGGTTGATGTAGCTGGACCGAAAGCGGTAGGCAAGAAAAAGGGGTTGCGACGTCCGAAGCGGCGGCTCGGCATCCGCATCGACATGACGCCCATGGTGGATATCGCGTTCCTGCTGTTGATCTTCTACATGGTCGCGACGATTTTCGCCCAGCCGCAGGCGATGGAGATCAACCTGCCCCCCTCCAAAGAGGAGGCGAAGGCGAAGGAATCCCGGGTACTCACACTGCGGGTTGACGCCAAGAATCGCATGTTTTGGAATATCGCCAAGGAGACGCCACAGGCGATCGAGTTGGCGGCGCTGCCCAAGCTGCTGGAGGCCAAGGTCCGGGAGATCCCCGAGCTGATCACCCTGGTCAAGATCAACAAGGGGGCGCGGTACTCCCGTATGGTGGAGATCCTCGACCGGATTGAAATCGTTGAGTATCGCTTCAAAGAGGCACAGAAGGCAGCCAAGGCACGTGGCCAACTGCCGGCCGAAGAACCGGAGTTTTCGTATCGGTTTTCGATCGCCCCGTGGACACGGCTGGACACCAAGACCATAGCCGCCGTGACCGGCGAGACGGAAGCCAGTGAGGAGGGGTCGACGCCATGAGCAGTCCCGCGACGACCGTCGCCCCGGCGTGGTATGGGGCGTATGAGCTCAAGAAGAGCTATCAGAGAAACATGGCCCTGGGTGTACTGCTCGCCGCCCTGTTTCATCTTCTCATCATCGGTGGGATGCTGTTCTATCAATACTTGAAATCTCGCGGCGAGGATTTCTCCAATGCCAGGGTGGTGGTGATCAAGTCGCTCTCGGACATCGCCCCACCTCCTTCGATGACCGCAGCCAAACCCCAGGTGAACGTCGCCGAGCCGACCATCGCGCCGCCGTCGATCGGTATTCCCACCCCGGTGCCGGACGAAGAAGTCCAGGAAGAGGTGCGCTTTGCCACGCGTGCCGAGATGGCGGAGATCTCGGCCCCGATTGTCCAGGCGCCGACCAGTTCGGGCGGCAGTGATTCGGTCGTGGTGGATATCCCGCTCGAGGAGTATTTCCCCACGCCCGATGAGTTTGTCGCCGTGCAGGAACGGCCGGTGCGGATCAAGGAGGAGCCGCCTGTTTACCCGCAAGTGGCGCAACTCACCAGCAAAGAGGCGAGAGTCTGGGTGATGGCGCTGGTTGACAGGGAGGGGAAGGTCCGCGAGGCACGGGTCGCGAAGTCCTCCGGCAGCAATGTCGGTTTCGATGAGGCGGCGGTGGAGGCCGCCTACAAGTGTGTTTACAAACCGGCGATTCAGAATGGCCGGCCGGTCGCGATCTGGGTCACCTACCCGGTCGATTTCAAGCTCAAAGACAACAAATAGGCGGCGGTCACGGCCGTCCCGAGACAACCCCCGATTGTCCTCGGGGGTTTTCTCTTGTCGGCGGATAAGCATGGCGCTTCCCGCCAGCCCTGATCCCCAGGGTGTTCGATTAGCAGACGCCGGCGGCGCTGCCGAGTGAGCCGATTGACTTTGCAGGGCGGTCGAGGGTTATTCGTAGCTCCGCGGCCGGCGTCGACGTTCCGATCCGGAGATATGAACCGATGAGTTTGCAGAGACAGGACAGCATTCTGGCGGCGGTGGGTGGAACACCGATGGTGCCGCTCAAGCGCATCGGTCTATCCCTGCCGATGACACTCTGGGCCAAGGTCGAGTTCACCAATCCCGGCGGGTCGATCAAGGACCGCATGGCCATCCACATCATCGACAAGGCCGAAAAAGAGGGGTTGCTCAGGCCGGGAGGGACGATCGTCGAGAACACCTCGGGCAACACCGGCGTCGGCGTGGCGATGGTCGCCGCCGTGCGCGGGTACAAGACGATCTTCACCATGCCCGACAAGATGTCGACCGAGAAGGTCAATTTGCTGAAGGCCTTCGGCGCCCGCGTGGTCATTACCCCGACCAATGTCCCTGCCGATTCCCCTGAATCGTACTATGAAACCGCCAAGCGCATCGCGCGCGAAACACCGGGCGCGTTCTATCTCAATCAGTATCATAATCCGGACAATATCGAAGCACACTATGTCACGACCGGTCCCGAACTCTGGCAGCAGACTGCGGGTGAGATCGACTGTCTGATCGCCGGGATCGGGACCGGAGGGACGCTGTCGGGGGCGGGGCGATTCCTGAAGGAAAAGAACCCCCGCATCACCGTCGTTGCCGTCGACCCCGAGGGGTCGGTGTTCTATGGCTGGTTCAAGGAGCGCAAGCTGGGCGAGCCGAAAGCCTACAAGGTCGAGGGAATCGGCGAGGATATGCTCACCGGCGCCATGGACTTCTCGGTGGTCGATGACATGGTGCAGGTCAGCGACAGGGAGTGTTTCCTGATGGCGCGGCGCCTTACCACCGAGGAGGGGTTGTTCGCCGGCGGATCGTCCGGCGGCGCGGTGGCCGGCGCGCTGCGTTACCTCAAAGATCACCCCCAGGTGCGTTGCCCGGTGACTATTTTGCCGGATTCGGGATCACGCTATCTCTCGAAGATCTACTCCGATGAGTGGCTGCGTGACAACGGTTTTCTGGAGGATCAGCCCCGGCTGGGTATGGTGCGCGATCTGCTGGCCGGGCGATCCTCTGATGTCGTCACGGCCGACTCCACTGAGCCGGTCTTCATGGTCGTGGAGAAAATGAGGGCGCATGACATTTCCCAGTTGCCGGTCCTCGATCAGGGAATTCTGGTCGGTGTGATCAATGAGGCCGATCTGCTCAAGCACATGATGTCGGGCGGGCATCGCATCGCCGAGCCGGTCGGCGCAGTGACCAGGCACGGTGCGCGAACGATGATGCTCGAGACGCCCCTGAGTGAGGTCGCGGAGGTCTTCGCCTCGGGCGTGCACGAGATAGTTGTCATCTGCGACGTGGGCGGGATCCGCGGCGTCATCACGCGAATCGACCTGCTCGAGTACCTGGCGCGGGCATTCAAGGGGTAGGTCCCTCCTATGCTCCCCGTCCTGGTCATCCCGACCGAGGCGAGGGGTCTGTGTCTCGCTACCTGACGCAGCGCACCAAACACAGATTTCGCGTTCTACTCCGAATGACAGAGGAACTACCCTGGCTTGCTATAATGGACACTATGGATGACCGGCTAATGCCACCCATGTCCCATTGGGAGGGCGAGGCTCCCGCCGAGCCGTCTTGACCAGCCCAGCGAATCATCGAGAGGATCACGCCATGCACTTTGAAACCCTCGCCATCCATGCCGGGCAAGAGCCCGAGCCGAACACCGGCGCCATCGTCGTGCCGATCTTCCAAACCGCCACCTATGCGCAGAGGGCCGTGGGCGATCACAAGGGGTACGAGTACTCGCGTACTCACAATCCCACCCGGAAGGCGCTCGAAGAATGCCTGGCATCCCTGGAAGGGGGACGGTTCGGTCTGGCGTTCGCCTCCGGGATGGCGGCCATCTCGACGACGATGGCGCTGCTGAATCAAGGCGACCATGTGGTTTCCGGCGACGATGTCTACGGCGGGACCTATCGGGTCTTCGAGAGGATCTTCCGCCCCTGGGGGCTGGATTTCACGTTTGTCGACACGACGGATCTGGCGCAAGTGCAACGGGCGATCAAGCCGACAACACGAATGTTGTGGCTGGAGACTCCCTCGAATCCTCTGCTCAAGGTCACCGACCTGCGCGCCGCCGCCGCTCTGGCCAGAGAGCATCGGTTGCTGCTCGTTGTCGACAACACGTTTGCCTCGCCGTATTTCCAGCGTCCCCTCGCATTGGGCGCCGATCTGGTCGTGCATTCGACGACCAAGTTCCTCGGGGGCCATTCCGACGTCGTGGGCGGAGCCGCGGTTACATCCGATGACCGGATCTTTGAGCGCCTGTCGTTTGCCCAGAACGCGATCGGTGCGATTCCCGGTCCGATGGACTGCTGGATCGTCCTGCGGGGGCTGAAGACGCTGGCGGTGCGGATGCGCGCACACGAAGCCAACGCCCTGGCGCTGGCCGAATTCCTGCAGCAGCATCGGCGCGTCAAGCGGGTCCTGTATCCGGGGTTGCCGTCCGATTGCCACCACACGCTCGCCACACGCCAGATGACGGGGTTCGGCTCGCTGATCTCCTTCTATCTCGACGGCGGCGAGGCAGAAGCCCGCCGAGTGTGCGCCGCCACGAAGGTGTTTTCGCTGGCGGAGTCATTGGGTGGCGTCGAATCGCTCATTGAGCACCCGGCGCTGATGACCCATGCTTCCATCCCCAAGGACATCCGCGAATCCCGTGGCCTGGGTGACGATCTGATCCGTCTCTCGGTCGGGATCGAGCACATCGATGACCTGCGCGCCGATCTCGAGACCGCGCTGGCATCCTACTGAACCCACCCCGCATGATGGCGCTGCGATCATCATAGGCTCATGTTCATATCCGTGCGAACGGAGGACACCATGAAGAAGACGAACTACGCTTACTCGGTGAAAACCGGTCTGTCCTACGACGCTGCGGTTGCGAAGGTCACCGAAGAACTGAAGAAGGAAGGGTTCGGCATTCTGACCGAGATCGATGTCAAGGCCACCATGAAGAAGAAGCTCGATCTGGACTTTCGCCGCTATGTGATCCTCGGCGCCTGCAACCCGCATTTTGCCTCGCAAATGCTCGCCGAGGAGATCGAGGTCGGGCTCTTGATGCCGTGCAATGTCATCGTCTATGAGAACGACGACCATACCGCCACGATTTCACTCCTTTCACCAAAAGCGCAATTCCAGCTTGTCGGACGCGCTGATCTGGCGCCGATGGCCGAAGAGGTCGAGCGCATCATCGGACGGATCGCCGGGACCCTCTGATTGAATCCTCTCTTGGTCCGGGCGGCCCGAGACAGGCGCGCCGATCCGGAATCGTGAAGCGGAGCGGGCGAGACTGCACGGGAACCGGCAAGCGACCCGTCGTGTTGGACAGTAAGGTGGTCGGACCGTTTGGGACCGGGCCGAAAGCAGGACGCTATGCCTCAACACGAGCACAAGCCAATTGTGTCCGATCCCGCTGCTCCCGCAGTGAAGGACCTCCTCGAAACACAGGGGGCGGTTGCCGGTATGCACTGCGCCTCCTGCGTATTGACGGTAGAAAAAGCGCTCGCAGGTCTCCCCGGTGTCGAGAGCGCCGCAGTCAACCTGGCCGACCAGACCGCCCGGATTCGCTACCGGCGGGGCGCGGTGTCGCCCTATCAGATGATGGCTGCGGTCAAGAAGGCCGGGTACGAGCTGGCCTTTGTCGAGACCGGCATCGAGTCTCCGGCTGAACCGGGATCTACCGACGAATCGGTCGCGCAAATCGTCGAGGCCTCGCAGCGCACCGAGCTGGCCGACTATCGTCGCCGTTTATGGCTGTCGGCGCCGCTGACAGTGGGGATCATTCTGCTCGGCTTGCGCCATATGGTCGGTGGTGTTCTCGTCGTGCCCTGGCACGACAACTTCTGGATCGCGCTGGCACTCGCGACGCCGATCGTCCTTTGGGCCGCCTGGCCGTTCCACAAGGGAACATGGGCTGCCCTCGAACACGGTCGCGCCGACATGAACACGTTGGTGTCGGTCGGGACATCGGTCGCCTACCTGTATAGTCTCGCCGTCACGCTCTTCCCGATGGCGCTGACGCCCGCAGGGCGCGAGCCGGCGGCTTACTATGAAACCGCCGCGATGATCATCACCTTGATTCTCGCCGGTCGTTGGATGGAAACGCGCGCCACGGGGAAGGCGCGCGAGGCGGTTCGGCGGTTGCTCGAATTGCGTCCGCCCACGGCGCGCGTGCGGCGCCAAGACGCCTATATCGATGTCGATACGGCCGCCCTCCGGCGTGGCGACGAAGTGCTTCTACGGCCCGGAGAGCGTGTCGCGGCCGATGGGGTCGTGATCCTGGGATCGAGCGCTGTCAACGAATCGATGCTGACCGGCGAGCCGCTTCCCATCGCCAAGCGGATCGGTGATCGCATCACTGCCGGGGCAGTCAATACGACCGGCTCGATCACCTATCGGGTCGAGAAGACAGGCGCCGACACCACGCTGGCGCAGATCGCCCGGCTCGTGGCGTCCGCCCAGGGAAGCAAACCGCCGATTCAGAAGCTGGTCGACCGCATCGCGGCCGTTTTCGTGCCGGTGGTGATCCTGATAGCATTGGCAACAATGGGAATCTGGGTGATCCTCGGTCCTGAACCGCGGTGGCTCTTGGCAATGACGAATGCGGTGGCGGTGCTGATTATCGCCTGCCCCTGCGCGCTCGGACTGGCAACACCGACGGCGATCATGGTCGGCACCGGCCGTGGCGCCCAGTTGGGCCTTTTGTTCAAGAACGCGGCCGCGCTGGAGGCGCTCGCCAGGATCGACACCGTGATTCTCGACAAGACCGGCACCGTGACCGCCGGTGAACCGGCCGTGGTCGATCAGTGGATCGCACCTGAAGCCAGCGCGACAGAATTCTGGTCGGCTCTGGCCGCGATCGAGGAACACTCCGAGCATCCGTTGGCGGAGGCGATTCTCAAGCGTACAGCGGCCCAAGCGGACGTGCAGGGTGTCCGCCTATCTGACTTTCGTGCCCTACCCGGCAAAGGCGTCGAAGCGTCCATTGAGGGCTTGGATTGGAAAGTGGGGAATGCTCCCTGGTTGGTGTCGGCAGGAATCGACCTAACTCCCGTGTCAGCCCGGCTCGCCGGATGGGAAGGGCTGGGTCATGCCACCGCGGCAGTAGCCAGGGGGCGGCGTCTCGTCGGTGCACTCGCGGTTGGTGACCGGCTGAAAGAGGGCGCGCCCGAGACAGTCGCCCGGCTCAAGCGCCATGGTTGGCGCGTCGTGCTGCTTTCCGGTGATCGCCGCCCCGCAGTCGAAAGCGCCGGCCGACTGCTCGGTGTCGATGAGACAATCGCCGAAGTCCTTCCCGACCAGAAGCTGCAGGTCGTGCGCGAGCGGCAGAAACAGGGGCACAAGGTCGCAATGGTGGGAGATGGCATCAACGATGCCCCGGCCCTGGCGGCGGCCGATCTCGGTATCGCCATCGGTACCGGGACCGATGTTGCCAAGGAAGCGGCCGATATCACGGTGCTGGGTACGCGTGCGGGCGCGATCGCCGACGGAGTTGACTTGGGCAAGAAGACACTGGCGACGATCCGTGGGAACCTGTTCTGGGCATTCTTCTACAATGCCGCCGCCATACCCATCGCGGCTGGCGTGCTGTATCCGGCCTTCGGCTTCCTGTTGTCGCCGGTGATTGCGGCCGCAGCGATGGCCTTCTCGTCGGTGTTCGTGGTGACCAATTCACTGCGCCTGCGGCGGTTCACGCCGGCGAGATCCCACGGCTGACACTGTGGGATAGAATCTGCCGCCCCTTCCGGCTCTGTTCTTTGGTGCCCCACCCGCAGGGTGGGACGAAATGATCCCACGGCTAGCGCCGTGGGCTAGGATCTGTCGTCCCTTCGGGGCTGTCCGACTGTGTCCCAACCTGCGGGGATCGCTCAAGGACCCCAGATGGGCGTTCATGAGGATTGCCCCTACGATACGAGGCAAAGGGCTGAAGCCCCTTGTTTGCCGAGCCGTAGTCTTGTCGTATCATCGCTCTGATGGCTGATCCACGCGAATTCACAGCGAGTCCAACCCCGCGACGCGGTGAGCGCCTGGAGTTGACCATTGAGGATTGGGGGGATCGTGGCCGGGGAATCGGACGGCACGGGCGGTTGGTTATACTCACCGATCGCGGCCTGCCGGGGGAACGCGTGTTGGTCCGGGTCACCAGACGCCGTCAGCGTCATCTCGAAGCGACGGTCGAGCAGATCATCGAGCCATCACCTCATAGAGTGACTGCTCCCTGCCGGCACTTCGGCCACTGCGGCGGGTGTCGCCTGCTGGATCTGGCCTACGAGCAGCAACTGGCCGACAAGGTCCGGCACGTCACGGAACAGGTGCGGCGGATCGGTCGGCGTGACGACCTTCCGGCGATCGAGACAGTGCCTTGCGAACCGCCGTACCGCTACCGCAACAAGATGGAGTTCTCCTTCGGTGGGTGCCGCGAGGGGCGCGTGACACTCGGTCTGCATCCTCAGGACAACTATCGTGATTCGTTTGATCTGGCCGAGTGCTGGCTGACCGATGAACGGGCGGGGGAGATCGTTGCGGCCGTGCGTTCGTTTTTCGCTACCGGCACGGAATTGCCCTATGACCCGGTGGCTCACACCGGGTTTCTGCGTTTTCTGGTTGTGCGCTTTGGACGCAACACCGGCGATGTGCTGGTCAATCTTGTCACTGCGGATGCCCCCTGGGCGCGCGCCGATCATTTCGGTGCGCATGTGCGCGCGCAGTGCCCCTATGTCACCACCGCCCTCTGGACCGTCAATTCCACACGCGCCAATGTCGCCGTCGGCTCAACGCGCGCTGTCTTCTTCGGGCCGGGGAATCTACGCGAGCATTTGGGATCGTTCGAGTTTGAGATCGCCCCGGGTGGCTTTTTCCAAACCAACACGGTGCAGGCCGAACATCTCTTCGCCCGTGTGGTTGAGTGGGCGTGTACGGGCGTGGATGAGGTGTTAGATTTGTATGCGGGGGCGGGGGCGATCTCGCTGTTTCTGTCCCGGCGTGCTCCGCGCGTGATCGGGGTCGAGTCCTATGCCGAATCAGTCGAGGCCGCGATCCGCAATGCGGTGCGCAACGCCGTGACCAATTGCGAGTTCATCTGCGCAGACGTTCTCGCCTACCTCCGCGATCGCACGAGTACAGGTTTCGCGCCCCGCACCGTGGTCGTCGATCCGCCCCGGGCCGGACTGCATCCCAAGGTGGTGCGCCTCCTGCGTGAAGCGGGGCCGGGACGGATCGTCTATGTATCCTGCAATACCGCCGCGCTGGCACGCGATCTCGAACTGTTCGGGGCCGAATACCGATTGTCACGCCTGGCGGCGGTTGATATGTTTCCCCATACACCGCACATCGAGGCGGTGGCGCAATTGACTAGAGCCGAGTCCTGATTCGCGGCTACAGGGATGCCGGCCCTCTGCAGACCTGGGGTACGAATGGTTGAACGACTCTATGCTCCCTGGCGGGAGAGCTTCATCCTGGGACACAAGGACGATGACGCGTGCGTCTTCTGTGGACCGGAGAGCCGCCCGCGTGTCCGGGAGTTGATCCTGCATCGCGGTCGCCATGCCTTTGTGGTCCTCAATCGTTACCCATACAACTCGGGACACCTGATGGTCGTGCCCTACCGGCACGTGGCGCGGCTGGAAGAGCTTCGGAGCGCCGAACGTAACGAGATCATGGCGCTGTTGGCGATTTCCAGCCGTGTGCTCACCGAGGTGCAGAAGCCGGCTGGCCTCAACGTCGGCATGAATCTGGGCCGCGCAGCCGGGGCTGGGATCGATGGCCATCTGCATGTGCATGTGGTCCCGCGCTGGGTCGGCGACACCAATTTCCTGCCCGCCCTCTTCGACACGCGCATCATCTCTGTGGACCTCAAGAAGGTCTGCCGCCGTCTGCGTGCTGCCTTCCGCCGGGTGGTTCCTCCTGCCCATCGACGTCGCTGATTGACACGTGAATCTAACCGTCCCTCCGTAACGCGGTTGTGTCCGCGCCGGCTGTCTCCAGTGCCAGTTCCATAAGCTCTTGTCTGCGAGCGGCTTGTCATTCGTTGCGCAGAATCGGCCGCGCCATTTGACTTGGTGAAAGGCAAGCGACTATTATGTGCACGCTGGGCAGCAGACAAGGGAGCGTGAAGCTGGACCACGCGACGACACCCATCAGGTATCCCACACATGAGAATCCCCCGCAAAGCCGACCTGATCAACCTACAGAACCTCTACAAGTCGGACGCCAAGATTGCGGAGGCGCTGGGGGGAATCCCTGAGTACCTGATCGCCTACTGGCGGCGGAAGAAGGGAGTGGCTCCGCACACGGCGTCGAAGTTCACGCGGGAGCAGATCGCCGACCTGTGGGAGCGCTATGGGGATGACTTCCGCTGCGGCCGCGAGTTGAACATCTCCAAGGCGGCATTCTACAGTTGGCGGCGGAAATATGGGATCACCGAGAAGCCGGCGTTCCTGAAGCTGGAGCAGTTGGAGCTCCGGCTCGACAGGCTCCCGGCAGCCACGCAAGCTGCCCCTGTGACTGTCGGGGTTACTCGACCCCGGACGGCCACAGAAAAGATCCGGACGCGTTGCCGGGAGCTTTGGCCACAGATCCCCCAAGCCGCCGACTGGCACATCGCGCCCCAGGGCACTGAACCGGATTCGCCCGTCGTGCTTTCACCCGGCCCATCGTTGCAGTGGCCTAGTGAGGCCCCCGTGTTCGGGCATGAACTCCCAACCGGTACACCGCGCGAGCCGTTGTGGTGCCTGCCGGATCGTGGCTCGATCCTCTGGCAACTGATCGAAGCCCGGATTGTCTTCCCCGGACAGTTGGTATCGGGTCCGAGGCGCCTTGTCGGTGGATTCGGTGGTGTGGGAGTCCTTGTCCTCGATCCGGCGACCGGCAAGGCTCCGGTACGAGTTGTTAGGATCGAGATCACGCGCCGCCTGCCTGCCAATTGTGACGTCGAGGACATCGTCCTGGCGGTGGTGGCGCATGGGTGGCGGGTTGACGATCCGGCGACCATCGTCGAATTCTCCGGTGTCCCGATAGAGCGCCTGTCGGTCGATCGCAAGGTCAAGCTCTGTTCGCTGACAGTGACCGTCGGTGCCCTGGCGGCGATCTGCCCGTTCGACGATGCCATTCGCCGCCACTACGGTCGGCTCTTGCTGGGAAGATACCCCCAGACTCACCCCGATCGCACCGCGATCTACGACAGTGAGCACTTCATCGAAGGCCGCGGCGTTCAGCCGCAAGTGGGGATCGCAGACGAATCGGGACGCCTGCGCGTACTTCCCCCATCTGCCGTCAGCGGCGGCGGTGTGGTCATCGGTCCGGAGGCGTTGCCGTATGAAATCGAGCTGGCCGCGGCGTTGGTGGAGGGGCGTGTTCTCCCCGGGCAGAAGGGCGGGGCGCTCCTGGTGTGCCCGGCCAGCACGGGAGTCTATCGGCTCGCCCACCGCCGTGGCTGGGCGCAAACGTTCATCAACGTCGGCGGATCAGTCTTGGATGTCGGGCTATCAAAGCGCTTGGGGTGGGACGGAGTTGTCCGCTTGGCCGCGCCCGACGGTGGGAAGGCGGATCGGGTTGTCTATTGCACCCACCCGCCGATGCAGAGGATGGAGAGCACCTCGCCGCGTGTCGTCTTTGCGGGAGTCAGAACGGCCCTGACCCACTCCGGGCTCATCCAATGACAGAATCGTCTCGGGTCTGACTCGGATTCCAGCGACAAAGCCGGAATTGCCCGTCTTCCAGCGTGACGTAGTCAAACCCCTCGAAGAACTCCCCTGAGTTCACCCACCATCCGTTCCCGACCGGGCGCACCCACGCTTGGTGCAGGTGGCCCATGATCACCGCCTCGAACCCGGCGCTCAGAAGGTCTGTAGCCACCCGATCATACTCCTCCAGGAATGCCGGTGATCGGCGTGCCGTCAGGTCACGCGAGCGCTGGGAGAAACAGTGGGCTGTGCGGTAGGCCCAGTCAGCAGGCCAGAGACGATAGAGCCGGATACTGACGGGCCAGCGCAAGATCTTCCTGAGAATCCGGTAACCGCGGTCCGAGGGCGCCTGGCCATCGCCATGCGAGATGTACAGCCGCAGTCCCTGGCGCACCAACGTCACGTCATCGCGATGGACCTGGGCTCCGAGATACCGCTCGAAATAGTCGCCAGCCCAAAAATCATGGTTGCCGAGGACCAAATGGAACGCCCCGCCTGCGGCCGTGAAGGCGCGGATGCCCGCGATAACCTCAATTGCGGTCTTCGGGATCCAATGGCGGTACTCAAACCAGAAGTCAAACAGGTCACCGAGAAAGAAGACCTCGGCCCCGATTTGCCGGGCGTGGAACATGAAGCTGACAAACCGCGCGACCTTGACTTGCTCTTGCGTGAGGCCATGGGCGCCGAGATGCGCATCCGAGAAGAACAATATCGGTGTCGACGGGCTCATGAGTCATGACGGTGTCTGGCGAAATTAGCGCTTCCCGGCCCGGTTCCCAAGCGGATTGTTCCCCCCCGCCAGAAAAGCCGTCTCATCGTCCCGGAACCTCCGTGGCCGTGACCGGAGTTCTTGCCGGCCGATCTTCGCCTTGACACTGTGTACAATGCATGGATATATGCCCTTGGAGAATCTGGGGTTCTCGACGATTCAGATTATGATTCGGGGAGGGATGGCTCATTGGACAAGTTCGTGATTCGGGGTGGCGTGCCGCTCTCCGGCACGGCTGCGGTCGCGCCTTCCAAGAACGCGACGCTGCCGATTATCTGCGCCGCGCTCCTGGCCGATTCGGGTCGGACGGTGCTGACCGATATTCCCGACCTGGTTGACATCCACACCGCGACCGCTGTTTGCCGCCATCTCGGCGCCCAGGCGGAATATGATGCCGCCACACGCACACTGGCAATCGACGCGTCAGGGGTGAGCGGCCATGAGGTTCCCTATGATCTCATGCGTCGGATGCGGGCCTCCTTCTTGTTTCTCGGTGCGCTTCTGGGACGGATGCGCGAGGCGCGCGTCTCACTACCAGGGGGGTGCGCCTTTGGGCCGCGCCCGGTCGATCTGCATCTGAAGGGCTTCGAAGCGCTCGGCGTCAAGTTCATCGAGGACCATGGATACGTCTACGGCGACGGTCGCGCCATGGCGCCGACGACTCTCGTCTTCGATCGTCCGACACACACCGGGACCGAGAATCTGATGATCGGCGCGGCGCTGCTTGCCGGAGAGACGGTGCTGGTAAACGCGGCCTGCGACCCGGAGATCGCCGACGTGGCCGGCTTTCTCAACAAGATGGGCGCCGACATCAGAGGCGCCGGTACATCGACCATCCGCATTCATGGGGTGGGGCGGCTGCGCGGCGTCGAGCATCGCCCGATTCCCGACCGGTTGGAGGCAGGGACACTGATGATGGCGGCGGCCATCACGCGGGGAACTGTGGAACTGGCGGAGGTCGAACCGGGGCACCTGGATGCCGTCACCGGCAAACTGCGCGAAATGGGGGTGGACGTCCAGATCGGAGCCGGGCGCCTGAAGGTGACAGGAGCAGCGCGGTTGTGGCCCACTCGTGTAGTTACCTTTCCTTACCCGGGTTTCCCCACCGACCTGCAGCCGGCGATCCTCGCTCTGCTGACGGTCGCGGATGGCGCCTCGCTGGTCACCGAGACCGTCTTCCCCAATCGTTTCTCCCATGCCATGGAGATGGCGCGCATGGGAGCCGACATCCAGGTCTCCGGGGATGAGGCGCGTTTGGCGGGTGTGCCAAGACTGCGCGGTGCGGCTGTGATGGCGGGCGACATCCGGGCCGGCGCCGGTCTGATCATTGCCGCCCTAGGTGCGGAAGGGATGTCGGAAGTCCGCCGCGTCTACCATGTCGATCGCGGGTACGACCACCTTGAACGTAAACTCGCTGCTTTGGGAGCCGATATTCAACGGGTCAAAGATGAGTAGCGTGACGGCCTTCGGGCGGCTGGGAACTTCCCGCCCGGTGGGGGGTTTATGTCATTGACGGGTTTCATGATATCCATGACTACCAATCTGCCGGCTGCCCGCCTTGGGGGTGTCGAGGCGGGGCCCTCGGCTTGGCGCCGTTGTCCGATCGGGATTACAGGATGGGTTGCATGATGCTGCGGGCTTATCCGTGCCGTTCCCTGTGGCGGGGCTTTGTTCTCGCCGCGCTCGGCGTTCTGTGCCTGCTGACGCCCTCCGGGGCGCAGATGGGCGATTTCGGCCAGAATAAAGTGCAGTACCAGACGTTTGATTGGAGCTACATCGCCACCGATCACTTCGACATCTACTTCTACGGGGGCGGGTATGATCTGGCGCGCTTTGGCGCGGCCGTACTGGAATCGGCCTATGTTCAGGTGTCGGGCGAGCTGGATCACCGTCTGCGCAAACGCGTCCCGGTCATCATCTATCAATCGCACAACGAGTTTCAGCAGACCAATGTCACCAGCAGCATTCTGGAAGAAGGTATCGGGGGATTCACCGAGTCATTCAAGAATCGCATGGTGATGCCGTTCACCGGCTCCTACGAGGAATTCCGCCACGTCCTGCACCATGAACTGACGCACGCCGTGACCTTTGACAAGCTGTATGGTGAAGGGGTCGGTTCGCTCCTGTCGAGCCGCTCATTCTTCAGTCTCCCACTGTGGTTCGCTGAAGGATTCGCTGAGTACTCCTCCCGCCACGGCTGGGACACGTTCGCCGATATGGTGATCCGCGACGCCACCGTGCATGGATACCTGCAACCGCTGGAATGGGTGGATGGGTATCTAGCCTACAAGGAGGGGCAGTCGGCGATCCTCTACATGGCCGAGCGCTATGGCGAGGAGAAGATCGCCGAGGTGCTCAACAAGGGCCGCTTCGAGTTGAGTATGGACAACTCGCTCAAGAAAGCGATCGGCATGGGCGGGAAGGAGTTCGATGAGGCCTGGCAGAAACGGCTGCGCAAGGAGTACTGGCCTGAGATTTCCGAGCGGGAAGAACCCAAGGATTTCGCCAAGCAGTTGACCGATCACGAGAAGGACGGCTCCTACTACAACGACAAGCCGGTGTTCTCTCCGCGGGGCGACCGGCTGGCGATCTTCTCCGAGCGCGCCGACTATACCGAAGTCAAGATCATCTCGGCGGTCGATGGCAAACGCCTGGTGCGCGCCTTGAAGGGCGGCGCCTCGGACCGGTTCGAGTCGCTGCATTCGTTCTTGTCCGGCATGAGCTTCTCGCCCGACGGAGCCACGCTGGCGCTGGTTGCCAAATCGAAGGGAAAGGACGCCCTCTTCCTGATTCCGGTCGACGGTCGCGGGCATCAGCGCATCCTGCGCCTGGGGTTTTCGGCGATGCGCTCGCCGGTGTTTGCCCCGGATGGGCAATCGGTCGTTCTCGTCGGCTGTCGGCATGATGCCAACGATCTATATCGCGTCGATCTGCAGACCGAGGTGGTCACGCGATTGACCGACGACCGCTTTGATGAGCAGGATCCCGAGTTCGACCCGGAAGGAACCCGCCTTCTATTCGCCTGTGACCGCCCGGCCGACAGTTTGTCGCCGCTGCTTCTGAGCAAGACACAAGATCCCCGGCACTTCGCTTATGGGAACTACAATATCTTCGAGGCGGATCTGACCACCGGGACAGTGCGGCCGCTGACCGTTGACAGCGCCGAGAACAAGACGCCGGTGTATGCTCCCGACGGCAAGCGCATCTGTTACATCTCCAACAAGAACGGCATCTACAATCTGTACCTGATCGACTCGGTTCAGGCACGGCCGTACCCGATCACCGACGCGCTGTCGGGATGCTTCTCGCCGACGTGGTCTCCGGACGGCAACAGCATCGCTTTCAGCGCCTTCTTCCGCGGCGGATTCGACATCTTCCTGATCAAAGACATCCGTCCCAAGGGAGACTCAACCGGCGAGTTGGCGATGACGGCTTTCATGCGTCGCCAGCATGGCTTGGACTCGGCCACTTTCGTCACTCGCCATGGCATCGAGTTGGAGGAGCGTGCCCCCAAGGTCCTGGATGAGGATCTCGAGTTTACTTCCTATGTGAAGCCGGCCGAAAGTCCTTACCAGAAACAGCCGCTGGCCCCGGACAGCAGCAAGGCGGACTCAACGAAATCGAGATCGGACACGGCCGCTGCGCCCGGACTGGCGATGCCTGCCGGCTCTCAGTCCTCAGCCGTACCCGATACCTCACCGGCGGCCACCGCCGTTCGCGACACGACCCGTGCACCCAGTGGCATCGCGGTGGCTCCTCCGGGTGACACCGCCGGCTATCCCGTGCGGAAATACCGGCTGAAGTTCACGCCCGACCTGGTGACCGGCGGCCTGGGATACGACACGTTCTTCGGCCTGCGCGGCCAATCGTTCTTCGTGATCTCCGATTACATGGGTGACCATCAGATCTTCATCGCCAGTGATTTGATCAATACCATCGATCAGGCCAATATCCAGGTCTTCTACGCCTACCAACCCCACCGGATCGACCTCGGCATCGGGATGTTCCATTCCAAGTACTACTACGTCGATTTCTCTGACCGTCTGTTCTCCGACCGCACCTATGGTCTCCAGGCGACCGCTGCCCGTCCGTTCTCGCGATTCACCCGCTTGGAGTTGGATGGGCTGCTGGTCTTCATCGACCGCCGCTACTACGATACGAATCCAGAGACGGGAGCATACGATGATCGCTCCGATCGGGTCGGTCTGGGCGTATTGTCGCTGGTGCATGACAACGCCGGTTGGGGGCTGACCGGGCCGGTCAGTGGACGACGGTATCGCGTATCGTTCGAATACGCTCCCGGTGGATTGTCGGAGGGGGTCGCCTATCAGGCGTTGACCGCGGACGCCCGGCAATACACGCGCATCAGCGGCCGCTACGGTCTCGCCTGGCGCCTGGGAGCCGGAATCTCGGGAGGAGACAGCCCGAAGCGCTTCTATCTGGGCGGCGTGAGCAACTGGATCGGCTCACGCATCGCCGAATCAGGAGTGTACGACGTGGAGGGACTCTACTTCTCCGAGGTCGTCACACCGTTCCGCGGCTATGACTACTATGCCATTTCCGGGAACAAGTACGCCGTCTTCAATGGCGAGTTCCGCTTCCCGTTTGTCGACCAGTTGGCAATCCGCTTCCCGCTCCCGATGGTCCTCACGCGCATCGGCGGCGTGCTGTTCACGGATATGGGTTCGGCCTGGTCGGACAACAAGGTATTCCAGGGTGCGACCGGCGTAGGCGGTTTCCGGCTCAAAGACATCCGGGCCGCATTCGGGTATGGTTTGCGGGCCAATCTCGGCTTCGTCGTGCTTCGCTTTGACGAGGCCTGGCGCACCAATTGGCGGACCGTCGAGCCACGCCCGGCGTTCTACTTCTCGTTGGGCGCGGACTACTAGATCGTGGCCGTTGCGCGGCCGAGTTCTGTCCCAAGACGTCACTGATAGCCTTCGGCTGAGCGGGGTGTGGGCCCTGTACGCCGATGATCCATCGCGTGGCGCCGGGTGCCCACACCCGGCGCCACGGTCGGGTGCGGGCACCCGACCGTATACGTCCGGGTGACGACACCGGCCTTCGCAATTCCCCTTGATGGCAGGTCGTGGTGGCGTTTTATTGTTTGGTTCGCTGAATTTGTCAAAGCTTGGGGCAGTGAACCCCGCCAGTTGATTACCGCCTCCAAAAGATGAAACTTTCACCGATCAGGATCGTTTCTTCAAACCGTATTTCATCGCCCGGCGATGTCCACCGCGGGGCGATGACGACACATCGGAGGTGGATGGCATGATGGAATCTGGTGAAGAAATGGCCGTGCCGGCAGGCATTGCGGGCACAGAAGGCCAGCCGCCGCGCCTGGGCTTCGGCGCCAAGTTCTGGAATCTCTTCGTTGACCCTCGCAAAACCTTCGCGAGCATCGGCAGGAGCCACGAGTGGATCATACTCTGGATCATTGTCGCCGTTGTCTCCATCGCCGCCTACATGCCCATGAAGAAGATTGTCCAACATGACCAGATCGCCCGGGTCGAGGAGCGGCTGCAGAAGACACCCCAGGTCACGGCGGAACAACGGCAGGAGATCCTCGACCGGATGCGATCGCAGTTCGACAATCCTCTATACCTTCTGTTTGTACCGGGGGCGCAGATCGTTATCTTGGTGATCGTCGCGGCGATCCTGCTGTTTATCGGCAACATTCTCTTGGGCGGCAACACGTCGTATCTCAAGATGCTCAATGCCTACGCGTGGACGATGATGATCGTCATTCCCTCCTCCATCGTGACCGTCCCGCTGGTGATGGCCAAGGGATCGATGGACATCTCGCTCGGCTTGGGTGCTCTGACGACGGCAGAGACCGGCGCCTTTGTCAAGAAAGTCCTATCATCCTTTGAGCTCTTTGGCTTGTGGCAGGTGTGGCTGTCTTCGGTGGCGGTGGCGGTCCTGGCGGGAGTGCGGACGGGCAAGGCGTTCGCAGCCGTCTTCGTCACCTGGCTGATCTGGGTCTTGATCCAGGGTGGGCTGGCGACCCTGGGCATCTCATTTGGCATGTAAGGCGGGCATTCGGCGGTAACGATCGGCGGAGGAGCAACGCATGGGACGACGGCGATTGGCGGCGATCAGTGGTTTGATGTTGGTAATGGTGCTCACAGCGACTGCTGCCGCGTCCGCGGAAATGCTGACGCTGGAGCAGTGCATCCAGATCGCTCTCGAACACGACGGGTCTCGAGAATACGGCCTGCCGCAAGCGCGCATCGGTTATCACCAAGCGCAACAGGGGATCTGGTCGGCCTGGGGGGCCCTGTTGCCGAGCTTGTCGCACGGGTACAGTTACGGTTATACGCGGCTGCCGGGCGGCAGTTCATCGGCCAACTGGTCCACGGGTTTCAGCCTGAATCATGATCTGTTTGATGGCGGTGCGAATGCCTATGGTCTGGCGCGGGCCTATCACGAGCTGGCGGCGCAGCGCGAGCAGTTGCGGGGAAGTGAGAACGGGCTCGTCCTCGGCGTTAAAGAGGGGTACTTCAGTCTCTTGAAAGCTACCCGCCTGGTTGAGGTGCAGAACGCCGCGGTTCAGCGCGCCGAGCAGTTTCACAAGACGATTCAGAGCAAATACGAGTTGGGATCGGCGTCGCTTTCAGAGGTCTTGAAGGCCAGGGTTCAGGTGGGCACCGCGCAACTCCAGTTGTTGACGCGCCAGAATGAAGTTCAGACCACTCGTGCTCAATTGAACACCATCTTGAACCGCCCGGTCGATGAACCTCTGGAAATCGCTGATGTCAGCAGTGCTGAGCCGGAAGTGCCGGCTCTTGATGCGGCCCAGGCCCGGGCAGCGCAGGCCGCTCCGGACGTGCAGGCAGCGCGCGCCTCGTTGCGGATGGCGAAGGATAACATCGGGATCGCCCGCGCTACGTTCTTTCCGACTTTCGGTTGGAGCCTGTCGCGGTCATACGCCCCCGAACGACGCAATGACATCCTGGATTTCGACGGGGGGAACGGGCAGTGGTCGGCCAACGCCCACCTGACCTTCACGCTGTTCAACGCCTTCCATTACAAGACGGCGGTCTCAAATGCGCGCGTCAGTCTCAAATATGCGCGCGAGAGTCTCGACCAGACCGAGCGGGCGGCGGCCCTGGCGATCAAGCAACAGTATCTCGGTGTCGAGTTGGCCCGCGAGACGCGGCGGCTGGCCGAACAGACAGAGGCCTCTGCACAAGAGGATTTCAACCTCGCGCAGGAGAAGTACAACCTCGGCGCCGCTACCATCCTCGATCTTCTCGATGCGCAAGTGTCACTGACTACGGCGCAGACCGACAAGGTGAATGCGATGTTCGACTACCACATCGCCGTGGCGCGGCTCGAGAACGCCATGGGTGAGGGACGGTAAGAGCGCGTGACCAGGCCGGAATCGGCCGTAGGGGAGACTGTCTCATCGGGCGCCATGACACAACGTGATCGCAGCGGCAGTTTCGTGAATCTTAGAACAAGCCTGGGCCGTATACCCTGTTGATGTCGGCCCCAGTCCGGGCGCGCGCGATGGCGCGTGTGTATCGTCGGTCGATCCAGACAGAACCGCAACCGGGAGAGTCAGTGAGAGTATGAAGAAGAGTCGGAAGAAGCTGTTCATCATCGGGGGCATCGTTCTTGTGGTTGCGATTCTCGTGGTTGTGAATCTGACCCGTTCCTCCGAGAAAACCACGACAGTGAAGACCGCCAACGTCAAGCAGGGGAAGCTGATTTCCTTGGTGACTGCCTCCGGCAAGGTCAAGGCACACACGGAGGTCAAGATCTCGGCCAACGTGTCCGGCGAGGTCGTCGGCCTGCCAGTGGTTGAGGGGCAGGCGGTCAAGAAAGGTGATCTTCTGGCCCAGATTCAGCCCAGGCAGTATGAGGCGGAAGTGCGTCAGTCCGAGGCGGGATTGCAGGCGGCGCAGGCGAACCTCGACCTGGAAGATGCCAGCGCCCGCGAAGCGGCGCTGCTCAATGATCGCCAGAAAGCCCTCTTCGAGAAGAGTCTGACCTCAAAAGAGTTGTATGACGCGGCCCGCACGCGCTATGAGACTGCCCAGGCCTCGCTGTCGGCGGCACGGGCCCGTCTGCAGCAGGCCAAGGCCGCCGTTGACCAGGCGCGCGAGAGTCTGGGGTACACCGCGATCCGCTCCCCGATCGATGGGTACGTCACCGATTTGCCCACGGAATTGGGCGAGATCGTGATGGGGTCGCTCAACTACCAGGCCTCGGTGATCATGGTGGTCTCCGACCTTTCCGAGATCGAGGTCGAGGTGGAGGTGGATGAAACGGATATCTCCAACGTGACTCTGGCGCAACCGACCAAGATCAAACTCGATGCCATGCCGGACACGTCCTTTCAGGGACAGGTGACCGAAATCGGCAACACAGCCAAGATGTCGGGTCTGGGAACGCAGGATCAGGTCACCAACTTCATGGTCACGATTCTGATGACCGACAGCGTGCCCAACGTCAAGCCGGGGATGACCGCGACCTGTGAAATCACCACGGGACAGCGTGACAACGCGCTGAAGGTTCCGATCGGCGCCGTCGTGCTGCGCGACGAAGAGATGTTGAAGAAGCCGGACGACAAGAAATCGGGCGGCGAGGCAGGCGCGGGGATCGCGGTATCCGAAGCGGCGGCGGCGGGGGATGGCGACAGTGCGGCGGCGAAGGACGATGAGGAGAAGGCCAAGAAGAAACCGCTCGAGGGTGTGTTTGTCGTCCGCGATGGGCGCGCGGTCTTCGTGCGTGTCAGCACCGGCATCGCCGACCAGCAGAACATCGAGGTCACCTCGGGTCTCCAGAAGGGCGATGAGATCATCGTGGGACCCTTCCGGACGTTGCGGGAGCTGCAGGACGGCGGCAAGGTGACAGCAGAGAAAGAGGAGAAGGGGAACGGTCCGAAGGGCGGAGAACGCCAGACCTGACGGTCATCAGTCGGCGGGCGGCCGCACGGCGGCTCTAGGACAAATCACATGCTGATTCGCACGCAAGACTTGTGGAAGACATATCGTGTCGGTACCGAGGAGGTCCATGCTCTCCGTGGTGTCTCCGTGAACATCGCCAAGGGGGAGTACGTGGCGATCATGGGCCCCTCCGGCTCGGGGAAATCGACGCTGATGAATCTGATCGGGTGCTTGGATACTCCGACCCGGGGCACTTACGACCTCAATAACCGCCAGGTGGCGACGATGAACGATGATGAGCTGGCGCACATCCGCAACAAGGAGATCGGGTTTGTCTTTCAGACCTTCAATCTCCTGCCGCGGGCGACGGCGTTGCACAACGTGGAACTGCCGCTCATCTACAACGGCACCGCTGCGGAGCAGCGGATTGACATGGCTAAGCGCGCCCTGGAGATGGTCGATCTGGCCGACCGCATGATGCATCGGCCCAATGAACTCTCCGGCGGTCAACGGCAGCGGGTGGCGATCGCCCGTGCCCTGGTCAACAACCCGTCGCTCATTCTGGCGGACGAGCCGACCGGGAATCTGGACACCAAGACCGGTTTGGAGATCATGGCCCTGTTTGACCGGCTGCACGGCGCGGGGAATACCATCATCATCGTCACGCACGAGCATGACGTGGCCCAATACGCCAATCGCGTCGTCCACATCCGGGATGGCCAGGTCGAGAAAGAGGAGTCCGGTCGGCACGTGGCGGCATGAGCGGCGAATGATGTGTTTAGCCTCGTGATATCCCCTCACCCCGACCCTCTCCCCAGAGGGGAGAGGGGAGAGGGGAGAGGGTCCTGAGGCGAATGAGCGATCCGCCGGGTTCCGGCCCTGATCTGTTGTCCCATCGCGAGTTCGATTCATGCGTCAGTTCTTCGAAAGCGCCAAGATCGCCCTGGCGGCCCTGTGGGCCAACAAGCTCCGGTCGATTCTCACCCTGATCGGTGTGATCATCGGCGTGATGACGATTATCGCCATCGTGTCGCTGATCACGGGGATGAACCAGTATGTCGCCGCCGAGATCTCGAGTCTGGGCGGGTCCACGTTCATTCTCGACCGCGAGGGGATCATCATGTCCGAGGACGAATGGTTCACGGCGATGAAGCGCAAGAAGCTGACGGCGGCGGACATGGAGGCGGTGGCGGCTGGGTGCCCGGACTGCGAACTGGTCGGTGGACGAATGATCACCATGCGCCAGGTCAAGCACGAGAGCCGCTACCTTGACGACGTCTACATCATGGGGTCTACCGCGAACTTCCCGTCCATCGTTGACTTCGACATCGAGAATGGGCATTACCCGACGGAATCGGACAACGAGCACCGCCGGCCGGTCGCCTTCGTTGGCTACGATATCATCGACAACATCTTTCCCGGGGTCTCGCACCTCGGTGGTACCGTCAAGATTGCCGGGCAGGAATACACCGTTATCGGCAATGGCAAGCGCCGGGGATCGTCATTCGGGCAGAGCCAGGACAACTACGTCGTCATCCCCTTGACGGTATTCGAGAAGCAGTTCGGCACCCGGCGCTCGCTGGAAATCTACGTGAAAGCGCGCGGCTTCGAGCGCTTGGCAGGGGCGCAGGATGAAGCGCGTCTGGTGATGCGCGCCCGGCACAAGGTGAAATACGATCAGGACGACGATTTCGCCATCTACACCGCCGGCGACATCATGACCGTGTGGGAGAACTTCTCGCGCGGCGCCTTCATCGTGATGATCGGTATTTCCTCGATCGCGCTGGTGGTCGGCGGGATCGTGATCATGAACATCATGCTTGTGTCGGTCACTGAACGCACCCGCGAGATCGGCGTCCGCAAGGCGATTGGCGCCCGCAAGGCCAACATCATGTGGCAGTTCCTGTCGGAATCGCTCACCCTGGCCATCGTAGGCGGTGCCATCGGGGTTGCGGGGGGGGTTGGCGCTGGGTGGGGGCTGGCGAAACTCTCCGGCCTACCCATGGGGATCGAACTCTGGTCGATAATTGCCGGGATCGGGGTCTCCGGCGGAATCGGCACGTTGTTCGGCGTCTATCCGGCGATGAAAGCGGCGCGCCTGGACCCAATCGAAGCGTTGCGATACGAGTAGCTCAGTAGGTCGTCGTCATGCGGACCATTGGTTGGTTTGAGCTCCGAGAGGCAATGGGAATGGCCCTGGCAGCCATCCGGGCCAATAAGCTCCGTTCGTTCCTCACCGTGCTCGGCGTGATGATCGGCGTCAGTTCAGTGATCGGCATGGTCTCTCTGATCACCGGACTGAACAACTCGATGGCGCGGCAGATCGAGTCCCTGGGTTCGAATGCCATCTATGTGTCCAAGTGGAAGCCGGGGATTCACATCGGGCGGCGTTCCTCTGAGGAACGCAACCGCAAAGGGATCACCTACGAAGATGCGACGGCGATCCAGGAGCAGTGTCCTCTGATCGACGTGGTCTCGCCCGAGAACCACTACTGGATGCCGCCGTCGGGAAATGTCGCCCGGTACGAGGGACATGACGCGCTCCGCCCCGACTTCGCCGGAGTCCTGCCCGCGTATGTCGTCGTGAACAGCACGGAAATGGCCGAGGGACGGTTCTTCAGCGACATCGACAACCACTTCCGCCGCATGGTCTGTGTCATCGGTTCCGATGTCTCCGAGGCGCTGTTCCCCGGATTGGACCCGGTCGGCAAGGACATTCTGGTCAATAACCGCCAATACCTGGTCATCGGCGTGACCGCGAAGCGGGAATCGCTCCTCGGTGAATCGATGAACAACTTTGTTCTGATACCGTACGGCACGTTCGCCAAGCTCTACCCCTGGGAGAAAGAGCTGTGGTTGGAGTGCCGCACGAAGGATCCGCGCACGATCCCGGCCGCCATTGACCAGATCACCGAGTTAATGCGTCGGCGGCGGGGGATCCCCTATGACAAGGCGGAAGACTTCGCCGTCTTCACCCAGCAGGACCTCTACGAGCAGTACCGCAACATCACCGGGATGATCTACTTGGCGATGACGGTGATCTCCTCGATCGGGCTGATGGTCGGCGGGGTGGGGGTCATGAACATCATGCTGGTATCGGTCACGGAGCGTACCCGCGAGATTGGCATCCGCAAGGCGGTGGGCGCACGCCGCAAGAACATCGTCTGGCAATTCCTGATCGAAGCGATGACCCTTTCGGGGGTCGGGGGTGTCGTGGGCATCATCGTGGGGCTGGCTCTCGGCGTGATCATTGATAAGGCCACACCGTTGCCGGCCGCGGTCTCGGTTCCCTGGGTCTTCATCGCTTTTACCGTCTCGGTGATGGTGGGCCTTGTTTTTGGCATTTACCCCGCCTATCGCGCCGCGCGCGTCGATCCAATCGTCAGCCTCCGCTACGAGTAGTATCCCCCGTCTGCCCTGGCAGGTGGCCGAACAAGCCTCACTTCGCCTGAGACCACTCGCGGTCATGCTGAGTCTCGCAACGCCACAGGCGAGCCGGACGACGCATCTCTATGGAAAGCCCTTGGCCGATGTGGCCGTTCTATCGAGATTCTTCGCCATCCCGTCTGCAGCAGTAGGCGGGGTGACTCGGAGATGGCATGGGCGCGGCTCTCTCCGCAGCCTGCCGGGAGCAGCGACGTGTCTCGGTATTCCGGCCCACTCTGTGCCATCACGATCCCTGCGATAGGGGGCAGGGAATAGGATGGTGATTTCAGTGGTATAACCTGCGGGGTGCAATATATTCCCCAAGGTCGGTCTCTGTCAGACCGCGATGCCGATGGCAACCATCCGACGACCAAGTCTGTCGCAGGGATTGCTTCCCCTGGCGGGGATCCTGCTGGCAATGAGTGTCTCAACGACGGTGCGGGCACAAGCCGAGTTCTCCGGCATGCCGCCGCCGGGAGCGCCGACCTTCGATCTCGATTGGGCAGCCTTTCGTCTTCCCGGAACCGATAGCGTCCGCCTCGAGATATACTACCGGATCACCAACCCGCACCTTTCATACATCCGGCGTGCTCCTCGTCCCGGGGAGGTGCTTGGGACCCTCCCTGGCGACAGCGGGTCCGCGAAGGCAGAACTCTATGTCGCGGCCTACGAGATGACCGCGGTCGTTTCGTCAGGTGAGGACCGCCAGGTCGCGACCGTGAGTGCCCGGGAGAACTACGCCCTGGCCAGTTTTGCTGAGACCCGCAATGCCTCCGGTTACCTTGTCAACATTCTCTCCACGACCGCGCCGCCATTGGATCTGGAGCTGTCAGCGACCCTGACCGACCGCATCTCAGGGAGCACTCACACCCTGACCCGACCGGTCGATCTGCGCTATGCGTCGGGTGCAGGTTACGTGCTCGGTGGACCGGAGTTCTTCGATCCGGATGCGAAGGCGCCGGACCAACCGCGCTTTCATCGGACCAGCATTGGCCTCGTACCGAACGTGACCCGTTCGTTTGCCGGTCGGGACGACCGCCTGGCGATGTATCTGGAAGTCTACACCGCCGCCCAACCGGCGGCGAGTCGGTTGCTGGTCGAAATCGACCAGCGTCTGGGTCGCCACCACCTTCTAGACACAGTTGAGTTGGAACGGGGGAAGGAGTTGGTGCCGGTCATCTACCGCGATCCACTCCCCGGCTTTGCCATGGGGGAGGCGCGCCTGCGTCTGACCGTGGCCGACTCGGTGGGACGAGAGTTGGGGGAACCGGTGGAGACGACCTTCTGGATCGACTGGTCACTGGCGTCGATGGCAGCGGGCAATTGGGACGAAGTGGTCGACATGCTCGTCCATATCGCTGGCGCTGATGAGATGAAGAAGCTGCGGGCCACGCCTCCCGGCGAACGGGAGGCCGCCTTCGCGGCGTTCTGGAAATCGAAGGATCCATCGCCGGGAACGGAGGAGAACGAGTGGCAGGAGGAGTACTATCGGCGCATCCGCTTTGCCGATCTTCATTTCAGCACCCCCATCCGGCGCGGTTGGCAGACCGATTTCGGTATGGTATACGTGAAATATGGTGAGCCCGACGAGATCGAGCGTCACCCGTTCGAGCGCGGCAGCAAACCATACCAAATCTGGTATTACTATGGTCAGCAGCGCCGCTTCGTCTTTGTCGATGCCAAGGGAAATGGCGAGTATGAACTGCAGTACCCTTATGACGGGATCATCCGGTGATCAAGTATCGGCCGCTGTCGCCGTGCGTACCAGGAGCCGGACGAGGGTGAGAGTCTTCCGCACCCTACTGCTCCTTGGGGCTGCCGCGGTTCCGCTGGCAATCGCCGGTCCGGCGCTTGCCCTTGAGGGGACCGGTGGCCTGCGTTTCTGGACGGACTGCGCGGTCTTCCGTATGGCCTCCGGTTCGCCGAATGGCTATGTCGAGTTCTATTTCGAGATGAAGCGGATCGACTTTCAGTTCCGCCGGATCGACGAGCGCATCCGAGCCGACGTCTACACCTGGGTTCGCGTGACCGATTCGGCGGGAGCGCCGTTCGACTCCGTGGGCGGGGCCTTCATTGCGGTGGTGGACGACTCCGCCGACGTGGCCGACGAGGGGTACACACTCTTCTTCACCCGGGCACTCGAACTGCCTCCCGGTCGGTATGCGGCGCGCATCGTAGTGACCGATTTGGCCGATAAGGCGACGTCAGAGGCGGCCCTGTCATTCGGTGTCCCCAACTTCAACGGCGATCGCTTCATGCTGTCCGACATGCAGTTTGGCTACGACATCCAGGAGATGCCTCCGGACACGGTGATGCGTCCGTATGACGTTTTGGTCAAGAACCAGTACAAAGTCTATCCGGACTGCCGGGCCCTGGTCGGGGCAGCGCGGCCGCGGCTGTTCTTCTATTTCGAGGCATACAATCTGGCGTTCGACCCGGCGCGCGACAACTCCTATGGCGTCGAATTCGCTGTGATCCCCACCGACGGGTCTCCGGCGCGCTCGCTCGGCGTGCAGACAGTCACCAAGCCCGGTACATCGGCGGTGCTGGCCAAATCTGTGGGGGTGCGCGACCTCCCGGCGGGTTTGTACCGTCTCCGCGCCACGCTCTCGGATCCCGTGACCAGCCAGTCGGCCATGGTCGAGAAGCAGTTCCAGGTGGTCATGCTGCCCGCCGACTCGCTGACGGCCGAGGAGATTCAGCGATTGCGGGATATCATGGCATACATCGCCAAGCCGGTCGAGCTGACCGCATTCGAGTCCTTGAGTTCAACGGGTAAGCGCAACTTCATGGTGCAATTCTGGAAGGATCGTGATCCTACCCCCGGGACGCCGATCAATGAATTCCGCGAAGAGCATTTGCGGCGGATGAACTACGTCAACGAGCGGTTCTCGTCAGGGTTCCGCGAGCGCACGAATGGGTGGCACAGCGACCGGGGACGGGTATATGTCGTTTATGGCCCTCCCGATCACATCGAGCGTTTCCCCTTCACCTCCGATAACGCGGCGGCGGAGCGTTGGAACTACGAGAGTCTGCCCGGCCAGGGACAGGTCTTCTTCCTGTTCGTGGACGAAGGCGGATACGGTGACTACAACCTGGTTCATTCCACCGCTCGTGGCGAGCGGCGCGATCCCTCCTGGGAGCGCCAGCTGGAGCAGGGTGTCTTCGACAGCCCGCGCTAAAGCAACCACTGGCCATCGCGGCGGGTTTCCCACTTCACCCCTCAACCGGATTGCCTCATGATTCAAGTGCAAGGTCTGCGCAAGGTCTTTCACGACAAGAAACGCGGGGAGATACGGGCCGTCGATGGCGTTGACTTCACCTGCACGCGCGGCGAAATCTTCGGCCTTTTGGGCCTGAACGGCGCCGGCAAGACCACGACGCTGCGTCTTCTGGCCACTATGCTGCATCCCGACGGTGGCAGCATTCACATCGGCGGGATCGATGCCGGCGCCCAGCCCGAGGCGGTGCGGGCACAGATCGGGTTTCTGACCGGATCGACCGGGCTCTACTGGCGGCTGACACCGCGAGAGATCCTGACCTACTTCGGCCAATTGGCGGGTTTGGACCGGCCCACGATCCGGCGGCGCGCCGATGCTCTGATCGAACGTCTCGGCATGGGCGACTTCGTGGACCGGCGGGTCGACAAGCTCTCTTCGGGACAGAAGCAGCGCGCTTCCATTGCCCGGACGCTGATTCACGATCCCCCGGTTCTGATTCTTGATGAACCGACGGTTGGGCTCGATGTGATCACCTCGCGCGCGATCGTAGAATTCATCGCCGAAGCCAAGCGCGCCGGCAAGTGCGTCGTGCTTTCGACCCATATCATGCACGAAGCCGCCAAACTCTGTGACCGCATCGGCATCATCCATCAGGGACGCATGCGGATGTCGGGTACTCTGGCGGAATTCCGCACGCGCACGGGAAGGTCGGACCTCGACGACGTTTTTGTGGCGGCCCTCGAAGAGGAGGTGGCGCGATGAGTCTGCGTGGGGCATGGGTGGTCTACACCAAGGAGCTGCGGGATGTCACCCGGGATCGTCGCACCATCATCTCCATGGTCCTGGTGCCGATCCTGTTCTACCCGATTATCTCCATCGGTCTGGGGTCGGTGATCTCTTCGCAGATCCAACGGACGCGTGCTGCCCAACAGCGGATCTTGGTCCTGCCCGCAAGAACCGACCCTGACCTGCTGGCCTCACTGACCGCAGCGCCGCAGCTCGAACTGACCCCCGTGGATTCGGTGCGGGCGGAGTTGCTTCAGCAAACCAGCCCGGACTCCGCCGATCTGCGCGCGTCGATTGAGCGTCTATTCGCCGCCACCGACCCGGCGGCCATCCCTGATTCGATCAAAGAGAGGATTTACTACTCCGCGATCGCCGCCAAATGGGTTCATGCCATCGTGGAGTTGCCGCCCGACTTCGCCGCCCGGCTGCGTGCGGGCGATTCGACGGTCTTCGGGATCTACACCGATGAGACCGACATCAAATCGGAAACCGCGGGGAACCGCGCACGCAAGTGGGCAGATGGCGTCCGCGATTCGCTCGTGGCGCTCCGGCTGGCATCGGCCGGCGTGGATCGCCGCATCCTGCGCCCATTCACCGTGGCCGCCGTCGACGTCGCGCCCAAGGCCAAGAAGTCGGGGTACATTCTGGCGATGATCCTTCCCTACATGCTGATGATTTTGACACTGACCGGCGGCATGTATCCTGCGCTCGACATCACCGCCGGCGAGAAGGAACGCAATACCCTCGAGACCTTGCTGGCTGCGCCGGTGGCACGCTGGGAGCTGGCGCTGGGCAAGTTCCTGGCCGTGCTCACGGCGGGCTTCATCACCATGATGCTGGCGACAACCTCGATGACGCTCAGCATGAAAATGGGCGCCATGCAATTCTCCTCCGAAGGGACCAAAGAACTGCCGATCGCCTTCTCGCTGGCGACGGCCGGGTGGATCGTAGCCCTAATGCTGCCGATGGCGATCCTGTTCTCCTCACTGCTGGTGGCCGTCTCCATTTCCGCTCGCAGCTACAAGGAAGGCCAGAGCTACGTCACCCCGATTCTGATGCTTGTGATCATGCCGGCCATGGTCACATTTGTCCCCGGGATCGAACTGAACTGGTCTTTGGTCTGCGTGCCGATTGTGAACCTCTGCCTGGCATTGAAGGACATTCTCATGGGCACGATTCACCCGGCGCTTATCGGCGTGGTCTTCCTCTCGACCGTCGTGTACGCGGCGTTCGGTCTGTTTGTGGCCACGCGCATCTTCGGACGCGAATCGGTGCTCTTCCGCACCTGACGCCGCCGTTCATCCCGCCGGCCAATCAAGCAAGAGGCCCCATCGTTGCCGATGGGGCCTTCTCGTTTCCGCCTGATCTTCTGGATATCAGCGCGAGGAGGTCGGGGCCGGTCCCCAGCGCATCGCCTTCTTGATCGGGAAGGTGAAGCGAGTCTTCGCCGAGTCGGAGGCCTCCACGGTGAACGACTTCGTGAACAGAGTGTCGGCCACGTCCTGCTCGATCTTGATCTTGATGGTCTTTTCCTTGCCGGGTTTGATCTCATTGTCGGGGACGTCGAGCCTAATAAACCGATCGGGCTGCGAGACGACCTTCAGGGCAAATTGCTCGCTCGAAACGTTCTTGACCGTCACCTCATATTCCCAAGCCTTCTTCTGGCTGTCCGGCCGGGCGGCGTCCAAGTCCAGCTGGTAGGGAGCAAACGTGAACAGCCTCATCGAATCCGGGGAATTGATCGGGAAGGCCGAGATGCTCAACGCTGATGCCGCCCCCGGGGAGTTGCAGATGATGCTCGCGCTCTTCGACACCCGCGACGAATAGTGGCCGGTCGAAAAGATGATCTCTACGTCTGTGCTGTCACCGACAGCAAGCTCCTTTTTCTTGAGCGGAGCCTTTGTGCACCCTCACCCCGGGCGCACGTCGGTGATGCGCAACGTGTCGCCGCCGACGTTCTTGAGCCAGAACACGTGCGAAATGCTGGTGCCCTGGGGGACATACCCGAAGTCAAAGTTGTTCTGCTTGACCTCCAGACGCGCCTGCAATGCCTCGGCGGGTTTGGCTCCCTCCTGGGCAGATGCCGTGGCCGCGGTGATGACCAGGCCCGCCGGAAGCGCCGTCAGCCAAGTCCATCGTTTCAATCTCATGCTCAGTCCTCGGTTGATGGTTTCGTCCAACTGGTATGCATTATACTCATCGGCCCAATTCCCGGCAACCGGGAACATTCTTCCCGGTGCGGTCTTGGCGCATATCCTGTCCTATTTCCCGCGTCGCATGACGGGCACGGTCAGACGGACTCCCGCCGGGCTCGAGAGTTCGAACGTCACCGACTTGCCCAACGACCCTTCCGGCAAGGGGGAGAGCGTGATCGTGATGGGATGAACCTCGCCGGGTCTTAGTGTAATCCTCGTTTCGCTGAGAGAGAAGTCGCGTGGGGGAAGATCGATCGCCCGGACTTCGACCGCCGTCTTGCCGCTGTTCTCTAGAGCAACCGGCACCGACCAGTCCCCGCTGGAAGGTTGATCTGCCGGGTCAACCCTTGTCGCCCAGGGTCGGACTCGCAGGAGTAGGTCGGCGGATGTGTCGGTGGCCACGTCCGCCCGAAACGACAGAGCGGGTACCCGGCCGGCGGCGTTCGAGAATATCCGGGTGTGCTTCTCCACGTGTCCGATCATGCCGCGCGAACCAAAAGTGATTTGCACGGGAACCGAGTCCCCGATCGGAATCACACTGTCGGTCAACGGAGCCGTCGTGCACCCGCAATTGGGAGCCAGTCGCTGGATCATGACCGTTTCTGTACCCGGATTCTTCAGCCAGAAGGTGTGTGACACATACGCCTGCTGGGGGACAAACCCGAAGTCGAATATCTCACCTTCTACACGGATTCGTGGACCGCTAAGGGGAGGGCCTCCCGCGGGAAAAGCGTCACCCGCTGGGAGAAGAGGCAGCAATAATGCCGCCGCAGCCCAAAGACAGAGATGATGCTTGCCGGGTCGAACTCCGGCCTCTCGATGTTGCCTCATCGTCAATCCGTTGATAAACAAGACATTGCGTCGCCGAAGGCTGGGAGAATTCGCAGGGCGGCGGTCCGGTGATCTGCGCCCCAACCTATCGTGGTTATACGTGTAAACACCGGCCTGGGACGGCTAAGGGAAAGAACAGAAAATGATCATCCGACGCCATTTTTATGATTGGAAAATACACAAATGTTCAGTATCACAGCTGTGACGGGGGAACCTCAGGGCGAAGAGGTGTTTTTAATGGGTTCTCAGACAACTCGTCCCATACCTCCTTTTCAAGTTCGACGGCAAGGTTAGACCCTTGCCCTATGGCTAGGGCGCGCTTCCCCAAAGGATTACAGGAGGAGGGCAACGAATTGAGAGACAAGAAGTTGCCGTTGACGGACCGGCAGCGGGAGATTTATGATTTCCTCCGCGCCCGCATTCAAGCCGAAGGGCGCCCGCCGACCTTACGGGAGATTGGTGAACAGTTCGGCATCCGTTCCACCAATGGTGTGCGTGAGGCTTTGGTGGTTCTGGAGAAGAAAGGGCACATCCGTAAGACACCGTTTCTGTCGCGTGCGCTCGAATTGACCGATGCGGTTCCCACCTCGGTTGAAGCCGTGCCGGTTGTCGGCCGGGTGGCGGCGGGTTTACCCCTGTTGGCGGTGGAGAATATCGATGGGCATGTTGCCGTGGACCGATCATTTCTCCCCGCGGGTGAAGTCTTCTCTTTGCGAGTGACTGGCGAGAGCATGAAGGACGAAGGGATCAAAGACGGGGATCTGGTGCTGGTGAAAAAGCAGGATACCGCCCAGAAAGGTGAGATTGTGGTGGCGGTGATCGGGGATGAGGCGACGGTTAAAAAGTTCTTTCCCGAGCGTGGACGGGTGCGTCTCGAACCCGCCAATCCCGCCTTCGGTCCGATCGTGGTCGACAAAAACGCCCCCGGCTTCTTCATCGCCGGCGTGGTGGTGGGGCTCCTGCGGCGGATGCCTCGACTGGGCTAGTCTGGGGATGGTCCTTGCTCCTGCTTGACCACACCCCGCTTTTGTGCCTATGCTGAATTGGGTTCTGAAACGATGATGTCAAAACAACCGGCACAGCATAAGATCATCTTCGCCGATGCGCGTTCCCTGCGCGAAGTGCCCGACCGCTCAATTCATTTGGTGGTGACCTCTCCACCCTACTGGCAACTGAAAGATTACGAGAACGGCGGGCAAATCGGCTTCAACGACTCCTACGAAGACTACATCAACAACCTGAATCTGGTCTGGTCAGAGTGCTCCCGCGTCCTGCACGATGGGTGCCGGCTATGCATCAACATCGGTGACCAGTTTGCGCGTTCGGTCTACTACGGACGATACAAGATCATTCCGATCCGCACCGAGATCATCCGTTTCTGCGAGACAATCGGCTTCGACTACATGGGGGCGGTCATCTGGCAGAAGGTCACCACCTGCAACACGACCGGCGGTGCCACCGTGATGGGTTCATTTCCCTACCCCCGTAATGGCATCCTCAAACTGGATTATGAATTCATTTTAGTCTTCAAAAAGCAGGGAACACCTCCCAAAGTGTCACCTTCTGCCAAGGAAGGGTCTGCCCTGACTACCGAAGAGTGGAATGCCTATTTCTATGGCCATTGGAATTTCCCCGGCGAAAAGCAGGTTGATCACATCGCCGTGTTCCCGGAGGAATTGCCCCGCCGCCTGATCAGGATGTTCAGTTTCGTTGGTGAAACAGTGCTGGATCCCTTCCTGGGCAGTGGAACCACCACCCTGGCCGCCATGAATCTGTCACGGCAGTCGGTGGGGTATGAGATCAACGCAGAATACGAAAACATCATCCGTGGGCGGCTGGGGCTGAACAGGCCGTCTCTGTCTGACCGCGTACCGGTGGAGTTTCTTGGTCGAGAACGCATCGCTCCCATCGACTGGGAGAGCGCCTACCGGTCGCTCCCTTATCTTTTCAAAGACTCAGTCCGGCTGGTGCGCAAAGTCAACCCGCATGATCTCACGTTCGGGTCGAAGATCAGCGCCGGCGCTCCGGGGGAAAGGACAATCATCCGTCATTCCGAGCCCGCGGCTGCGGGCGAGAAATCTGCTGTCCGTGCTTCAAGAATCAGAACTGCAAAGGCCAATGTTTCGCTGGGCCCAGAACGACAGACGATTGGTAGCTAATTTATATAGTGTTACCTGTAACAATTCCATTCGGTTAGAAGGTGACCTGGCTTGTACCACGATCTCGACGAACCGGTGGAGGTGATCGCGGTCTTCGAAAAGGGGACGCTGAAGCCGGCGCGGTTTCGCTGGAAGGGAAATGTCCACAAGGTCGCGCGGGTCACTGGGCACTGGAAATCGCCGAACGGGGAATTCTGGGTGCGCCACTTTGCCCTGGTGGACGCCGACGACAATGTCTTCCAGTTGACTTATGATGAGCGCCGCACCGATTGGGTGATCAGCAAGGTTTGGGTGGAGTAGGGAGAGTGGAGTATGAGGACAAGGGGTTTCAACCCCTTGGGGAGGAATTGAGTCGTGTGATACAACAAGGGGCTGAAGCCCCTTGCCCGCGAGGAGTGTTAGTCAGTCATGACGGATCGGTTGACCGCGTTCCCTTCACATCAGCAGAGGCGGTTGGGCTCAGGCGAGAATCCCCCGCGGCGGATCATGCATGTGGACATGGACGCCTACTTCGCCGCCCTGGAGCAGAAGGTCAATCCCCATCTGCATGAACGCCCGGTCATAGTGGGCAGTCCGCCGCAGGCACGGGGTGTGGTCTCAACCGCCTCCTATGAGTGCCGTGCCTTTGGCATCCATTCGGGGATGCCATCCGATCGGGCATACCGGCTGTGTCCCCAGGCGGTCTTCATCGGGGTCGATGCACCTCACTATATATATGTTTCTGCGGAATTACTGAAAATCTACTCGGAGTTTTCGCCCACGGTCGAGGCCGTCTCGGTGGATGAGGCCTTTCTCGATGTCACCGGGTGTGCCGAGCTCTTCGGCGGAGAGGAACAACTGGCGCAGCGGCTGAAGGACCGTATCCGTACGGAGTTGTCATTGACCTGCTCGGTGGGGATCGCCCCCAACAAGATCATGGCCAAGCTGGCATCCTCAGTCTTCAAGCCGGATGGACTGACGGTCATCATGCCTGCGGATATCCCACGGGTGCTGCACCCCTTGCCGGTGGAAAAGATGTGGGGGATCGGACCGGTGGCGCAGAAGGCGCTTGAGGTCATGGGGATCATTACTCTGGGTGATTTAGCCCGTTGTGATGTGCGGATTCTGCGCCGTCGGCTGGGCCGAAACGGGGAGATCATGGGGCGCCTGGCACGCGGGGAAGATGAATCCCCGGTCCTGGGACCCGATGACCAACCCCAGGAGAAATCTATCGGCCATGAGCGAACGTTCCCTTTGGACACGAACGATTCGGGCTACCTGTTGTCGACCCTGCACTATCTCGCGGATTTGGTTGGACGGCGGATGCGGCGCCATCGCTGGCGTGGCCGCACCGTGACGGTGAAATTCCGTTTGCAGGATTTCACCACCCACACGGCTCGCCGGACATTCCCCGTCGCCACTCATGACACACAGCACATATATCAGGTTTCGACCGATCTGTTTGGGCACTACTGGGATGGGGAAAAGAAGATCCGTCTCCTCGGGATTTCGCTGTCCCATCTTGAACCAGATGAACCCTTCTGTCTGCAGGCGGAGTTGTTCGCCTCAAGCGGCCTCCCTTTATCCCGTCGTCTGCCTGTGGATACAGTGGTCGATGATATTCGCAATCGCTTTGGGGAACGGGCCATTCTCGGCGCGTACTCCCATCATTGCCCGGTCGGATAGCGTACCTTTGCCACACCGCTCCTGACACTTTCTTGGGCAACGTCGTCAGAAAACCCTCACAGCGTGTTGCCCAGCTCATTGGTTTTCGTATAATTCGTGCGGCGGAATGCCCACCCGTATCAGGGGTGCACCGTTGTTGACCTTTAACCTCAATCCGTTGACCGGTCCCTGACCTGTCCCGATGGCGATGACATGAAAACCGAAACCCTCCCCAGACTCGCACCGCCGGCTCCGTTCAAGTACGAAGCGCGGCATTTTTCGCCCGACTGTTACAATCTCGAAGCGTCGATCATCCGCGAAATCCTGAAGATATCCAGCCAACCCGGAGTGATCTCGTTTGCAGGTGGTCTGCCGGCGCCGGAGTTGTTTCCCATTGAAGAACTGCGTGAAGCCACCGACCGGGTCCTGACACACTACGGCAGCCAGGCCCTCCAGTATGGGATCACCATGGGCTATCCGCCGTTGCGGCAGTTCATCGCCGAGCGGATTGCCCGCCTCGGCGGGACCCAGCTCACCGCGGACAACATCATGATTACTGCCGGCTCGCAGCAGGGGCTGGATGCTGTCGGCCGCGTGTTCCTCGCACGGGGTGACCATGTCCTGTGCTCGCGGCCCACGTACCTGGGTGCGCTGCAGGCGTTCAACTTCTATGGCGCGCAGTACACCACGGTGGACATGGACGATCAGGGTATGAAAGTTGAGATGATGGATCCGCTGATTGAGTCCTGCCGCCCCAAGTTCATCTACACCGTTCCCAATTTCGACAACCCGATGGGGACCACGTTGAGCCTGGAGCGACGCCAATTGCTGGTGCAGAAGGCGCATCGCTTTAGTGTGCCGATTATTGACGACAATCCGTACGGCGAGTTGCGTTACTCCGGCGAAGCGGTGCCCTCGATCAAGTCGATTGGTGGACAGGCGGTGATCCAGCTCGGCACATTCTCCAAACTGGTCAGCCCGGGGCTGCGCATCGGCTGGGTAGCCGGCTCGCGCCAGATCATGGGGCTTTTCGAGCGGATGAAACAGGCCACCGACCTGCACACCAACACCTTCGCCCAATACGTGATCTATGAGTATGCCAAGGATGGCGCCCTGGATCGGCACATCGAGATCCTGAAGACGGCGTATCGGGAACGCCGCGACGCCATGCTGCGGGCGATGAGCGAGTTCTTTCCCGACACCGTCACCTGGACCAGGCCGGAGGGTGGGCTGTTCCTCTGGGTGCGATTGCCGGAAGGGGTCGATGCCAACGCCCTGTTCCCGCAGGCGATCGAGGAGAAGGTTGCCTATGTCCCCGGCCGGTCGTTCCACCCTGACAACTCCGGCAAGAACACGCTCCGGTTGAACTTCTCCAACGCCACACTGGAGGGGATCCACGAAGGGATCAAACGCCTGGGCCGCGTGTTCGCCCATTTGGCATAGGCCTCAATAGGGACAGCGACGCGACCGTCAGTCTGTCTCTTGCGCAGTGGCAAAGGTACTCGGGGCCGGTGGGTACCATCTCATCTCCGCCCGTCCTGGTCACCCGTCGCCTCGACGGGTTTTTTGTGGGATGCGCCGGTCTGTCAGTAGCATCCGGGGGCGTGACCGGGCATATTGGAGTCGACAGATGCGTCGCGTGACGTTCGCCAAAGTAGAATCCCTACAGAATGACTTCGTCGTTGTCTCAGCGACCGGGAATCTCAGGTGGTGGACCCCGGAGCGCGCCGCCGCCATCTGTGACCGACGGACGGGCGTGGGTGCCGACGGGCTGATTCTCCTGAGCGCCGAGACCTCGCAGGGGATCCGTTTTCGTTTGTTCAACGCCGATGGTTCACGGGCTGAATGGTCGGGGAACGGAGTTCGCGGCGCGGCGGCGTTGCTCGCGGCTGGCGATCCCCGTCGACGGGAATGGCGATTCCTCACCGGCGCCGGAACAATCCGAGTCACGATCCGCCACCTGGGCGCACAGCGAGTGGAAGCCGCCTTCGTTCATCCGATCCCGCAGGTGTCGGCGGCAGCCGTGCCGCGCGTTTCATCTCCTCGTGGCGTCGACGGCCCGTATGCCGTGCAGGCCGGGAATCCGCACTGGGTCTTCTTGGTCAGGGACTTCGGTTTTCAGTGGGAAGAGCTTGGTGCGCAGTGCCAACGATTGCCAGAGGCGCGCCCAACGGGAGGAATCAACGTCGAATTCGTGTGTGTTCACAGCCGCCGCGTAATCGAGCTGCGCATTTTCGAACGTGGTGTCGGACCGACGCCCGCTTCGGGATCAGGGGCGCTATCTGCCTATGCCGCCTGTCGCCACTATGGCCTCGTCGACCGGACTATACGCGTGCTCTCACCCGGGGGCGAACAGCAAGCAGCTTGGGACAGCGCCGGCAACGAGGTCCGTCTGTCCGCGCCGGCGCAGATTGTCTGTACCGGCATCTGGTTTCGGCCGGTCATCCGGCGAGACTGAGGCATAACCCACTGCCGTAGACCAGCCCGGTGCTTGAAGCCTCGGCTCGTTGGCCCCTCCATGAACACCTCTCCACACTTCCCGGTACGACACGAACCCAGTGTCTCGCCTCCGGTCGCAACAGCGCCGACCGCGTTGACCGCACGACACTGGGCCACCGAGTACCTCGGTGCCTTTCGCAAGATCACGCCAGAGTCGTGGTGGTTTCTTCTGGGAACGATGCTGGTGAGTTTCACCTGGCTGTCGTTCATGCTGCTGTTCAACCTGTACATGAAAGAACGGGGCTTCCCTGAGGGGGTCATGGGACGGATTCTGTCGGCCCAGGCATTTGGGACCACCGCGATGGCGCTGCCGGCGGCGTTGTTGGTGTCCCGCGTATCGGCCCGGTTGATGCTGATTGTCTCCTCGCTGGGCGTTGCGGTGGCATTCGCCTGGGTCACGCAGGGTGACCAGACCCGGATCATCACCATGGCGGCCTTCGTCGCCGGCATGATGCTGGCTTTCTCTCGTGTTGTCAGTTCTCCCTACCTGATGAAACATACCGGCCTGTCGGAACGGTCCCATGTGTTCTCGCTGGCCTTCGCCGCCTCGGTCGGAGCGGGCGCGGTGGCGCACTTCGGTGCCGGGTCGCTGCATCGGGTCTTGACTGCGGTCAGCGGCTCGCCGTTGGTAGCCTACCGTTGGGTCTTGTGGATCGGTTGTGGGTGCGCCGTGCTGGCGGCGGGGGTCTTCACCCGTCTTCCCCGCGGTGTCGCGGGGGATCGATCCCCAAGAGTGCCGTGGCGCGACTTCTGGGCGGCCAAAGGACACCTGCTGTTCCGGTTGACGTTTCCTTATTTCCTCGTCGGACTCGGTGCCGGGCTGATCATTCCCTTTCTCAACCTCTATTTCCGTGACCGCTTCGGGCTGTCGACGCAGATGATCGGCGTCAACTACGGGCTGGTCCAACTCTCGATGATCATCGGCGTCATGATCGGTCCCGAACTGGCACGCCGATTCGGCATGATCCGGACCGTGGTGCTCTCCGAGTTGGCCTCGCTGCCGTTCATGGTCGTCCTGGCGTTCACCAACAATCTGCCGCTGGCGACGCTCGCGTTTCTTATGCGCGGCGGCTTGATGAATCTGGGGGTGCCGCTTCAGACCAACTACATGATGGAGCGGGTGGGGTCGCAAGATCGGGCGCTGGCCAACAGCGTCTCGATGGTGGCCTGGACCTTGTCCTGGGCCTTGACCGCAGGCGCCGGTGGATGGATGATCGAGCATTGGGGTTTCGCGCCGCCGCTGTTGATCGCCAGCGGTCTGTATGTCTGCGCCAGTTTGGCCTACTGGTGGTTCTTCCGCCACCAGGAGCTTTTTGCCGGTCAGGTCATTCCTGATGCTGTCCACTCGGGAGACGAATAGAACGGGTTTCATCACCGCTCGCCCGGCGGACCATTGCCTGTGGCGCCGGGTGTCCACATCCGGTGCCGCCCGCCACGGCGGGGATATGGGCACCTGACCGCACACGCACGAGGACCTGGAACCAGTTGTAGCGGCAGTCTGCGTCACGGGCTCTTCTGCTTGGGCTCTCCGGCTTGCAGTCAGGGTGCATTGCTCCTTGAGGCTCATCTTGATTCCGGAGCGCAAGATGACGATTTTCCCGGCGTCGTTCCCGCAGCGCCGTGTCCGGAATCGGCAGTGTGACCGGCGGTGACGACTTCGGATGTGGTGTCACAGATGACCCAAGATCAATCATCGTACTTCCAGGATGTCTGCGCCGCGACCGCCGACGCACTGGCACAGTTGGGTCTCAGTCGTCCTACAGAGACAATCGCCGAGATGTACGAGGCGCCGAACCGCAAAGGATTCGGCGACTCGGCGTTTCCCTGCTTTCCTCTGGCGGCTGAGCTGCGGCTGCCCCCGGTCGAGATTGCCGCCAAGCTCGCGGCGGCATTCCGCCGGCCGCCGGCGGTCACTGAGGCCCGGGCAATCGGTGGGTATTTCAATGTCTGGTATGATCCGCGAGCGGTCGCCGGCGCGGTTCTCCCGGCGATAGCCGCGCAGGGAAGCGGCTATGGTTCGTCCACCGTTGGGCAGGGCAAGACGATCTGCATGGACTACTCCCACCCCAACATCGCCAAGCCATTCGGTGTCGGCCATCTGCGCTCTACCGTCATCGGCCACTCGCTCAAGCAGATCTTCGAAAAACTCGGATACAAGACGGTCGGCATCAATCATCTCGGTGATTGGGGAACGCAGTTCGGCAAGCTGATTGTCGCCTACCGCGACTGGGGCGATGAAGCGCAATTGGCGGCTGATCCGATTGCGCATCTCTTCGAGCTCTATACGCGGTTCCACCGCGAGGTGAAGGCGCTGCCGGAATTGGATGAGCGGGCGCGGCGCGAGTTCAAGAACCTCGAAGACGGTGATCCGGAGAACCGTGCTCTCTGGCAGCGCTTTCGCGATCTATCGCTGCAGGAGTTCGCGCGTGTCTACCGCCGTCTGGGTGTGCAGTTCGACTCCGATGCCGGGGAAGCATTCTACAACAGCTCTCTGCCATCCTTAATCGCGCGTCTCCAGACATCCGGCGTTGCCCGAGTCGGTGACGATGGTGCGTTGATTGTCCAGGTCGGCCCGGGTGACCCGCCACTCTTGTTGCGCAAAGCAGATGGCGCCACGCTGTACGCCACGCGCGATCTGGCGGCGGCCGAGTATCGTTATGCCACCTATCATTTCGATCAGTGCCTCTACATCGTGGGCGCGGCGCAGGCGCTCCATTTCCGCCAGTTGTTTGCGGCGCTCAAGGCGATGGGACATCCCTGGGCCCAGCGGCTGGTGCACGTGGACTTTGGTTGGGTCAAGTTTGCCAACGTAACGATGTCGTCGCGCAAGGGGAACATCGTGTTTCTTGATGATGTTCTGGCCGAGGCGGTTGCGCGGACACGCGCCATCATCGCTGAGAAGAACCCGGGCCTCGAAGAGGCTGATGCCGTGGCTGAAGCGGTCGGTGTGGGCGCGGTCATCTTCTGGCAGTTGTCGGTGAAGCGCCAGAAGGATGTGAACTTTGAATGGGATGAGGCGCTGTCATTCGACGGGCGAACCGGCCCCTATCTGCAATACACCCATGCGCGGCTGTGCTCGCTTCTGGAGAAGTGGGGTCAGACGGTGCCGGTTGGTGAGCGCGACTTCACGCCTCTGCGCACCGATGAAGAGCGGCGTTTACTCCTGCAATTGGCCGACTGGCCTTGGCGCATCGTCCTGGCGGCCAGGCAGTATGAACCGCAAGTGGTCGCCGCCGCGTTGCTGGACATGGCGCAAACGTACAATGCGTTCTATCAAAACGTACGCATCCTCGATGGCGATCCGCAGGCGCGTGGCGTGCGCCTGCTTCTGTCCGATTGCCTGCGGCTAGTGCTGGCCGACGGGTTGGCGCTCCTGGGACTGAAAGCTCCCGCGCGCATGTGAGTGATGATGGAACCGAGATACGCCGAAAGACCGCGACCGTGGTGGGCCGAGCCCACCCTACAGCTCCGCGCGAGAACGAGAGTAGGGTGGGCTCCGCCCACCATCCTGCTGATGGGAGCAGCCCGGTGCTGATCGTCATGGACATCGGCGCACGGCCTGAACAGATCGCCGCGGTCTGTGGGGCGATCCATGCCCTTGGCCTGAAGGCGCACCCACTGCCGGGCGCGCAACGCACCGCTATCGGCATCACCGGCAACCTGGGTGCCGTCGACCCGGCACGATTCGAGGCGATGCCGGGTGTCTTGCGTGTCATCCGGGTGACAGCGCCATACAAACTCGTCAGCCGCGAGTTTCATCCCGATGACACGGTCGTTCGTGTCGGTGATGTGGCCTTTGGGCCGGGCCGATTCACCGTCATCGCCGGACCGTGTGCGGTCGAGTCCTCCGAACAACTGGATGCCATTGCCGCCGCGGTCAAGCAAAGCGGTGCCCACATGCTGCGGGGTGGTGCCTTCAAACCGCGCACCTCGCCGTACAGTTTTCAGGGGCTGGGCGAAGAGGGGTTGAAACTCCTCGCGGCGGCGCGCGCACGGCATGGGCTGCCGGTGGTGACCGAGGCGATCGACCACGAGTCGCTCGATCGGGTGGCCGAGTACGCGGACATGGTGCAGATCGGCGCCCGCAACATGCAGAACACGCCGCTTCTGAAGCGGGCGGGGCGCTGCGCCAGACCGATCCTGCTTAAACGGGGCATGGCCGCGACACTCGAGGAACTCCTGATGGCCGCGGAGTACATCCTGAATGAGGGGAACCCCAACGTGGTTTTGTGCGAACGCGGGGTACGCACCTTCGCTGACCATGCGCGCTACATGCTCGATCTCTCCGCGGTCGCGGTTGTCCAACGGGCGAGTCATCTGCCGATCGTTGTCGATCCGAGTCACGGTACCGGTGATCGGCAACAGGTGACACCGCTGGCCTGCGCTGCCGCTGCCGTGGGCGCTGATGGCCTCATCGTTGAGGTTCATCACCGTCCCGAGCAGGCGCTCTCCGATGGCCGCCAGTCGATCGATCCACAGGAGTTCGATCTGCTGGTCAACCGGGTCCGCGCCATCGCCGGCGTCGTTGGCAGAACACTCTGACGGAAGCCGGATGATGTCCGCCGACCTGAGATCAGGAGTGGTTGCGAGCGGCGACGTGAAGATCGAGCCGGTCCGCAAGCTGACCGGGCTCTATCGCCCGCCGCCGGACAAATCGATCACGCACCGGGCGCTGATCCTCGCGGCACTCGCGCCAGGTCGATCAACAATCTCGCCGATCTCCGGCGCGGCCGATGTTGCCCACACTGTGTCGTGCCTGCGCCAGTTGGGTGTTGCTATCGAGGAACGTCAAGGGACATGGGTGATTGATAGCCCGGGGGCGGGTGGGTGGACCCCGCCTGAGCGGGCGTTGGATTGCGGCAATTCCGGCACCACTATGCGCCTTTTGGCCGGGTGCCTGGCCGGAAGGCCTTTCGACAGCACGCTGATCGGAGATGAATCACTATCGCGCCGTCCCATGCTGCGCGTTGCCGAACCTTTGCAGCGCATGGGAGCACGAATTGCGCTCGCTGATGGCGGCACATCTCCGATCAAGATCTCGGGAACGCCCTTGCGGGGCATCGACTATGAATCGCCCGTCGCGTCGGCCCAAGTGAAATCGGCGGTGTTATTGGCGGGATTGGGTGCCGCCGGGGAAACGTCGGTCGTCGAGCCGACGCCCACCCGTGATCACACCGAACGGATGCTGGCCGCCACCGGCGCTGATTGCGCGATCGTCCTGCCGTCACGTCCGTCCGGCGACAAGCGTGAGCGTCTGCTCGCATCCTCAGGTGAAGAGACCGAAGCCACGCCGGCCAGACGCACAATTCGGCTCGGAAATCAGCGCACATTGGCGCCTTGCGACTGGACAATCCCCGGAGATTTCTCCGCCGCTGCCTTCATCATCGCCGCCGCGGTCGGTGTGCACAAGGCGGAGGTGATCGTTGCTGATGTCGGGCTGAACCCGACTCGCATCGGGCTTCTGCGCATTCTGAACCGCATGGGAGCCCGGCTTGATGTCAAGCGGCAGGATCACTCGGAATGCGAACCGCGCGGGCAGATTCGTCTGGGCGCAACGGCAACACTGAAAGCGGTCAGGGTCGGTGAGAACGAAGTGCCGGGAGTCATCGATGAGCTGCCGGTCCTGGCAATCCTGGCGGCGCGCGCCGAGGGTGTGACCGTGATCCGCGGAGCCGCCGAGTTGCGTCACAAGGAGTCCGACCGGATTGCCGCCGTCACCGCCAATCTGCGGGCGATGGGTGCGAAGGTCGCCGAACTCGAGGATGGCTGGGCAATCGAAGGGCCGACCGAATGGCACGCGGCGACAATCGATCCGGCCGGTGACCACCGCATCGCCATGGCGTTTTCAGTCGCGGCGCTCTGGGCGGATGGTCCCTCGGTGATTCACAATGCCGGCGTCATGGCAGTCTCCGATCCCGATTTCCTGGCCAATCTGATCGCGCTGGCCCGTTAGTCGGCTGACTGGTCCTCGATGCCTTCTCATTCTGACATTCCCCCGCGCATCCGTAACGGCGTCTATGGTGTTCTGGGTGCCGGAATCGAGCATTCGCTGTCGCCGTCGATCTTCCACCGCGTGTTCGCAGCTTTGAATTGGCCTGCGGTCTATGCGCTCTATGACCTGCCGCCGCGCCGGCTGGGTCCGTTCCTGCGTGCTTGTGCCGATGCATCCCTCGTCGGCTTGAATGTCACCATGCCGCACAAGACGCGCATCATCGGCCACTTGGATCAGTTGGATCAGACGGCGGCAGCGATCGGCGCGGTCAATACGGTAGCCGTCCGTGGTCGCTCGCTGGTTGGATACAATACTGATGCCGCCGGCGTTACTGCCGCGCTGTGGCCGCATAGCGCGGCGCTGCGCGGAGGTGAAGCGCTCATTCTCGGTGCCGGCGGGGCGGCGCAGGCGGTGGCATTGGCTCTGGGTGATATCTTCCACATGCGCCGCATCACGCTGGCGGCGCGAACTCCCGCCCGCGCCCGGCGTGCGCTCGACCGACTGGCCATTCGTGAACAGGGAACTGAGTTGAGTGTGGCCGAATGGCGGCCTGCTGACATCCGGGCTCAGCTTGAGCGCGCTGCCCTGCTTGTCAATGCCACGCCGCTGGGCGGCGGCGTTTACGCACATTTGTCACCCCTGCCGGCAGGCGTGCCCGTTGGGCCGTCGACCATCGTGTTTGACCTCGTATACTGTCCATATCCGACCCGCCTGCTGCGCCGGGCCAAGCGGGCCGGGTGCGCGCGCGTGCTCGGTGGTTGGCCGATGCTGGTGGCACAGGCCGATGCCAGCTTTGCAATCTGGACCGGGCGCCGGTTTCCCGGGACCGTGAAACGTCAACTGCTGCAGAACACCGAGACCGCGTGAACCCTGAGCATCCTCCTGTGTCGACCCGGGCAGTACTCGGGCGTGGCGTCCGCAAGGGACTGGGGACTTTCTGGATTCTCATGCGTGTCATGATTCCCGTCTACGTGATCGTCACATTGCTCGGCCACACCCCGGTTCTGCCGGCGCTGGCGCGTTTCTTTCAGCCGGCGATGGCGATCTGGCATCTCCCCGGCGACGCCGCGCTGGCGATGGTGCTCGGGCATTTCGTGAATCTCTATTCGGCCCTGGCAGTGATCGCAGCCGGGAAGTGGAATCCCGCCGCGGTCACCGTCGCGGCGATCATTCTCGGTGTTTCCCACAACCACATTCTCGAGAGCGTCATCCTCAGGCAGATGCGCGCGCCGACCGCCGTGCTGGTCGCGTTGCGTCTCGTCGTAGGGTGGACGCTGGGTTGGCTGGTCGGCATGATGATCGCGTAGCGGCAATCGGGCAGGAGATGAGACCGTGGATCTGGTGATCGAAATCGGGACAGGGCTCTGGGGTCTGATGCTGAAGATCTTTCTTATCGTGATGCCGCTGATCATCATTCTGGAATGGGCGCGTTCGCAGCCCTGGTTTGACCGCCTGATTCGGGCCGCCCATCCGCTATTTAGACCCATCGGCTTCCGGCCGCAGGCGCTGTTTCCACTGTTGACCGGCGTTGTTTTCGGGATCGCCTATGGCGCAGGCGTCCTGATCCCGCAGGCGCAGTCGGGCGAGCTGGATCGCAGGCAGATATTTCTCATCGGTGCTTTCCTCTGCGTCTGTCATGCGATCATCGAGGACACGCTGCTCTTTGTGGTGCTGGGGGGTAGTGGCTGGATCATCCTGGTAACCCGCTTCACGGTGGCCATCGCCGTCGTGTATCTTCTGGCCAAACTCCCCTGGCCGTCGCCGGTTCCTGAACCGTCGTTGCGCGTCCCGGAGCCTGCCGAATGATCGCCGCGGCTGCCAGACGCCATCTGTTCCTTGCCGGATTCATGGGCACGGGGAAAAGCGCGGTGGGCCGTGCGCTCGCTCGTCAATTGGGACGTCATTTCGTCGATCTGGATGACTTGATCGAGTCACTGCGCCACCGCGCCATCGTCGTGATCTTCCGCAGTGAGGGGGAGGCCGCGTTCCGGCTACACGAGGCCAAAGCCCTGCGCGTGGTCTTGGGGTCGCCGCCATCGGTGATCGCGCTGGGCGGGGGCGCGCCGACAGTCCCGGCGATCGCCAACATGGCCCGTCAGACCGGCCGCACGGTCCTGCTGACTGCCGCCTGGGAGGTTATCTGGCGACGTGTGCGCGATGATCTCGGCTCCCGGCCGTTGCTTTCACCGGTTCTTGACGCTCTGTGCGGCAACACGTCGTGCGATGATGCCTGTCAACTGGCGCGCTTCATCGGGTATGTTGACCCGATCTTGAAGTCGCGACAGGCGGCGTACGAGCGTATCACCGACCTGACGATCGATACCTCCGAGATGACCGCCCAGCAGGTCGCGGACCGGATCCTGCCGTGGTATCGGGGAGAGGTATGACGGGCCTGATAAAGAACCTCTCTCGGACGCGACGCACAGGGGCGGGGATTGCTTCGTCGTCCGCCCCGCGGCAGGCGAGCGAGACGACCGACGAAGCAATCCCCCTGCATAGGTTGATTCTTCCAATACTCCCATGACGCCTGTCCCTCACCAGAAAACGTCGTCGTTGCCGAAGCCGACGCTGATCGGTACTACTCCCGGCCGCCGAACTCCCATCTACATTGCAGACGGTTGCCTGGATGATGTCGGCAAGATCGTGTACCCTGGGCAGCGCCGGTTGTCCGTCATCGTCGCGATCGATCGCACTGTTGACCGCTTGTGCGGCCCGCGGTTGTGCCGTTCCCTCGAGACGGCAGGGTGGACCGTGCATCGTCGTGTTCTGCGCGGAGGCGAGTCGGTCAAGTCGCAGCGCACGGTCGCACGGTTGCACGCGGACTGGTTTGCGGCGGGGCTTGATCGCTCGACACCGGTGCTGGCAGTCGGCGGCGGGACAATCACCGACAGCGTCGGTTTTGCCGCCGCGACTTTCCTGCGCGGCTTGCCGCTCTGGCACCTGCCGACAACCATCGTCGGGCAGGTCGATGCCGCCGTCGGCGGCAAGGTGGGTGTCAATACTGCGCGCGGCAAAAACCTCATCGGCTGCTTCTATCAACCTACCGGTGTCATTATCGATCCTCAGGTGTTGTCGGCTTTGCCGGTGCGTGAACGGTGTGCGGGGTCGGCTGAAATCGTCAAGTATGGTGTCATTGCCGATCCGGTTCTTTTCCGACGTTGTGAGCGCGATCTCCCGGCGTGGATTGCCGGTTCCCGGCCTATCGCTGCCGATGTCATCCGACGCTGTGTGCGGATCAAACTCCAGATCGTTTCTCAAGATGAGGCCGACCTCGGCGTACGGCGCATCCTCAATTTCGGCCACACGCTGGGACATGCGTTCGAACGGTGGGGCGGATTTCGTCGCTTCCGTCACGGGGAAGCGGTGGCGCTGGGGATGGTCGGCGCCGCCGCCATCGCGCACAATCGTGGCTTGCTCAGCGAGTCGGAGCTTCGTCGGCTCACGCAGGTCTGTGGACTCCTTGTGCCGCATCAGTGTCATGAAATGGCGTTCCCGACCCCGGACACCATGAGATATCTGCGGGTGGACAAGAAGCGAACGGCCGGGCGCAATGCCTGGATATTGCCGCGATCAATCGGAGAGGTCGTACTGACTGATGACGTTGTCGATGACGAGATCAAGATAGCGTTGGGATTCGTGCGGCGCTGGCTTCACGAGTCTCAACCCGCAGGGGAGGGCAGATGAGCAAGCCAATCCTGGTGCTGCATGGGCCGAATCTCAATCGGCTCGGTTGCCGTGAGACGGAGATCTATGGGACGCTCACGCTCGAGCAGATCAACACCCGTATCCGTCTGCGCGCTGGCCAACTGGGGGTTGAGGTTCAATTCGATCAGTCCAACAGCGAGGGTGTCCTGATCGACCGGTTGCACGCCGCCGCGGACGGTGCTGCCGGTGTGGTCCTCAATCCCGGCGCGCTGGCGCACACCTCGATCGCGCTCCGTGACGCCGTTGCCTCCATCCCGATCCCCGTGATTGAAGTCCACCTCTCGAACATCTTTGCCCGCGAACCGTTCCGGCAGACATCTGTCGTTGCCGGCGCCTGTCGGGGCATAATCTCCGGGTTCGGAGTGTCGGGTTACTTGCTGGCATTGGAGCACCTCGTCACGCTGATCCCTGCGTCCTGATCGCCTCATCGCTTTTCGTTCGGTTCGCTGTTGCGGTGATGTTACCTTCTGCATCCCACGGCGAGTGCCGTGGCCCGGGGCCGTCGAGCGGTGACGCCTCCTGTCGGCTCTGATACTGTGAACACCCGTTCTTCTCGGCAGTTGTGTCCATGGATATCCCCGCCCCGCCGATCAGTCGTGACGTTGAGTCGATCCTGCATGGCCACCCCTACCGCGCCATCGTCCGCCTGGCGTGGCCGGCGACCGCATCGATGTTGTTGCACACGGTTTTTTCCGTGGTCAATGCCATTTGGGTCGGTCACCTGGGGGCCGATCCGATCGCGGCGGTGATCTCCGCCACTTTCGTCGTCTGGATTCTCCAGTCGCTGGTGGTGGTGCTCTCCACCGGAATCGTAGCGATGGTCTCGCGCGCTCTGGGCGCGGGCGATCGCGCGACCGCCCGGGCGATCGGTGAAGAGTCGTTGCGCTTCGCCCTGCTCTTCGCGGTCGTGATCACGGTCATGGGTCTCTGGCTGCGCGGGCCGCTGTTCGCGCTCATGCACCTCGACTGGGCCGTCGCCGCACTGGGCAAACAGTACATGGCCATGTACTTCCTGGCGGCGCCCCTCATCGTCTTCGTGGAGTGGTCCTCCGGGTTGTTCCGTGCCTCCGGGAACACGCGCCGTCCGCTCATGGCGATGGCGGCGGGGATTGTCCTGAATATCCTCCTCGACCCGCTGTTGATTTACGGCATCGGCCCGTTCCCTCGTCTCGGCGTCGTCGGCGCCGCACTCGCCACGGCGATTTCCTACCTGGTCGTCAGCGGGATTCTGCTCCGTTTCTTGCGGGCGGGACGGCTGCCGTTTCCACTGCCCTTGTCGCTTTGGGGAGTGATGAATTGGCCTCGCTTGGGACGCTTGGTGATGATCGGGCTTCCCATTTCGATCTCCAACATCGTGTTCTCAATCGTCTATCTCTTCGTCAATCGGACAACGGCGCATTTCGGCACGGCGACCGTAGCGGCGCTCGGAATCGGCAACCGGATCGAATCGGTCAATTACCTGTTTGCCTATGGATTCTCCATTGCCGCGGCAACGCTCGTGGGGCAGAACCTGGGCGCGAGAAATCCCGCTCGTGCCGCTGAGCTGGTTCGCAAGACTCTGCTGGTCGTCTCGGCATACACATTGGTGACTTCGGGACTCTTCATCGTCTTCCCGCGGACCATCATGCATGTCTTTGTCGATGATCCCCAGGTGCTGGAGGTCGGAACGCACTATGTCCGCATCCTGGCACTGTCGCAGATCTTCATGGCCTGGGAGATCGTTCTCGAGGGCGCCTTCTCGGGCGCCGGCGATACCCTGCCGCCGATGGTGGTCGGGATTCCCGGGGCGGTCGTGCGCATTCCCCTGGCCTGGCTTCTGGCCATCGGCATGGGCCTCGGACCAGACGGCATCTGGTGGACGATCACCGCGACCAGCGTCGTCAAGGGCGTGGCGCTGCTCATCTGGTTTTCTCTGGGCCGGTGGCAGACGCGCCACGTGTCGTAGAATCAGTTTCGGTCCCAGCCTGTTGACCGATAGCGGCAATGGCACCCGACCGCATGCGCATGAGGAGGTGAGGCCGTTCTTTGGAAGCACCAAACCGCCCGTTGGCGTACCCGGCGGAGTTTGGTATTTTGCCCGCGATGACCGCGACGCCACATTCGCCATCCCGTACAGGACTGATCTTCTCGGCGACGTTCCTGAACCACAACGCCGAGATTCTCCATCCCGAATCCCCTTCCCGGCTGCGGGCGATTGTCGAAGGACTGAAGGCCGCCGGCCTGTGGTCTCGCCTCGTTCCGCTCACTGTCGGTCCGGCGACCGAGCATGAGATCGCGCGTGTCCATACGCGTGAATACCTGCAGCTTCTGGATCGCTCCGAGGGGCATTACCTCGACCCGGACACGTGGGTTGGCGATGGCTCCCCGCCGATTGCCCGTCTGGCGGCAGGCGGGGTGATCGCTGCTGCGCGGGCTGTGTGGTCCGGCGCGTTGGCCAACGCCTTCTGTGCGGTGCGTCCGCCGGGACACCACGCGCTGGCCGGCCGCGGCATGGGGTTCTGTTTACTCAACAACATCGCCATCGCCGCGGCGGATCTGCTGGCTCACGTTCCCGAGGCGCGCGTTCTCATCGTTGACTGGGATGTCCATCACGGCAATGGTACGCAAGCGATCTTCTATGAATCGCCCCAGGTCATGTACGCATCCCTCCACCAGTATCCGTTCTATCCGGGGACCGGTGCCGCGAGTGAAACTGGGTGCGGGTCTGGAGTCGGCTTCACTGTGAACCGGCCGCTGTGGGCGGGAGCGGGAGATGCAGAGTTTCTGGGCGCGCTGGACTCCATTCTTGCGGGTCCGGCACACGAGTTTCGTCCCGATGTCGTGCTGGTGTCTGCCGGGTTTGATGCCCACGAGGATGATCCGCTGGCCCAGCTCACGGTTACAACTGAAGGGTTCGCTGCCGCGACGCGGGCCGTGTGTGCATTTGCCCGCGCGATGTGTGGCGGCCGTTTAGTCTCGGTGCTGGAGGGGGGATACGACCTGACCGCGCTGGGCGAATGCGTTACTGCCCATGTCAAGGCGCTGATGGCGGCTGGTGAGTCCAAACAGGAGGGGGAAGACAAGTCATGAACCGCTATGTGCGCTTCCGCTGGCAGGGGGGAGAATACTGGGGGACCCATGAGGGGGACACGGTGCGTCGCTGGAGCGGGCCGCCGTACGCAGGCGGCACGCCGACTGAACGGCTTCATCCGTTAGGCGAGGTCGCCTGGCTGCCGCCGGTTGTGCCTACGAAGATCATCGCCGTGGGATTGAACTATGCGCCGCATGTCGCCGAGAGCGCCTCCGCCGATGCCATCCCCGAGGAGCCGGTCATCTTCCTGAAGCCGCCGACCGCCCTGCTGCCGCCGGGCGGCAGCATCATTCTTCCCGACCGCGTTGATCGTGTCGACTATGAGGGAGAACTCGGCGTGGTGATCGGCACCGGCGGGCGGATGATCACGCGCGAGCGGGCTCTCGCGCATGTGCTCGGCTGGACCATCGTCAATGATGTCACCGCGCGGAATCTGCAGAAGAAGGATAAGCAGTGGACGCGCGCCAAGGGGTTTGACACCTTCTGCCCGGTCGGGCCGTGGGTGCAAAGCGAGCTCGATCTTTCGCGCTCGCGGCTGGTCACCCGCGTGAACGGCGAGATTCGTCAGCAGACGACCTTTGACGAGATGATCTTCGATGTAGCGTACTTGATCGCCTTTGTCTCGCGGGTCATGACTCTGCATCCCGGCGACCTGATCTCTACCGGGACACCCGCTGGCGTGGGTCCTTTGTCACCGGGCGACCGCGTGGAAATCGAAATCATGGGACTCGGAGTCCTGACCAATGTGGCTGCTAAAGCGGCGTGAACGCGCTTTCGCGAATTGGTTGGGTGATCGTGGAGGCAAGCGACTGCCCCAGGCCTGTCTCGGCGCGAGACGTGCCCTTGCGCTGGCGGTGTCGACGCTGCTGCTCGTGAGTCTGATTCGACCGGTGGCCGCGCTCGCACAGGAGGGGACGCAACCGCTCATCCTCGAACATGCCGATTCGACTGAACTGATTCGCATCGGCACCGAGACTGAATATCACCTCTACGGAAACGTCGGCTTCTCCCACGGTAGATCCTCGCTGGCGGGTGATCGAGCCGTCTGGCGGCAGGAGGCCGGCGTCGTCGAATTCGACGGCAACGTGCGTATCGCGCAGCCGGGACGATACCTGCGCGCGCAGCGGGTGATCTACGAGCGCGATGGGCGATCGGCTTGGGCGCTGGGTGATGTTGTCATCGAGGACACGGCCGAGAGTTTCTCGCTGGTCTCGCAACGTGCCCGCTTTGACCGCAGCCGGGAAGTGGCGGTGGCTGATTCGCTTCCGGTTGTACGGTGGGATTTCCTCCTCGATTCTTCCGCCCACACGGTTGTCTGGGCCGATACGATCACCTACTTCCGGGGCGAGCGGCGCGGCGTGGGTGTGGGGTCAGTGCGGGTTCTGAAGGGCGACTGGCGGGCGCAGGGCGAACGCGGCGAGATCTGGCCTGATTCCGGACGGGCAATCCTGACCGGACAGCCGCGTGCGGCCGGGACCGGCGGCACGATCACGGGCGATACCCTTGTCTTGGAGTTCGCCGAGCGCCGTGTCCGCCGGGTGACCGCCATCGGACATGCGGATGGTACGTACCGTGACACGACCGCAACGGCAAAAGACAAGGGGACGAGCATTCTCCGTGGCCGGGTGGCGGATTTCTTCCTCGCCGAGGATTCCCTGCGCGCGATCCGCGTGCGGGGCGAGGCATACACCGACTTTCGGCCGGATGACAGCACGCAGGGGGCCAACCACGCGTCGGGCGACTCGCTCTGGCTGCGCTTCGCCGCCGGACGGCTGGCCACGGTGACTATCGACGGCGGAGGGCAGGGACGCTACGTCGCCCCTCGTACCGGCGGCGGAGCCGATACGGTCGACTATCGGGCGACACAGATCCGGTTCGTGCCCGATTCCAACCGCGTCGATCTGGAGACCAGCGGGCAATTGCACTACGGTGCGATCGTCCTCGATGCCGGACGGATTTCCTATTGGACGGACCGCAAGAATCTGCTGGCGCGGGCGTTGGTCGAGCCGGACTCCGCCGGGCAACTGCAGCAGAGGCCGCGCCTGGCCGATGCTCAGCAGGTGATTACCGGCGAGCAGCTCACCTACAATATCGACACACGACGCGGACGCATCCGCGGTTCATCAACCGAGTTCGAGGGCGCTTACTATCACGGCGGTGACTTCCGCAAGTACACGGATTCAGTCTTCTTCGTCGACCACGGCACCTACACGACCTGCAATCTTGCGAAACCCCACTTCCATTTCGCCAGCCGGGACATGGAGATCATCCGCAATGACAAGGTGATTGCCCGTCCGGTCGTGATGAAGATCGGCGAGTTGCCGGTGGCGATCTTGCCCTACTATGTCTTCCCGATCAAACGGGGGCGGCACTCGGGCTTCCTGCCATTGCGCATCGGCAATTTCCAGCGCGGCGAGCGGTTCATCGGCAACGTCGGATACTACTGGGCGGCCTCCGACTACTATGATCTGGAGAGCGCGCTCGATTACAACGAGGCCACCGGCGTGTTGCTGCATGGCCGTGTCAACTACGCTTGGCGTTACCACTTCACGGGGAACCTGTCGGGATCATATACGCGGGAAACACACTATGCCAGCACCGGTGTCTCACGCTTGACCCGCTGGAATCTGACCGGTGCCCATCAGCAGACCATATCTCCGACCGCCTCGTTGGCGGGGAACGCCGATTTCGTTTCGGACAAGTCGTACTATCAGAACTACAGCTACGACCCGGCCGACACCCGCCGGCGCACGCTGCGGTCGCAGTTGAACTTCAACAAGCGCTGGCGCGGCGCCTCGGTGACTGCGTACGTTGAGAATACCGAGAATCTCGACACCGACAGCCGGACACGGCGGCTGCCGCAGATCGACTTCTCGCTGTTCCAAAAGCGGCCCTTTGCCCCCGATTCCGGCCAGGCGGCGCGCTGGTACCACAACGCTTACGTTTCGCTGTCCTCGCGGCTGTCGCATTTCGAGAGCCGGAACCCGACCGTCGGCGACACGACCGGGCAATTCGATGAGAAGCGCTATCTCACGATCGACCATGCGGCCGGGATCAACTTCCCCCAGCACGTCGTCAAGTACATCAGTGTGACTCCCAATGTGTCGCTGGGCGAGACGTGGTACTACATATTCAACACCCGGCTGGCGCGCGATGCCGATGTGATGGTCAATGAGCCGGCACGACGCATGTCCGGATCCATGGGCGTCAGTGTCAGCACCAATCTCTATGGTTTTCTCAACCCGCATCTGTGGGGGCTCTCGACGATCCGTCACACGATGACCCCGCGTCTCAGTTACACCTTCACGCCCGCCGTGACCCGTCACGACGAGCTGCGCAATTTCACCGGCACCGGCGGCGGTTCGTCCCGGCGCAGCCAGGGGATTTCGGTCTCACTCTCCAATGTGCTCGACGCCAAACTGTCATCCGGTGAGACAGAACGCAAGGTGTCGCTGCTCAACTTCGGCCTGTCGACCCGCTATGATTTCGAGCGCGACGCGCGTCGCTGGAGCACTCTCTCGGGCAACGTGCGCACAAATCTGGCGCGGCGTTTGGACCTGTCCGCCGACGCGACCTGGGATCTCTACAATGCGCAGACGCTCAAGTTGCAATGGGCCAATCCCCGGCTCTTGAACTTCAGCGTTTCGGCGGCCATGAGTCTGCGCGGCACGATGTCGGCATTGACGTCTGTCACAGCGCTGGGCGAAGAGACACGCTCGCGTGACACGTCCCAGGCAGGGGGAAAGCTGCCCTTCAACGCCTCCTTCTCGTATCGCTATGATGAAACGCGCGGCCTCACGTCGACCTCTAGGACGAACTGGATCGGCTGGCGCTTCGATTTCAGCCCCACGACGAATTGGTCGGTGCAGTATCAGTCGACGTATGATCTGGCGCAGCACCGCGTGACCGATGAGAGGTTCGAGTTTCACCGCGATCTGCACTGCTGGCAGGCGGTCTTCTACTGGGTGCCCGGCGGTGGACGGCAGGGGTACTACTTCCGCATCAGCGTCAAGGCGATTCCCGACATCAAGATCGAACGCTCCGAAAGCGGCCTTCTCGGCGCCTTCCGACAGTATTGATCCGCCCCGTACGGACAGGCAGGAATGCCTGTCCTCCTATCACGTACACATGGGCTCCAGGAGGACAGACATTCTTGTCTGTCCAACCCGCTCCTATCACGTACCCATGGGCTCCAGGAGGACAGACATTCTTGTCTGTCCAACCCTCAATATCCGGTTGACTACTTGCGCCTTGGGATTATCTTGCTCTTGGCAGTTCGGTTTTTCACAAGCGACACCATTTGAGGTGATCATGCGTAGGTCCGAGGCCCTACGATTGCTGGCGGCGGTGACTGCAATTGCCGTCGGCTGTGCAATCCCATCGGCGACCGTCGCAGCACAGGATTTCTGTTTCGAGGCTGCCCGTTCATTCCCGGCTGGGGGTAGTCCTTTTTCGGTCTTTGCTGCCGATCTGGACGGGGATGGGGATGCCGACATGGCGGTGGCGAATGTCAACAGCGATAACGTTTCGGTGCTGAAGAACAACGGGGATGGGACCTTTGCAGCGCCGGTAAACTACGCGGCCGGGGATTACCCTTTCTCAGTCTTTGCCGCGGATCTGGACGGGGATAACGATACGGACCTGGCGGTGGCCAATAGCAGCAGCGGCAACGTCTCGGTGTTGAAGAATAACGGGGATGGGACCTTTGCGGCGGCGGTGAACTACGCGGTCGGGGATGGCCCTTACTCGGTCTTTGCCGCCGATCTGGACGGGGATAACGATGCCGACTTGGCGGTGGCCAATGAGGGCAGCGACAACGTCTCGGTGCTCGAGAACAATGGGGATGGGACCTTTGCGGCAGCGGTGAACTACGCGGCAGGGGATGGCCCTTTCTCAGTCTTTGCCGCTGATCTGGACGGGGATGGCGATGCCGACCTGGCGGTGGCCAATTACAACAGCGCCAACGTCTCGGTTCTGAAGAACAACGGGGATGGGACCTTTGCGGCGGCAGTGAACTACGCGGCCGGGGATGTCCCTCGCTCA
>Ga0315277_10000280_pt1 | contig 84268 bp, 83 predicted proteins | sample YL17G05_15_MG_FD_203695 | JGI IMG/M metagenome (GOLD analysis project Ga0315277, IMG submission 203695) | Sediment microbial communities from Yellowstone Lake, YNP, Wyoming, USA - YL17G05_15 | ecosystem: Environmental > Aquatic > Freshwater > Lake > Sediment | place: USA: Wyoming | collected...
GTGGCTGGTTTGGCTTTAGCTTTTTCTTTAGCAACAATTTTAAATTTTATTTTACTTTGGGTTGCCTTAAGAATAAAAACTCATAGTTTGGATGAAAGAAAAATAGTTTGGTCAGTTTTAAAAATTTCAGTAGCCACTTTAGCCATGGCCGCAGTCACCCAATTTATGAAATTTGGCATTGAACCATATTTTGGCACCAGAACTTTTGTTGGTATATTTTTGCAAGGTTTAATTGCTGGTTTAGTTGGCATTGCCGTCTTTATTGTGGTTGGTTTGGCTTTGCGTTCGCAGGAAATGTTCACTCTTGTTAATTCCATCAGACGCAGATTGTTTAAGGAAAAAATTAATTATCCAGAAGAAAGTATTGATGAGAATGTGGAAATCTGAACCACGAATTTTTTATCACGAATTTACACGAATTTGTAGTCAGGCGTAAAGCTTGACTTTTTTAATTTTTTATGAAAAGATTAAGAAAAATTCATTCAAAGGAGGTTGCGAAATGCTTGAGCCAGGAAATGTAGTTACTATATGTTGGCCTGATACAGTATATGATGGCAAACAAGCGCAGGTTATCAGGATAGATCCTGTCACTAATGAAGTATTAGTCAAGTTAGGACCCAAAGATGAATATTTACTTGGGGGCTGTTCTGAAGAAGAAAAAGAGATCAGATTCCAAGAATCGCAATTAAGAAAGGATGAAGATTGGTCACCAGAAAATATGGCCATAATACTTTTTGGCCAAAATCATTTCCATAGTCTTTATGTTCTTAAAGAAAAGTTTGTGCCGGAAGAAGAATGCAGTCATAAAGACTGCCATGATCCCAACACTCAAAGGATTATGGTAAATGTTTGGGGTTGCGTGGCACAGCATGATGTTTGCGCTAAGCATGCCAAGCAGTACCACGGAAAAATGATCGATAATTTCCCCAGTAAATAAGAAAAGATTTAAAAAGGAGGTTTTTCATGGAAGGATATTGCACTCGCTATGATTTAGATAGTTTTAAGGGAAGAAAAAAATTAGAAGCTATTTGGAAGCTTGTTCTTCGCTATAACTGCAAGTACTTCACCAAGAAAATGTTGAGGCAATGTCACGAATGGATTTCAAAGAATCCATGGCAAAAATTAAAGGAGGTAGTAATACCTTTAAACACCCTGACTATGTGCTTTGAGACCGCGGACTTTTTAAAAATATTTTTTGTGGAAACAAAGGGATTCCTCGGAGCGGATATTGTAACATTGGGAGAAGGAGATCCTAGTTTTTACCTAAAATTATTTAGATGAATCTTTTTTAACCGGGCAAAAAGCTCGGTTTTTTTATTGATACTAATTTACTAATAGGCTACGAATATACAAATGGTAAGGAACTCTTGACTAAAATAAGTAATTGTGATAAGTTGAAGAATCAAATTTAAAGGAGGTTAAAAATGCCAATTGATAGGAAAACTGCCATAAATGAGTGGACAAAATGTAAGCAAAAGATTGCTGATATTAAATCCGCATACGCTACTAGCTTAGCTAAAAAACACGGCGTCAAAAAAATAAATTTTTCACCTGCACCGTGGGATAAGCATGAAAGGCATGAGCTTACTATCATTTTCGGTAATGGAGAGAAATTAATAATCACAGCAGAACCAGATCCATCGGGGCCCTGGCTTAGTGATAATTTAGGGCCAAAGGTTTCAGCAGAGACAAAAAAATATCATGATAAAATACAGGAACTCGGGAAAAAAATTGGTTATTAGTGCGATTATGCTTTTCAGGGAATAGTCAAAATTGATTATTCCTTTTATTTTTGCTAAAATTCTTTTATATGAATCAAAATAATATTAGGAATTTTTGTATTATAGCACATATAGATCACGGCAAATCAACGCTGGCTGACCGGTTTTTGGAATTGACTGGCACAGTAGAAAAAAGGAAAATGCAGGCGCAGATTTTGGATACAATGGAACTGGAGCGGGAGAAGGGGATTACCATAAAATTAACTCCAGTTCAAATGGAATATGGCGGTTATATTTTGAATTTAATTGATACGCCTGGCCATGTTGATTTTACTTATGAAGTTTCGCGTTCGCTTGCCTGCGTGGAAGGCGCGATTCTTTTAGTTGATGCAACCCAGGGCATTCAAGCCCAAACCATAGCTAATTTATATTTAGCTTTGGATCAAAATTTGGTCATTATTCCAGTCATAAATAAGATTGATTTGCCTAATGCAGAAGTTGAAAAAACAAAATTAGAAATTATTAATTTATTGGGCTGTAAAGAAGAAGATATTTTAATGTGTTCAGCTAAAACAGGGCAGGGGATAAAAGAAATTTTAGACGAGATAGTTAAAAAGGTGCCAGCACCTATTGCCCAGATTAATTTGCCTTTTCGGGCAGTAATTTTTGATTCCTTCTATGATGAATATAAGGGGGTAATTGTTTATGTGCGTGTTTTTGACGGTGAATTAAAAAAAGGACAAAAAGTTTTTATGATGGCAAATCAGGTTGAATCTGAATGTTTGGATTTGGGTGTTTTAAAACCGCAAATGCAAGGCAGGGAAATTTTGGCCGCGGGCCAAATTGGTTATCTTATTAGTGGTTTAAAAGAAGTTGAAAAGTGCCGGGTCGGTGACACCATAACTTTAAAAGGCGCTAAAGTCCAAGCTTTGCCTGGTTATAAAGAAATCAGGCCCATGGTTTTTGCTGGCATTTTCTGCAAAGAAGGCAGTGAATTTAATAAATTAAGGGAAGCAGTTAATAAATTAAAATTAAATGATGCGGCTTTGTCTTTTGAGCCAGAACACTCCACTGCTTTGGGTTTTGGTTTTCGCTGCGGCTTTTTAGGCCTGCTCCATCTGGAAATTTTTCAGGAAAGGTTAAAAAGAGAATTTAATTTGGATTTGATTGTGACTGTACCTTCAGTTGCTTACAAAATAACTTTAAAATCAAAAGGTCTGAAAAAAGAATTAGAAGCCAAATTAAAAAGTAAAGAATTTTCTGGTTTTGGCGAATTGCGAGAGGATCAGGTTATTATCAAAAGTCCGGTTGATTTGCCAGACCCAAATTATATTGAAAAAATAGAAGAGCCAATGATTAAAGCAGATATTGTGACCCCTAAATTATATTTAGGCGCCATTATGCAATTAGTTGTAGAAAAACGGGGTGAATATAGCAATACTGAATATTTAATTGCCCAAAGCGAGGATGATTCTCGAGTAATTTTGCATTATAAAATGCCCTTGGCTTCAATTTTAACTGACTTTTATGATAAACTTAAAAGTGTGAGTTCTGGCTATGCTTCTTTAAATTATGAATTTGTGGGCTATCAGCAGGCAGAAGTTGTACGTTTGGATATTCTAGTCGCTGAAGAACCTGTAGAAGCTTTGGCCATAATTACTTATAAAGATGAAGCGCAACGGGTGGGACGCCAGATAGTACAGACCCTGAAAGAAAGTTTGCCCAAGCAATGGTTTGTGGTTAAATTGCAGGCCGCGATTGGCGGTAAAATTATTGCTGCTGAACGTTTGGGCGCTTTACGCAAAGATGTGACTGCCAAATTATACGGCGGTGATGTGACGCGCAAAATGAAACTTTTGAAAAAACAGAAAAAGGGCAAAAAGAAAATGGCAGAAATCGGGGCTGGCAAAGTGGACATTCCGACAGAAACTTTTCTAAAAATACTTAAACGATAAAATTAAATTGTTAAAGTGCTAAATTGCTAAATTGATAAAAAAATATGAAAATAAAAGGTAAACATATTTTTCGTCTTGCCTGGATAATTTTTGCTATTTTGGTGATTCTTTCCATGATAATCTGGACAATCGGGCCGACAATTGGCTGGTAAATTTTCTAGTTAATTATTATTTAAATACAAAATGGAAAAGAAGTGGGTTTTGCGCAAACCAATAAGTTTGGAATTTAAAAAACAATTTCCTGAAATTCCAGGCTTGATTTTGCAGCTGCTTTATAATAGGGGATTACAAACTCAAAAGCAAATTGATCAGTTTTTAAATCCTGATTATGGCCAAGATATTCTTGACCCTTTTTTATTTCCAGATATGGATAAGGCAGTAAGCAGAATCTATCAGGCTATTAAAAATAGAGAAAAGATTGTGATTCATGGCGATTATGATGCTGATGGCGTAACCAGTACGGTTTTAATGGCAGATTTGTTGCAAAAATTAGGCGCTAAATTTATTATCTTTATTCCGCACCGGGAAAAAGAAGGATATGGCTTAAATAAAAAGACAGTTAGATTTTTAATTGGCCAAAAAGTAAAATTAGTAATTACGGTTGATTGCGGCATTAGCAACCTAAAAGAAGTAATAATGCTGAATAAAAAAGGCATTGATGTGATTATTACAGACCATCATGCAGAACCATTAAAATTGCCAGCAGCTTATGCTCTAATTAACCCCAAAGTTAAACAATGCAATTATCCCTCTTATGATATAGCCGGAGTAGGCGTGGCTTTTAAATTAGCCCAAGCTGTTATTGCCAAAGATAAAAATAATATTTTTCCTGCTGGTTATGAAAAATGGCTTTTGGATTTGGTAGCCATTGGCACAGTAACTGATGTCATGCCTTTAATCGGAGAGAATCGGACTTTAGTAAAATACGGTTTGATTGTTTTAAATAAAACCAAAAGGATTGGTTTAAAGCTTTTAGCGCAAAAAGCAAATATCTGGCCTGTTACTGAAGAGGAATTAATTAATTCTGAAAACATTGGCTATGTTTTGGGTCCGCGTTTGAATGCCGCTGGTAGAATGGATCATGCTAATTCGGCCTTTGAATTATTAATGGCAGAAGATTATGAAGGGGCGGAAAAATTAGTAGAGAGCCTAGAAAGCAGCAATCAAAAGCGCCAGAAATTGACTGAAAAAATAATGGAGGAAATTAAAAAACAGATTAAAGATCTGGATAAACAATTTTTAATTATAGCTGATGGCAAAAAATGGCCGCTTGGCGTCATTGGTTTGGCTGCTGGCAAAATCAAAGATGAAGTAAACCGGCCAGTTATAATTATTAGTAAAATGGGCAGAAAGGTTGTTGGTTCTGGCCGCAGTATTGATGAATTTAATTTAATTGCAGCTTTAAACCAGGTGGCTGATTGTTTTGAAGTCTATGGCGGCCATGCGGGCGCGGCTGGCTTTACTTTGAAAAAAAATAAGATGGCTGATTTCAGATTGCGGATTACGGATTTAGCAATAAAAGAATTGAAAGGCAAAAATTTAATACCCAAATTAGCAATTGAAGCAGAATTAGATTTAGAGGATTTGAATTGGGAGCTTTTTGATCAGATTGAAAAATTTGAGCCCTTTGGCACTGCCAATCCCAAGCCGCTTCTTTTAGTGAAAAGTTTAAAAGTAGAAAACATCAGGCAAGTTGGAACTGATAATAAACATCTGAAATTATTTTTAAAGCATGAAAAAATGATTAAGGGTTTTGACGCCATTGGTTTTGGCATGGGCGAGAGGGTAGGGGAGATTAAATATGGTGATTTGGTTGATGTGGTTTGTGAGATTAATTTAAATGAATTTAATGGTGAGAGGAAATTGGAATTAAGGTTAGTAGATATTAGGAAAGAGGGGAAATAAGAGCTATATGAGCTAGAAGTGAATAGGTGTAGAGGTGAAGAGGAAAAAATTAGTAGATTAGTAGTTAATTAGTAAATTAGTATCCATAATAAATAAAGAAGCCCCGTCGAAGTTTTTAACCTCGCGGGGCGTTGGTTTTTGGGGGGCTTAGTTGCTGCTGGCTTTTTCACAGCAGCAAAGCATTTTCCCGAGTTTGTCTATGTTGAAAGTGAAGTAGATGCTCGGGAGCAAGACGACAAAGAGTGTGATCAAGATGGCCTGGCTGAATTTGGGAGTGATAGCTGCCGTGACCATGAAGACGGGGAGACCTGGTATGAGGCCAAAGCAGCAAAAAAGAACTGTGAAAATTCCGGTTAAAGCCAAAGTTTTCTGCTCGTTCAATTTCATTTTTTCCTCCTTGGAATTTTTTTAAGCCCCGCCGAGATTTCGTGTCCTCGCGGGGCTTGGTGTTTAATACAAATTTAGAAACCACTTGATTTTGGAGATAAGTCCTTTAGGCGGAGAATTTAACATTTCGTTGATTTCGTTGTCATGGGTGTCGATCATGATAACATCAACTGGCTCTGACGTACATGGTATATACGATGTAATCCAGAGATCGCCACCAGCCCATCTCTTTAGGAATATGTTACACCGAGGGCATATTAAATCAGCTTCTTGTATTGTTTCTATTGCGGCCAGGTATATGTCGGCGCCATTGCTGTCATGTGCGGTCGGGCTAAATTTTTCGACACCTATTTCTGGTAATATAATTCCGGTGTAAAGAAAATTGGATTGTTTCTTGTCAAATTTTACTTTTTTTACTTCAGTTTTTGGGGATTCGCAGTAAGTCTCTTGACCCTCTTTCACTATGCATTTGACATATTCTGTCTGGAGTTTGTGTTCAAATGCTATATCTGCCATGACTTTTACCGCTACGATTGTTATTACAATTATTGTTAAAACCACAAACAACTTTTTCATTTCATTTCCTCCTTGGAATTTTTAGCCCCGCTGAAGTCGTAACCTCGCGGGGCTTTGGTTTTTTTCGATGTTCAGCAGGGAAGGGGTTCGAATAATCCAACACCCCATTTGGGCAGGACTTCGTGGGCCTCATCGCGATTGCCGAAACCGATGATTTTCGCTATCGGGTCAAATAACCAACCTTTTTTGATGCCCGGAACAATTCGGAAATCAATATCAAGAGCCGGGAAAACGCCGATCACCTGATGGTTTTTCCCCACGATGTTAATGTGGGTTAAGGTTACTTTGATTTCCTTGAAATCAACTGCTCTTTCTACATCAAAATCAAACATTTTTTCCTCCTTTTGGCACCTTGGTGCCCGTTTGTTGTATTTGTTGTAAAAGAAATTCTTATTTTTAATCTTAAATTATAGCATATTTTAATATTTTTGTCAATAGCTTTTGTTCAATTATTAGAGATATTTGGCCCTAAAAGGGCTCCTTTGGAGCTAATTTTAACAAAAAAATACCCCGCTTGGACTGGTGTCCTTACGGGGTTTATTAAAGGAAATTTGCTTTGCCTTGGCCTCCTTTGAGCCAAAAGCGCTATAAACATTACCATCAATATTTTGGAGTTTATTATATGCTGTGGTAATATAGCAATTTCCTTTTTTGTTTGCTCCTCGACGGCTTCGCAGATTGCTAATTCAATAATGAATTCGTCAAGGATATTTTCTGCCAGTCCCCATTTCCTTAAACTTTGCTGTAAATGCACCTTGTCCGCAAAGAAGATTATATTTTCCTTGCTGTTATAACGAGGCGCAGTCCCACGCCGGTATATCTCTGAACAGATAACGACTTTTAAAGTCGCTGTATCCAGAAATATGGCGCAGGGGAAACAAGATATTTTCAGGGGGCTGTTTTTTTCAATCTCCTCCACATCGGAGGAGTGCATAAGTAAAAGGTTTAGTTCATCTTTTGTGACCTGGATCATGCTAAACTCCTCCTTTTATGGATTTTGAATTTAAAATTATAGCATACAATTTGAATGTTGTCAATATGTTACAGTTGCTATTTGGCTAAAATTAGCCTAAAAATTATTAATAATAATGCATTTTGCCTGATTTATTTTTGTATAAAAGTTTAAAATAAGTTAAAATTAATTTAATAGTTAAATTTATTTTTATTATTAATAAAAAATTATGAGAGTAGAGCAAAATATTCTCAAAGCTGAAGTAGAAAAAGAGCCTGATTTAAAAACCCAATATAAAGAAGCCAGAAAAAAATTAGGTCTATATTTAAAGGACAAATATAAGTCAGATTTTGATGCGGCTTATTTAATGGCTAATAAGAGTTTAAAATTAGCCATAGATATTTTAAAAAATATTTGTAAAGTCCATAAAGTTGACTTTGATGAAAATTCAGAACTTTTACAGGACTATTATGAAAAACGCCAGGCTTATGAAGATTCTATAAAGAAGGAAAAACAGGGTTGATAGTTATTGATAAGATATTTTTTTATGTTAAAAAAAATTAAAATATTTACAGATGGTGGAGCCAGAGGCAATCCAGGCAAAGCAGCCAGCGGTATTATAATCAAAGATGATAAAGATAAGGTTTTAAAAAAATATTCTGAATATTTGGGCGAATTAACCAATAATCAGGCAGAATATAAGGCCTTAATTAAAGGTTTAGAATTAGCTAAAGAATTAAAACCCCAAGAAGTTGTCTGTTATTTGGATAGTGAATTGATAACCAAACAAATGAAACAGGAGTATAAGGTTAAAGACAAAGATTTACAGCCGCTTTTTATTAAGGCCTGGAATCTGGCAATTTTGCTGAAAAAAGTCAGCTTTCACCATATTAGCCGCGATTTAAATAAAGAAGCAGATAAATTATTAAATTTAGAATTGGATAGGCGTGCTTAAATTGGGCAAAGATCTGGTTTTATGGTATAATGTAACTGAACCACTAAATTTTTATCACTAAATCACACGAAAAATTTAGTGTTTTTAGTGGTTATAATTTCGTGGTTCAGATAACCAATTAAACTATGGCTAAACCATTTAGTTATTTAGGCGTTGATTTATCGCCTGACGCTATAAAATTAGTTGAATTAAAACCAGAAAAAGGCAAACCCCAATTAGTGACCTATGGCTATACCGAGTCCAAAGGCGAAGTTTTAATGGGCGATTTTATTACCAATAAAAACATTACCTCTACTATGCTCAAAGAGGTGGCCAATCGCTCTAAAGTGACAACCAAATTTGCTTTGGCTGCCTTGCCTAATGCTTTAATTTTTACTACAGTTATAAAATTATCTAATTTGCTTAAGCGCGATTTAGATAATAAATTTAAAATCAAAGCACTTTTAGCAGAAGAGCTGGTCAAGATTTTGCCCAATCCTTTAGAGCAGATGGCTTATGATTTTAATTTAATACCCAGCGAAGAAATTAAAAACGCAGGCCATAATGATAAAGTAGAAATTGCCAGGTTTTTAATTACTGCCTCAACCAATGAGACAGTTAGAGAATATGTGGGGATATTTAAGCAGGCTGGTTTTGAATTAACAAATTTAGATATTGAGGCTTTTGCTTTGGTCCGTTCATTAGTCGGCACTGACCAATCTTTGATTATGCTGGTTGATATTGGTGAAAATCGGACAAATTTGTCAATAGTTAATTTGGGGATTCCAGTTATGAACCGCAGTATCCAAGCTGGCGGTTCAGCTATCACTCGCTCTTTGGCAGATAGTTTAAAGATGACTATAAGCGATGCAGAAAATTATAAATTAGATTTAGGCATTATGATGGCCCAGCAGCAGATGGAAAATTATCCTCGGCCAGTGGAAGAGGCAATTGCGCCTATTATCACAGAAATAAAATATTTGCTTAAAACCTATTATGATTCAATGGGCCAGGAAAAACTTCTGGATAAAATAATTTTAACTGGCGGCACTGCGCTTTTAGGCAATTATCTTGATAAATATCTGACTAATATTTTGAATATCAGGACTTATGTTGGCGACCCGTGGGCCAGGGTGGTTTATCCTGAAGAATTAAGACCCATATTGATGGAAATCGGCCCGCGTTTTTCAGTAGCTTTAGGCTTGGCCATGAGAGAAATTATTTTATAGATTATGCCAATCAATCTTTTAGGCGAACCTAAACGTCCGCTTAAAAAAAACAAAACAGAAGCAGGGATGGAAATGCATATTCCTAAAAAAGAATTGAAAAGGTTGGAAAAAGAAAAGAAAAAACAGGAAAAATTAAAAGTTCAGCCTAAACCGATAGCTGAAGCCAAAACTGAATTTGAAGAGGTTAATTTAATTACAGCCTTTAAGCATTATCTTTTAAAACGGCGTTTAACTTTTGCAATTCTTTTTGTTATAATTATTCTGATAGCAGGCAGTTTGATTGGTTATTTTACTTTTTTTTATAAACCAAAACCAAAGATAGTAATTAAACAGACACCAGCACCTTTGTCTTCACCTTCTCCTGTTGTTAATTTAAACGTCAATGAGCCGTTGAATTTAAATATTCCAGTGGTTATTGAACCAACACCAGTGCCTCCGCCTCCATTACCGCCAGCACCGCCTGTTTTATTGCCAGTTATTCCTCAACCTTTGCCAGATACAGAATTAGCACCTCTACGCGGAGCATTAGTTAGATTTGCTGGGGATCCAAATATTTATTTGGTTGAATTAAATGGCGAATTAAGGAAGGTTGACTTGCAAACGGTTTATTTTGAGAATGGCCAAAGCATTAAGCAAATTGCGCCAGAAAAAATTTATCTTATTAATGACAGTTTCAAAAATATAAGAAAAGGGATAGATGTGATAGGTTTTGTAGCATGGGATCCTCGCATCTTAAGCCAAGAAGAACTGCAACCATATTTATAATAATATTTAATAAAATTTTAAATTAAATACTATGTCAAAAGAAAAAAAGGCCAAAATACTTTTAGTGGAAGACGACAATTTTTTAGTAGAGATGTATACAACGAAATTTGAATTAGAGGGCTTTGAGGTTCTTTCAGCTGAAGACGGTAAAAAGGGTTTGGAAATGGTTAAAAAAGAAAACCCAGACATTATTCTCTTGGATATTTTAATGCCGGTAATGGATGGCTTTGCTGTTTTAGATGCTTTGAAAAAAGATAAAACTATGGCTGATATCCCGGTAATTTTGCTGACTAATTTGGGGCAAAAGGATGATGTGAAAAAAGGTTTTGAAAAAGGAGCAGTGGGTTATCTGATTAAAGCCCATTTTATGCCTTCAGAAGTGGTGGAAAAAATCAAGAAAATTTTGAGAGAACATAAAAAATAAATATTTTAAACAGATGGCAAAAAACAAGGGTTTTACTAAAATTGAAGTTTTAATTGTGGTAATTTTATGTTTTATTGTAATCGGCATTGACATTTTTGTTATTTCATATTTAAATTCTAAACAACAAGACATTCAGGTTATAGCTGAAGTCAGCCAGATTAGAAGCGGCTTGGAAGTTTTTTTATTAACTAATAATTATTATCCCCAAGCGCCAGAGCCAGTAGCTTTAAATGATGCTTATTCAAGCACAGAAAAATTATGCCTGGAAGGGTTTAAAAAATTGACTGAAACTTGCCAAAAAAATATTTTAAATCCAGTGCCTAATTATTATTTAAGCCAAGGCAATACTTATCTATACAAATCAACAGATAATAATAAAAATTATCAGCTGGAATTTTTTTTAAAAACTAATTTTAAAAATCAAGGTTTAGCCAAAGGCAAAAGCTGCGCTACTAATTCACAAATTACAAACCAGCCTTGTTTTTAATCCTATGTCTAATTTAAAAAAACAAAAAGGTTTTACTTTAATTGAACTTTTAGTGGTAATAGCTATTATTATACTTTTAGCAACAATAAGCATCATTGCTTTAAACAGCCAGCAGGCCAAGGCGCGCGATGCTAAAAGAATCAGTGATATTAGGCAGATAAAGACAGCCTTGGAATTTTATGCCAGCGATGAAGGTCAATATCCGGTTGTGGTTAATCCAATTGTTTTGGGTGGTTTGGGCAAAGAAAAGCTTTGTGCCAAAGCTGAAGGCGGATTTGTCGGCGCCGAAACCTCGTGCAAAATTGAAACCACTTATATGACCACAATTCCCCAAGATCCCTTAACCAGCCAAAAATATATTTATACAGGCTCTGAAAAAGGCTATGATATAGTTTTTATTACTGAAAAAGAAAGCAGTTTGGGTCCAGCTGGCACCTACCATGCCCATACTCAAGCCATAGATACATTTCCTGGCCTAAAATAATTAAATATAAGAAACAGGCGTCTTTGAAAAATCCTGTTTTTTTATTACAAAAAATGCTATAATTTTATTATGAGATTGGAAATTTTATTATTTTTTCTTTTGGGTTTGATTTTTGGCAGTTTTATAAATTCACTGGTTTATCGCCTTTACCATAATTTAACGCTTTGGGAACGTTCTTTTTGCCTCAATTGCAGAAAAACTTTGGCTTTTTTTGATTTAATTCCGTTTTTTAGCTTTCTTTTTTTAGGCGGCAAATGCCGGTATTGCCACAAGCAGATTTCTTGGCAATATCCTTTTATCGAATTAATTACTGGCGTTTTATTTGCCTTGGTTTGGTTAAAATATCAAACCATAGATTTACTTTTATTCCGTGATTTGTTTTTTGTCTTAGTTTTAATCTTTATTTTCGTTTTTGATTTAAAATATTATTTGATTTTGGATAAAATTGTCTGGCCAGCTTTGATTGTAGCATTTGTTTTTAATTTAATTTTGGATATTGGAATTTGGTCATTAGTATTTGGCGCAATAATTGGCTCTGGATTTTTTCTTTTGCAGTTTTTACTTTCATCAGGCAAATGGGTTGGGTTGGGGGATGCAAAATTAGGTGCTTTAATTGGGGTAATGTTGGGCTGGCAATTAACTTTGTTAACTGTAGTTATCGCCTATTTAATTGGCGGTTTGACTGCCATTATTTTACTGATTTTAAAAAAGAAGAAATTTGGCGATGTTTTGCCCATGGGGACTTTTTTAACAAGTGCGGCTGTAATTGTTCTGCTTTGGGGGGAGATAATTTTGAATTGGTACTTTTAGTATAATTTAAAATTCAAAGTTTAAAATTTAAAGTAACAATTTAAATTTAAAATTTTAAGTTTAATTTTACATTTTGCATTTTTAATTTAGTTTATTATGACCCACGAGGAAGCAAAAAAACGAATAGCTAAATTAAGAGAGGAGATAAATTACCACCGTTATCTTTACCATGTTTTGGATCGTCAGGAAATTTCTGACGCGGCTTTGGATTCTTTAAAACATGAGCTTTATACTTTAGAACAGCAATATCCTGATTTGATTACACCAGATTCACCGACACAAAGAGTCGGCGGAGAACCTCTGGCTAAATTTAAAAAAGTTGTTCATCAAGTGCCAATGCTTTCAATTGAGGATGTTTTTAGTTTGGAGGAAATGAAAGATTGGCAGCAAAGAATTGCCAAGTTGGTTCCAAGAGCTGATTTTGATTTTTTTACTGAAATTAAAATGGATGGTTTGGCGATTTCTTTGGTTTATGAAGACGGCGTTTTAGTTGAAGGTTCAACTCGCGGTGATGGCAAAATAGGCGAAGATGTAACCCAAAATTTAAAAACAATTGAGGCAATTCCATTAAAGCTGCATCAGCCAGAAGAAAAATTGCTGGGAGAATTTTTGCATAAATATGGCCATGGTTTGGATAAAGAAAAGTTTTGGAGAAAGATAAAAGGATTGGCTGGCAGAATAGAAATTCGCGGCGAGGTTTTTATGACTAAAAATGTTTTTGAAAAAATAAACAAAGAGCAGGAAAGAAATGGTGAAAAAATATTTGCCAATCCTAGAAATGCGGCTGCTGGTTCAATCCGCCAGTTAAACCCCAAAATCACTGCTTCTAGAAAATTGGATTTTTTTGGCTATGATTTATTAGCTGATTTTGGCCAGACAACCCATGAGCAGGCGCATAAAATTATGCGGTTAATTGGGGTGAAAGATAATCCTTTGAATGCGCCTTGTAAAAATTTGGCTGAAATAGAAAAGTTTCATGATAAAATCCATAAAGAGCGCGAAAGATTGCATTATTGGACTGATGGCATTGTGGCAGTATTAAATAATATTAAACTTTTTCAAAAATTAGGCATAATTGGCAAAACTCCGCGCGGCATGATTGCCTACAAATTTCCAGCCCAGCAAGCCACAACTATTGTGGAAAATGTTAGATTTAATGTTGGCAGAACAGGAGTTTTAACGCCTGTGGCTGATTTAAAGCCAGTGCCCATTGGCGGCACAATAGTTTCTCACGCAACATTGCACAATATTGATGAGATAAAAAGATTAGGCGTGAAAATCGGCGATACAGTTATTATTGAAAGGGCAGGGGATGTGATTCCTAAAGTTATCCAGGTCTTGCCTAAATTAAGAACTGGCAAAGAAAAGGAAATTCAGGTGCCTAAAAAATGTTCCATGTGCAATTCACCAGTTGTCAGAAAACCAGGTGAAGTTGGTATTTATTGCCCAAATAAAAATTGTTTTGCCATTGAAAAAGAAAAAATCATTCATTTTGTTTCCAAACATGGTATGAATATTGATGGTTTAGGCATTAAAATTGTGGAACAATTGATGAATGAAGGTTTGATTAGTAATGTGGCAGATATTTATGAATTAGAAAAAGGGGATTTGGAACCTTTGGAACGTTTTGGTGAAAAATCGGCGCAAAATATTATTGAAGCCATAGATAAAAGCAAACAGATAGTTTTGGCCAAGTTTTTATTCGCTTTGGGGATTCGTCATGTTGGTGAAGAAACTGCCATTGATTTAGCTAACCATTTTGGCAGTTTGGAAAAAATTGAAAAAGCAAGTTTAGAGGAATTATATAAAGTTTCTGATATTGGGGAAGTCGTAGCTAAAAGCATTTATGATTATTTTCGCGATCATAAAAATTTAAAACTAGTGGCTGATTTATTAAAACATGTTAAACTAGAGAAAGTTGAAAAAGCCAAACAAATTTTAGCTGGTAAAACTTTTGTTTTAACTGGTTCCTTGGAAACAATGACCCGCGATCAAGCCAAAGAAAAAATTCGCAGCTTAGGCGGGGATGTCAGTTCTTCAGTATCAAAAGAAACAGATTATGTGGTGGCTGGCGAAGAACCTGGCTCTAAATTTGATAGAGCCAAAAAATTGGGGGTGAAGATAATTAGTGAAAGGGAATTTTTGAAGATGGTGTCGTAACCACTAAAATTTTACACAAAATAACACGATAACACGAAAAGTTACGAGGTAAATTATAGAGAGAATTAAGTTTTATGCTTAATTCTTAATCCTTAATTCTTAATTCTAAAAAAATGCAAATCGACATCAAAGGCACCAACCTGGAGCTTACCCAAGCCATCAAAGATTATATTAATGAAAAAATTGGCGGATTGGAAAAATTTTTTGATCAAATCCTAGAAGCGCGTGTTGAAGTGGGCTTAACAAGCAAGCATCACCAAAAAGGCAAGATTTTCAGGGCTGAAGCAAATTTAGAGGTGCCCCAAAAGCATATTATACGGGCAGAAGCTGAAAGAGAAGATTTGTATATGGCCATTAATGAAGTAAAAGATGAATTGCAGATTCAGCTTAAAAAATATAAGGAAAAAATGAGAGGCAATTTCAAATTTTAAATTGATATAATAAATCTATAAAGACTCCCTGTCCAGGGGAGTTTTTTATTTGATCTATCTAGATAAAAATGTTATAATAAAGGAGAATAAAATATGAAGAAAATGACAAGTAAAAAGTATTTTTCTTGCTTTTATCAGGGGAGAATACATATTTTTTTGTATGTGTTTTGTTTTGTTTTGGCTGGCAGTTTTTTAACTATCTTATATTTGCATTCTGTTAAGTCAGCCAATTTGAATTATGCAGAAAATTTTACAACCACAACATATAAAGATACTGCTAATAGTACAGGTAAATGGGATACTGCCTTGGGTCAAGCCAGACTTTTGGGTAAGGATTGGGTCAATATGGAGCAAACAAAAGATAGTGCTGAAGAAATCGCAGCTAATAGTAATGGAAGTGATATTTTATTTGATTCAGCTAATAATCCTTATTTGGTTTGGGCAGAAGACAAAATAGGTCATAATGAAATATATTTTAAAAAATGGACACCAGGTGTTGGCTGGACAAAGATGGATGGAACTGTTGGCATTGAAAACATTTCTAATGGTCCTGGTTCTATGCCTCAAATTCAACTTGATGCTAGTAATAACCCCTATATTATTTGGGGTTCAGCTGGAGATATTTATTTTACAAAATGGACACCAGCTTTAAATGCCTGGACTAAAGCAGATGGAATTACTTTAGGCAGTGAAAATATTTCTAATACTACTAATGCAGGTCAACCCCAATTACAAATTAATTCATTAGGAGAGCCATATATGGTTTGGAATGATGGAAGTACAGGCACTACTGATACTTATTTTAGCAAATGGACCCCGGCAGCTAATGCCTGGACAAAAATGGATGGCATAACGCCAGGTTATGATAATCTTTCTAACAATCCTGGTGAAACAAGAGGTCCGGCCATGAGAATTAATTCTGCTAATATACCTTTAATTGTTTGGGAAGATTTTACAACAGGACAAGATATCTATTTTGTAAAATGGACAGCTAATCCAGTTCTCTGCGCTCCAAATTCTACCTGCTGGACAAATATGGCGGGTACTGTTTTGGGTTATGAAAATTTATCCAATGATCTTGATGGTTCAGGCAATAACCATCTATTAATAGATTCATTAGGTAATCCTTATATAATTTGGAGTGGTTCTTTCATTTATTTTACTAAATGGACAACTGGGTTAGCCCCTGGTGTTTGTGCTGGAGGAGCAACAGCCTGTTGGACAAAAGCAGACGGGGCAACTCCGGGCCGTGATAATATTGGTGGCATCTTTTTCCCTAGTTATCAGGATTTCCAATTAGATAACAGCAAAAATCCAAACATAGTTTGGCAGGATACTGGAGTAGGAGGAAGAACAGATATTTATTTTAGTAAATGGACACCAGCACTAAATGCTTGGACCTATGCAGATGGTGTAACTTTAGGAGTGGAAAATATTACTAATGATGCAGTAGATTCAAGTTATGCCAAATTACAACTTACTGCAGTAGATGTTCCATTAGTGATCTGGAATTATTGGGATGCTGGCGGTGGAGGAGTGGGTAAAGTATTATTCACTAAATGGACAGCTGGAGTTGGTTGGACAAAAATGGATGGAATTAATCCAGCTCCGGATATTCTATATGCAGGTAGTTCTTCTGTCAGCAGTGTGATGGAAATTGATTCTAATAATATTCCTTATGTGATATTTCATGATGTTTTAGGTGTGAATTGGCTTAGATTTATAAAATGGTTGCCTGTTTATAATTCAACATCAACTATCCAGTCATTAAATATCAATACAAGTTCTGATTTTATTGCTAGCGCAAAATTATCCGCCACCCAAACTTTAAATGGCCAGACAATAGATTATTATTTATCTAATGATGGCGGTGTCACTTGGGAATCAGTTACCTCGGGAGTCTGGCATAGTTTTACTAGTACAGGCACTGATTTGCGCTGGCGGGCAGATTTAGCCACTTCTAATCCCGCTGTCACGCCAGTAATAGATGATTTAGCCTTAGTTTATAAGACAAAAACCATAACCTGTAATTTGACGCCTAATAATTTGCAAACCGGAGATACAGTCACAATAAATGCGCATGTTACTTTTAGCGCTACAAGCGTGTGGGCAGAAATAGAAAACAATGGCACTTTATTAAACACTGTTAATTTAACTGATTTAGGCAGCGGAGATTATAGTTCTTTTTTTGCGGTAAATAGTAGTTATGTTGGCCAAAATGAAGTGGCTGTTTTTGCCAGTGATGGCACTGATACTTATACTTGCAATGCCAGCACAGGAGTTGATTGGCAAAAAATGAGTATTAGTGATATTGCCTGGCCAGGCCGAAGTTATCATGCAGCAGTTTCTTTTGGAGGCAAACTCTGGATTTTAGGAGGATTCACAGATGAGGAAACCAATGATGTCTGGTCTTCGGTTGATGGTTTGCATTGGGATTTAGTTATTAATAATGCCCCTTGGCATTATAGAAGAGGTCATGTGGCCATTGTTTTTAATAATAAAATTTGGGTCATGGGCGGTTTCTGGGGTACTGGTAATTTTTTAAATGATATTTGGTCTACGACAGACGGGATTAATTGGGTGCAAGAACGTATTAATGCTGATTGGTCAGGAAGAGTTGGTTTAAATGCTGCCACTTTTGATAATAAACTTTGGGTATCAGCTGGTTGTGATCACCAATCTCCTAATTGTGATCATGGTGCAAATGATGTTTGGTATTCAAGTAATGGCATTAATTGGACTCAAGCTACTGCTGTAGCACCCTGGTCGGGGAGAGCTTTTTCAAACATGATAAGTTTTGATGAGGATGGCGCAGGTTCAGAGCCAGAAAAGCTCTGGATAATGGGTGGGCAAGCATACCCAGGAGGTGTGCCTACTCAAGTTGCTGATATTTGGTCCTCACCCGATGGTGTTAATTGGGTGCAAAGATCCGCAGCTGCTGCCTGGGGAGTAAGAGCAACCCATGGAGTATTAAAATATAATGCGGGCAGCGGAGAAAAACTTTGGTTGATGGGAGGGATGAGCAATACTGCGTATCTTAATGATATCTGGTCATCCAGCGATGGTGTTAATTGGAGTTTAGTAATTGATCCACCTGATTATCCAGGCATTGGCACTCAGCCAAGCAAATGGACAAATTGGGATGTGCGTCGGCTTTTTGCCACTGCTATTTTTGATGACGGTACTGGTGAAAAAATGTGGGTTTTAGGCGGCTGGGATAATAAGAAAAATCTTAATGATGTTTGGTATTCAGCTGATGGTTTAAATTGGTCTTTAAAGGGCAGTAATTACGAAGCAGAATTTGGCGCTAGATTTGAAACCCAGCTGATCCCATTTAATAATAAATTATGGCTTTTTGGCGGTTTTACAGAAAGGCCTAAAACCGTAGCTAATGATATTTGGTCATCAACTGATGGTATCCATTGGCAATGCGAAGTTGGTCCTTATACTTTGGCAGTGGAAGGTATACAATGCAATAATCCTACGCCACCGGTTATTTGGTCTGGGCGTTGGGGACATAGAGTACTAGTTTATAATAATAAATTATATCTAATAGGCGGTTGTACTAATATCAACAATTTGCCCCTTACTGTTTGGTGTGATACTGGCTCGGTTCGGGATGTCTGGTCTTCAACAGATGGTATTAATTGGACCCAAGAAACAGCAGCAGGCGCTTTTCTTAATCGTTATTTATTCACAGCCTCTGTTTATGATAATAAAATGTGGGTAATGGGAGGGATTAGAGCAACAGCCCATAGTTATTTAAATGATGTTTGGTACTCTACTAATGGTTCAACCTGGACAGCAGCGCCAAATGCAGCTTGGTCAGCCAGAGGTATTTTAAATTCAACAGCTTTTGATGATGGAAGCGGTGAAAAACTTTATGTTATGGCTGGGGCTGATAATTTAATACGCTACAGTGATGTTTGGGTAACCACAGATCCTATTACCCAGCCCTGGACACGTTTAACTGCTGCTGCTGGCTGGCCAGCGGTTTATGGCGGGGGTATTGCTAATTATGATGATAAATTATGGATGTTATTTGGCAATCGCGGTACAAATCCTTTTGGCAGCAAGGAAGTCTGGAATTCGCCAGACGGCGCGAATTGGACATTGGTTAATGCTACGCCGATATATTATGCCAGAGATTTTGGCACAACTGCTGTTTATAATGATCGTATTTGGATAGCAGCTGGAGATTTTAGTGGAGGTGAAGATGATGCAGTTTGGGCCAGTAAATATAATTCTTTAATTTTTAATGTCACGATATCAGGATCTATAGGCACATCATTGCCATCAGCTGTACCTTTAGCACCTCAGAGCTTAAGCTGTGAAACCCCAGATTCTCATACAATTCGCTGGAATTTTACAGATAGGGCCAGCAATGAAACTGGTTTTAAACTTTATGGCCCAGAAGGTTTGATTTTAGATACAGGCCAAAATGTGGTTACAGATATTAGTTATCTCACAGAAATAGATTTACAGCCCAATACACAATATCAGGGCAGATATGTGAAAACTTTTAATGCTAATGGAGAATCAGGGCCATCTAATACAGGGAGTTGTTATACCATGGCCAATTCACCTTTACCACCAATAATTGGCGAAGCAACAGGGAATAGTATAGTAGTGAAGATCAATCTTGCTGATAATAATCCGCCTAATACAGAGTATGTGATAAAAGAATTAAACAGTGATGAATATATAAATCCAGATGGGACATTTAGTTTGACTGAAAACTGGCAGACCTATGAAGGCTGGGGAGGAGAAGCAGGTATACGGGTTACAGGAAATCCAGTACCAGCTAGCAATTTCTTGCCAGAACTAGGCACAGAAAACATTATTAGTTACAGTAACTCTATTATGCAGTTTAAGATTAGTTTAATAGCAGATCAAACATATAATTTTGCAGTTAAAGCCAGAAATGGTGATGGGGTAGAAACAGCCATTTCAGGAGGGACAACAGGGACAACTAGTGGTGCGCCAGTGCCAGCTCCTATACCTTCAGAAACGCCGCCAGCCACACCACCAGAAACACCGCCTGCAATACCACCAGAGATACCGCCAGAGACACCGCCAGTACCGCCCACACCGCCAGAAACCCCTCCAGTCCCACCAACAGCCACACCCCCAGAAATACCATTGACAACACCACCTGCACCATTAGTACCACCAGCACCATCTATTTCGCCCTTAGTGCCAGGAGGCAATTTGCCAGTCATTGGTTCAGTTATATCAGCAATAAATCAGAACGAAACTACCAAATATTTGCAGGAAAAGTTTTTAGATAATCCCCAGGTAGAAACAGCCAGCCAAAATGTAGTGACTCCGGCTTTAGTTGTTTTAGCCATAATAAATACCATGCCAGCAGCCCTGGCAGTGACAGTCAATGTCTTGCCCTATCTGCATTTGGTGTTTTTTGAACCACTGCTAATGCTTTTTAGGAAAAAGCGCAAAAAATGGGGAGTCGTCTATGATGCTTTAACCAAACTGCCTATTGGTCTGGCCGTGGTGCGGCTTTACAGTAAAAAAGACAATAGATTAATCCAGACTAAAGTGACAGACAAGGAAGGCAGATATATTTTGATAGTCAAAGAACCAGGCAGATATTATTTAAGCGTGACTAAGCCAGAGTATAATTATCCGACCAGATATTTGAGAGGAGATGTTCAGGATGTTAAATATCTGGATTTGTACCATGGGGAAGAAATAGAAGTAAAGGAAAAAGAAGGTGTAGTTACAGCCAATATACCGTTAGATCCCAAGGAAAGGAGGGTGTTAACTGAGAAAGAAGCTATTAGGAGTTATTTGCTCAAGAATTCAAGATTAGTAGTTTCTTATTTGGGCATGATCTTAGCGCTTTTAATAATCTTGATAAATCCGACAGCCATAACCATTGGCTCATTTGTCGTTCATATAGTTTTGTACATAATTTTTAGGCGCTTGCTGGTGCCGCCCAAACCCAGAAGCTGGGGCATTGTTTATGACGAGAAGACCAAAGAGCCGCTTACTTATGCGATTGTCAGAATATTTGAGACACGCTTTAACAAGCTTTTAGAGACGCAAGTAACAGATGCTAAGGGTCGCTATGCATTTTTGGTTGGCAAAAATCAATACCAGCTTTTGACAGAAAAGCAGGGCTATCAGAAAAAAGAAATTAAGCCAGTTGACTTAATTAAAAAAGAGGCCATTGTTAATCTGGATATTGGCTTGGAAAAATTAAACAAGGTTCTATGAGGTTAGATGGGGTTAGATGAAGTTTTATGAGGTTATATAAAAAAGGCCGTCCAATCCTGGGCGGTCTTTTTGTTTTGTCTGGATGCAAGTTTAGGTTGCTTGGAGCGTTATGAAATTATTTTTCCACGGGCGCTCCATCAGACCTTCTTTTTCAGCCCAGTCCTCCGGGTAGGGCAGTAGGTATGGATTATGGCCTGCATGGGTGAGCAGGTAGGCGGCGCGCAAGAAAGCTTCCTTCATAGTGGAGTAGGCATTGAGTTCGCCTTTTTTGAAAGCATTGAAGGATTCTTTTACTGTAAGAATTTTCATATCTATGTTGCGATATTGGTGTTCTGCACCTGCCTGTATGCAGAGTTTAGGCTCGCCAATGATTTCCCCAAGGTAGTAATAGAGGATAGTATGTACGCCTTGGATTTTGAATTGGCGACCTTGCTCATATTTTTTTTTGGTTTTGTCAATGATGTTCAGTTCATAATTTTCATAGCCATAGGGCATACCGCAGATCCAGAAAGGTCCGGTGCCAAGTATTTTAATCTTAACTCTGCTTTCTTCCCGGGCTTCACGTACACCAGTGTTTTGGCCAAAGTCAAAGATGCTATAAGGTTTGCAATCATCAGGGACAGGGTAGTCGTCTTCACCACCTGCAACCGGTGTCCAGAGATTGCGTTTCTGCCTGTCTTTGGCCAAAGTCCAGACAATTTTCCGTCCATCATCGCTTGGCATAAAGCCAAAGATTGTTGTGAATGAAAAGACTCCTTCAGGCACAATGATGGTGGATTCATCGGCTCCTTGGGTGGTTGGTACTAAGACTCCTTGTACATTTTTTAACCGTGTCATTTCTCCTCCTTATAAAGAACTTTTTATAACCTTAGAATTAAATGATAAAAAAGTCAAGGTCAGGGCTGGAAATTTTTTCTGAAATTTGCTAAACTTATCTCATAATTTCCGCCAAAGGCGGATCAGCCTTTGGCTGACATATCTCAAAATTTAGAATTAAAATATTATGTCAATATTAACTAAAATTTTTGGCGATCCTAATAAGCGGGTTTTAGATAAAATCCAGCCTTTAGTTGAGCAGATTAATTCTTTAGAAAAAGAAATTGCCAAGCTTTCAGATTCGGATCTAAAAAATAAAACTCAAATATTTAAAGAGCGCTTGGCCAAAGGAGAAACTTTGGATGATATTTTAGTTGAGGCCTTTGCTGTGGTAAGGGAAGCGTCTAAAAGAGTTTTAGGTCAGCGGCATTTTGATGTGCAATTAATCGGCGGTGTTGTTTTGCATCAAGGCCAAATTGCAGAAATGAAAACTGGTGAAGGCAAAACGTTGACTTCCACCTTAGCTATTTATTTAAATGCTTTGGCTGGCAAAGGCGTTCATGTGGTAACAGTCAATGATTATCTGGCTCGCCGTGACTGTGCTTGGATGGGTCAGATTTATAATTTTTTAGGGCTGGCCATTGGTTGCATTCAAAACCAAAGGGTGACTTATGTTTATGATTCAACTGTTAAAGCTGATAAGGCTGATAATTTAGAAGAGCTTACCAAAATTTTTAAAGTTGATATGGATAATTTACGCTTGGTGGAAAATAGGCGAGCAGCTTATGACTGCGACATTACTTATGGCACCAATAATGAGTTTGGCTTTGATTATTTGCGCGATAATATGGTGCAAAGTTTGGCTGAAAAAGCCCAGCGCGATTTGTATTATGCGATTGTGGATGAGGTTGATAGCATTTTAATTGATGAAGCGCGCACACCTTTAATTATTTCTGCGCCAGACGCAGAATCAACTGAAAAATATTATCAGTTTGCTAAAATTGTAAAAACTTTGAAAGAAAATGAGGATTATAATATTGATGAAAAAATGCACAGCGTAACTTTTTCCGAAAACGGACAGGAGAAATTAGCCAAGCAGCTGGGCTTTGACCCTTGGGTGCAGATGGATTATGAATCCACTTTTCATCTGGAAGCAGCCTTGAAAGCTTTAACTCTATTTAAAAAAGAAAAAGAATATGTGGTCAAAGACGGTGAAATAATCATTGTTGATGAATTTACTGGCCGCTTAATGTATGGCCGTCGTTATTCAGAAGGCATTCATCAGGCCATTGAAGCCAAAGAAGGTTTGCAGATTCAGAAAGAAAGCAAAACTCTGGCCACTATTACTTTTCAGAATTTATTCCGCTTATATGAAAAATTAGCTGGTATGACTGGCACAGCGCTAACTGAAGCTGAAGAATTTTTCAAAATTTATAAACTTGAAGTTGTAGAAATTCCCACTAATAGGCCAATGATTCGCCAGGATATGAATGATTTGATTTATAAAAATGAGCTGGCTAAATTTAAAGCTGTAATTGAAGATATTAGAAAACGCCAAGAAAGAGGTCAGCCTGTTTTATTGGGCACGATTTCTATTGAAAAAAATGAATATTTATCAAGTTTGCTGGAAAAAAACGGAATAAAACACAATATTTTAAATGCTAAAAATCATGAACGAGAAGCTGAATTTATTGCCCAGGCTGGCCGTTTAGGTTCAGTCACTTTAGCCACTAATATGGCTGGCCGCGGCGTGGATATTATTTTAGGCGGCAATCCGCCTAATGCAGAGGAAGCAAAAAAAGTTAAAGAACTGGGGGGTTTACATGTAATTGGCACTGAAAGGCACGAGGCAAGGCGCATTGACAACCAGTTGCGCGGCCGTTCTGGCCGTCAGGGTGATCTTGGCTCATCGCAATTTTTTGTTTCTTTAGAAGATGATTTAATGCGCATTTTTGGTTCTGACAGAATCAAAGGCATGATGGAAACTTTAAAAATGCCTGAAGAAATACCCATTGAAAATCGTTTTATTTCCAAATCATTGGAACAGGCGCAAAGAAAAGTTGAAGGCAATAATTTTGATATCCGCAAACATTTGGTGGAATACGATGATGTATTGAATAAACATCGTGATGTGATTTATGGCAAGCGCCATGAAATTTTGGAAATTGCTGAAAATTTTAAAACAGACGTTGTTTTAAAAGACAGGATTTTTGAAATGATTGAAGCTGAATTGGAGCAGGTAGTGATTTTCCATACTGCTTCTGACAATGAAGCGCAATGGAATTTGCAAGAAATTTATGAGGTGACAAACACGATTTTCCCAATTGCAGTAGAAGATAAAATTGAATTAGAAGCCATTAGAAAGACCGCAGGTGATAAAGCCCAGGATGCGCAGGCGCGCACAAAAATCATTGATTATCTGATGCAATTGGCGCACAAATCCTATGAACAATTAGAAAAACAGATTAATGACCCCAATTTCATGAAAGTGATTGAAAAAAGCGTGATGTTGCGTTCTTATGATTATTTTTGGATTCATCATCTGGAAGCCATTAGTCATTTGCGCACTGGCATTGGTCTGCGCGGCTATGGGCAATTAGATCCTTTGGCTGAATATAAAAAGGAATCATATCACTTGTTTAACGAATTATTGAATAATATTCAGAAACAGATTGTTTACAGTATTTTTAAAGTGGCTTATGTTAATCAAGCAGCTCCGGATTTGGTTGAGCAAGCCAAGAAATATGTTGGGGCAACAGAAACTATGAAAGAAGGAGCTAAACCATTTAGTTCAGAAGAAAATGTTTATGGCAATGAGGGCAATAGAACTCAACAAGTAGTTAAAAAACGCGGTGAATTTATGGGGAAAAAAGTCGGGCGCAATGAGCCATGCCCCTGCGGGTCTGGCAAGAAGTTTAAAAAGTGTTGCGGGGCGTAATTTGTTTATTGGTAAAATAGTTTATTAGTATATTGGTGAAAGGAAATTTTTATTTCAAAATTATGAATGATTATTATAAAAATTTGCCTAAAAAAAGAATGGGCGCTGGTGCCTTGATTTTTAATGAGCAAGATGAACTTTTAATTTTAAAGCCAAATTATAAAGATCACTGGTCAATTCCCGGAGGCACTGTGGATGAAAATGAATCACCTATTCAATGTTGTTTAAGGGAAATCAAAGAAGAAATCGGATTGGAATTAGCAGAAATTAAATTTTTATGTATTGATTATAATTCAGCCAGTCAGGAGAAATCAGAAAGTTTGCAATTTATTTTTTTGTGTGGTAATTTGACTGCTGATCTAATAGCTAAAATTAAAGTTCAACAAGATGAAATAGATGAATTTAAATTCGTGAAGGTTGAAGAGGCATTGCCTTTATTAAATGACAAATTGAGGAAAAGAATTCAGGGTTGTTTGAAATCAATAAAAAGCAAGAAGGCAGTTTATCTGGAGAATGGAAAGAAAATTTTATAAGGGTGGAATTATCAGCCGCCTTAGCGGCTGTGCGGCGGCTAAAGTCGCCGATAAAAGATAAATTAAAAATTATGAAAAAAGGTTTTTCCTCAAGTTTAATTTTATTAATTTGTTTAGTTGGTTGTGCGCCAGCAAATCAGTTGCCGACTGTTTCAGAACAAACAACGCCAAGTGGTGGCGCTGGTAAATGCACACCAGGACCTGTTGATTTGGTTAATTATGGCGATAAAGGCCAGCGTTTGGCTAATTGTTTTGTCCAGTATCCGGGTGAACCAACGCGAGAAGACAAAAGTTATTATATTGTAGAAGATGTTTGCGGCCAGTTTACCAAAGAATTTGTAGAAAATTTAGTGGGGCAAAAAATTACCAAAATCCAGTTGCCCCAAATTTCTTCAGTTTATAATTGCCGTTATTATTTTAATGACGAGGATTATATTTGGCTTAATTTAGATTATTTAAGCGTGGATAATCAGAAAAAAGGTCAGGAAATGATGGGCAGGACCATTAAAACAGATGACAGGATTAAGATGAATCATTTTATTGTTTGGCAGCCAGATGGTTTGATTAACGAAATTTATCTAGTCTTGAATGATGACAAATTTTTAAGCATTAACCGAAGTTCAGGCCAAGTTTTGGATAATGATAAAATTTTGGATTTTGCCATTAAGCTGGCCAATGAAATAAGGGATTATAAATAAAAATTTTCCCATTTGACAGGGAAAATAAAAGATGCTAATCTGGGAAATCCCAATTTGAACATTAAACAACTGCTAAAGTAAGGAGGCAAAAATGAAAATATTGCTGGTTGATGATACTGCCAAGCGGCGCAAGCAAATTGGCGTTTTGCTAAAAAAGGAAGGGTATCAAGTGATCTATGCCACTAATGGAGATACAGCTTTAACACGTTTGAGCAAGCATTTAATTGATTTGGTTTTAACTGATACAAAAATGCCCTTGCTCTGTGGTCCGGCTTTGGTTGATGAAATTAAGAAAACCAAACACAAAAACGTGCCCATAATTGGCATGTCTAACCGTCCAGAAAGCAGAGTGCTCTATCAATATTTTTGGGATAAGAATGAGCCAGAAGAAATATTGCTAGGCTTAATTAAAAAATTATTAGCCAAATCGCCTTGAAAGGGGCGATTTTTTATTTATTTTTATTGTTAGTCCAGCTTGATTTTGGGCTCTAAAGAGCATAAAATTAGAGTATAAGCATAAATAATAATTAATTTACAATTATGAAAGTAGATAAAATTCTTTTATTGGTTTTAATTGCCATAGTAGCCATTGCAGCTGTGATTGTTTGGTTTAATTTTACTGGGAATTATATTGAAAAAGTTCCGATTTACGATGCTAATGTTAATCAGCCATTAATTGGCGGGCAAACAGATGAAGGTGGTTGTTTAATTGGCGCTGGTTATTCCTGGTGTGAACCCAAACAAAAATGCTTAAGAATCTGGGAGGAGAAATGTTATGAAAATGAAGAAGCTGCGTTAGCCCAGATTTTTGCCGCTAGCCATAAAAAACCAGTAACTGAAACTAATGTTACGGTTGTAGAATTGAAGAATAATTTTACTTCAGGTAGTATTTCTTTTGGTCCAGAAACAGGTGAAGGAGGCGGTTTTTTAGCCCGTTTGGTTAATGGTGCTTGGACAATTGATTATGAAGGCAATGGCTCGGTTGATTGTGAAAAAATAAAAGGTTTAGGTTATCCTAAAAACGTTTTAGAAGGATATTGCGATTAATATAAAAATAAAAGCCGAGTGTTAAAAATTAACCTCGGCTTTTTAAATTGGATTAATTCGCATTAAATAAAAAAAGAGGGGATTAAAGGTTCCCCTCGGACCTGGTTGTTTATGCAACGGTGTAAATTGAGAATGAGAAGGTCGCTTTGGCAATCTCCTCATCGCTGTATTCATGACGGTCAGTAAGCCGCGGAAGTCCGCGAACTCCCATCACGATCACGCTGTCGCCGGCATGAAGTTCAACGCGAGGCGGTTTTTCGGGAATTGAAACATCGATTCCGAATCTCGCTTTCATCGCCTCGATTGTTGCCTTATGGCTCGGGTTGCAACAGGACTCAACGCCTTGCGCGACCATTTCTTCCACTTCTTGGATAGAAATCATGCGGCGGTTTATGGTGCAGTTGCCGACGAACATGGAATCCGCCAAAGCAAATCCAAAATAATATCTTTTCATGCTTTTCCTCCTTACAATGTTGGGACGGCCACTTCGATCGTCCAGTAACCGCCATGCATGCCGGGTTGGTGTCTGGAAGAGAGGATTTTCGCCCCCACTGGCTCCACGACCGAGGGTTTATCCCAGTCAGGACCATACTGTCCCTGATCCGGCTTTACTGTAACTTTTTGTCCGTTGGTGGTCTGGGCACTCTTCGGAGCGTCCCAGTAACCCTCTTGTCTTGCCCGATTCGTGGGCGACCCAAAGGAAATAATAACAGTTTCTGTTTCGTTACCTTCAGCTTCCGCAGCTAAAGCGAACTCTTCAAGTTTGTCGAGCCGCTCCGCTGTGCCACTGTACTCGCTCCGGATGAGCATCTGGGCTACATCTACCGGAAGACCTAGCGTTTCAGCCACCTCCCCCCAGGAAGCGAGGTCATCGCCCCATGTTCCGTGAAGTGGAGATAGGAAATACAGAGGCCGAACACCGGTTGCCAGGTTGATGGTGTATTCCGTGCAGGACCACTTTCCGTTCTTGTTATAGCTCGACGTGGCGATTGCGCAGAACCCGGAGATATTCTCTCCGGTGAACTTGCGGACTTCACCAGCTTTGGCTAGGTACAGACGAGGTTTACGACCACCAGGGCAAAGCCCATCATTATAGCTGTAGCTACTCATAACTTCCTCCTATTCTTGCCCGAGGGGTTGGATTTTTCGCCGATTGGCAAATCCCCGTGGGCGTGAATAAATTAGCAGGTTTTAAATTTACATTTGTATTATAAATAATAGCATATTTTAATGATTTTGTCAAGGGCTGGAGGGATACAAAACTACGAATCAATTACTTATTCTACAAAAATTTTAAATCACAAAAAGGCGGCTAAGGGCGAGATTTGAACCCAAAGAAGTTTGAGGTTCGACCTCCAAATTGGAGGTCGAACCTCGGAAATCCTTGTACTTAGCCGCCCAGTTTTAAGTAACTTATTAGTAGATTCGTAGCATATTCGTAGATTAGTATCAGCATGACTTGCAGGAAAATTTATCTTGTATTACAATATATTTATTAACCGGATTTGGTTAACTTTTTATTTTGTTACATATCTACCTGTCTCGCTTGGCGCGAGCCAAGGCGGACGGATTTCTACGAATGCTACGGATTATTCCAGTTTTACTATTTGTAGATCTGTAGCCGATTTGTAGATATGTAACCATAAACCGAGATTAAATAATAAAAGCGCATTATATATGGCACAAAGAACAAGATCTCTTAGTCAACGGACTAGAATAAGAATTTACCTAATTTTAATAATAATCATCGCTATTTTAGGCGGGTTTTTAGATTATCCGTCAGCTTTTAATGTGCCAGTTGATTTTTTAAACAGCAAATTGGGTTTGCAAATTCCTCATTTTTATAATAAGCCATTTCATTTGGGCCTGGATTTGCAGGGCGGCACCCAATTAATTTATCAGGCAGACATGTCCAAAGTGCCTGGCAAAGATCAGAGTGATGCAGTTGAAGGAGTCAGGGATGTGATTGAACGCAGAGTCAATGCTTTTGGCGTGGCAGAACCTTTAGTCCAGACAACCAAAGAAGGCTCAAATTACCGCGTAATCGTGGAATTAGCTGGCATTAAAGATGTGCAGCAAGCCATTAAAATGATTGGCGAAACACCGCTTTTGGAATTTAAAGAGCAGGCTGACAGTGCTGGGACTTTGACTGATGCCCAAAAAGCAGAAATGGAAAAATATAATAAAGCAGCCAAAGATAAGGTGCAGGCAATTTTAGATGAAGTTAAAAAATCCCCTGAAAAATTCGCTGATCTTGCCAAGGAAAAATCAGAAGATTTGGCAACTAAAGATAATGGCGGTGATATTGGCTATGTTGAAGATGGGGGAGTACACAGCGAATTTTTTAAGCCAATTGCTGAAATTGGCAAAGACGAAATTTATAGCAAGGTTTTTGAAAATGGCGAGGGTTTTAATATTTTGAAAAGAGGTGAAACAAAGCAAGAACTTAAAGTTAAGGCCAATCATCTTTTAATCTGTTATAAAGGCGCTGATCGTTGTGAAAAAGAAACTTCCAAAGAAGACGCCAAAAAGCAAATTGAAGAATTAAAAGCTAAAGCCACGCCAGAAAATTTTGTGCAATTAGTTAAAGAAAATTCTACGGAACCAGGCGCTGATAAAACTGGTGGTGATTTGGGCTTTTTTAGCCGCGGTCAAATGGTTAAAGAATTTGAAGATGCGGTTTTTAACATGAAAGTCGGTGAAATTATCGGTCCTATTGAAACCCAATTTGGTTATCATTTGATTTACAAAACAGATGAAAAAGAAGTGCCAACTTACCAAGTTTCTAGGATTTTAATTAATAAGAAAAAAGAATCAGATTATTTGGGCCAGGGCGGCTATAAATACACTGGCTTGACTGGCAAAGATTTAAAGCGCGCCCAAGTCACCTTTAACCCCAATACCAATGAACCCGAAGTTTCCTTGGAATTTAATGATGAAGGCAAGCAATTATTTGCTGATATAACTGGCCGCAATGTTGGTAAAATTGTGGGTATTTTCTTAGATGGTGAAGCCATTAGTTTGCCCAAGGTCAATGAAAAAATCAGTGAGGGGAAAGCTGTCATTACTGGCAAATTTACCTTGGAAGAATCTAAAACTTTAGTCAGGCGCTTAAATGCTGGTGCTTTGCCAGTGCCCATTGAATTAGTCAGCCAGCAGACAGTTGGCGCTAGTTTGGGCCAGACCTTTGTGGAAAAGAGTTTGCAAGCTGCGCTTTTAGCTTTTATTTTGATTGTCTTATTCATGATTTTGTATTATCGCTTGCCTGGCTTACTTTCCATAATTGCTTTAGTCATTTATGTCATTATTAACTTGGTTATTTATAAACTTATTCCAGTAACCATGACTTTGTCAGGTATTGCTGGTTTTGTTTTGTCTGTAGGCATGGCTGTTGATGCCAATGTTTTGATTTTTGAACGTTTGAAAGAAGAATTAACCTGGGGCAAACCCCTTGGCTCAGCTTCAGAAGAAGGTTTTAAGCGCGCCTGGCCATCAATTCGTGATGGTAATTTAACAACTTTAATCTCTTGCTTCTTTTTATATTGGTTTGGGACAAGCATAATCAAGGGTTTTGCCTTAACCTTGTTTATTGGTGTTGTCATCTCTATGCTTTCAGCGATTACGATAACTAGAACATTTATGAATGTGATTATTGGTTGGGGGCCTGTGCAACGTGCTAAATGGCTGTTTTTGTATAAAAAGAGCAAGGAAGAGCAAGAAATAATTACTTAGAATTAAGCATTAAGTATTAAGATATATGAATATAATTAAACATCGTAAATTTTTTCTGACTTTTTCCGGAACGTTAACAGTTATCGCTATTTTATTATGGATTATGTGGGGTTTGAATTTGGGTATTGATTTTACTGGCGGCAGTTTGCTGGAAATTGAGTATGCCAAAGCTAGGCCAGCTGTTTCTGAATTAAATCAGACTCTAGCAGATTTAAATTTAAAGGGTTTGAAAATACAATCAATTGGCGAGCATGGTTATATTTTAAGATTCCAAGAAACTGGCGAGGAAGTTCATCAAAAAGTAATGGCCAAATTAAATCAGGGTTCTGCTGATAATAAAGAGCCAGAAGTAAAAATTGAAAATAGTGATAATTTAGGCGTTGAGGCAAACCACGTAAAAGTAGAAACAAGTTCTAGCAGCCAAGTTTCTGAAAAGAGATTTGACTCAATTGGGCCAGCCATTGGCGCTGAATTAAAAACCAAAGCATTTTATGCCATTATTTTGGTGGTGATTGGCATTGTTATCTATATTGCTGTGGCTTTTCGCAAAGTATCTTATCCTGTCAGTTCTTGGAAATATGGCGTGGCTGCAATTTTGGCCTTGGTCCATGATATTTTCGTGACCATTGGTATTTTTGTAATCTTAGGCAAATATTTTGGTTTTGAAGTCAATACGCCCTTTGTAGCGGCTTTGCTTACTATCTTAGGCTATTCTGTTAATGATACAATTGTAGTTTTTGATCGTGTGCGTGAAAATTTGCATAAATATGAAGGCGAATTTGAAGAAATAGTGGAAAAGAGCATTTGGGAGACAATGGCCCGTTCTATTAATACTATTGTAACTGTGGAATTAGCTTTAATTGCTTTAGCAATTTTTGGTGGGGGCGTTATTAATGACTTTGTCATCCCATTATTAATCGGTATCTTCTTTGGTGCTTATTCCTCTATTTTTATTGCCTCGCAGATACTTGTAGCTTGGCAGAAACTGGATTGGGCAATGAAAAAAAACGAGGCTTAATTAAAATTTAAATAATATAGAAAGGAACTGAATTAGTTCCTTTTTTGTTCTTTTTTATAACTAAAAAAGAACCAAAAAAGTTTTGGGGTGGCTCAATGCGCTAATGCAAATAAAGATTTTTGGTCCGTTGATTACGGCGCTTAGTTCGCCACCCCAAACCCCAGGGTGCGCTGATTATGGTTATTTTCGAAAAGTTTAATTGTAGGAATCAAATCTATTGACAAAATAGGGCTAATACTATAAGCTAATTTAATAAGAGCAAAATATTGCTTTTTTGTAAATAATAGGGTATAATAAAGCAATATTGGCTAACTCTTGACAAGTTTTTTAAGATATGTTATAATAGAGATGATTTAAAGATAGGTGATTTTCGCTTATTTTATTTATTATATTTTAATTACACATATATTTATGAATTCTAAAATAAAAATTTTAAGCTATGCAGACTTGGTAGATTCTTTATTGGCTAATTTGCCAGACAGAGAACGCGAAGTTTTGCAACGCAGAAATGCTTTGTCAGATATCCAGGAAGCCCATACTTTGGAGCAGATTGGCAATGATTTTAATATTACACGCGAAAGAGTCAGACAGATTGAAAGTGAAGGTATTAAAAAGGTCAAAGCCTTGGATTCAGCCAAAGATAAATTAAGAGATTTGAAAGCTTTGGTTTTTGATTATTTAAAATCCCACGGCGGTTTAATGTCTGAAAACCATTTAAAAGAAAAATTAATCAAAGAGCAGAATGAAGAGGATGAGAGAGCCTTAAATTTTATTTTAGCCCATATTTTATCAGAGGAGTTTAACCGTCTTGATGATTTGAGCGATTACCATATTGTTTGGCAATTAGAAGATGCTAATTTGGATCAAGCTTTGGAAATAGTTTCAGTCTTAAAAGGATTAATTGAAGACCAGGGCAATCCTTTGCATTTAGAAGATTTAACTGACAAATTTAAAAATACTAAACATTATCAAACTGTTGATCAAATGCCAGGCGATAATTCTGCCATTTTGGAAGCATTATTGCGCTTAAGAAAAGATATTGATAAAAATATTTTGCAGCAATGGGGCTTGGCCAATTGGAATACAATTAAACCAAAAAGAATGACTGATAAGGCCTATTTAATCATGTTAAGAGAAGGCAAACCATTGCATTTTAGCCAAGTGGCTGATTTAATCAATCAAGCTAATTTTGACCGCAAGCAAGCCCATCCAGCCACTGTCCATAATGAATTAATTTTGGATGATAAATATGTTTTGGTTGGCCGTGGCATTTATGCTTTGAAAGAATGGGGCTATAAAGAAGGTACTGTGGCTGAAATAATTGCCCAAATATTATCTGAGAGCGGACCATTAGCTAAAAATGATTTGACTGATGAAGTCTTAAAACAAAGAGTGGTCCAGAAAACCACTATTACCCTGGCTTTAATGGATAAAGACCAGTTTGTTAGGTTAAAAGACAGTCGTTATGATTTAGTTAAATAAATAAACATTTAATATAGACAAAAAGAAACCTCCAGCTTTGAGAGGTTTCTTTTTATTTATAGTAAAAAGCCTAAAAATAGGTTATAATAAATATAAGCAAAATAAATATGTTTGTTATTGATTTAAGTTCAATTATTATTTGGCTAGAAAATTTTTCTTTTCAGGTAGCCTATGATTTTAGTACTGCGGCTTCAGCTTATGAAGTGGCTTGGTTATTATTGTTTAAATATTGGGGCTGGCTAATCATTATTTATGTGTTTTTTGTCTATTTTGCTTACCCAGAATACATACTTTATATCCAAAATCGCTGGTTTGCCAAAAATATTAAAATGACGTATTTGGCCATTGATGTGCCAAAAATGAATGAACAGAGCGTTCAGGCCATGGAAAACTTTTTTGACCATTTACAGGGTGCCCATGGTACTTTTACCAAGTGGGAAAAATATATTGAAGGTGTTTTTCAATTGAGTTTTTCTTGTGAAATTGTGAGTATTGAGGGTAATGTGCAATTTGTCGTCCGCACGCCCAGTCAATGGCGTAATTTAGTTGAGGCCGCAGTTTATAGCCAGTTTCCAGATGCTGAAATTACAGAAGTAGAAGATTATACTAAAACAATACCTAGATGGTATCCAAATGAGACTCATGATATGTGGGGCTGTGAATTTACTTTGAGTAATAAAAATGTTTATTTGCCAATTAAAACTTATCCCAAATTTGAACATAGATTTTCTGAAGTATTTGTTGATCCCATGGCTGCCATGCTGGAAAATATGAGCCAGATCGGACCAGGCGAACAAATGTGGTTGCAAATAATATTAAAGCCTTTGGAAGTTGGCTGGGGACGGGAAGGCGGGCAAAAAGAAATAAATAAGACTTTAAAAATAGCGCCAGCGCCAAAAAAAGGATTAGCGAGCAGCTTTACTGAAATGGGTGCAGGCATAGTTAGTGAGTTTACCAAGCAATTAGCTGATGTTAGTTTAACAGGTGAAGGTGAAGGTGAAAAAAAAGAAGAAACCCAATTTAGGATGATGAATTTGACACCAGGTCAGAAAGAACAGCTTGAAGCCATTGAACATAAGATTGCTAAATTGGCTTTTGGTTGCAAGGTCAGGTATATCTATGTAGCTGAAAAAGATAAAATGAACAAAGCTATTGGCGTTAATGGCATGGTTGGCGTGATTAAACAGTGGACAGACATGAATTTAAATGGTTTTAAGCCAGATTTAAAGCCAACAGGCACAAATGCTCCCCAATATATTTTAATTGAATATCGCCGCAATTCCAGAAGGAATTGGCTTTTGGGCGGCTATATAAGTAGAGATATGATGAGAGGATCACCTGCTAAGCCTTTATGCAGCGAGGAATTAGCTTCTATTTGGCATTTTCCCAGTATGTATGTTAAAGCTCCTTTGCTGAAAAAGACCGAATTTAGAAAAGCAGCTGCGCCAGTTGACTTGCCTTTGGGTGAGGCGCCGGCGCCAGTAGCTAAGGAACTTAAGGAGGTTATGGCTGAAAAAGCTCAAGTTATTCCCACTTTTGATTATGATAGTGATGAATTTGAAATGCAGTTTGCCAAAGATAAGGAAGCTTTTATAAAAAGCCGTCCTGGCCGGGAAAAGAGATTAAAAGAAATTGCCCAAGAAGAGGCAGTCAGATTGGAAAAGATAAAAAAGGAAGAGGCTAAAATGAAAAAGGAGGAGAAGGGGAAAAAGGTGGTGGAAGAAGAAAAGGGAGAGCAAGGACCTCCGGAAAATTTACCATTTATTGATTAAAAATATGGCAGAAGAAAAGCAAGAAATAATTAAAAAAGCAATTGATAGCGGTGTCACGCCTTTTGCAGTGACCACTTTTAGAAATCGGGAAAAAGTTTTTGGTATTAAAAAAGATGATCGCCGTCGCCATGTTTATGTTATTGGTAAAACAGGCATGGGTAAAACCACTTTGATTGAAAATATGGTTTATTCTGATATTGTGGCAGGCCATGGCGTTTGTTATGTTGATCCGCACGGCGATACAGCGGAAAAAATGCTGGGCTGGATTCCTTCTAGTCGCATTAATGATGTGATTTATTTTAATCCCGCAGATATTAGTTCCCCAATTTCTTTTAATGTGCTGGAAAAAGTCGCTCCAGAATATAGGCATTTGATTTCTTCGGGCTTAATTGGCGTTTTTAAGAAATTATGGGCTGATTCCTGGGGGCCTAGGTTGGAATATTTATTAAGGAATGCCATTTTAGCCTTACTTGAGTTCCCTGATAGCACTTTACTTGGAATAAATAGATTATTAACTGATAAAGAATACCGTAAAAAAGTTATTAGCAAAGTTCAAGATCCGGTAATTAAAGCATTTTGGACTGATGAATACACTAAATATGGTCCGCAATTTCAGGTTGAAGCTATTTCGCCAATTCAAAATAAAATTGGCCAATTTTTATCAACAGCTTTAATTCGTAATATTGTCGGCCAGGTAAAATCCTCAATTGATTTAAGAAAAGCCATGGATGATGGGAAAATTGTAATTTTAAACCTCTCTAAAGGCAGAATTGGCGAGGATGCTTCGGCTTTGCTTGGTTCTATGATGGTCACTAAAATTCAGCTGGCTGCTATGAGCCGGGTTGATATCCCTGAAGAACAAAGAAAGGATTTTTATTTATACGTTGATGAATTTCAAAATTTTGCTACTGAATCTTTCGCCAATATTTTGTCTGAAGCCCGTAAATACCGCTTAAATTTAATCATTGCTCATCAATATATTGAACAATTAGGTGAGGTTGTTCAGCCAGCTGTTTTTGGCAATGTCGGTTCAATGATCTGTTTTAGAGTCGGTGCAGCTGATGCGGAATTTTTAGAAAATGAATTTGCGCCCAATATACTGCCAGAAGATTTAGTTAATCTTCCCAAATACCAATTTTATTTAAAATTAATGATTGATGGCGTGTCTTCAGAACCATTTTCAGCCAAGGGATTGCCTCCTGTTTATAGTGAATCATTAGGCAATGAAGAAAAAGTTATTCGCGCTTCTAGGGAAAGATATGCTAAGCCAAGAGACGTGGTAGAAGATAAAATCAGACGTTGGAGTTTGGGTGGCAAGGAAGAAGGACTTGGCAAAGCAGGTATTGAAGCTAGGGGATTTGGCGAAGGACAGAAAAGGGAAGAAAGGGGTCCTCGTCCAGAATTCAGGAAAGAAGAAAGGTCTACTTTTAAACCAAAAGAAGGTGAACAAAAGAAACCCTTAACGGCAACTGGGCCTAAATATAAAGCCAATTGTTATAATTGCGGCAATGAGGTTGAAGTGCCTTTTAAACCAGATAATATTAGGCCAGTTTATTGTAAGGATTGTTTAAAGAAAGCCAGGCGCGGTGAAATAAAAATGAAATCCTCTATAGTTAAACAAGAAGCGGTTGAAGAAAAAATTACTGAAGCGCCTGTCTCTTTGGTTGAGATGAAAAAACAGACAGTGGATTTTAAAGGTAAGGCTTTAAGGGAAAAACCTTCCTTCGCTTCTGTCTATGCTAAAGCTACGGCAGACAAGAAAGCTACGGAGGGTAATGAAGGGTGGAGAAAGGAAATTGTGAAGCCATGGGAGATTAAAAAGGTTGCGGAGGAAAGAAAAGAAGTAAAAATTGAAAAACCAAAAGAAATTAAGAAGCCGGAAATAATTAAAAAACCTGAAGTTAGAAAGCCAGAGAGCAAAAGACTGGAATATCCAAAAAAAGTTGATTTACTGGAAAAAGAAGCTGAAAAAAAACAACCTTCACCAGCGGTTGATTTACTTGGTAGTTCTAAAAAAGTAGAAGAGGGTGAAACAGTGGAACTTTAAGAAAATAAAAAATAAAAAATAAAAAATTAAAATTTAGGTATGATTTATTTAGGTGCGGATCACGCTGGATTTAAGCTTAAAGAACAAATTAAGAATTATTTGAAAGCCCAAAAATTAAAATTTCAGGATTTGGGTAATTTTAAGTTGGACAAAAAAGATGATTATCCTGAATTTGGTTTTAAAGTTGCCAAGGCCGTAGCTAAAAACCCTCAAAACAGAGGGATTTTAATTTGTGGCAGTTCATTTGGCGTTTGTATTGTCGCTAATAAAGTTAAAGGTATTAGAGCTGTATCAATTTGTAATATTAAGGATGCAAAATTGTCACGTGAGCACAATGATGCTAATGTTTTATGCTTATCTGGTCGGGATTTAAATTCAGAAATGGCAAAAAAGATTATTAATATCTGGTTAAGGACAAAATTTAGTAAAGCCAAAAGGCATTTACGAAGATTAGCAATTATAAAAAGATATGAAAGTTGAATTGGTACCGACTATATTAACGCAAACTTTTTCTGAATTTAAGGCTAAACTGGAAAGATTGGATGATTATTTTGATTTAGTGCAAATTGATTGTGTGGATGGAATTTTTGTTAAGAATAAGACTTTTTATGAAATTGATAAAATAAAAAGCATCGTTTCGCCTGCTAATTTTGAATTACATTTAATGTTAGCTGATCCCTTGAAAATAATAAAAAAATGGCAAACTTTTAAAAAGGTTAAAAAAGTATTTTTTCATTTTGAAGCAGTGAAAAATGATAAGAAAATTCTGGGAATCATTGATTATCTTAAAAAACATAAAATTGAAGCTGGCTTGGCAGTCAATCCAGAAACAAAATTTGAAAAGTTTAAAAAATTTTTACCTATATTGGATTTAATTTTAATTTTGGGCGTTAAGCCCGGCTTTGGCGGTCAAAAATTTGAGCCTAATGTTTTAAATAAAATCAAACAAATTAGAAAATTATTCCCTAAGATTGATATTGAAGTTGATGGGGGAGTGAATTTTGATAATGCCAAAGAAATTATTATGGCCGGTGCAAATATTCTGGCAGTTGGCAGTATGTTTAATGATTTGCGGAATATTAAAAAATTAGAAAAATTGATTTAGGATACTAATATACTTATTAACTACTAATGATACTAATTATATTGGGGGAAATATTAGTATAATTAGTATAGAATTAGTAAATTCGTAACCATATGAAAAATTTTAATTACAATTTGATCAAAATGCTGCATACTAAACTGGATGATTTGTGGCGCATTGAAAAGTTTTATTTGCGTGATGCCAAAAAGAGCAAAAGTAAAAGCTGCGAAAAGCTGTTTAAGGAAATGCAAAAGGATTTAAAAAAAGAAATTAGCTTGCTTAAACAAGAGATTGCCAGACATTTAAGTCATAAGAAATTTGATTGATGATACTAATATACTAATTTGATTACGAATAATACCAATTATATTAGGGGAAATATTAGTATAATTAGTAGAATATTCGTATATTAGTAACCATATGACAATTCATCGCTGTACTGTTTGCGGCTATATTTATCAAGATGGCGAGGCGCCGCCAGAATGCCCAATTTGTCAAAATAAAGGTACTTTTGAAGAAATATCAGTAGATCAGATTAATTATGAATTTTTTAAGGACTGCTGGACCCGTCAAGTTAAGTGGATGAATGCAACTAAATATCAGGATGAAATAATGTTAAATCCTGATGAAGAAGTCCTGAAACAATTGGCAGAGGCTGAAGGAAATTTTTTAAAAACAGGCAAACAGGCGTATTGTCCCTGCCGAGTTTTGACTGGCCAGGAATTGGCAGACCGCAAAATAATTTGCCCGTGTTATTTTTATATGGGAGAAATTGAATTGCAGGGGAAATGCCATTGTTCTCTTTATTTGGTGAAAAAATAGGCCGCCCTTTGTCATTCTGAACCCTTCGTTTTGCTCAGGGCAGGCTCCGTGAAGAATCTGGGATTAACAGATCCTTCGACAAGCTCAGGATGACAATTTACGGACAAAGGGCGTTTTCATCTTTTTAAAAAATGAAAAAATATAATCTGGAACAACTTAAGAAAATGGCCAATACATTGCGCCAGGACGTGATTAAAATGCTGGCAGAAGCAGGGAGTGGCCATTCAGCCGGTTCTTTGGGCATGGCTGATATTTTTAGCGCACTTTATTTTAATATTTTAAATCACAATCCCAAAAAACCACTGTGGGACAAAAGAGACCGTTTGATTTTATCTTGCGGCCACATTGTGCCAATACGCTATGCGGCCATGGCTAGAAGCGGCTATTTTCCTTTGGCGAAGCTTAAAACTTTAAGGAAATTGGGTTCTAAATTGCAGGGGCATCCGTCTTATATTGATTTGTCTGGTTTAGAATGTTCTTCAGGACCTTTGGGACAGGGGGTTTCAGTGGCAGTGGGCATGGCTTTGGCAGCAAAAATGAATAAGCAAAAACATTTTATTTATTGCATTACCAGCGATGGGGAGCATGATGAAGGTCAGACATGGGAAGCGATAATGACAGCAGCCAAATATAAACTGGATAATCTGATTTTTATTCTAGATAGGAATATGATTCAGATTGATGGTTTTACAGAAAAAATAATGCCCTTAACTCATTTGCATGAAAAATATTTGGCTTTTAAATGGCAAGTGGTACAAATTGACGGCAATAATATGGCGGAAATTTTAAAAACAATCAATAAACTTAAAAAGTTAAATGGCAAGCCAAAAGTTATTATTGCCCATACAGTGCCAGGCAAAGGCGTGAGTTTTATGGAAAATAAGTGGCAATGGCATGGCAAAGCTCCATCAAAGGTTGAGGCAGATAAAGCACTTGCTGAACTAACAAAGTAGATTGAAATTTTTAATGATCAATTTTTAATTTTTAATCAATGATTTAATGATTCAATGGTCAATTTAAAATTATTTCATTAGAAATTTAATAAAAATTATAAATTAGAAATTATAAATTCAGTAGATAATAAGACAAATGAGCATGAATTATAAAATCAAAGATCAAGAATCAGTAAATGTAGGAATAAAATTATTGGCTTGCCGAGATGGGTTTGGGGAGGCGATTTTGGAGTTAGGAAAAAAGAATAAAGAAGTGGTGGTGGTGAGTGCTGATTTGGCAGAATCAACCCGCTGTTTGGAATTTGGTAAAAAATATCCCAAGAGATTTATTGAAGTTGGGGTGGCTGAACAAAATATGGCTGGTGTGGCAACTGGTTTGGCTTTGGAGGGTAAAATCCCTTTTTGCTGCTCTTTTGCGGTTTTTTCACCAGGCAGAAATTGGGAACAAATTAGAGTTTCAGTATGTTATAATAAAGCAAATGTTAAACTTATTGGTTCCCATGCTGGTTTAAATGTAGGAGAAGATGGCGCGACTCATCAGGCCTTGGAAGATATTGCTTTAATGAGAGTTTTGCCAAATATGACAGTAGTTGCGCCATGCGATTTTTTGGAAACAAAAAAAGCCACTTTGGCTGCTGCTAAGATTAAAGGACCTGTTTATATCCGCTTTGGTCGGGAAAAAAGTGCGGTTATAACTAGTGTTAAAACACCTTTTCAAATTGGCAAAGCTAATGTAATAAGATTGGGTAAAAATGTAACTTTAATAGCTTGCGGAGCAATGGTTAGTGAGGCCTTAAAAGCTGCTGATGAATTGGCTAAAAAGAAAATTAGCGTTGAAGTGATAAATTGCCATACCATTAAACCAATTGATAAGGCAACAATAATTAAGTCAGCCAAAAAAACTAAAAAAGTTGTGACAATTGAAGAACATCAGGTTAACGGAGGATTGGGTAGTGCAGTGGCCGAAGTTTTAAGCCAGAATTATCCTGTGCCCATGAAAATTTTAGGTGTGCAGGATAAATTTGGGGAATCAGGAACAGCGAAGCAGCTTTTGGATAAGTATTCTTTAAATTCTAAAGGAATAATAAAAGTAGTTAATAAAATATTATGAAACAACTCTACATTCTACCTTTTGACCACCGCGCTTCGTTTTTCCGCGATTTATTTGGCTGGCAAGAGCCATTGAGCAAAATGCAGGTTACCAAAGTTAAAGAAGCCAAGCAAATGATCTGGCAGGCATTTAAAATAGTTTGGAGCAAGAGCAAGAGTAAAGGAGAATTGGGAATTTTAGTTGACGAAGAATTTGGCACAGAAATTTTAAAAGCCGCTAAAAAATTAGGGGTAGTTGTAATTTTGACTACTGAAAAAAGCGGTCAAAAAGTTTTTGATTTTGAATATGGCGCTAAATTCGGAGCGCATATTTTGAGATTCAAGCCAGATTATGCCAAGGTTTTGGTTCGCTATAACCCTGTAAATAAAAAGGATAATATAATCCAGTTAAAACATTTGAAAAGAATAAATGACTTTTGCCAAAAAAAGAAAATTGGCTTTTTATTTGAATTACTTGTGCCGGCCGAGCCAGCCCAATTAAAAAAATATGGCAAAAGTTATGATCTTAAAGCTCGGCCGGCTTTATCTTGGCAGGCCATCAAGGAAATTAGGGCTTTTGGGGTTAAACCTAATATTTGGAAATTGGAGGCCATGCCTGCAAAGGACTGGCAAAAAATTATCAGGGTAATTGGCAAAAATGAGAAAATTATAATACTGGGCAGGGCAGGTTCAAAACAAGTTGTCAGTCAATGGTTAAAAACAGCTGCCAAGTTTAAAGAGATTATTGGTTTTGCTGTGGGCAGGACAATTTTTTATGGGCCATTGGAAAAGTGGCGGGATAAAAAAATTGATAAAAAACAGGCGGTTAGTTCGATTGCTGATAATTTTCAGTACTTCATTGATTTATGGAAAAAAGGAAAATTTAAAGTTTAAAATTAAAAGTTTAAAGTTGCAGTTTAAAATTAAAAATTTTGGATTTTACATTGTAATTTTGCATTTTGCATTTTAAATTTTAAATTACATTATTTATGTACGACATAATTTCCATTGGTTCAGCTACAAAAGACGTTTTCTTAATTTCTAAGGATTTTAAGCTGATTAAAACAAAACAATTTAAGACCGGAGTAGGCGAGTGCTTTGCTTATGGTTCAAAAGTTGAATTGGGCGACATCTATTTTGATACTGGCGGCGGAGCCACAAATGCTGCTTTTACCTTTGCCAATTTTGGCTTAAAGCCAGCAGTTGTTTCGCGCGTGGGCAGTGATATTTATGGTTTGGAAATTTTGCATGTTTTAGCTGACAAAGGAATTGGCATTAGGAATATAACCAGCGATAAGCATCATAAAACCGCTTATTCCACGATTTTGGTTGTGCCCGAAGGAGACCGTACTGTTTTGGTTTACCGCGGTGCCAGTGCTAATTTTAATGACCAAGAAATGCATTGGCCAAAATTAAAGACAAAATGGTTTTATATCAGTTCTTTGGCTGGCAATTTAAATTTATTAAATAAGATTTTTAATTTTGCAAAAAAGAATAAAATAAAAATTGCCTGGAACCCGGGTGGAGATGAATTGAATTTAGGGAAAAATAAGTTAGCCAAATTAATCAAACAAGCCTATATTTTTAATCTTAATAAAGAAGAAGCGCAAAAATTAACTGGCCAAAATAATATCAAAAGTATATTTAAAGAACTAAATAGGTTAAGCCCGGGTTATAATATTGTAACTGACGGAGCTAACGGCGCTTATTTGAGCGATGGTACTTTAATTTACTGGGCCAAGGCAATTGGTTCAAAGGTTATAAATACAACAGGTGCAGGCGATGCCTTTGGTTCTGGCTTTTGTTCTGGCATAATCTTAAAAAATGACTGGGATTATGGTTTACGCTTAGGCATTTTAAATTCTGATGGTGTTATTAAAAAAATGGGAGCGAAAAATGGCTTGCTAAAAAAAATGCCAATACAGAAAGAGCTAGATAAGGTTAAAATTTCAATTTTCAAATAACATTGTGAATTAAAGAGTTATGCACAGCTTGCTCTTGCATAATTTTTTTATTTATTTTATTATATTTTTTAAAGAATATTTTTCTCTAAATATTAATAGTACATTAAGCAAAATATCTATGATTGATCCATGTCCTATTTGTGAAAAAGAACCCTGCACTTGCGAAGAAGATTATATTTATCATGAACCGACTACTGGTGATACAGATGACGAATAATAAAAACGCTCTGCTTGGCGGGGCGTTTTTGAATTAGACAAAGCCAGTGATTTTTGCTAAAATTATGACAAATAGTTAATAAATTAAGCAAATATTATTATGGATAAAAAACCGCAGATTTTTTATGAAATTGAGCTAAAATCAGTTTTTAATAAAGCCAAATACGATGAATTAGATAAATTATTAAATAGTGATCCAAAATTTAAATTAATAAATAAAGAAAGCATAACTACCAATTTTTACAAAGATCAAGAAAAAAAAGACGATGTGCGTCTGCGTCTTTCTGATAAAACAATTGAATTTGTTTATAAAAAGGGCTGTGTGACCAAAATCTGTCGCAAAGAAGTTAAAATACCCTTAGGCACTAAAGAACAATTAGAGCATTTTATCCATGTTTTTGATCATTTACCGATTCCCAAAGAAAGAGGAACCTTGAAACATAAACAGGAGTTTCTTTATCGTTTTAATGATTATGACTACATAATTTGCCTGCAGTACATAGAAAATTTTGCTTATATTTTAGAAATTGAATATTTGGGCGAAAGCGAGGCTGAAAGTGAAATTCACGAACCAAATCTGCGGGCTATTTTACAGGAATTGAATTTAAAGCCTATTGATGACGAGAAATTTTTAAAAAGGTTAAAGGCTTATATTTCAGGTGAAAATACGCTTGATTATGAATGTTAAAATGTAATTTTATTTATGAAACTTTACATAATAGCCACGCCAATCGGCAATTTAGAAGATATTACTTTGCGGGCTTTAAGGATTTTAAAAGAGGTTGATTTTGTGTTGTGCGAAGATACGCGGGTGACCAAAATACTTTTGGACAAATATGGGATTAAAAAACCGACCATTTCTTATTTTCAACATTCGGGCCTGGCCAAGGTTAATCAGATAATTGATTTACTTAAACAAGGTAAAAATTTGGCCTTGGTTTCTGATGCGGGCACGCCAGGGATTTCAGACCCCGGAAATAAATTGATTAGTAATGTGTGTGAAGTATTGAGTAAGGAGGTTAAAATAATTCCGATTCCTGGGCCGAATGCGGCAATTTCCGCTTTATCCATTTCCGGTTTGCCGACTGATAAATTTGTCTTCTATGGATTTTTGCCCCATAAAAAAGGCAAGGAAACGATTTTAAAGGAAATTATTAGTAATAAATTTACTTCTGTTTTTTATGAGTCAACGCACAGGATATTGAAGACGTTGAGTAAATTGAAAGATTTAGGTTTAGATAATCATGTTGTAGTTTGTCGGGAATTAACCAAGAAGTTTGAAACAGTTTATCGGGGGAATGTTAGTGAGGTTTTAACTGAATTGGAAAAGGGGGTGACAAAAGGGGAGTTTGTGGTGGTGGTGGGATAATTTTTTATGACTAGATTTATTTTACATGGAGGAGCGACAAATTTGCCTGTTGAAAGTAATAGGGAATTTTTCAAAGTATCTGTTCCGAGTTTAAACAAAAAAATAAAGGTTTTGATAATTTATTTTGCGAGGAAGAAAGAGGATTATCCTTGGATGTTTGAACAAGATGTCAATAATTTTAAAACAAATTCACCAAAAAAAGATTTGGAATTTGTCATTGCAGATGATAATATTGGACTTCTAAAGAAGCAAATATCTGATTCTGATGTTATTTATGTTAGGGGTGGAAATACCATACCTTTGGTCAAAAAGTTAAAGCAGGTAGGTGATTTAAAGAAATTACTGGAAAATAAAGTTTATGCTGGATCTTCGGCCGGTATGTATGCTATAGCAAAATATTATTACAGCAATGATCGAAATAGAATTGAAAAAGGATTATCCATATTGCCGATTAAAGCATTTGCTCATTGGGAGGATGCTAAACAAGAAATTATTAATAAATTAGATGCTTATAAAGAAAAATTACCGATTTACAAAGTACGTGAAGGAGAATTTGTTATAATTGAACAATAAGTTAATTTTATGCTTACGAATATTTTTGCCTTTGGAGCTAGCATAACCTATGGAGCTTGGGATATAGAAAAAGGAGGCTGGGTTCAAAGATTGCGCAGCTATTTAGAGGAGAATTATAAACTCCAGAAATATTTTGTTTATAATTTAGGTGTGTCAGGTGATACGTGTGTAATGATTCTAGATCGATTTGAAACAGATATAAAATTTAGAATTGAAAAAGGTGAAACGAACATTGTTATATTTTCAGTCGGTATTAATGATTCTGCCTTTTTGCAAAAAGAAAATAAAAACATGACAGATGTTGATGAGTTTAAACAAAATTTAGAGAAATTATTTCAAATGGCTTCCAAATATGCAAGTAAGATACTTTTCGTTGGCTTAACTTCAGTTGATGAAACCAAAGTTTCACCGATTCCCTGGAATACAAACATTTTTTATAGTAATGAAAATATTTCAAAGTATAATGATATTATTAAGGCTAGTTGCCAAAAAAATGGAGTTTTCTTCATTGATTTATATGATAAAATTGACAAAAATTTTTTAGTAGACGGTTTGCATCCCAATGCTAAAGGCCATGAGCAAATGCTTGAAATTATTAAAGATTTTTTAATAAAAAATAAAATAATATAATTTATGCCGAAAAAACAAGGAAAATTTTATGTAACCACGCCGATTTATTATGTGAATGATGTGCCGCATCTTGGCCATGCGTATACTACAATAGCGGCTGATGTTTTAGCTCGTTACTGGCGCATGATGCTAGGTGCTGATAATGTTTATTTTTTAACTGGTACAGATGAGCATGGTGCGAAAATTGCCCAAGCCGCAGAAAAAAATAAATTAAGTCCCCAGGAATGGGTAAATCAAAAAGCTGCTGAATTTCAGATGATCTGGGATCATTTGGATATTTCTTATAATGATTTTATCCGCACCACAGAAAAGCGGCATCAAAAAGTAGTGATTGAATTTTTAAAAAAATTAAAAAAGGCCAAGACACCATTGGGAAATCTAGCTATTTATGAGGCTGAATACGAAGGATTATATTGTGTTGGTTGCGAAGCATTTAAAAGCGAGGAAGACCTGATTGATAATAAATGTCCTGATCATCTTAAACTCTGTGAAAAAATTAAGGAAAAGAATTGGTTTTTACGCTTATCTGATTTTGGCCCCAGACTTAAAGAATTGATTGAAAATGGCCAGTTTAATATTTTGCCTGAAGAAAGACGCAATGAGATTTTAGGCTTAATAAAAATCGGGCTAAAAGATGTGGCGATTTCGCGGCAACATGTTAAATGGGGAATTCCTTTGCCTTTTGATAAAAAACAGGTGACCTATGTCTGGGTTGATGCTTTGAGTAATTATATCAGCGCTTTGGGCGGTCCAAAGGGTAAATTATATAAAAAATTCTGGCCCGCTGATATTCATTTAATGGCTAAGGATATTTTTAAATTCCACACCACAATTTGGCCAGCAATTTTATTAGCTTTGGATTTGCCTTTACCTAAATTAGTTTTTGCTCATGGTTTTTTTACGATTAATGGCCAGAAAATGAGCAAAACAATTGGCAATGTAATTGCGCCTGATGATTTGGTCTCTAAATATGGTTCAGACGCAACTCATTATCTGCTTTTATCACAATTTGGCTTTGGCACTGATGGTGATTTTAATAAAGAGCGATTGGATGATATTTATAATGCGGCTTTGGCCAATGAACTGGGCAATTTACTTTCTCGTGTTCTAGCTATGACTGAAAAATATCATAATGGCACAGTGCCAAAATATAATGTCAAATATGATAAATTCTTTGAATTTGATCTTAAAACTGATTGGGATCGTTACGATTTCTTTATGAAAAATTATAAATTTGAGGAAGCCTTGAATGTGGCTTGGGAAAATATCAGACGCTGCAATGCTTATGTAGATAAAGAAAAACCTTGGGAATTAGCGACTCAAAATAAACAAGTTTTAGCAGATGTAATGTATAATCTTTTGGAAACTTTGCGCCAGACAGCAATTATGATCTGGCCATTTATGCCTGAAACTAGCAATGAGATTTTGAGCCAGCTTGGCTTTGATCCTGCCAAAGAGGAGAAAAAGCCGATTGCTGAACTTAGAAAATGGGCCAGTTTGCCTTTGGGCCAAAAAATTAAAAAAGGGAAGGTTTTATTTCCGAGATTGATTTAAAATTCTGAAAAGAAAAGCTGCTCTTATTTTAGAGCAGCTTCAAGAAGAAAAAAGGAATGGATCACCATTTTGGGTTTATTTTGAGAATTTATGTTTCTTCTTCTGTTTGTTCTTCCTCGTCTTCTGGGTTTAAAGGTATACCTCCTCGGTATTGACGCATTATGTTTCCTCCTTTTAAAAGAATTTTTGAACTTTATTTATTATATAAAAAAGTTTTTAAGAAATCAATAGGAAAACAAGGGGTTTATGCACAGGCTTATTGATTTTTAAAATATTTAAAATTCTGAAGGATAAAAATAGTTATGTCAAACATAATTGAAGTTAAAAATTTAACAAAAAGATTTAATGGTTTTACTGCTGTTGATAATATTTCCTTTGAAGTTAAAAAAGGAGAAATTTTTGCTTTTTTAGGGCCCAATGGCGCTGGTAAAACAACAACTATTAAAATGCTGACTACTTTATTAAACCCAAGTAGTGGTCAATTATTGATCGATGGTCATAGCTCAATCACTGATAGAAACCGAGCTCGTCTAACTTTTGGCATTGTTTTCCAAGATCCTAGTTTAGATGATGAATTAACTGCTTATGAAAATATGTATTTTCATAGCGTTTTATATAAAGTTCCAAGAGCTATTAGAAAAGCTAGGATTAAACAGCTAATGGAATTTGTTGAACTTTGGGATAGAAAAGAGGAATTGGTTAAAAGATTTTCAGGAGGCATGAAGCGCAGATTAGAAATTGCCCGTGGTTTTTTGCATCATCCAAAAGTTCTATTCCTAGATGAGCCGACTTTGGGCTTGGACCCTCAAACAACCAATCATATTTGGACCTATATTAAAGATTTAAATAAAAAAGAGGGGACGACATTTTTCTTTACTACCCATTATATGGCAGAGGCTGAAAAAATTGCTGATCGGATTGCCATCATTGACCGTGGTAAGATAATTATTATCGGTACTTTAGCAGAATTAAAAAATAAAACTAGGACTGATTCTTTAGAGGACGCCTTTTTAGCTTTGACAGGTAAAAAACTTAGAGATGAAGAAGCAAGCACGCTTGAACTCTTGCGCACTCGTCGTAAAATGCGCCATCATTAAAAATAAGCTTAAAGTTAAAAGTTTATAAAGTAAAAAGTATATTTTATTTAATCATCTTTATGAACTTTTTAACTTTTTAACTTTCTAACTATCATATGAGTACAATTTACATTCTTTGGTTAAGACAAGTTAAGAGATATTTACGTTCGCGCTCCAGAATAATCGGTTCTTTAGCGCAACCTTTATTATTTTTAGTTGCTTTGGGCTTTGGTTTTGGTCCGATTTTCCAAAAAGCAGGAGAGGGCAATTACATTGATTTTTTAGTGCCTGGAGTAATTGCCATGAGTATTTTATTTACTTCTATGTTTACTGGTATTGAAATCATTTGGGATCGCCAATTTGGATTTTTAAAAGAAACTTTGGTAGCGCCAGTTTCACGTTTGCATATTATGATTGGCAGGACACTAGGCGGTGCTACAGTGGCAATTATTCAAGGTATAATTATTTTTTTACTTTCTTTTTTTGTTGGCTTCCGTCCTTATAGCTTGCCTTTGTTGCCCTTAGCTTTTATTTTCATGTTTTTAATTGCTATAATTTTTACAGCATTAGGTACTGCCATTGCTTCGAAATTAGAAGATATGCAGGGTTTTCAATTGATTATGAATTTTATAATCATGCCAACTTTTTTCCTGTCAGGCGCGCTTTTTCCCTTGAAAGAAATACCTAAGATTTTAGAAATAATTGTAAAATTTAATCCCTTAGCTTATGGTGTTGATTCAATCAGGGGAACATTAGTTAATAGCAGTTATTTTGGCTTACAGACAGATGTATCAGTTTTAATTTTTTTAGCCATAGTTTTGCTATCTTTAGGTAGTTATCTTTTTAATAAAATTCAAATTTAGACCCCTATTAATTGACCAACCCACCTTGTTTCTTAAGATATTAAAGTAGTGTATAATAAAAGTAGGTAGCTTTATTTAAGATAAATAAAATAATTTAAATCTATGTTTTCAGTGCCTTTATATGTCTATTTCCTTTTAATTGTAGTTTTAGCTTTGCTTTACTGGTTTATGAAAGAATGGATGTGATTCCAAATCTTAATAATTAACTTTAAATTATAAAGCTATGACCATTTTTGACTGTATTTTACTCATTATTTTAGGCGGTTTTGTGATGTTTGGTTTGTGGTTTGGCTTGATCCATACCTTAGGCGCAATTGTTGGCACTTTTGCCGGCGCCTTTTTTGCTGGTCTGTGGTATGATATTTTGGGCACTTGGCTAGAAAAGATTTTTGGGTTTCCGAATTTAATGAAAATTTTTGCCTTTATTTTTATTTTTATAATTATTAATCGTTTGCTTGGTTTTGCCTTTTATGTTTTGGATAAGATTTTTAATTTCTTAATTATTGTTCCGTTTTTAAAAACTATTAATAGAATGCTAGGCGGAATTTTGGGTTTTTTTGAAGGAGTATTGGTAATTGGCTTGTCATTATTTATCATTGCCCGATTTCCTCTCTCTGGCTGGTTCACCATCGTTTTACAAGCTTCAACATTGTCGCCTTGGTTTATTAAAGTTTCTGGGATATTACAATTAATGCTGCCGGAATTATTAAAACAAATACAGGCAGTAATTTAGTTAAAAGTTAGCCACCTATGCTAAAGCTAAGGCGGCGTAGGAAAGTTTGTAAAGTTATAAAGTATAGGATGCTTTATAACTTTTTACTTTATAATCATAAACTCGTTAAATTTATGCTAATAGATTCTCATGCTCATATAAATTTTAAAGAATATGAAGCTGAAATAGATGATGTTATTCAGCGCTCTTTGGCTAATAAAACCTGGATTATTAATGTTGGCTCAAATTATCAATCCAGCCAAAAAGCTATTGAAATTGCGAAAAAGTTTGGTTTAGGTGTTTGGGCAGCTATTGGCTTGCACCCAATTCATTTAATTAAAGACATTGAGGAAAAAACAGAATTTGCAGGACAGGAAACCAGTTTTTTTACTCCCAAGGAAAAATTTGATTATGATAAATATTATGAGCTTGCTAAATCAAGTGATAAAGTTGTAGGGCTAGGGGAGACTGGTTTAGACTTTTTTCGTTTAGTTGATGAAAAACATTCAATCAAACAAGTGAAAGATATTCAAATAGAGGTGTTTAGGCAATTTATTAAATTAGCCAAAGAACTTGATTTGCCATTAATTTTACATTGCCGTGGCGAGGAAAAAGATGCTTATGGCGCTTATGATGAAATGCTGGAGGTCTTGAGATTAGAAATCGGAGATTGGAGATTGGGGAAAGGAAGGGGGGTAATTCATTGTTTTGGCGGAACATTTGAACATGCTAAAAAATTTATTGATTTAGGATTTTACCTTGGCTTTACTGGCATTATAACTTTTAAAAATGCCAAGGATTTGCAAGAAATTGCCAAACAAATTCCTTTAGAAAAAATTTTAGTAGAAACAGATGCGCCCTTTTTAGCCCCAGAACCTTATCGGGGACAAAAGAACGAGCCAAGTTATGTTCAATATGTTGTCCAGAAAATAGCTGATTTAAAGCATTTAACTTTTGAGGAAGTGGAGAAACAAATCTTTGATAATACTTGTAAATTATTTAAGCTTTAATTTATGAAAATCCCCAATTTTAAAAAGGAGTTAGAATTATGGGGAAAAGGTTACCAATATATTGCTGGCATTGATGAAGTGGGCAGGGGAGCTTGGGCAGGACCAATTGTGGCAGCCGGGGTAATTTTTGAGAAAAGAATTAAAATTAAAGGTTTAAAAGATTCTAAAAAGATTTCTGCTCCAAAAAGAATTAAACTGGCTAAAATAATAAAGCAAAAAGCTTTGGCCTGGACAGTGCAACTGGTTGATCATAAGATTATTGATGAAATTGGAGTAGGTAAGGCCAATGCTTTGGTTATTGATCAAGTGATTAATAGTTTAAAACCAAGGCCGCATTATTTAATAATTGATAAAGCGAGTGTGACAAAATATAAAATCAAGGTTCCTTGGGAAACAATTATCAAGGGTGATAATAAAATTTTTTCTATTGCTGCTGCTTCTATTTTGGCCAAAGTTTATAGAGATGAAATAATGTTAAAATTCGCCCAAAAATATCCGAATTATAGTTTCGCTAAACATAAAGGATATGGGACAAAATTGCATCAGCAAATGATTGACAAGCATGATATTTGTCCTTTGCACCGGCGTTCCTATAAACCAATTTCCCAATTAAAATTAATAAAATTAGAAGAATAATTTTTAGGTATTTAGTTAAGATATTAAGGATTATTTAGAATTTGACATTTTATGATTATAGTTTAAAATATAATTATGAGCTTAATTATAAAATTTGCTTTGGCAAATTGCAAAAGTCCATTTTAGGGCTTTTTTGTTTTTTAAAAGCTCAAATTTGTCAATTGACATTGACAAAAAATGATGCTATGTTGAAACATGGTGTAGAGGCAGGCACTTTGACAACTTAAAAACTATGGAGGGTTCTATGAATAAAAGTAAAACGAGGAAGGTCTTTTTTAAACTAAAATTAGCCAAGAAAAAGTAGAAAGGAGAAAGAAGATGAAAGGCAAGAACGCTAAAATCGCAACAATGGTATTGGTTGCCTTTCTGGCAATCAGTCAAAAAGTAAGGGCTTACGAATTAAGGGGATCTTGTTATGGGAATAATTTAAGCACTGTAACAGCATGTTGTAATGATGGCTGCGAAGGTACTAATTATTGGAGTGGCTGCTATGTTTATGACGCATTAGGTACTGGCACAGCTTATCGTTACTATTGTGAGTGTTTCGGTCATCCAAACAGTCCAGTTTGCACATCAACTTGCACAGATGATTGCAGTAGCGGACAGACTGGATGTAATAGCGCTCAAACAAAAAGATGGACTTGTGGTGAGGCAAATGATGGAGATACCTGCAAAGATAAGATTTACACCAATTGTTCGTCTGGCTATTACTGCTCAAACGGCAGCTGTGTGGTTTGTTCAAATGAATGCAGTTCTGGCCAAACAGGCTGCAGTAATTCAACGCAAAATTGGTCATGTGTTCAGAATGCCAATAGTTGTTGGGTTAAAAGTTATTCAACTTGTCCCAGTGGCTATACTTGCTCAAATGGCAGTTGCATTAGTCAGCCAAATACGCCGCCGACATTATCAAATCCATACTACACATCTGGTTTGTTATTTTTGTATTATTTTGATGCTGAAGGCGATTCGGCTGTTGCTGTGGGACTGTACTTGTATAACAGTTCAAAATCCTTCCTTAACTACTACAATTTAACCCAGTATTCTGGTGGCTGGTATGTTGTTGATTTTAATTCGCTGACAGATGGGTTCTATTATTATCAGGCCGTTGCTTACGATGGCAAAGCTTATGGCTATTATCCTTCTAGTGATCTGTCTCAATATGCCAGCTTTACAAAAATAACTTGTAACAATGAATGCAATTCTGGCGAGTCAGCTTGTAATAATTCAACTCAAAGATGGTACTGCGCGCAAGATACTTATGGTTGCCGGGTAAAAGTCACAGAGACTTGTTCTAGCGGGCAGGCTTGCTCAAATGGGACTTGCCAGGCAATTTCCTTAAGTACGCCAGTTCTAAGCGCTTCAGCTAGTATTGTTAGAAACAATATTGGTTATAATATCCGCGCTTCAACAGATCCAAATTATAACGGCTATGAATTTCAGGAAGACACTAATAGCAGCTTTACCAACCAAATTGGCTGGAGCCAGGCTGCTGCCACAAAGTCATTTAGTCATTTGGTTACTTCAAAAACCACCTACTACTATCGCGCCAGAGCAGTGGGACTTGCTGGTCAGTATAGCAGCTGGAGCAATATTGTAAGTGTAGTAATTGATCCCTGCACTGATGAATGCTCTTTCGGCTCTATTGGCTGTAATAGCATAAGTCAACGTTGGAGCTGTAGCGAAGCTAATGATGGCGATATTTGTTTGGACAAAATTAATACTAATTGTCAATCAGGCTACAGCTGCTCCAATGGAAACTGTATTCAAAATTGCACAAGTGATTGTGTCTCGGGACAAATGGGTTGTAATGGGTCTTCAACAGTTACCAAATGCCAGCTTGATTCTGACGGTTGCTATCATATGCTCGGCTGGCAAACATGTAATGTCGGATATGCGTGTTCTGGCGGAAGCTGTGTGGTCGTTAATCATGCACCTGTCATCTCAAACTACTACTATAATGCTTCTAACTTCTCAGTTTACGTTACAATAACTGATCAGGACGGCGATCAGATCCAGTCTGTTTACGTCCTTTTCTTTAAATGGAACGTTAATGTGTGGGAGCCATACGGTATTAGTAGTGGTTATAAGATGCAACAATTTTCAGGAAACGATTCTAAAACCGGAATTATCTTTTCTTTGGATATTGGCTCTTTCCCGGACAGTACTTATGCTTTCTGGTATTTATTGGCTTCGGATGGGAAAGATACTACCATTTTGCCAATGGGGCCATCGCAAGCATTTTCTATCTGCCATCCAAATTGGCAGTGCGGAAGTTGGTCAAATTGTTATTATCCTGATATTGCGCCTCCAGGCTATAAAACCACTGATTGGATTCAAAAAAGATCATGTTCAGATATAGCAGGATGTTCAGCTCAAATAACCTGGGAATACAAACCCTGCGATTGCAACTATACCACATTTGAATGGGTCCCTCCGCTTACAACCACAGATGGCAATGAGGCTTATTTTAAACTGACCTGGACAGGAAATTGCCAGGGCGATCATTTGGTTATTCAGCAGCAGACTGCAAAACCACCTTTCTGTTATTGTTCCAATGATATGTGGAAAAATGAAGGTGATCCATTAATTATCGACGAATACGATGCTCAAGGGAATGAGCAAATCTTTCCTTGGCAAGCATTTTACGCGGATGCGTCATTCAGGTTATTTCTGGAAAGAAATTGGGCTTCTCCATGCATTCCTATTATGCCCACGAGTAATTACCTGGATGTAAAACCGAGATCTTTCCCTGCTGACACAAAAACATTTGAACAAGCAATTCATCTTACTCAAATACCAGCGATTTGCAATGCTGATACTACTCTGACAGATGAATGCTATCGCTATTGGGCCGAAATGGGCATATCGTATGAATCTCAATTGATTAATTCCTTTTCAGCCTATCAATTAGCTTGGTTCGGTACTTGTGTCGCATGTACTATTTCAGTTGCTGCAGAGCCATCTTTAATCTTATCCTGGCTTGGCGGACCGATTTCAGCGTCTGCAGACATTGCTTTAGTAATTACTGGGAATTTAGCCTGTGATTTTTGCTCGCAAATGCCAATAAGTCTTACTGAAACAAGAGCTCTTCAATTAAGCGATGCTTTTATGGCAAGTCAGGCATTAAAAAGAGTAGATGATTTATCTTCTCTCGGTATAATTGCAGATTATATCCCAGCAAAAAACGGTGCCTATATCACTTACTTAGATGATGTAGGTAAAGAAATAACTGAAGCTTATGGCATAAGTTCACAAGGCACAAATAGTTTAACATTTTCCAACAAAATTCAAAGTTTCCCATTTGAGATTGCTGAAGATTACAACCTCATAAACGTTCACCGCAATTTAGTGCCTCTTAACTTGCGAGATTTTCAGGAATTAACTCTGTCTTTCAATGAAGAGACGGCAAAAACATATTGGGAAAATTTACAAAATATGTTTGATGACGATCTCTATTTAATGGAGGCAGATCATGCTTGGCAAGTAGGGAATCAAGGTAAGTTACCAGGTTCAATCAGAGATTATGTTCAGGATGTTACTCCTATACCCGGTATTGATTATGCACATGCAAGTTATGCCTCTTCCTATGATAAGTGGGTAATAACTTTCAACCTGGCAAATGATGTACTGCCTACAGCCAGTGGTGGTTTAATTCCTCAATGGGAAGCAGCAGTTTATGGAATGTTACCTCATGAGTACATTCACGTATCAACCTTCGCATTAATAGAAAAATTCACTGATCCATATGGAGTGCAGTATGTGCTTGCATCCATCCCTAAAACAGTAGATGCGACGAATTGCTGGTTCGCAGAATTTTATGCGCATACCATTTATGTTGAGGCAATCAAAAACGATCCTCTCCGGTACCAAAAGTATATCGATAGTATTTATGGCTTAGTCCATCAAGCAAATGGCGGGATTGATAATTGGATTGCCGAAACAGTGGAATATTCAAAATCAGAAGCAACTATGATGTATGCGCAAAAAAATTATCAACTGATTAAATTAGCTGATTATGACGCTGCGCAAAAAATCATTAATCAGCTTGATGATCCATCAGCATTCTTGGCCAGAAATCAGGAGATTGAGAATGATGCTTATTCACTCTTCTTTAATATGGTAGAAGAGCCAGGATTTCAGGCATCAAATAACATGGACTGGATTCTGAAAAAATACAAACTGGTCGTCGTTGCAGATTCTCCTCCGCTCCCGCCTCCGCCTCCGCCGACTCCGGAACCCAGAAAAGCTAATGGGGGTTCGGGTTCAAAGCCAGGTGGTTGCAACTCTTCGCTTATTCAAAGTGACACAAATCAAATTCTCAATTTCGTCCTTTTAATGTTACCAGGCATTTATTTACTGCTTCGCAAAAAAATTGCGAAACAATACTGATGCTTAGGTAAAATAATTTTAGCCGTCAAGAAAAAACTTGGCGGCTTTTTTTATTCATTGACAGAAATTGCTATATTTGTTATGTTGCAGTATGGATTGAATTGTGTTTGTATCTTGACAATTTTAATAAAAAGTTATGTGGTTATGCTTGAAAGGAGGTGCTAAAAATGATAGGCAGGATAATACTAATTGTTGTAATTTTAGGGCTGATTTTGTTAATTTTGGTAAACATATACTTACTGCTAAAAATGCTTTGGCAGAATATTTCCAAAAAAGAGGATAAAATATACAAAACCAAAAAGGTTTTGCATACTATTTTTTATTCCTTTTTGCAAACAGCCAAAAGATATACTGATGTAAGTCAGTATGGTACAAATAAGATAGATCATAAAGCCATTACTTTTGGTGCGCTTTTAGATCTGGGCATTAAAACCATGGAATCAGTTAATCCAGCAATAAAAGCTAGGAAAAAAATTAAATCTAAAATTGAAGAAGCAGTGATTATTTTGGAAAAAGCTAAAGCTAATGCTGAAAAACATAAATCAAAAGAAGCTTTGGCTTATGTTGCCGAATTGGGTGAATCATTAAACATAATTTTTAACCGTCTAGACAATCTTGAATCAATAAGCGAAGCTCTCAAAAGGATCAGTTAGATCAAAGAGCAGCTTGAGATTATTGCTCAAGCCCAGACCTTTGAAGATGCTGATTCAACTGGTTCTCAAAATAATTTTGGCTTTAGATCAAGTCAAAAAAACTATTATGACATTTTGGGCATTTCTAAAAATGCCACGACTGAGGAAATTAGAAAGGCTTACAAGGATCTAGCAAGAAAATATCATCCTGATATGTACAATCATTTGGCAGAAGATCTAAGAGCCGAGGCTGAAAAACGTTTTAAAGAAATAAATGAAGCCAACCAAGTATTATCTGATTCTCAAAAGCGCCAGGCTTATGATCAGACGCTTAGATAAGAAAGGAGAAAACAGTGAGTGATAAAGTAAGTAAAAAAGATAAGGGGAGTGATTTAGTAAAACCTTCTGGAGCTCCTGATTTAAAAAAGATGAAGGCGCAGCTTAATCAAGTTGTCCCTGTTAGCGAAAAATTAGCTTTGGCAGTACAAAATTCTACAATCAGAATTACAAAAAAGCCTTCCTTGCAGGTTTTAATGATGTTCGACATTACTGGCAGCATGTTTGCCTATTTTGATTTGGTGAGAAAAAAACTTCAGGAAATCATCTCCACAGTCAAAAAGGGAAGTCCAGGAGCTGAATTTGCCATTTTTGCTTATCGCAATCATGGCGATGAAGATCATTATCAGCAAATCTATTATACCTTTCCTTTGACTGCTAATGTAGAAGCTCTTTTTTCTTATCTTTGTACAATTGAAAAAGGCGGTGGCGGACCAGATGCTTTAACTTGCATGGAAGATTGTTTGCTGGAAGCTAATAAGCTTGCCTGGGATATTTCTTGCCCTAAAGCCATAGTCATTATCGGTGATATGCCTCCTCATGGTGTGCTTGATTCTGTAGCTAACTGTTACAATGGAATTGATTATCGCCAAGAGGTTATCAAGCTAAAAGAAAAATCAGTCAAAATTTATACTGTCTATTGCGAAAGCCAAAATTCAAAAAGACAGCGGATTAAAAATTTTTATCAATCTTTGGCCGAAACAAACGGCGGTAAATTTCTAGAGATAGCTGATTTAGATGTTCTGATAGAACTTTTAATCGGCATCTGCATGAAAGAAACTGGTAATTTGGACAAATATCTTCACGAGCTGGAAAGAAAAGGGTTGTCTGGAAAACAAAAAAGAACAGTCCTAATGCTTAAAGGGTAATTAAACCATTTCTCTTTAGGAAATTTTCTAAAGGGAAGGCGAAAAGAAAGTGAGGTGTTTTATGCTTATAGCCGCATTGGTCTTTTGGTCATTAATAGCAATTGTCTCATTGTTAGCGATTGCCATCTTGTCTTTTCTTCAGCGTAAGAGGGGAAAGACAAAAATTAAAACCATTCTAAAGGTGATCTTTACTCTGATTTTTTTCACAGGCTTAACAACCATTTTGGTAACTCTAATCCAAATTTCAATGCGACCAAATCTTAACATTGAATTTGAAGCAAGATGGCTAGCCTGGCTGATTTTGGCATTAGAAGCTGTGCTAGCTGAAATCTATATCTTCAACTGCTGGTGGAAAAACAAAAAATCTATTCCCCGGATTGTTGGTTTTTTACTGGTGGGTGCCTTTCTTACTTTTTGTTTGCTCCTAGTTCTCCCGCCAATCCAAATCGAATTATTTCCCTTGGAAGATAAAATTCAATATAAAATTACCGAACTCTCTGAACTACGCGAGCGTTTGTCTCAAAAGCAAGAAGAGGTTACTCAGCTTATCTATGATTATCACAATGGAATAGTAAAAATTAAAAATGAAATTCTTGATGAAACTCAACAAAAGAGCATAACCACCTACGAACAAGCCAGTAGAGATTCACGGGTGAATTACGATCTCATCTTAATTCAGAGAAAGCAAGCCTACATCCAAAAACTAACAGAAATAGAACAGAGACTGAAAATCGGCACCTATGAATTGGAATATTTGGAAAGAGAAGCTGATGATGATTTAAAAATGGCAAAGATCTTAAGGAACAAAGAAACTGAAAATTTGGTTGAAGAAATTAACAGGGTTATCAAAAAATACATGCCAGATGCAAGCAATTTGGTAATTAACATTGACGATAAAGGTCTTCAATCTCCAGAAGAGATTTGGAGAGAGATCGTCAGGCAGAGGTAATACTCTGAAAGTGCGCTCTGATTTTTTCAAAAATCAGGGCGCACAAAAATTCTGCAGAATTGATGAAAAAACCTTACCATCGCCGCAACAGATTTGGGAGCAGATTCAAAATGAGGTAAATAGCGGTACGCCGCATTAACCGGGAGGTATTAAATGCGTCATTTAGACTTATGGATAACACTTTTTCTTGGATTTACTGGTTCATTTTTGTATTATCTAATCGCAAGTAGTCTAGATGGATTTAGACGATACAAAAAGGAAAAAAAATTCGATATAGTATTTTTCATCTTTAACCTTATTTTCCTTTCAATCCTTGCCTCTCCTTCTGTTTATTCCGGCTTAAAAATAAAATCTGTTTTCTGGACCACGGAAAAAAAAATCCAAAAAAAAATTAATGAAATAACAGATTTAAGGCAAAGGCTTGAGCAAAAGCAGCAAGAAGTACAAGACCTGTTTGATTTATATCAAACTGGAATTCGAAAAATTAAGCAGGAAATTCTTTTGGAAAAATATCATAGGAAAATCTTTACTTATGAACAAGCAGCCCAGAATTCCCAGATTGCCTATGATCTTTCCTTAATCCAAAGGAAAGAAGCTTATATCCAAAAGCTTAAGGAAATCAATTTACGTTTACAAAAAGGGACAAACGAACTCCTATATTTGGAAAGGGAAGCTCAAGATGATCTGGAAATGGTTAAAGTGCTTAACAGCAATGAGGCAGAGGCTTTGGTAACTGAAATTAATAAAGTTATTCAGAAGTATCTACCCGATGCTGAAAAATTAGTTATTAATATTGATGAAAAAACATTGCCTTCACCGCAACAGATCTGGGAGCAGATTCAAAATGAGGTAACTAGAGGTATGCCGCATTAAACAGGAGGTGCAAAATGTGGGAAAGTTTAAAAAGAAAGTGGCCATATTGGCTAATAGGTGTAATTTGCTTAAGCTTGGTGGTTTTTATCCTAATCAGGTATGGAGAGGTATTAACATTTTTCCTCGTAATACCCTGGATAATCCACAAGTTAACTGACCTGGGTATTAATGGCTGGTTGGCCTGGGCTTTTGCCATACCCCTAACCATAATTTTTCTTTGGGGTCTAAAATTGGCCTTTTCCAAACAGATGGAAAAAAAGAGAGTCGGCCAAATAGTCTTGAGCTTAATGATACTCGGTTATTGCTTGGGCATGTATTTTATGCAAAAAGACTATGCATTTGACCCAAAAACAGGACAAGCAACAAAATGCTATGCCATAACGCCTTATGGCTATGAAGAAGTGACTTGTGCGTGGAAGGTGCATCCGATCTTTGGCACTGTAGTAATACCTGCCACCAAAGAAATAATTACTTCAAAAATACTGCTTAAAAAAGATTACCCCAAGGTTGAAAAAATTAAGCCAACTAGGGAAATGGCTTTTTTCACACCTGATGGTCAGCCCTTGGCTTGGTATTACCAGTATCCTGATGGGAAAATTGAAGTTTTTCCAAGGCCTGGTTTCCATCCGCAATTTAATGTAATACTGGCGCCTGTCACACCGGAAATAGTTAATGAAATTTTTAAACAATTGCCAACGCAAGAATCAGCCCAAAATATAGTGATTCATAATGAAGCCAGTGTTCCATCCCGTTCAGAGCAAACTAATCAAAATCTTCCTAGTTTTGATGCTTTAAAGTCGCTTTCGCAAGAACTGCAATCAATTAACCCTAAAAGTAAATAGGAGGATAAAACATGGAAAATCAAGCCAACGCAGAAGTAAATCGTAAAGGGGAAAAAACCGCTTTAATTTTGCTTTCAATCACCTTGTTGGTTCAGCTAATCTCTTTCGCCTTTCTCTGGAATCCGGAGAAATTTCGCCAAACCATTGCCAGCATTAAAGCTGCTTTGAACAAAGGTAAAGACAAAGTGAAAAGTACATTCAAAAAGGAGGAACAAGACTAATAAAAACCCAGAGCCGTCAAGAAAAAACTTGGCGGCTTTTTATTTACTAATTACTGTTTTTAAGCTACAATTTAATTAGATTTAATTAAATAAAAACAATAGTATGAATAAAATTTTAATTACCATAATAGGCCTAGTTTTTGTTTTAGGCATGGTCATTTTAGGTTTGAGATTTTTAACTGATGAAGATACTTGGCTTTGTCAAAATGGACAGTGGATAAAACATGGCAATCCTAGTGCGCCAATGCCAACTACACTTTGTCCTGGCGCAAAAATAAATCAAAATGAAAATCAGGATACAAATGAAAATATTAATGCTGCAGTTATTCCAAAAGAAAAAAATATAATAGTTGAGACACCTGCACCAAATGATTTAATTTCCAGTCCTTTGACTCTTGAAGGAAAAGCGCGAACCTGGTATTTTGAAGCAAGTTTTACCATTAAACTTTTAGATGAGAGAGGCAAAGAAATAGCAGTTACAACAGCCCAAGCGCAGGGTAATTGGATGACTAGTGAATTTGTGCCTTTTAAGGCTAAATTGGAATTTTTGGCAGATAAAGATCAAAATGGCACTTTAGTTTTTATGAAAGATAATCCATCAGGTTTGCCAGAAAATGATGAAAAATATGAAATGCCAGTCAGATTAAAAGGTTCGGAAACCATGGCTGTTAAAGTTTATTTTGGCAATGAGCAGAAAAATCCCAATGCCATGGATTGCCGTTTAGTTTATCCAGTGGAACGTAAAATTGCTAAAACAACAGCAACTGGCAGGGCAGCTTTGGAAGAATTATTAAAAGGTCCCACTGAAGATGAAAAAGCTCAAGGTTGTTACACTTCCATAAATACTGGTGTTAAAATCCAGAAATTAAGTATTGTGGGGGGCGTTGCCAAAGTTGATTTTGATAAACAGTTAGAATTTCAAGTCGGCGGTTCTTGCCGCGTAGCAGCTATTAATTCGCAAATAGTCACAACTTTAAAACAATTTAGCAGCGTTAAAGAAGTGATAATTTCTATTGATGGCAGAACCGAGGATATTTTGCAGCCTTAAACTAAAATTTTATGTTAAAGCCTGTAAAAATTCCTATAAATTCAATAAATCTGGCAGGGGACTTATTTTTACCTAAAGCTTGCCGAGGCATGGTTATTTTTGCCCATGGCAGCGGCAGCAGCCGGAAAAGCCCGCGCAATGTTTTTGTAGCTGAAGTTTTGCAAAAATCGGGTTTGGGCACTTTACTTTTTGATTTATTGACTGAAAAAGAAGATGAAATCTATGAAACGCGTTTTAATATAGAATTGCTGGCAGAACGTTTGGTAGCGGCAACACAATGGTTTAAAAAACAGCCAGAAGCAAAATCTTGTAAAATCGGATACTTTGGGGCTTCAACTGGAGCGGCCGCCGCGCTGATTACGGCGGCTAAGCTTGGCAATCAGCTTGGGGCAGTTGTCTCGCGCGGCGGCCGGCCTGATCTGGCCAGGGATTATTTATCTAAAGTAAAAGCCCCAACTTTATTAATTGTTGGCGGCAATGATTTTGAGGTAATTAAATTAAATCAGCAAGCTTATGAGGGAATTAATTCTGAAAAACAGTTAAAAATTGTACCTGGTGCAACGCATTTATTTGAAGAACCTGGTGCCTTAGAAAAAGTCGCTGACTTGGCTGCCAATTGGTTTAAGAAATATTTAATGGTTTAAGATGTTAAAATATTTTAAATATTTAATTTTAATATTTTTTCTTATAATTTTAACTTCTTGCGTTCAGCAAAAAGCGCAGGAAATTTTAACTATTAAAAATATTGCCATGAAATTAAATTCAACAGCTTTTTCAAATAATGCGGCTTTGCCAGCCAAATATTCTTGTGATGGCCAGAGGATTAATCCGCCGCTTGAAATTTCTGATGTGCCGGCTAATACCCAAACATTGGCTTTAATTTTTGACGATCCAGATGCGCCTGCTGGCACATTTGTGCATTGGGTAATATGGAATATTGACCCTAAAATAGCTGAAATTGCGGAAAACAGCACTCCTGTTGGTGCCAAGCAGGGTACTAACAGCGCAGGCAAAACCGGTTATTTCCCACCTTGTCCGCCAAGCGGGACACACCGCTATATTTTTAAGCTTTATGCCCTGGATACTGTTTTAAATTTGACGCCTAATGCTGGCAAAGATAATTTAGAACAGGCCATGCAGGGCCATATTTTGGATGCAGCTGAATTAATTGGCTTATACAGCCGCCAAAAATAAATAAAATGACTGTTATAAAAGAAAAATTTAAACCTTTGAGATTTCCGCATGATGAGCAAAAACACAATCACATTATTGAATGGTGGTATTTTAATGGCCATCTAAAAAACAAGAATGGCAGAACATTTTCCTACATGAATACTTTATTTGCTGCCAAGCCGCAAAGAGTTAATATTCCTTTTGCTAAACGTTTACCTTTGAAGACCTGGTATTTTTCCCATTATCTATTAACTGATAATCAAAAGCGTAAAATGCAGAGCAAAATTATGCCAGTTTCTTTTGTAGATAAGAAAAGTTTTACTTTGCCATTACTTTGGGTGCAATATGATAATTCTTGTTTAATTGAAGAAATAAAGCCCTTTAATTACCAATTAATAAATGACTTTATTGATCTAAATTTATTTTCCAAGAAAAAACCGCTTTTGGTTAATAATAAAGGTTTTATTGATTTGGGTGATAAGGCAACTTATTATTATTCATTAAGCCATCTAAAAACAAAGGGCTTGATTAAAGTAGGGAAGAAGTGGCTGGAAGTTACCGGCCTATCCTGGATGGATCACCAATGGGCGCAGACACCCTTTACCAAAAATGATAAATGGACCTGGTTTTCTTTGCAATTAAATAATGGGCTTGATATTCTTTGTTTTGTTTATGGCGATAAAAATAAAATTTCGCACGCAACTTTAATAGATAAAAATAATTACCAAAAAATAACTGATACTGTGTTTTTGAAACCAAAAAGAATGAAATATGTCAGTCCTGAAACCGGAGCCACCTATCAATTAGGTTATGAAATTTACTTACCAGATTGGGATATTAAATTAGAGGTTAAACCCATAAATAAAAAACAAGAAATGATTTTTGGGCCAGTTAATTATTGGGAAGGTCCCATTGGAATAGAAGGCAAATACCAGGGGAAAAATGTCAGGGGTAGGGGATTTTTAGAAATAACTGGCATACCTATGAGAAAAAGTTTATTAAATGTATATTTAAATAAACTGGATAAGGAAGTCAGAAAAAGAATTATGTAATTTAATTTAAATAATAAAAGCCGGTTCCGCGCCGCGGAATCGGCTTTTGACATTTTGATTTTAATTTATTTACTCAACTTTTACTGTGTTTTTACAATTAGGGCAGACTAAATATTGCCCCTTTTTAATTATTTTTGTGCCAGAATCTGTAATTAATTTTCTGTACTTATCGCTTAATTTATCATTATTTTCAAGGACTACAATGCGGGTTTTTTGGCCGCATATTAAACAAGTATGCTCTTCAAGCACAGGATTATTATCTATCATCTATTCCTCCTTATTCTTTGGTTTTGATTTAATTTAAGCAAAAAATAGGATTTTAGTCAAGATTGGCGAGAATTTTATTAAAATGTAAAATAAAAGCGACAATTTATAAATCGTCGCTTTGCTAAATGTATTTGGTGATGAAATAACTTAGGATTTTATTTTCTCTAAGTAAATCATCAGGATCTGGTGAATGTACAGCATTTAACCTGATAGTTCGTTGACTCTCTTTTGTTTTAATTAGAAATCTTTTACTAGGAAAAGATTTTCGGATTTCATCTCTAATTTTTTTAATCTCTTCGAGCGAAGGATTGTTTTTAAACCGAATAATTTCAGCTTGGCCATTTTCTATTGCTTTAAAAGCAAGTCCATTCTCAATGGCAATTTTTATCCTTTGTTTAGTTAGTGGCCAACAATAGACATAACTGGCGCATCTTTCCCATTTTGGGATTATGTCAATCATATCAATTTCTAAACCGCATTGACGTATAATTTTAATAATTTCATCGCGGTATAATTCACCGTAAGGTTTTAAGATTATAAACGGTCTATTATTGTCTTGGTCATTACTTAAGAGGTCGGTTATTTTAGCATCGGTAGCGGAAATATCTTCTTTGGTTATTTCTTTTTCAATTCGGATTATTGGTAGGCCATCAAGTGACAATATTTGGTTTGTTTTCTGATTAAAGATTTTACAGCAATTTGTGCAAAAATCCTTACAGATGGGATCTTTTGTACAATCGTGTTTCCGAGTAAACTGCATGATTTTTTGCTGTTGGATGGTAAAAGGTTCGGAAATTTCACCAATTGGTTCGCCATAATAGCGAACATAGATTGAGCAAGGGTAATAATTTTTACCATCAATTGTTCTTTCGGTCATGGGGATAAAACAATGTTTCATTACTTTTTGAGTTTCTGGGTCTTGTAAACCAATGGCATTAGGGTTGAATAAATTTTGGATTTTTTTCTTTAAAAGCATAAATTTTTCCGGAGGAAATATATTTAGCTTTTTTTCCAGACGTTTGATTAATTGCTGGCTTTGGTGATTAACGACAAATTCTTTTTCTTGTGCGATAACCAGAAATTTTATGTCATTTGGCTGGAGATTAATGAAAAAATCAAGTGATTTTTCTATTTTGCCCAGATTCATTTGGCCTACGCAAACATTAAGGACAAGGAAAGAATCGGGAAAGGTTTGGTCACGTAATCTGGTTATTTCTTTAATACTTTTTATTACTTTCACAAAAGTGCCTTGACGCTGAACGATTTGGTCAAATTCCTTTTCAGAATATGAATCAAGGGAAATACGAATTTCAGTCAAACCAGATTCTATTATCTTTCTGTAAGATGATGGGGAAGCTGTTCCATTTGAAGTTATTGAACAGAGAATGCCCAAATCTGTAGCTAAGCGGATAAATTTGGGCAAATCAGCAATTAAAGTCGGTTCACCGCCCGTAAAATGAATATGGCTCACTTTTTTTCGATCCATTATATTCTTCAGAAATTCTTTAAAGGCATCTAAAGATAAATCAGTTTTCAAAAGCTGCTTTTCCAATTGTAGATTATCCTTTTTTAAATTCATGTGCGGGCCAGTACAATATAAACAGCGCAAGTTACAGCGATGAGTAACAAATATTGTTAGGCGGTCAAGTTCCTTTAAATTATCAATCCGATAGCCCCAAAAATCTGTTATTTTTTCAATTCTTTTTTCCATAATTTCAGGCAAAAGTAAATCTGGATTTCGGCTACACAATCTGAAATTCATTATTATTTCACCTCCTTTATAGACTTATTTTTTCAAAGATCGATATTTAAATATAAATCGTTTTTATTGTTTTGTCAAGGAATGGTCAAAAATAGAATTTTGCTGTAAAATAAAAGCATAATTATGTCTGACATAAAGCCAAAATTTAACCCAGAACAGAAAAAGGCCATTACCTTTGGTAAGGGGCCGCTTTTGATAGTGGCAGGCGCTGGCACAGGCAAAACAATGGTTATTACGCAAAGAGTGGCTCATTTGATTTTGGATAAAGGAATTAAAACAGATGCGATTTTAGCCCTGACTTTTACTGAAAAAGCAGCTGGGGAAATGCAGGAGCGAGTGGATAAGCTTTTACCTTATGGCTATGTTGATTTATGGATTTCCACCTTCCATTCATTTTGCCAGAAAATTTTGCAGCAGCATGCTTTGGATATTGGCTTGTCCAATGATTTTAAACTATTGGACCAGACTAGCCAATGGCTTTTGGTTAGGCAAAATTTAGACAAGTTTGATTTAGATTATTATAAACCACTAGGTAATCCTACTAAGTTTATTCATGCTTTATTAACACATTTTTCCCGCTGTAAGGATGAAGAAATTTATCCTGATGATTATTTGCAATATGCTGAAAAAATAGAATTAAATTTGGATACTAAGCAAGGGGATGAAGGCTTAGCTGATGAAGCAAGACGGTTGAAAGAAATCGCCAATGCCTACCATGTTTACCAACAGTTGCTTTTGGATAACAATGCTTTGGATTTTGGGGATTTGATTAATTATACCTTAAGATTATTTAAACAAAGAAAAAATATTTTAAAAAAATATCAGGAGCAATTTGAATATATTTTAGTTGATGAATTTCAGGACACTAATTTTGCCCAGTATAATCTGGTTAAATTATTGGCTGGACAAAAAGCTAATTTAACAGTGGTGGCTGATGATGATCAGTCAATTTACAAATTTAGAGGTGCTTCTGTTTCTAATATTTTACAGTTTAAAAAAGATTATTCTAAAGCGCAAAATATTGTTTTGACTGAAAATTATCGTTCTTGCCAGAATATTTTGGACTTATCTTATAATTTTATCCAGTTAAATAATCCCAATCGTTTAGAAGCGCAAAAAGGATCTAAAATTAAAAAACAATTAAAAGCCAGTACTAAATGTAAGGCTCAGATTGAACATTTGCATTTTAAAACTCTGGACGATGAGGTTAGGGGAGTAATTAATAAAATTGTAGAATTAAAAAATAAAGATAAGGAAGCATCTTGGGCTGATTTTGCAATTTTGGTACGCGCTAATGACAGTGCTACTAGTTTTATTAACTTTTTACGCAAAACAAATTTGCCCTATCAATTCGTGGCCTTGCGTGGACTTTATAATAGGCCAATAATTTTAGATATTTTGAATTATTTTAAGCTTTTGGATAATTATCATGAAAGTGCATCTGTCTTTCGTTTGTTACGTTCACCAATTGTTAATATTTCTGATGAGGAATTAACCAAACTTTGCCATTATGCCAATAAGAAAAACATTTCTTTATATGAGGTTTTAAAAATTGCCTCTACCATTTTTGGCATTAGCGCTGAAACAGTTTCGCAAGTTAATTTCTTTTTATCTTTGGTGCAGAAACATACTGCTTTGAGCCGGGAAAAAACAGCGGGCGAGGTTATGCTGGTTTTTATGCAAGATTCAAAGTATTTAGAAAAGATTTTAGGCGCTGATGAAGCTTTGGCTAAACAAAATGCTGATTATTTAAACCAGTTTTATAATCGCCTTAAAATATTTGAAGAAGGCGCAGCTGATCCTTCTTTGCAAAATTTCATGGCTGAACTTGATCTGGAATTAGAATCAGGCGAAAGCGGACCTTTAAAATTTGATATTGAAGCTGGGCCTGAAGTGATTAAAATAATGACAGTTCATTCTGCCAAGGGTTTGGAATTTGAATATGTCTTTATCCCTAATTTAGTTGAACAGCGTTTCCCAACTAATAAGAGAGGAGAGCCAATAGAAATCCCAATCCCTTTAATTAAAGATATTTTGCCAGAAGGCGATTTTCATTTGCAGGAAGAACGGCGTTTATTTTATGTAGCCATGACCCGCGCTAAAAAAGGCTTATTTTTTACTTCTGCCAGTGATTATGGCGGCGCACGTGCTAAAAAAATCTCTCAATTTTTGGCTGAACTCGCTCAAACTAATAAAGATTTTAAATTAAATCAAAAATCCCAAAAACAGGAAAAGGTAATTGAAACAAGAATTGAAAAACTCAAAGAAAAGACAAAAGAGGTTTATGCTTTGCCGACTCAATTTTCATTTTCCCAAATCACTGCTTTTCGCACTTGCCCGTATCAATATAAATTAGCATTTATATTTAAAATTCCTGTTTTGGGCAAAGGTGTTTTTTCTTATGGCAAAAGCATGCATACAACTTTACAGCAATTTTTTGTATTAGCAAATTCAAAAGCTCAAAGCAGTCAAACCGATATTTTTGGCGCTAAAATTAGCCAAAAAGAAAAGAAAATAGGGGAATTGGTTAGTTTTGAAGAATTTAAAAAAATTTTTGAAGATTCATGGATTGATGAATGGTTTGCCAGTCAAGATGATAAAGAAAAATATCTAAAGAAGGGGAGAGAATTTATTAAATTATTTTATGAAGAAAATAAAGATAAGCCCTTAACAATCATTAGTTTAGAAAAAGGTTTTAATATTAAAATGGGGCAGGCCAAACAAAACGAATTTTATACGATCAGGGGATTTATTGACCGCATTGATTTATTACCAGATAAAACCGTTGAATTGATTGATTATAAAACAGGCAAGCCAAAAGAAAAATTAACTCTTGAAGAAAAAACCCAATTACTTTTATACCAATATGCCTGTCAAAGTTTACCAGAAATTACTAATAATTATCCTGTGAGCAAGTTAACTTTTTATTATCTTGATAATAATTCCCAGCTTTCATTTTTAGGCAATGAAAAAGAATTAAGCAAGATTGAGGGAGAATTTATTAAAACTATCCGGGAAATTAAAAATAGTAATTTTGCAGCCCAACCCGAATCTCATAAATGCAGTTTCTGTGATTTTAAAAACATTTGTGAATTTAGAGTATAATAGATAAATTATGGAACATATAAAAAAACTTTTAGCCAAAAGAATCCAGCAATCAGGTTTAAGCCAGCAAGTTAAAACCTCAATAATTATTGAAAAATTTAAAAAAGTTAGTAAACTTATTTTTGGTACTAAAATAAGCCAAAAAATAAAGCCACTCTATATTAAAAACAAAGTTTTAACCGTTGCTTGCCTAAGTTCAGTCGTGGCTCAAGAAATTAATTTGAGAAAGAATGAAATCCTTGAAAATATTCAACAAAATTTAGGGGAAGAAACCATTAAAGATATTAAAATTATTATCTAGTTAGAAAGGTTGCTAAACTAAAAAAAATTTGCTAAAATTAAGCTATCTTAAAATTTAACTTTTTAAGTATGTCTTTGCGCAATTATATTATCTTAATGCTTTTGACTACAGTCGCTTGTTATCTGGCTTTTTTAGCCATAATTTATTTTTTTGAACCCACTGATAATAATCTTTTAGTTTTAATCCTCTTTTATACCAGCGCTTTTTTATGCTTAATCGGCACTTTTTCGCTTCTCGGGTTGGTTATAAGAGTTTTTTTTACCAAAGACCATTTAATTTTTAGAAAAGTGATTGCTTCTTTTCGGCAGTCAATTTGGTTTGCTTTATTAATAATCATATGTCTTTATTTAAAAAGCAAAGATTTATTAGTTTGGCGTAATATTATAATTTTAATTTTAGCTCTGTCTATATTAGAATTGTTTTTTATAAGCTATAGAGCTAAATCTAGTAAAAAAATATGAAACAATCTATTTTATTTACTAAAACAAAAAAGGAGATAGGCGAAGAAGAAAAAAGTTTAAATGCCTCATTATTGATTAGGGCTGGTTATATTGATAAGCTGGCTGCTGGTATTTATACTTTTTTACCTTTAGGCTTAAGAGTGTTAAAAAAAATTGAGAATATAATTAGAGAAGAAATGGATAAAATAGGCGGCCAGGAAATATTAATGCCCAGCCTGACGCCAAAAGAAAACTGGGAATCAACAAAACGCTGGGCAAATTTTGATGCTCTTTTTAAGTTAAAAGGTATTGATGGCAAGGAATATGCTTTAGGCGCTACTCATGAAGAAATTGTTACTCCTTTAACTAAAAAATTTGTTTTTTCTTACAAAGATTTACCCTTGGCTGTTTATCAAATTCAAACAAAATTCAGGAATGAACTTCGGGCAAAATCCGGGTTATTGCGCGGCAGGGAATTTTCAATGAAAGATTTATATTCATTTCATCCTGACGAGAAAGATTTGAATCAATATTATGAAAAGGTTAAGGCTGCTTATTTTAAAATATTTGAAAGAGTAGATTTGAGAGAAATAACATATTGGACTTTTTCTTCAGGAGGTGCTTTTTCCAAATATTCGCATGAATTTCAGACTTTGGCTAAAACTGGCGAAGACACGATTTATATTTGCCCTAAGTGCAAAATTGCTTATAATAAGGAGATTATAGAGGAAATAACTAAATGTGAAACATGCAATTTGAAAGTAACTGATTTTAAAGAAGCTAAGGCTATAGAAGTTGGTAATATTTTTAAATTAGGTTCTCGTTTTTCCGCGGATTTTGAATTCAAATATATTGCTTTTGATGGCCAAGAAAAAGAAGTGATCATGGGTTGTTATGGTTTGGGTCCGAGCCGGTTAATGGGCACTTTGGTTGAAATTTTTAATGATAAAAAAGGCATAATTTGGCCTTTAAGCGTAGCACCATTCCAGATTCATTTGTTAGTCTTAGGTCAAGAGACAGCACTTGCCCAAAAAGCAGAAAAACTATACACTGAATTAGTCAAAAAGGGGATAGAAATACTTTATGATGATCGTGCTGAATCAGCTGGTATAAAGCTAAATGATAGTGATTTATTAGGAATTCCTTACCGCTTGATTTTAAGCGATAAAACTGATAAGTTAAAAAGCGTTGAAATTAAAAGAAGGAATTCTGAAAAGATAGAATTGGTTAAAATTGATAAGGTAATAGATTATTTCAAAAAGAACTTGAATATTTAAATATTTGTATATTTGGAAAGCATTTATAAATTTGTATAAATATGATTTTTGATAGGATATTAGGAAAATTTTCTAAAGATATTGGTATTGATTTGGGTACTGCTAATACTTTAGTTTATGTTAAAGATAAAGGCATTATAATTAATGAGCCATCTGTTGTGGCAATTAATTTAAAAAACGATCAAATTTTAGCAGTTGGCAATGAAGCTAAAAGAATGATAGGAAAAACTCCAGCCCATATCACGGCCATTAAACCTTTGGTTGATGGTGTTATTTCTGATTTTGAAGTTACTGAAAAGATGTTAAAATACTTTATTGATAAAATTCATTCTGATGGATTTAATTTTTTGCCTCGGCCAAGAGTAGTAATTGGCGTGCCTTTGGATATTACAGAGGTAGAAAAAAAAGCAGTAGAAGATGCAGCTTATTCAGCCGGGGCCAGAGAAGTTTATCTAGTTGAAGAGTCAATGGCTGCTGCCATCGGCTGCCGCTTGCCGATTCAAGAACCAATTGGCAATATGATGGTTGATATTGGCGGAGGCACAACTGAAATTGCCGTGATTTCTTTGAGTGGCGTGGTTACCTGGAAAACAATAAAAATTGCTGGAGATGAAATGAACAAAAATATTATTCAATATGCCAGAAATAAATTCAGCTTACTTTTAGGAGAAAAAGTAGCAGAAGAGATAAAAATAAAAGTTGGTTCAGCTTCTGAATTAAAAGAACCATTAGAGGCACAAATGAGAGGCAGGGATTTGGTTACTGGTTTACCTAAAGAGATTATAGTTAGTGATGAGCAAATTAGAGAGGCCTTGTCTAAATCAGTTAGGGCAATTATTGATAATATAAAAGCCACCTTAGAAATAACACCGCCAGAATTAGTAGCAGACATTTATGAAAGAGGCCTGCTTTTAACTGGCGGCGGCGCTCTTTTGAAAGGCATAGACACGGCAATTTCTCAAGCGACTCAAATTCCAGCTTATGTGGCTGAAGATCCTTTAACAGCAGTAGTTCGGGGCACTGGCTATCTTTTGGATAATTTTGATCTACTTAAAAATATAGCCTCACCTTCAACCCTTGAAGAAGGTTCAAAAACTTAATTATGATTGAGCAAAAGAAAAATCGATTAATAAAATTTTATTTATTAGCAGTTGTGATACTGCTTATTTTTTTACATTACTTGAAAGTGCTTGCTGTTATTGAAGATTATTTTTTAGGCATTACTTCTGAAGCTCAAAACCAAACCTACATATTTTTAACAAAAATAAAATATTCGTTTATTAATTATCAAGAGGCACAAAATTTAAAAAAGGAAAATGCTGTTTTGAAGCAGCAGCTTGATGAATTGCTTTTTGAAAACAGTCAATTAACTGCTTATAAAACTGAAAATGAACAATTACGCGCCCTCTTGAGCTTTAAAGAGGAACAGTCTTGCGATTTATTATTAGCCAAAGTTATTGGCAGGGATGTTAATCGTTCAAATACTTTAATTATTAATAAGGGCAGATTAGATGGCATAAAAGAAGGTTATCCAGCAATTGTTGATAAGGGTATAATTATTGGCAAAATAATTGATGCTAAAGATAATTTATCAACTATATTGCTGATAACAGATAAATTAAGTTCCTTGGCAGTAAGTACAATTTCTAGCAATAAAACATGTGGTTTAGCAAAAGGGGAATATGGCTTGAGCATTAAGGTTGAATTAATTCCTCAAGATTTACAATTAAAAGAAAATGATATAATGGTAACTTCAGGGCAAGAAAAAGATATTCCCCGGGGGTTAATTTTGGGTAAGATTAATCGGATTATTAGCTATGAAAATGAATTATTTAAATCAGCGACAATCAGCCCTTTAATTGATTATGAGGAGATTTCAATTTTAAGCATTATTATACCTAAGCAATATTAAATGATTAAATATTTTTACTATCTAATTATCTCCCTGATTTTAGTTTTTTTACAGCAAAGTATTTTGTCTACCTTGGGTCATTTTGCCAATTTAAACATATTATTGGTTGTTTTGATTTTTATTACTATAATTTTCGGCTTTAATCTGGGTTTTATTTTTGCAGTTTTTATTGGCTTTTTTGTAAATATTTTTTCTTTTTTGCCCTGGGGGACTTTAATAATTATTTATCTAATCATCATAAGCATTGTTGATTTTTTATATAAACATGTTTTAATTAATTTTTCTTATTTAACAAATTTAATTCTTATTATTTTAGCCACTTTTATTTTTAATTTATTATTGCTTGGCATAGCATTTTTTTATTATCTGTTTAATTTGATTAATATTTATATTATTTTAGATAAAATATTTATGGTAAATTTTCTTTGGCAGATTATTTTAAATTCAATAATGATTAGTTTGATTTATATTTTAGCCAAGCTTACAATAAAAAAATTAAATTTGGTATTTATAATGAAAAAATGAAAGAGGCATTTATTAAAAGAAAATATAAAAACTCTCAAGAAATTGATGAGAATTTTTTTTATGATAATAATCATAAAACAGCTCCCAAAGAAGATAATAGTGAATTTTTAGGCAAGCATTTGTCAGAAAAAAAAATAGAATTATTTCAAGCCCTTATTTTTATCGGACTTTTTTTATTGTTAAGCCAAGCAGTTTACTTGCAGATTTTTAAAGGACAATATTATCAGCAATTAGCCGAAACAAATAGGATTAAGGAAAAATCTCTGCCTGCAGCCCGTGGTTTAATTTATGATAAAAATAATCAGCCACTAATTAAAAATTTGCCGATTTTCGATGCCCTTATTCTGCCCAAAGATTTAAAATTAAATCAAAGCGAGCGGCAAGCTCAGCTTCAAAAAATTTCGCAAACATTAAATTTACCTGAAAATCAAATCAATGATTTGCTGGCAAAGTATCCTAATAATTTTAAATATCTTTTGCCAGTCAAAGAAAATATTGATTACGAAGAAGCAGTATTATTAAAAATCAAGGCAGAACAAATTCCAGGCTTATATATTGAAACCAGAGACCAAAGGCAGTATTTTTATCCTGTTGAATTTTCTCACATAATTGGCTATCAGGGTAAAATTGCTGAAGATGAATTAAAAGAAAAAAGCCAGGGAAATTATTCGCTTAATGATTATATTGGGAAAACTGGTTTAGAATTAAGTTACGAACCAATTTTACGCGGAAAATTCGGTAAAGAAGGAGTAGAGGTAGATGCACTTGGTCATGAAAAAATGGTTTTATATCATGAAGAACCAGAAAACGGCAAGAATTTGGTTCTAAGTATTGATTCAAATGTTCAAAAAAAGGTTAGGAATATCTTAAATAATCAGCTTAAACGATTTAATAAAAAACGCGGGGCAGTAGTAATGTTAAATCCACAAACTGGTGAAATATTGGCTTTGGTTAGTTTACCTGATTATGATGCTAATCAGTTTGCCCAAAATATTTCAATTGATGACTATAAAAAGTTAATTGCTAATGAAGATAAGCCATTATTTGATCGTGCCATAAAAGGTGAATATCCTTCAGGTTCAACAATAAAACCAGTAGTAGCAGCTGGAGCTTTGGAAGAAGGTTTAATTACTGATAAAACTACAGTTAATAGCACAGGCGGCTTATGGCTCTATGAACGCTGGTTTTTTCCTGACTGGTCAGCCAGCGGTCATGGCTTAACCAATGTTTATAAGGCTATTGCTTGGTCAGTTAATACCTTTTTTTACATGATTGGCGGGGGCTATGAGGATTTTAAAGGCTTAGGCATTGAAGGTTTGGAAAAGTATATGAAATTTTTTGGCTTAGGTGAAAAAACTGGTATTGATTTGCCTGGCGAAGCAACTGGTTTGGTGCCAAATCCAGCCTGGAAAAAGGAAGTAAAAAACGAAGATTGGTATATTGGCGATACTTATCATTTAGCTATTGGACAAGGAGATATTTTGGTTACTCCTTTGCAAGTAGCTAATTACACAGCAGTTTTTGTCAATGGCGGCAAATTGCTTAGGCCACATTTGGTTAAAGAAATTATATCTAATGAAGGAGAAAAAAAGGAAATTACTCCAGAAATTATTAGAGAAAATTTTATCAGTCCAAACAATTTGGAGATTGTAAAGAAAGCCATGCGGCAAACAGTGACTTTGGGTAGCGCCCAATCTTTAAATGATTTAAATGTGGCAGTGGCTGGCAAAACAGGCACAGCCCAATGGAATAATGATAAAAGCCCACAGGCCTGGTTTACTGGTTTTGCCCCGTATGATAATCCTGAAGTGGTTATTACGGTTTTAGTAGAGGAAGGGGGAGAAGGTAGCATAGTATGCGTGCCAATTACTTATGAAATTTTAAATTGGTATTTTAATGTTTACTTACTAAATACGAAATGAGTACGAAAGTACGAATTTGAAAAAGAGTAAATTTATTTCTTTACCTCCGTATATTCGTAATTAATTCGTATTTCGTAGTGTGTGGATAAACACTTGACACGAAATTTAATAAATGTATTTTGAGGTGATATTTGTTATAATTGTAAAATATTATGAAAAAATTAGAGTTAAATAAAATTTATCAGGGTGATTGCTTTAAGTTAATAGATGAAATTGATGATGAATCAATAGATTTAATAGTGTGTGATGGACCTTATGGAGTTACACAAAATGGGTGGGATAAAGTTGGGAGCATACAGGATTTTAATCTGAATTTGATAAAATTATTTTCAAGGGTTCTTAAGGAAGGTGGATCCTTGTATTTATTTGGCAAGCACAATTGTATTGATTTTATAGATTATAGACCATATTTAAATTTAAATACTAGGATTATTTGGTATCAACCGAGTAGACTGGCGCAAGGAAGAACTAATTATACAAATAATTATGATTTGATTGCTTATTTTTCCAAGGGGAAAGCAAAAACATTTAATTTAGATAATATTAGAATTCCTCAGCTTGTAGAATTAGAGCATAGAAAAAGATGTGAAAATGTCCCCTCGGTTATTAATGGGAAATTCTATAAAACAAAGTTTAATGAGAATGGTAAAAATCCAGGTGATGTATGGGGCGATATAAAGCAACTTACATATAAGTCAAAAGAACTTTTAAATAGAGATTTTTTGCATACGATCCAAAAACCCATTAAACTTATTGAGAGAATGGTTAAGGCAAATACTAATGAAGGAGATTTAGTGCTGGATCCTTTTATGGGAACTGGCACAACAGCAGTTGTATGTAAAAATTTAAAAAGAAATTTTATCGGATTTGAACTTGATCCCAATTTGATTGCAATTTGCGATAATAGATTGAAAGAATTACAAATTAAACAAAATAATATTTTAATTTAAAAATCATGTCTAAATTAAAAGAACAGATGATAACTGAAATTATTATGCTTGTTAGAAGAGCGCAAGTTTTAGCGCTTAAAATTGGTATTCCAAATATTTTACAACCAGGATTGGTGAAAGAAATGATTATTTCTGAAATATTGGGACACGAATTAATTTCTTCAAAAAGAGATGCTGATGCATGTGACAAACATGACCCATCGATAAAATATGAGTATTTGTCATGCTATGAGGGTGGTTCTGGACAATTAGATAGAATGTTTAAGAGGCCCCCTAAAAAAAGAGCAGAGTCACTTCATAGAATTACGCGAAATAAAATGATATATTTCGCAATATTTTATAAAGAAGACCCACTAAAGGTAAAAGTCATTTATGAAATAAAACCTTCAATATTACTTTTAGAAACTGAGAGGCAGTTAGATAGAAGCCATAATGCAATTTCACATGTCGGTTTTACCGAAGAATGGGCTATAGAAAATGGAAAAAAGGTTTATGAAGGATAGCATCTTAAGTCCTTTAAAGAATTTGACATATAAATTTAACTCTGATATTTTATTAACTATAACTTAAAATTTAAGAGAATAAAATGACTGAAGAAAAATATCTAACCAAAGAAGGTTTGGAAAAAATTAAAAAAGAATTAGAATATTTAAAAATCTCAAAACGCAAAGAAATCAGCGATCGGATTGCTGAAGCTATTAAATTAGGTGATTTATCAGAAAATGCCGAATATCAGGAAGCCAAAGATGATCAGGGTTTAAATGAAGCCAGAGTCAGAGAATTGGATGAAATAATCAGTAATGCGGTTTTGATAAGTAATGGCAATAACAAGAAAAAATGTGTTGATGTCGGCTGTACCATTAAGGTTAAAGTTAATGATAAAGAAAAAGAGTTTACCATAGTCGGGCCAAGCGAAGCTAATCCAGCTGGCGGTTTGATTTCCAATGAATCACCAATTGGCCAGGCTTTTATTGGTAAAAAAGTTGGGGATATCGCAGAGGTAGAGGCTCCAGCTGGCACAATAAAATATAAAATTTTGGATATTATGTAACTTCTTATTATTTTAGAATAATTAAAGGCGCCTGAATTTAAGGCGTTTTTTATTTTGACTTTAAGGCTGAATTTAGGTAAAATATAAATAAGTTCAAAGCTTAAAGTTCAAAGTTAAAAGTGACAATTTAAAGTCAAAAATTTTGAATTTTACATTATAATTTTTAATTTTTAATTTTTATAACATGTCTTTAGATGAAAGAAAAATTAGACTGGAAAAACTGGAAAAAATTAAAGAACAGGGTCTTGATCCTTATCCTGCCAGTTTTGATAAGAAAAACTCTTTAAAAGAAGCCTATGATGCTAAAATAGGCACTAAAGTTAAAACAGCTGGCCGTTTAATGACAATTAGAGATATGGGCAAGCTTTGTTTTTGCCATTTAATGGATGAGTCAAGAAAAATGCAAGTTGCCTTAAAGGTTGATGAAATTGGTCAGGAAGGTTATGATTGGTTTGTTAAAAATTTGGATATTGGTGATTTTATCGGTGTTGAAGGCGAAGTTTTTAAGACCCACAAAGGCGAGATTTCTATTTTGGTTTCCAAATATGCTTTGCTAACCAAGGCAATTAGGCCTTTGCCAGAAAAATGGCATGGCCTAGCTGATGAGGAATTAAGACTAAGAAAACGCTATCTTGATTTTATTACCCATCCTGAATTAAAAGAGTTATTTTACCGTAAAGCTAAATTTTGGCAGGTAACCAGAGAATTTTTAAGGCAAGAAGGTTTTATTGAAGTAGAAACGCCGATTTTGGAAACTGCTACTGGCGGTGCAGATGCCCAGCCCTTTATTACTCATCATCAAGCCTTAGATATAGATTTATATTTGAGGATTTCCATGGGTGAACTTTGGCAAAAACGTCTGATGATTGCCGGCTTTGAAAAAACCTTTGAAATTGGCAGGCAATTTAGAAACGAAGGCATGAGTAAAGAACATCTGCAGGATTATAGCCAAATGGAATGCTATTGGGCTTATGCTGATTATAATGAGATGATGGCTTTGGTAGAAAAAATGTATAAAAAAATTATTAAAGAAACCTACGGCAAATTAAAATTTGAAATTGCTGGTTTTACTGTTGATTTTGATAAGGAATGGAAAAAAATTGATTATGTAGATAAAATTAAAAAGGATTTTGATCTGGATGTGACTAAAGCCACCAAAGAAGCTTTAGTTAAAAAATTAAAAGAATTAAGAGTTGATTTTGACGCCAATTTATCAAAGCCAAGATTAATTGATGTTTTGTGGAAACAGGTAAGAAAAACAATTGCTGGCCCGGCCTTTTTAATCAATCATCCAGTTGAAGTTTCTCCCTTGGCCAAAAGAGATCCCAAAGATAAAACTAAAGTTCAGAGATTCCAGATTATTTTGGCAGGTTCAGAAATGGGCAATGGCTATTCAGAATTAAATGATCCAATTGACCAAGCTGAAAGGTTTAAAGAGCAAGCTAAAATGCGCCAGGCAGGGGATAAGGAAGCGCAAATGTATGATGAGGATTTTGTGGAAGCCCTAGAATATGGCATGCCGCCAACAGCTGGCTTTGGCTTTTCAGAACGCTTGTTTTCCTTTTTAGAGAATAAAACAATGCGTGAATGTCAGATATTTCCCTTGATGAAGCCGGAGAAATAATTTGGTAATTAGGAATTGGTAATTAGGAATTGGCTATTGGAATTTATTATATAATTTTATGAAAGAAAAATCACCATACGAAAAACCAGAACTCAAAAAATTTGAATCCAAAGAAGAGGCCTATGTTTTTGAACAGTTTCATAGAGTGAATTTTGAAATTGAAAAAATACCGGCACTTTACGAGCGTTTGGTTGAACTTAATAGTATGCCTGATTCGCATTTTGAAGATGCTGTGAGCATGGCTAAAATTGTTGATTATTTATGGGATGAAATTAAGGGAGAAAAAGACATTAAGTTTACTAAAGATAAATTAAAATTAGCCTGTTTGTTCCATGACATTGGTAAATCAGGTCCAGCTATGGCTAGTCATCGGCAGCGTTATTTAATTGAAACTTTATTTAATCCAACCCTATTCAGTCCTAAATCAGAAAAGTTTCAAGGTAAAAAACCAAGGAAAATGACTATTTTTGAGGCATTAGAAACTGAAAATATGCCAGAAAAAGAAGAAATTAAAGAATATCTAAAAGCTTTAACCGTACATATTTATGATCCAAAACTTAAAAAGGCCAAAGAAGAAAAAATTGATTTGCAAAAGCACAAGATGATTGATTTATGGCGCGAGCATGATTACTGGACCCGCGATTTATTAAAAGATCATATTGATGATCAATTGGATGAATCTGTTGCCAAAGTAGCCAGTACCCACCATGCTTTAGACGGGCATGATCCTTGGAATATAGACGGCTTTATTTCTGATGAATCAGTAGCCATAGAATTGATTGATAAATATTTAATTTTGACCCTAGTTGATAAATATCAGGCCTGGGTAGACCGCTCTGGCTTAAATCATCATGAAGCGATTGAAAAAATTAAAAAAGAAATAACAGAAAGCAAGGAAGCAAAAATTATTAACCATGAAGGAAAGGTCTATGACAAGTTCATTAAATATCTAGATATTATTGGCAAACATCCAGAAATGACAGAAATTATCAAAAAGAAATAATTTAGATAAAATAAACCCCGAACTTTAGAAAATTCGGGGTTTTTGTTTTTTTTACATTTTACCATCCCAGCAATAAGTACAGAATCTTTCAGGTGGCAAAATAACTTCTCCTTTATCATTTGTGCCAATGGCTGAAAGCATGTCTGCCTGACGTTGATAGAGTATTTGGTGGACTCCGTCCATGCTTGATTCTCGGTTAACTTCTTTGGTGATTAACTTAACCATTAATTGATATTTGTCCGATTGGGGATCAAGATAAGGAGTTAAATCAACTGAAGTGAATGGTTTTCTTTCAATCATTTCAATTACTCGGCAGGCTGCTAATTCGCCCCAGTCACGTGTAGATTCTTCGAAAGGGCAAATGTGGGTTAAGGCCGGGCAAGCCAGACCCAAAATCACATGATCAGGATGGCAAGCAGCTATTTTTTTCACTAGCCAGCGGAATTGAGTATTGCGGACTAAAGAATCATCGAGCAGGAAAAATCGCATTTCTTCAATTACTTCTTCAACGACAGTTATTTTAAAGTCTGCTGCCTCGTCTCTCATTTCCTGGGTCGTGAAAATATAAGAGCGCTCATCATCCAACTTTGTCAGCGGCCGTTCCAGATGGATGCCTGCTGCTCTTTCTGCTCCTAAAGCATGACCCATGCCTGAATCAGGTATGCCAGCGATATAATCAAGTTCAGCTTTTAAAAGCAGATCTTGATAACGCTGCCATAATTTGGCGCCAGTGCGGTAGCGGCTTTTTTCCACAGTGATTTTTTGGATCACAGCCGGCGGCATGGCAGTATAGATGTACAAGAAAGTACAGATTTTTCCACCCTCCTGGCCAGGAGCCAGAGTTTGATAGCCTTTGCGATCAAAGAAAATGATTTCTCCTGGAAGCAATTCTTTGACAGTTTTGAAATTAAGATTGGGGAAGGCTGTTGTTTCAGAAACGACTGAGTAGGCATGGTCGTTTTGGCCAAGAGTTAAAGAAAATGTTCCTCTGGGATCACGAGCAGCATAGATGCCGTCTTTGGTTAAAAGTATCAAATTGATTGAGCCGTGCCCTTTAATTTCTTCCCAGGCCTTTTTAATACCCTCGACAATGTTAGAGCCAGTGCTGATAATTAAGCCGCATAATTCGGCTTTATTATAGCGGCTAATTCCATGTTTTGGGTCATAAGTTTCTTCTCGGAAATTAAAGCCTTCTTTTTTGAGTTTATCACCCAGCTGCTTGAGATTGTTAAAATTTCCTTGCACGCAAATGGCATAATGTCCAACCTCATTATTGAAAACCAGGGGCTGATTATCTGAAGAGCTTATTACCCCGATTCCTAAATGACCAGAGAGTTTTTTCCGTTCTGTTTCAAATTTAGTTAAAAATGGTGTGCGTTCTATGTCGTGGATGGCGACATGAAATTGTTGGTCTTTAGAAGCCATTCCACCTTTTGACTTGCCTAAATGCCGATGGCTATTTGTAAGGCGATGAAGCGGCTTAAAACAATTTTTTTGGGTGGCAATACCAGCTAAGCCTGACATGTTTTTCCCTCCTCTTGCTTTTTAAATTTTTGTAAAAAAACTAAGGGAATTTTTCCCCTTTGTTAATATCTTATTTAATCTTGGCAAAAAAGTCAATTTTTGCTAAACTTTACATATAGAATTAAGTAGTAAGTAGTAAGTATTAAGAATTAAGTATATTTGCTTTGTTCTTAATGCTTAATTCTTAATACTTTTTAAAATATGCTAGATATAAATTTTATCAAAGAAAACCTAAAAACACTGGAAAAAGTCACTAAGGATAAGGGGCTGAAAATTGACTATAAGCAGCTTTTAAAATTAGATGAAAAAAGGAGAAGCTTGATTTTAGAAATTGATGAATTGCGCCAGAAAAGAAATGCCAATGCTGATTTGCTTAAAGACCCTAAAAAACGCACAGAAAAGCTCATTAATGAAGGGAAAGCCCTAAAAGATGAATTAGTAGCCCTAGAAAGCGATTTAAATAAGGTAAAAGCAGAATACGAGGAAATGATGCTTTTAGTGCCCAATATTATTGCCAAAGATACGCCTATTGGCAAGGACGAGACAGATAATAAAGTTATTTCTAAATGGGGAGAAATCCCTAAATTCAAATTTAAAATCAAAGATCATTTGCAATTGGGTAAAGATTTGGATATTTTAGACATTGACAGGGGAGTGAAGGTCTCTGGTTTTAGAGGTTATTATTTAAAAAATGAAGGCGCGCTCATGCAAATGGCTTTAATGCAATATGCTTTCCATAAATTAATTGCTAAGGGTTTTACGCCTTTTGTCACTCCTACTTTGCTTAGGCAAGAAGCCCTAATTGGCAGTGGACATTTTCCTTTTGGCAAAGAAGAAATTTATCAGATTGGCAATCCTGGCAAATTAGATACAGGTGAAGAAATAAAAGAACCGCTTTATTTGGCAGGCACATCAGAACCTTCTTTATTGGCTTACCATGCCGATGAAATGCTCAAGGAAGAAGATTTGCCTCTAAAATATTGCGGCTTTTCCACTTGTTATCGTAGTGAGATCGGCAGTTATGGCAAAGATACCAAAGGCCTTTATCGCCTTCATGAATTTATGAAAATTGAGCAGGTTGTTATTTGTCAGGCAGATCTTGAAGCAGGTTTAAAATGGTTTAATGAATTAAGGAAAATTTCCGAAGAAATTTTGCAAGATTTAAAATTGCCTTATCAGGTTATTTTAATTTGCACTGGCGATATGGGAGCAGGCAAATACACGATGAATGACATTGAAACCTGGATGCCCAGCCGCAATAAATATTCAGAAACCCATTCCAATTCATTTTTAACTGATTGGCAGGCTAGGAGGTTGAGTTTAAAATATAAAACCAAAAAAGGCGAGACAAAATATGCTTTTACTTTGAATAATACTGCCATTGCTTCTCCTAGAATTTTAATTGCTCTTTGGGAAAATTATCAAAATGCAGATGGTTCAATCACTATTCCTGAAATTATTAGGTCTTATATGGGTAATCAAGAGAAAATAAGGCCTAAGGCATAATAATAAAAAAATGTTTTTTAAGAAAAAAAGAAGAAGCATTTTTGAGCATAAAAAATATAAACTTTATCAGAGTTTACATTATCGCCACAATCCTTTCATTTTCCAAAAGGGCTTATTTAAAAATAAGCTTTTTAAAATTGTAAATTTAATTTTAATTTTGGGGATTTTGAGTTGTTTATACTTTTTTATATTTTCAGATTTTTATAATATTACCAATATTGAAATATCAGGCAATCAAATAATTTCCACTGATGATATTTTAGATATAGCCAATAATTATCTGGCTAAAAACATTCTTTTGGTTTTAAAAAATAAAAACATTTTTTTGTTTAACCGCAATGCCTTTAAGAAAAAGCTTGTAGAATATGTGCTTTTAGATAATATTAAAATTGAAAAAATTTTACCCAATACGATTAGGTTAAGTATTAAAGAAAAAGACGCGGCCCTTAAATGGTTAGCTAATGATCAGGAATATTTGGTAGATAAACAAGGCCTGATTATAAAAAGATTTTATAAATTAACTACGCCTAAAATTTTTCAGATAATACCTACTCCAGAAAATAATAATAGTACTCAAGAAGATAATTTTATAAAAATTAAAAATTTAGCCAATAATCCAATTAA
>Ga0315277_10000281_pt1 | contig 83908 bp, 67 predicted proteins | sample YL17G05_15_MG_FD_203695 | JGI IMG/M metagenome (GOLD analysis project Ga0315277, IMG submission 203695) | Sediment microbial communities from Yellowstone Lake, YNP, Wyoming, USA - YL17G05_15 | ecosystem: Environmental > Aquatic > Freshwater > Lake > Sediment | place: USA: Wyoming | collected...
TGATCACCTGCTCCAGGCCGGAGGCGGCTGCTTCCTCGACCGTGTACTGGATGATAGGCTTATCGACCAGGGGCAGCGCCTCTTTGGGCTGGGCCTTGGTGGCGGGCAGGAGGCGGGTGCCGTAGCCAGCGGCCAAGACCACCGCCTTGCGAACCCGCTGGCGGTTCGGAATATTCAGAACGATCCTCCTGACCTAATCTACAAGAGCCGCCTCTCCGGCCCGATGCTGCTGCCCATTCTACATCAGCCCCTTCGGGGCCAGCAAGGAAGGGGCGGCCGGCCGCTGTCGCGGCCAAACGGCTCTTGACACAAGTATGTCGTTGTGTATAGCATGTCCGGCGGTCGTGCTAGACGGGGAGCTAGCGGTGCCCTGAACCCGCAATCCGCTATAGCGGGGTCGAAGTCCCGCCCGAGGCTTAGGTAACCGGGGACTGGCACCGATGGCCGGCGTTGAAGGCCTGGTCCTGCGCGACGAAGCTCTACGAACCCCGTCAGGTCCGGAAGGAAGCAGCGGTAAGTAGTCGCCTTCGGGCGCCGCGGGGCTACCGGGCCAGAGTCGGTTAACGGAGGTCAAGCCCGGATTCCGAGTCGACGGCGGGTGCACGACCACAGGTCTTGCTGATACCCGCCACCACTGTTCCCCCGCCGGAAAGGAGGTTGTTTGCCGAAAGCCCCGGAGGGGGCGCGAGTTCGCCGCCGAGCGCTGGCTCAAGAGCATACCCGAAAGTCTGCGGCAGCACTTATCTCTAGTCGTCTTTCCCATCACCGCCTTCGCAAGCACGCCAGCGTCTTCGCTGCTCTCGCCCTCATCAGCGTCCTTACTTTCCTGCTCTTTCCCCTCCGCCAGTTCCGCATAGAGGCCGACGGCTCTGAGGGGACGGTGGCCAGCCACCAGAGGGGCACCGGTGCCCTTCTGCGGCAGGCGGGTGTGCAACTCCAGGCTGGCGACCGCGTGGAGCGGGAAGAGAGTGCCGCCGACGGCACCGCCCTCACGGTGCAGCGGGCTGTGCCCGTCGTGCTGGAGGCAGATGGGCGAGTGCTCACCTGGCGTACCCGCGCCCGCACCGTCGCCGGCGCTCTGACCGAAGCCGGTGTGGTCCTGGGCCCATTCGATAGCGTCCTCCGCGACGGCCTGCGGGCAGGCCCCAGCGACCGTCTGGACCTGCCGCCCCTGCTCGTGGCGGCTCAGGCGCTAGGCCTGCGGGTGGCCGAGGACGCTGACTCCCTCTCCGCTTCGTCTGAGCAGGTCGCTCTAATCGTCCGGCGGGCCGTCCCCTTCACTGTCGTCGAAGGCGATCAGCCCCGGTCCCTGCTTTCGAGCCAGCCCACCGTGGCCCAGGCGCTGCGAGAGTGGGACATCAGCCTGGGGCCGGGAGACGAGGTGGAGCCGGCGGTCAGCTCCCCTCTCACCCCTGGGCTCCAGGTCCAAATTCGACGGGCGCTGCGTGTCACCCTCTCCCTCGGCGGCACGGAGACTGTCATCTACACCCAGGAGCGCACGGTGAAGGGGCTGCTGGAAGAGGCCGGTATAGTCCTCAGCGAGACGGACCGGGTGGAGCCGCCTTCTGAGGTCGCCCTTTCTCAGGATCTGCGGGTGCGGGTCTACGCCTACGCCGAGCAGCGGTTCGTAGAGTCCGAGACCGTTGACCACAGCACCGTCTACTTCCTGGACCCAGAGCTGGCGGAAGGGGAAACACGGCGCGTCGTCGGCGCGGATGGCGTCCACCATCGTGAATACGCCGTGGTCTATGAGGACGGGGTCGAGGTCTCCCGGCAACTGGTCGACGAGTGGTACGACCCGGAGCCCGTCGACACTATCCTCTATTTCGGGACCCCCGAACGCGTGCAGGCCGCTCAGACGTTGCCGGATGGCCTGAACGTAGCGCGGGTTATGAACGTCTACGCCACCTGGTACAACCCGGCGAGCGCCGGGCGCTCTTCCAGCGATCCCAGCTACGGCATCACCAGCACCGGCGTGCCGGTCACCAAGGGCATTGTGGCCGTCGATCCGAGCGTGATACCATACGGCACGCGGATGTACATCCCGGGTTACGGCTTTGCTGAGGCCGCCGACACCGGCGGCGCCATCGTCGGCAACATCATCGACCTGGGATTCCCTGACGGGGTTAGCCCCGGCTGGACGCCGTGCTGGATTGACATCTACATCCTCGGCCCCTAGTGCCAGCAGGCCGCCCCGCGGCCAGACCCGCCCGTCGGGACGCCTCGGAAGAGAGGACCGCCGCGGCGGGGCGAGCCGGCGAGCGAGACGAGGCCCCCCACCACCCCCAGAACTACGCGCCGCCGGCCTCCGAGCGCGCAAGAGTCTCGCCCAGCACTTCCTGGTCGACCGGCGCATTCTGTCACGCATCGTGGCTGCCGCTGACATCTCCCCGGAGGAAACGATCGTCGAGATCGGGGCCGGACTCGGCGTCCTCACCCGCGAGCTGGCGACCAGGGCCCACGCCGTGGTGGCTATGGAGGTGGACGAGAAGCTCTGCCTTCACCTGCGGCAGAACCTCCAGCCCTACCCGAATGTTACCGTCGTCTGCGCCGACGCCCTCAGCCTGAGCCCGGCCCGCCTCCTGGAAGAGGCGGGCCTGCCCGCCGGACAGGCGGGAGCTCGCTGCCCATACGCCGTCGTCGCCAACCTGCCTTACTACATCGCGGCGCCTGTCCTGCGCCACTTCCTGGAGGGCGACCCGCCCCCGACGCGCCTGGTGGTCATGCTTCAGAGAGAGGTGGCGGAGAGCATAGCCGCCGGCCCGGGGAGAATGAGCCTGCTGGGGGTGGCAGTCCAGTTCTACGGGCGCCCTCGTGTCCTCTTCGACGTGCCGCCGCGGGCCTTCCATCCGCCACCCAAGGTACGTTCGGCAGTCTTGCGCATCGACGTGGGCGAGGGCCCGAGGGTGGAGGTGCCAAACGCAGCCACCTTCTTTGAGGTGGTGCGGGCCGGCTTCAGCGCGCCGCGCAAGCAGTTGCGCAACTCCCTGGCCCAGGGCCTGGGCCTCCCGCCCGCCGAAGCCGAGGCCCTCCTGTCCGCCGCCGGCGTCGATTCCCACCGGCGTCCCCAGGAGCTTTCCATCGAGGAGTGGGCTGCCCTCTGCCAGGCCCGCCTGCCGGACGGGCAGGCGCAGATGTCGGCCCTGCACAGCCCACCGGTTGAGGGAGGCCAGGCGTGAGGGTCAGCACCCTTGCACCGGCAAAGGTCAACTGGACCCTGGAAGTCCTGGGGCGCCGCCCCGATGGCTACCACGAGGTCCGCACCGTCCTCCAGACCGTCGCCCTCTGCGACCGGGTGAGGGTGTCGCCCGCCGCGGACCTGGCGCTGGCACTGACCGGCCCTGTCGGGCAGGCAGGCGCGCCCCTGGCCGGGATGCCAGCACCCGAGAACCTGGCCTACCGGGCCGCGCGGCTGCTTCGGGACCGGGCAGGCGGGCGGGCCCTGGGGGCTCGTATCGAGCTGGAGAAGGCGATCCCCGCCGATGCCGGCCTGGGCGGCGGCAGCAGCGATGCCGCCGCCACCCTTCGAGCGCTCGACCGGCTGTGGGGCCTAGGTCTGCCGCCGGGCGAGCTCGCCCGTCTGGGCGCTCAACTGGGGTCCGACGTGCCCTTCTTCCTCTTCGGGGGCACGGCCCTGGGCCGCGGCCGCGGTGACGAGGTAACGCCTCTGCCGGACGTGCCGTCGCTGCGCCTCTTGCTGGTTGTCCCCAGGCGCCGGCCAGCAAGGAAGACCGCCACTATGTATGCCCACCTGCGCCCGGACCACTTCAGCGGCGGCGAGGCCAGCGAGCGGCTGGCCGCCGCTCTCAGAGAGGGCACGGCTCCCGCCGACGATGACGTCTGTAACACCTTCGAGGGCATCGCGGGCGAGGTGCTGCCGGAGGCGGCCGCCGCCGCCGAGCGCTGCCGGGGTCTGGGGCTGCGGCCGCACCTGGCAGGCAGCGGCCCCGCCCAGTTCGTCCTCCTGCGACCCGACACCAAGAGCGCACCCCTGCGGGAGGCGCTGTCCGCCGCCGGCTTCGACGTGTTCGAGGCCACGACGATGGCGGCTTCGGCGGCCACGGCGGTGGTGGAGGAGCCGTAGCCCATTGAGCGAGGTGTTGGCCGGCTTCGTCTGCGGCTACATCCTGGCGCTGCTTTCGGCACCGCTGGTCGCCGCCCTCCTGGTGCGCGTGCGACCGCGGGTGCCGCTGCTGGCGCGCGCCGTCCCGGAGCAGGTGCCCGTCGTGGCCCTGACGGTAGTGCTGTTCGGGTTCACCTTCCTCCTGTGGACCGGCCTGGGCATTGTCCTCGGGCTGATCCTGATGGGCTTTGAGGACCGGATGCCGGAGGGCGGTCTGGGCAGCCCCAGCCTCGCCTTCACTCTCCTCATCGTCTTCGTGACAGCGGCGGCTTCCATCCCCGCGGCGGTACTACCGAGGCCGGCGCGGTACTACGTGATCGTCGCGGCGCTGGTCTTCCTGGGCGTCTTCGGCTGGCTGATGCCCTACCTGGCGGAGTGGAGCCCCATCGCCTCCTCCTAGACGGCCCGTGCTATACTGACTGGACTCCGGCCCTGCCCGCCGGCGGGCATGCGCAGAGAGAAAGTCCCCCTGCCAACCCATGGCTGCCATCGTAGACATGCACGTGCACACCACCAGGGGCGCCTCGGACAGCAACCTGCAGCCCGAGGAGCTGGCGGAGGAGGCGCTGCGGCTGGGACTAACCGGCGTCCACATCAGCGAGCACGACCGCCTCTGGGACGCCTCCGAACTGGAGCGCTACCGCCAGAAGTACCACTTGTTCGTCGCCAACGGGATGGAGGTGTCGACGGACCTGGGCCACATCCTCACCTTGGGCTTGGACCGCTACGTGCCGGGCATCCGCCGCGCCGAGGAGCTGCGGCGCGTGGTGCAGGAGGCCGGCGGCTACATGATCGTGGCTCACCCTTTCCGCCACCTCTTCGACCCTGCCCACTTCCGGCGCATGGGAGGGGAACCGTTCAACCTCACCCCGGAGCAGGCGGCAAAGCTGCCCGTCTTCGAGGTGGTGGACGCCGTGGAGGCCCTCAACGGGTGCAACACCCTCCAGGAGAACCTCTTCGCCCTCCGTGTCGCACAGGTGCTGGGGAAGCCGGTCACCGGGGGCAGCGATGCCCACTCCAACCAGGGCATCGGCATCTACGTCACCGTCTTCGAGCGTGAGCTCGAGTCGGAGAAGCAGATGCTGGAGGAGCTGCACGCCGGCCGCTTCTATGCCGGCTACGGCCTCCGCCGCGGCTCCCTCACCCGCTTCAGCGAGGAGTCGGCCGCCCGGCTGCTGGAGGTGGAGGTGGCCGGCCCCCCTGCCGGCGGGTGAGGCGATCCGCAGTAGCCACCCGTAGGGACAGAGCTTTAGGGTCTGTTGAAAAACCGTCCTGTTCTGTCACCCTGAGTCCGCCGCAGGCGGACGAAGGGTCCGGCCAAACCGGATTCTTCGTCCGCCGCTGGCGGACTCAGAATGACAGATCCCGGCGGAGGGTGTCTCTCAACAAGCTCTTCAGCTCTGTCCTGGGCCTGGAGAAGGCACCGCTCGCCCTTCGACAAGCTCATCCTTCGACACGCTCAGGATGAGCGGAAATTGCCCCGCTCATGGTGAGCTCGTCGAACCATGAGCGGCACCCTAGCGACGAGGGGCGCGTCCCGCTAGAAGAAATGTGCTAGAATGAGGCCGCTCCTTCTCCCTTAGTGGCGTGCGGCGCGAGGACTCCCGTGAGCAACACCTTCGTGGCCCTGGACCTGGAGACCACGGGCCTGGACCCCGAGCAGGACGAGATCACCGAGATAGCAGCCATCAGATTCGAGGGTGGCCGCCCTGGTGAGGTCTTCCACACCCTCGTCAACCCCCGCCGGGAGGTGCCCTACCGCATCCAGCTCATGACGGGCCTTTCGAGCCGCGAGCTGCGGCGGGCGCCCTCCTTCGCCGAGGTGGCATCGGACCTCGATCACTTCCTGGGCCTCCACCCCGTCGTGGGGCAGAACGTGAGCTTCGACCTCTCCTTCCTCGCCCGCCGGGGCGTTCGGCCCGGCGGCCCCGCCTTCGATACCTGGGACCTGGCCCGCCTCCTCCTGTTCGACCTCTCCGACTACAGCCTGCGCTCGCTCGCCCGGCACCTGGGCCTGGACTATCCGACGCAGCACCGGGCCGCGGCCGACGCCGAGGCCGCCGGTCGCGTCTTCGTGACCCTGCGCGAGAGGCTGGCCCTGACGCCTGCCGCCGTCCTGGGCGAGCTGGAGCGCCTGGCCGCCCTGGCCGACTGGCCCCTGCGCCATCTCTTCCACGAGCTGCTGGCAGAGGCAGCGGCAGACGGAGACGCGCGCAGCTCTTGGCCCGCCCCCGGCGCCGTGCGTGGCCTGGATGACTCGCCGCTGGGGGTTGTGAAGGTCCGCCCAGGCGGACGGGAGGCGGGTGCGTCGTTGGGCGCCCTGGGCGAGGGCCGAGTAGTACCCTCCGACGAGGTGGAAACGCTACTGGAAGGGCTGGCCGGGCGCCCGGAGGTCCTGCCCGGCTTCGAAAGGCGACCGGAGCAGGCGGCCATGGCCCGGGCCGTGGCCGAGGCCCTCAGCGGCGCCGAGCACCTCATCGTCGAGGCGGGCACCGGGGTTGGCAAGTCTCTAGCCTACCTGCTGCCCTCGGCCTGCTTCGCCCTGCTCAACCGCACCCGCGTCGTCGTCTCCACCAACACGATCAGCCTCCAGGAGCAACTCCTGGGGCAGGACATCCCCATCGTGCGGCGGGCCCTGGAGGGCTGGGGGCCTCGCGGCCTGGGCAAAAACCTGCGGGTGGCCCAGCTCAAAGGCCGGCGGAACTACCTCTGCCTCCTGCGCTGGTCCGGCCAGCGGCGGGCGGCGGCCCTCCCGCCGGCGGAGGCGAAGCTCATGGCCCGCCTCCTGCTCTGGCTCCCCCACACCGAGACCGGCGACCGCGCCGAGCTCAACCTGACGCCTGAGGAGGAGACGGTCTGGGGCCGTCTGAGCGCTCAGAACGAGGCCTGTCTCGCCTCGACCTGCCGCTACGTGCGCGAAGGCGCCTGCTTCCTGGAGCGGGCCCGTCGCCGCGCCGAGGCGGCCCACATCCTCATCGTCAACCACGCCCTCCTCCTGTCCGACCTGGCGGCCGGCGGCCGGGTGCTCCCATCCTACTCCTACCTGGTGGCCGACGAGGCGCAGCACCTGGAAGATGAGGCCACCCAGCAGTTCAGCTTCCAGACCTCGGAGCCTGACATCATCTCCTTCCTGGACCGCGTGCACCAGCGCATCGGCCGCGACCGTGACGGCGGCCTGGCTGGGAGCCTGCGTCAGGCCGCCCGCGGCGTCACTGCGCCCCTTGGGCGGGCCGGTATGAACTCGCTGGCGTCCTCCCTGGCGGCGGCTGTGGAGCGGGCTCGCCAGCGCCTGCCGGACCTCTTTGGGCTCCTGCCCGACTTCGTGCGCCACCACACCTCCGAGGAGGGTGACTACGACCAGCGCCTCCTCCTCAGCCGGGCCATGCGCGTCCAGCCCGACTGGTCGGCGGTGGATGCAACCTGGGAGAACCTGGACCTGACGTTCCAGCAGGTCGAGGCGGTCCTGGCGGAGGCGCAGGAAGCTTTGGATGGGGGCGAGGCGCAGGGCCTCCTGGACCACGAGGCGCTGTCGGCGGAGACCGGAGACCTCCTCCAGGGCGTGCAGTCGCTGCGAGAGGGGATCGCGGCCGTCATCGCCCACGAGGATCCACAACGGATAGCCTGGCTCAGCCTGTCGCGCTGGAACGGGCCTGCCCGACCGGCCCGCGAATCCGGCCGGGGCGCGGGGCCGCGCGTCGGGCTGGCGTCGGCGCCTCTACAGGTGGCCGACGCCCTCCGGGCAGGGCTCTTCGACGCCAAGGAGAGCGTTATCCTCACCAGCGCCACCCTCAGCACCGAGGGGCACTTCCAGTACCTGCGGCAGCGGGTGGGACCGGAGGAGTCCGGAGAGCTCCTGCTGGGCTCGCCCTTCGACTATGCCCGTTCCACCCTGGTGCTGGTGCCCCAGGACCTGCCGGAGCCCGGGGAGGCAGGCTATCAGGCGGCGCTGGAGAGGGCAGTGCTGGACCTCTGCCGCGCCAGCGAAGGCCGGGCCCTGGTTCTCTTCACCTCCCACGCTGCCCTGCGCGCCACCCACGCCGCTGTCAGGCCTCCCCTGGAGGAGGAGGGGATCCTGGTGCTGGGCCACGGCGTCGACGGATCGCCGAAGCAGCTCCTTCAGGCGCTCCGTGAGAACCCGCGCACCGTCATCCTGGGCACCGCCAGCTTCTGGGAGGGCGTGGACGTGGTGGGCGAGGCCCTCTCGCTGCTGGTGATGGCGCGGCTGCCGTTCACGGTGCCTACGGACCCTATCTTCGTGGCCCGCTCTGACCTCTACGACCAGCCCTTCAACCAGTACGCCCTGCCCCAGGCCGTCTTACGTTTCAAGCAGGGCTTCGGGCGCCTCATCCGCCGCAAGACCGACCGGGGCGTTGTCGCCGTGCTCGACCGGCGGGTCAGGAGCCGCGGCTACGGCGGCGCCTTCCTGCGCTCGCTGCCGCCGTGCACGGTGCGCGAGGAGCCCCTGCGCAACCTGCCCCGGGCCGTGGCCGACTGGCTGGCGGCGCCCATCGAGGAGCCAACGGCGGCGCCATGAGCCGGCCTCGGCACGGAATAGGAGTTCGAGATGGAAGACGTCTATCGCCACATTGAGGAGCACTTGGAGGAGTCGCTGGCCGACCTCGCCCGGCTCTGCGCGCTGCCCAGCGTCAGCGCGCAGGGTCAGGCTATCCAGGAGACGGCGGAGTTCGTCGCCCGCCTGCTGGAGGGCGCGGGCTTCCAGACCCGCCTCCTGCCCAAGCCCGGCGGCGGCCACCCGGTCGTCTACGGCGAGCTCGAGGGCGCCTCGCCGAAGACCCTGGTCTTCTACAACCACTACGACGTGCAGCCGCCGGAGCCGCTGGAGCAGTGGAGTTCGACGCCGTTCCAGCTCACCCGCCGGGACGACAGGCTCTACGCCCGCGGCGTCTCCGACGACAAGGGGGACATCGTCTCCCGCCTGGCCGCCCTGCGGGCCTTTCAGGCTGTCCGGGGGAGGGTGCCGGTTAACATAAAGTTCTGCATCGAGGGTGACGAGGAGATCGGCAGCCCCAACCTGGGGCCCTTCGTGCTGGAGAACCGCCGTCTCCTGAAGGGCGACGCCTGCCTCTGGGAGGGGGCCTCGGTGGACTGGGAAGGCGCGCTCCTGGTCTATGCCGGCGCCAAGGGGCTGCTCTACGTCCAGTTGGAGGCCAGGGGAGCCAACCGGGACGTCCACTCCTCCTGGGCGACGGTAATCCCCAACCCCGCCTGGCGTTTGATCTGGGCCCTGGCCACGCTCAAGGACACCGACGAGCGCATCCTCATCGACGGCTTTCGCGACGGCGTGCTGCCGCCGGCGCCGGAGGAGGAGGCCGCCCTCCAGTCACTGCCCGCCGACGAGGACGAGCGGCTGCGGGCCCTGGGCCTGCCGTCCCTCCTGAAGGGCGTGCGCGGCGTCGAGTACCACCGCCGCCACCTCTTCGAGCCCACTTGCACCATCGACGGCCTTACCTCGGGCTACCAGGGCGAGGGCGCCAAGACGGTGCTGCCAGCAGCGGCCAGCGCCAAGCTGGAGTTCCGCCTGGTGCCGGAGCAGGACCCGGAGGAGGTACTCAGCGGGCTGCGGCGCCACCTGGACCGCCACGGCTTCCAGGACGTGGGCATCACACCTATCTCAGGCGAGAAGCCGGTGAGGACGCCGCTCTCCTCGCCTTTCTTGAAGCTGGTGTGCCGGACGGCGGAGGAGATATACGGCCAGCCGCCCCGCCTGCTGCCCAACATGGCCGGCACCGGCCCCATGTACCACTTCGTGCGGGACCTCGGCTTGCCCACCACCGGCGCCGGTGTCGGCTATCCGGAGAGCCGGGCCCACGCCCCCGACGAGAACATCCGCACAGGGGACTTCATCCTGGGGACGAAGCACGTCGCCGCTATCCTGGACGGCTTCGCTGGAGCGTAGGGAAAGCCGCTCAACGGCGGCGCGGTGCGCCTTCAGGAAGGCGACGGCGCTCGGCGGCCTGCCCCGCTTCAGACGGAGGCGGCGCTGAGGTTGGCTGGCGGCGCATCCGCCGTTCGGCCAGCCAGCGCACCACCATGTGCGCTACCCCAAAGGCGACGCCGAAGAGGGCCAGGTAGAAGAAGGCCGCGCCCACGAGGTTGGTGACGCCGTTCAGCAGGCCCATGACGAAGGCGCCGCATACGAAGGCAAAGAAGACCGGAAAGCTGCGCCACCGCCAGCCGGCGGTCGTCATGAAGGTAGGCGTGGGGGTCGTGCGGCGCCGCCTTTTCTTCGGCATAGATCAGGCGCTTCTCCTCTCTACCCCTTGCGATAGCGCCGTCGGCCGCGAGAGCGTCGAGCCCGGCTCGGCGGGGCTTGCTCGTTGGACAGGCGAGCCCGCAGAGGACGGCGCGCCGATGCGGGTCCCGATGCCGCCGGCATACTGGCCGTGGGCAGCGCCGAATCTGCGCCGGCGGCCCGCAGGCAGTTGAAGCAGGCAAACTGCAACGACATGAAGGCCTCGTTGATCCAGACGTCGCCGCAGTCCTTGCCCTGCCCGCCCTGTCTCAAGACCAGGTGGTAGCGCCGGTTGCAGCCGTGGCACACCGCCGAGTTCGTCTCATCCACGGCCTCGCCGCAGACCACGCAGGTCTCCACGGGCCGCCCCATCAGCTCGGGGTCCCGGCCGACTGCCAGGCCTGCACCAGCTTCACCTCATCTTCGCGCCTCCGGACCTCGCCGTCCAGCCTAGCGACGCGGAGACGAGCCAGCATCTGGCCCATGACGGGGCCGGGCGCGACGCCCAGGATTTGGAGATCCCGCCCGCGCAGGGCCGACCGCCGATAGCGCCAGTCCTCCAGGTACTGCTGCAGCCGCCTTCGCACGATGCCCGGGGGTTCCAGCAGGGCGCGGGCAGATATAGCAGCGGCGCTGAGAGGCTCCAGGATGGCCATCACCTGGCTCGGTCGCAGGCCGGGCGCCGTCAGCCGCGACGCCTCCTCTTGTAGACGGAGGGCATCGCGCAGGGCCCGCTCCCAGGGCCCGTGCAGGGCGAGTCGGAGGAGGGCGCCCTCCACCTGATCCGGCGCGGCGCCAGCCGCCAGCAGACAGAGGTACACCTCGGGTAAAGGCGCCAGGGGCCGGCCACGGGCGGCGGCGAAGGCGACAGCCCGTCGCCTGTCGAAGGAGAGGGCCGGGTGAAGGGCGGGCAGCACGCCCAGGGCCTGAGCGCGGGCCAGGATACGCTCGGGGCGCTCCTCGGCCAGGATAGCCAGCAACTCGCGACGCAGGCGGGGGCCGCTGATGGTGTCCAGGTAGGAGAGGTCGCGGCACAGGAGGCGTTGCGTCGCGGCCTCGAACCGGAACCCGAGACGGCCCTCATAGCGGAGGCCGCGGAGGATGCGGGTGGCATCGTCCTGGAAGCTGCGCTCGTGGAGGACACGCAGACGCCGAGCCGCCAGGTCTCGCTGGCCGTCACAGGGGTCCAGCAGACGGCCCGCTTGCGCACCCGCCAGTCCCAGAGCCAGGGCGTTGACAGTGAAGTCGCGGCGGGCCAGGTCCTGGGCGATGGCGGCGGGACGAACAGAGGGCAGGGCGCCGGGCCGGTCGTAGCGCTCGTCACGGGTCTGAGCCAGGTCGAGCCCGATGTCCAGGCCACCCGCCTGTCCGGCAGGCAGGCGCAGGCTGGCTGTCCCGAAGCGGCGGTGGACCGTCAGCCGCGCCCCGACGGCGGTTGCCACCTCCTCCGCGAGCGACGCGGCGTCTCCTTCCACCGTCAGGTCTATGTCCAAGTGAGAGCGCTCTAGAAGGAGATCGCGCACGCTGCCGCCTACCAGATAGAGCGGGAGGTCCCGGCGGCGGGCGGCATTGATGGTTTCGGTTAGGGCGGCCGCCATCGGCGCCGAAAGGCGCGACAGGAGCTTCTCGACCAGAGGGGCCTCGGCTATGGACATGTCGCGCCGTGAGAATAACGCATGTGGAGTTGAGCGGGGCCAGCAGTGGGCTTGGCAGCCGACCTGGCGGCGCGGCCATTATAGCACGTATTCTTGACAAACCTGGGAGCCATTCCTATCATGGCCGTGGCCTGTGACCGGCGGAGGCGGGGCCGCCGTCCCAAAGTTGCTTCGAACACAGAGGGCTGCCTGGCAACGGTGAGCCGTGCGCCAGATGCCAGCCGGGGCGGGCTTGCCAAGCCGACGGGCTATCCGGGTGACGGTCAACGTCACCAGCCTTTCGGACGCGCCGGGGCGGGTCCAGAGGGTGGTTCGCGAGGATTGAGTCCGATCAGGCAGACCGCCCGCAGGCGGTCTTGTCGTTTTCGCGTCCTGTGGGACGCGAAGCCAGGGAGGGCAAGCGTTGGACGACTGGGAGGGCCTGGAAGAGCGTCTGGGCGTCACCTTTCATGATCCACATCTTCTGCGCCAGGCCTTCGTCCACCGCTCCTACCTCAACGAGAACCCAGAGGCAAGCCTCCTCTCTAACGAGCGGCTGGAGTTCCTGGGCGACGCTGCTTTGGGCCTGGTGGTGGCTCAGCGCCTCTATGAGATCTTCCCGACCCACGGGGAGGGCCTTCTGACGGAACTGAGGGCGCATCTGGTGCGCCGTGATACCCTCGCCCGGACCGCCGAACGGCTGGCGCTGGGGGACTGCCTGCTGCTGGGACGGGGGGAGGAGGCAGCCGGGGGGCGCCGCCGCCCCAGCAACCTCGCTGCCGTGTTCGAGGCCGTGGTAGGGGCCATCCTTGTCGACCAGGGACTGGGGGCGGCCGATGCCTTCATCACCTCGGCCCTGGCCAGCGAGTTTGAGACCATACAGTCCGGCTTCGTGCCAGCGGACCCGAAGTCGCGGCTCCAGGTGCTGGTCCAGTCCCGGGGCCAGCCTCTCCCCGAGTACCGTACGCTGAAAGTGGAGGGGCCGGAACACTCCCGTCTCTTCACCGTCGAGGTGTGCCTGGACAGCGAGGTGGTGGGTATAGGCCAGGGCAAGACGAAGCGCCAGGCTGAGCGGGAAGCCGCCCGTCGCGCCCTGGACATGTTGGGGGTCCCTTCCTAGCCAGCCCCAACCAGCCCGCAGGCTTGCCTGCCGGCAGGCAGGCTTGCCTGCCGGCAGGCAGGCTTGCCTACCGGCAGGCAGGGAGAAGAGATGTACCTGAAACGGCTGGAGCTGCTGGGGTTCAAGAGCTTCGCCACGCGCACCCTATTTGAGTTCGGGCCGGGCGTCACTGCCGTCGTTGGACCCAACGGCTCCGGCAAGACCAACGTGGCCGAGGCCCTGCGCTGGGTTCTGGGCGAGCAGGGTGGTCGCCACCTTCGCGCCCGCAAGCTTGAAGACATCATATTCGTCGGCAGCTCCCAGCGGGCGCCCCTCGGCATGGCCGAGGTCGCCATTACCCTCGACAACAGCGACAACTGGCTCCCCCTCGACTTCAGCGAGGTGGTAGTCACCCGTCGCGCCTACCGCAACGGCGAAAGCGAGTACTTCATCAACCGCGGCCGCGTCCGGCTTAAGGACGTGGTGGACCTCTTCCTGAGGGCTCAGGTTGGGCAGAACAGCTACGCCTTCTTGGGTCAGGGCCTGGTGGAGGCCGTCCTTAGCCTGCGTCCCGAGGAGCGGCGGGGCCTGGTGGAGGAGGCAGCCGATGTCCGCCGCCACCGCTTGAAGCTCGAAGAGGCCCACACCAAGCTGACCGCCACCCACGAGAACCTGGAGCGCGTCCGCCTGCTGGTCGGCGAGCTGGGGCCGCGCCTGGCCCAGCTCGAGCGCCAGGCTGAACGGGCCGCCTCCCACATGCGCCTTACCCAGGAGCTGGCACAGGCCCTCCAGGCCTGGTATGAGCACCAGTGGCGCGATGCCCAGGAACTGCTGGCAGCGGCCCGCGCCGCCTGCGACCAGCGCCAGGAGGAGTTTCAGGGCGCCCGCACTCAGGTGGCCGCCTGTGAGGAGGGACTGCGCGCCCTGGAATCTGCCCTGGAGGAGCGGCGGCGCGACATCAGCGACCGCGAGGAGGCCCTGACCGCCCTCAGCGAGCGGCAGCGGCGCGTCGAGCAAAGCATTGCCCTCGACTCGGAGCGCCTATCCCTCCTGGAGTCCCGACGCCAGGAGCTAGCGGCCGAACTGAGCGAGCTTCAGGCAGAGCGAGATCACCTAGCCTCTGAGTCTGAGGAGGCGGCTCGCCGCCTCGAGGCGCTGGGGACAGAGCTGACAGAAGCCCGCTCTCGTCTGGCTGCCCGGGAGTCGGAGCTGGAGGCGGCGGAGCGCGAGCTGGCCGCCGCTAGGGAGAAGGCCCTGGAGGCTGAGGGCCGTGCCGTGCGCGCTAGCGCTGCCGCGCAGGAGATAGAAGGCCGCCTCGAGCGGCTGCGGGCGGGCAGCCAAGTGCCCCGCCGTTCTGAGGAGAGGGCGGCGCGCCAGCGAGCGCTGCTGACAGAGTTGGCCAGCCTCGGCCAGCGCTACCGCCAGGCCCGCGGCGAGGAAAGGGCGGCCGCCATCGAAGCGGAGGCTATGGCCAGCGAGGTCGAAGCCCTGCGCCGTCAGCAGGAGGAGGACCAGCGGGCCCTGGTCACCGCCCAGGAACGCCTGCGCGTCATGGCTGTACGCCGCGAGCAGTTGGAGACACGCCTGGGCGCGCTCAAGGCCTCCAAGGAGCAGCAGGTGGGCTTCGACGCCGCCATAAGAGCCGTCTTGACGGCGGGTGGCGTCCTGGAGCCGGAGGAGGGCCTGGGGGTGGAGCCGAGGCTGGAGGGCATCGTCGGCCTCGTCGGGCGGCTGCTGCGGGTGCCGCCGGGCCTGGAGCGGGCCATTGAGGCCGCTCTGGCCGAGAACATCCAGGCCATCGTCGCCGAATGCCAGTCCGATGCCCTGGCCGCCGTCGACATGCTGTCACGGCGGGAAGTGGGGCGGGTCACCGTCTACTCTCTGGATGCCCTGCGCGAGGTGCACCCTCTGGCCCTGCTAAAGGAGAAGGGCATCCTGGGCGTCGCCTCGCAGATGGTACGCTGCGACCGCCGCTACCGCCCTCTTGTCGATACGCTCCTGGGACGCGTCATCGTAGTCGAGGACCTTGAGCTGGCACAGCGGGTGCTCAAGCGAGGCCTGGGCAGTGTGGTCACCCTGGACGGGGTGCTCCTGAGGCCGGTGGGCTCGGTGAGCGGCGGCACCTCGGCGCGGGCGCAGGAGGTGCTGGCTCTGGGGCGCGACCTGGAAGAGATTCCGGAGGAGCTGACGAGCCTGGCAGCCAGCCGCCAGGACCTGGAAGCACAGGTCCAGACCCTCACTGCCTCGCGGTCAAAGGCCGAAGAGGGCCTGTCGGAACGCTCGCGCCGGCGGCAGGGGGCAGAGGCACGCCGGAGCGCCGCCCAGCAGAGGCTGACAGAGGTGCGAAGCGAACTGAGTGCGCTGCGGGGCGAGGCGCGCTGGCTGCACGAGGACGCCCGCCGCGAGCAGGCGCTCCTGGCCGCCGCCGAACGAGAGCGGCTGGAGCTTCATACGGAGAAGGAGCGCCTTAGCCGCGAGGCCGCCGCTGCCACTGTCGAGGTGGAACGAGCGCGTGAGGCTGCCAGGGAGGCGGCCGACCAGCGCCGTTCACTGGCCGAGGCCTCGGCCCAGGCGGCCCGGGAGGTGCCGGCCCTGACGGGGCAGCAGGAGGCGCAGATCAGGCGCCGCCAGGCCGAAGAGGACGCTCTCCGGCGGCTGGAGGGCCAGTTGGAGGGACGTCGAGCCCAAGCGGCGCGCCTCGAGGAGGAGCACTCTGCCGCCCAGGAGCGCCTGCGGCAGGCCGAGCAGCAGCGGGATGCCGGGGCGCGGGAGCTAACCACCCTCCAGCGGGACCTTGAGCCCGCCCGTCAGGAGCGAGCCCAGCTTGAATCGCGCGAACGCAGCCTGCGGGGTGAGCTGGCCGCCGGCCAGCAGCGGCTCCTGGCTGCCGAGCGCGCCCTCCTGGAGGCGGAATCGGAGGTGCGCTTGCGCTCCGAGGAGCTGGACGCCCTTCGCCAGACCATAGAGGCCGAGGGGCTGGTGCCTGCGGACTCCGGAGAGGTCAGGGTGAGCAGCGACGGCGAAACTCCGCTGCCCGCCTGGCTGACCTCGCGGGAGGACGGCGGCTCCGAAGAATCGCTGCCGCCCATGCGGGGCGGCGCCCAGGTTGATCCCGTCCGCCTCAAGGCGCACATCGCCGAGCTGCGCGGACAGTTGCGGTCGCTGGGGCCCGTCAACGCCCAGGCCCAGGTCGACTACAGCGAGAGCAAGGAGCGCCACGACTTCCTGCGCGGCCAGATGGAGGACCTGCGGGAGGCGGAGACATCGCTGCGAGCCGCCATCGGCGAGCTGGAGGGGCTAATCAAGAAGCGCTTTCACTCCACCTTCAGGCAGGTGAACAAGGAGTTCCAGGGCTACTTCGCCACCTTCTTCGGCGGCGGCAGCGCCGAGCTGGTGCTGACGCGGGCCCAAGACGGCGGCGCCGGCATCGACATCGTCGCCCAGCCACCGGGCAAGCGCCTGGGCAGCCTGGCCATGCTGTCGGGCGGCGAGCGGGCGCTAACGGCGGCGGCCCTCCTCTTTGCCCTCCTCCAGACGCACCCCTCGCCCTTCTGCGTCCTGGACGAGGTGGACGCCATGCTGGACGAGGTCAACGTGGGCCGCTTCGTGGACGCCCTGCGACGGCTGGCCAAGCGAACGCAGTTCATCATCATCACCCACAACCGCCGCACCATCGAGGTGGCCGACGCCATCTACGGCGTCGCCATGGGCAGCGACAGCACCTCCAGCGTGCTGTCGCTGCGGCTGGCGGACGCGGCGGCAAGCTAGGTTGACCTCCTGCCTGTCACTGCTGCCTTCGCACGAGTTGGTAGTGGATCAGTTTGACGCGGTAGACGGCCGATACTAACTCTATGAATGCCTGTGATCGGTGCCAGGCTCGGTCGCCTCAGGACCCCAGTGAACGTGACCGGATTAACCTCGTTGACATTGGTGAGTACTGCCCACCCGTCAAACCGAAGCGAAAGCGCCGCTCTCAACGGCGGGTCTATAGATGCCGCGACTGCGGGTGTCTTTGGATGGGAGAGCACTCTTGGGCCAATGGCAAAGGATTCCTCTACCACGTCCCTGAGGACGAGTATTGGCTCTACGCGTGTTGACAGGGTATCGTCGCAGCGCTATCCTTGAGGCATGCCTGGACGCTCAAGCAAGAAACCTCGTGACCTCAATCGGCTCGCCAACGCCATTGTGCAAGAGGCAACCGGCGAAGCGCCCGAAGAGCCGCCGAGCGACAAGAACCCCCATGCTGTCGCGTTAGGCCGCCTTGGCGGTGTGAAGGGCGGGAAGGCGCGAGCCGCCAAGCTGACGGCTGAACAACGGCGGGAGATTGCGCAAAGGGCGGCCCACGCCAGGTGGGAAAAACCGCCGCACCCCTCTTGACAGCCTCTGTGCCTTTCTGCTAATAATATCAGCATGAACACGACGTGGCCTCCAGACCCAAACGTTGTCCTTCGGAGCATTGCTCCAGTTCCCGACCTGATTCGCACAGCACTAGAAGAAGGGGGTGATTACTCGGTCAAGCAGTTCGAGGCGATGAAATGGTCCATCGATCCTTGGCTGCATTGTCACCAGGTTCGTCATTTTGCCAAGAAGCGACTGGTCGCCGATGGCATTCTGGACATGGGTTACACGATGAGCGATCTGCCGATGAGCGGGATTCTCATCGCCAATGCCGAGTGCGCCATTCGGGTTCTAAGACCGGATCACAGAATCGATGAGGACACCGGCCAGATCTACCGGATCGTCCCGAACTCTAACCTATCGCTGGCACGGCGAGAATACTTCTATCAGCCAGCCTTTGAGTGGCCATCGCTTTCGTCATCGGCTCGACTGCTCAAGCTAGTTGTGTTGTGGGGCATCAATAGCTCCTATCAGCTATCCACCCTGGACTTGGCATGCACTAAGGATTTCGACACGACCCTCAACTGCGTCGAGACATATTGGCTGGTGCCAATGCAAGACACCCGCGCAGAGGGGCAAGGTACCGAAGTTGCTATTGGGCCTTCCGGCCCGTACGAGGATTTGCCATTCAGACCCCTCGGCGCAGGCGAGATCGAGGTGGCTGGTCATGGCAATATCAGGTGAGCGCATCCGCCAAGTGCGGGAACTTCGTCGGCTGACGCAAAAGCAGTTAGCTGACTTGGCAGGAATCGGGCAATCAGCCATTTCGCAAATCGAGTCGGGGTTTACTCAACCATCGGCCACTGTCATCGAGGCGATGGCCGTTGCCACAGGCTTTCCTCTAGACTTCTTCAGCCGTGAACCTGGCCCGGAATTCCCCGCCGGGTCCCTGCTATTCCGTGCCAGGCGATCCGCCACATCGTCGGAGCTAACGGAGGCCTATCGGTGGGCTGAATTAGTGTACGAATGCGCCTCGACTCTAGCCGCGAGACTCGAACTCATACCCGTTTCGCTCCCGCAGTTGGGAGGCGAGACTCCGACGGCAGCCGCTCGGCTTACACGTTCCGCTCTTGGCCTATCACCAGATCGACCAGTCTCTAATCTGACGTACGCGCTGGAGCATCACGGCGTTCTGGTCCTGGCGATTCCAATTCAGCTTCAGAAAAGAGATGCATTCTCTATGTGGGTCGGCAATCGGGCCGAAACGCCTCTTATCAACGTGAGCGCTGGTCTGCCAGGCGATAGGCTCAGGTTCTCGCTTGCCCATGAGACGGGCCATCTGGTCATGCATCCCTCACAGCGGGGCTATATCAGGGATTTGGAGCGGCAAGCCGACGAGTTCGCTGGTGAGTTCTTATTGCCAGCAGATGCGCTGCAGAACGAGCTTCCCTCGCCGGTTACAATTGAAGGCTTGTTCCCGCTGAAGCGCCGCTGGGGCGTCTCTATTCAGACGCTCATCATGCGGGCTAAGACCCTTGGCGTTATTTCCCAGCGCCGCTGTCAGCATCTGTTCAAGATTCTGGCACAGCGCGGGCAACTGCGCCGCGAGCCCACACACCTTGATATCCCAGTTGAGAAGCCTCGCGCTTTTCGGAAGATGGCCGAAGTCGTCTACGGTAATCCTCTTGATCCTCGCAAGCTCGCCTCGGAGTTCAGTCTGCCCTTGCAGTTGGCCGCGGCTATCGTCGGCGTGCACGCCAAGCGCTCAGAAATGATTTCTACTGTTCCCGATTCGCGGGAAGCCTCCAATATCATTGAGTTCCATCGGCGGTAACAGCGCCAAATTGCCCCGATTTTGCCTCCAAGAGGTATTGGCAATCCCTGCCAACGAGTTCGCTTCCTTGACCCCCTTTCGGTGCCGATGTACGATCGCCTGCAAGAACGATTGGGAGTACCGCTTCTGGTAGGTCTCTTTCGCCGCACCCCGAAGACTGAAGAAAAGACGGAGCAAGCCCTCGAGCGCACCCGCCGCTCCTGGTTTGGCCGCGTCACCAGCCTCTTCGACCGCCCTTCCTTCGACGAGGAGCTCTGGCTGGAACTGGAAGAGCTGCTCATCGGCGCCGACACCGGCGTCGCCACCACCCAGAAAGTGCTGGACCATCTGCGGGAGCGCGTGGCGTCGGAGCGCCTCCGGGAGCCCGCCGCCGTGCAGGCTGCCCTCCAGGAGGAGCTGGTCGCCATCCTGCGGGCCAGTGAGCCCCGGGGCCGCGTCTGGCGCAACGGTGGCACCGAACCGCCCCCTCGACCTGCCATCATCCTGGTGGTAGGCGTCAACGGCAGCGGCAAGACTACCACCATCGCCAAGCTGGCCCACGCCTATCGTGTTGACGGCGGCCGGGTAGTGGTGGCCGCCGCCGATACCTTCCGCGCTGCCGCCATCGACCAGATGCGCCTCTGGGGAGAGCGGGTAGGGGCCGAGGTGGTGGCCCACCGGATGGGCGCCGACCCCGGCGCTGTGGTCTTCGACGCCCTGTCGGCCGCCCAGAGCCGTGGCGCCGACGCCGTCATCATCGACACGGCGGGTCGCCTTCACACCAAGACCAACCTCATGGAGGAGCTGCGCAAGATCCGCCGCGTCATCCAGCGTCACGACCCCACGGGCCCCCACGAGGTGCTCTTGGTGCTGGACGCCACCACCGGCCAGAACGCCCTCATCCAGGCGCAGGCCTTCTCGGAGGCGGTGGAGGTCACGGGCATTTGCCTGACCAAGCTGGACGGCACCTCGAAGGGGGGCATCGTCTTTGCCGTCTGCGACCAGTTGGGGCTGCCGGTGCTCTTCGTGGGTACCGGCGAGCAGCCCGAGGACCTGAGCCCCTTCTCGCCCGAGGACTTCGTTGAGGCCCTCTTTGCGTGAGCATCCGCTGCTTTGTCTACCTCCCGCGGTGGAACCTGCCCGCCGCGACTTGCGTATCCTTAGGTGTAAACGTCAGCCGGCGCAGAGCTCGCCGCAATGAATGAGGCTCTTTCCTGGTGGTTCGTCGTTCAGCTCGTGGGGCTGGTGACATTCCCCCTGGCCTACGGCTTCTTCCGCCGTCTTCCCGACCGGGGCTGGGCCTTTAGCAAGCCCTTCGGGATTCTCTTCCTGACCTACCTCTTCTGGATCCTCAACAGCGCCCATGTCTTGCCCAACAATCAGCGGGGCACAGCATGGGCCCTCTTCCTGCTGGCCCTCCCCGCCGCCTGGGCCCTCTGGCGCCGCCGCGACGAGCTGTGGCGCTTTCTGGAGGAGCGCTGGCGGTACATCCTACTCGTGGAGACTCTCTTCACACTGGTCTTTGCCGTGGGTGGCTACCTGCGCTCCTACATGCCGGAAATCGCCGGCACCGAGAAGCCCATGGACTTCGCCTTCATGAACGCCATCAGCCGCGCCGACAACTTTCCGCCGGCGGACCCCTGGCTATCGGGTCATTCCATCAGCTACTACTACTTCGGGCACCTGATGATGGCGAGCCTGGGCAAGCTAACGGCGGTGCCGACCAGCTTCGCCTTCAACCTGGGTCTGATGACGGTAGCGGCGCTGGCCGCCACCGCCGCCTTCGGCGTCGCCTACAACCTGGTGGCAGCGCGACAGGCCCCCGGCGGCAACCCATCGCCTAAGAAAAAGCCGCCGGCGACTGTCGTTGAGCGCCTCCTGCGGGCACCAGCCTTCTATGGCGTGGCCGCCGCTGCCCTGGTAGCCGTCTTCGCCAACCTGGAGGGCGTCCTCGAGATGCTGGCGGCTCACGGCATCGGCGGCAGCGGCTTCTATGACTGGATCGGCATCAAGGACCTGACCGCTGGCAAGACCACCACAGAGTGGTACCCCACCGAGCACTGGTTCTGGTGGCGGGCCACTCGCATCATCCCGCCGGAGATCATCACCGAGTTCCCCTTTTTCAGCTTCCTGCTGGGAGACATGCACCCTCACGTCATGTCCATACCCTTCGTTCTGATGACGGTGGGGGTAGCCTTCCTCCTCCTTCGCCAGGAGGAGCGCCTGGATGCCGCCTTCTGGGTGCGACACCCTCTCATGCTGCTGGCTACGGGCGTGATGGTGGGCGGCCTTCTCTTCCTGAACACCTGGGACATGCCCACCTTCGCTTTCCTGGTGGTGGCGTTCGCCTTCCTGCGCAATCGCCTCGGGCTGGGCAACTGGAACTGGCGTCCCCTGGTGGCCGCGACCCTCGGTTTCGCCCTGCCTCTGCTGGTGGTGGCAGTCGCCGCCTATATCCCTTTCTACGGCAACTTCAGCAGCCAGGCATCGGGCATCACACCCGTGGTGGACACCGCCACCCGTCCTTTGCATGCCCTCCTCATCTGGGGGCCGCTGGCCGTGCTGCTGGTACCCCTCGTCTGGCAGCGACTGGCGGCGCCTGGGGGCCCCACCATCCGCGGCCGCCACATTCAGCTAGCCCTGACGCCGGGTCTCCTGATCCTGCTGGTCTGGGCCTTCTGGGTGCTGTGGCTGGAGGGGGTGGGAGGCCTGGGCGATCAGATCGCCGACCGGCGGGGCGGCTGGTTTACGGCGGCCGTGCTCATTGGTCTTCTGGCGGCCCTTCTCCTGGCCCTCTGGCGTGAGATCGAGACGGAGCGAACGGAGGAGCAGGGGAGACTGCCGGTGCTCTTCGCCCTGGGGCTGGCCGCTGTGGCCGTGCTGCTGGTGCTGGGCGCCGAGTTCTTCTACGTCAAAGACGTCTTCGGCAACCGTATGAACAGCGTCTTCAAGCTCTACTACCAGGCCTGGCTGCTGCTGGCAGTGGTCGGCGGTTTCGCCCTTTACCGGCTGGCCTCGGCATCATGGGGCGAGAGCTGGGGCCCCCGCTGGTGGCGTGTCCCCTGGACGGGCGCTACGGGCCTTGTCCTGGCGGCAGCCCTGGTCTATCCTGTGGCCGCCACCTTCAACCGGACGAACGGCTTCGACGCGCCCCGGAGCCTGGACGGGCTGGCCTTCGCCCGCGCCGAGCCGGACTTCGGGGCCATCGACTGGCTGACGGTGCACGTGGACGGCACGGCGGTGGTGGCGGAGGCGGTAGGCAATTCCTACGGGCCCGCCGCCCGGGTGGCGGCCTGGACGGGACTGACCACGCCCATCGGCTGGCCCGGCCATGAGCAACAGTGGCGCTGCAAGCCGGGCAGCTCCTGTCGAATACTGGAGGGTCGCTTTGAGGATATCGAGCGGCTGTACCGTACCACTGACGAGGAAGAGGCGCGGGCCATTCTCGACAAGTATGGCGTCGCTTTCGTCTTCGTTGGCTCCCTTGAGAAGGAGAATTACCCTCAGGAGGGGCTGGCGAAGTTCGAGCGCATGTTGCCCGTGGCCTACCAGGACGCCGGTGCCACTGTCTATCGGGCTGCTAGGGCCCTGGAGATAAGCGAGAGCGGGCCGTGACGCAGAGCCGAAAGCGCCCCCAGCGCGTTGTGCCCAGGAAGAAGACGAGCCAGCCCGTCGAGGGTGACCTGGCTATTGCCCTCCAGGAGCGGAGGGAGCAGGCGGGGCGCTTCCTGGCTTCGGTGCGCGCGAACCTGCCCGGGCGCTGGGAGTTGCTTGCCTGGGGGATCATCCTCTCGCTGGCCCTGGCCCTGCGCCTCTGGGACCTGGGCGGCCGTGCTCTCCACCACGACGAGAGCCTGCACGCCACCTATAGCTGGTACTTCTACGACGGCCGCGGCTACCACCACGACCCCATGATGCACGGGACCTTTCACATACTTATAGGCGGGCTGGCCTTCAAGATCTTCGGCCCCAGCGACTTCGTGGCGAGGGTGGCGCCGGCCCTCTTCGGGACAGGCATGGTGGCCCTGGTCTACCTGCTGCGCAACCACCTAGGACGCCTGGGCGCCCTGGCCGCTGCCACCTTCATCGCCCTCTCGCCCACGCTTCTCTACTTCAGCCGCTTCGACCGAGAGGACATCTACGTCGCCTTCTGGACCCTCGGCGTCGCGGTCTGCATCTGGCGCTACCTGGCAGAAAGGAGGAACCTCTGGCTCTACCTGGGGGCGGCCTTCATGGCCTTCAGCTTCGCCACCAAAGAGAGCACCTACATAACGGTGCCCATCTTCCTCATCTTCCTGGAGGTGGTGGTCGCCCTGGATCTCCTGGACCAGATACGCCGGCAACGGCCAGACAGCGGCTCGCAACGCGCGCAACGTGCGAAACGCCCGGCTAGGTCTCGATCTGCGTCCGGGCGGGAGATGGACAGACTGGAAGTCGGGTCTATTTTCGTCTGGCTACTGCTCTTCTCCTGGCTGCTGGTGATCCTCTGGCCGCTCCTGACGCCTCTGCGCCAGCGTTGGGGCCTGCAGAAGCTGCCTGCCGCCGGAGTCCCTTTGCTGGTGCTGGGCACGCTGGCGGCGCCCCTCTATGCCGGCACCCTACAGATCATAGGAGACCACGTGCCGCTTCTGCCCGGCAACTCGGGCTACCAATCCAACGCCGAGCTGGGGCTCCGGAACGGCAGCGTCACAGTCCTCCTCATCCTGAGCCTCTACATCGGCCTGCTCTGGAACCCCAGGGTGTGGTTGATCAGCGCCGCAGCCTTCTGGGGCATCTACGTCCTCCTCTTCACCACTTTCTTCAGCAATCCATCCGGCTTCTGGTCGGGCATCTGGGGCTCCCTCGACTACTGGATCGAGCAGCAGTCGGTGCGCCGGGGCGAGCAGCCAGTCTTCTACTACTTCATGCTCCTGCCCGTGTACGAGTTCCTGGTGCTGCTCCTGGCGGCGCTGGGCATACTCTACCAGGTCATCAGGCGGCAGTGGACGCAGCTCGCTCTATTCACAGCAGCGGTGGGCCTGACGGCAGCGGGACTCTACTTGCTGGCTTTCCCGGTGCTGCGCGCCTTCTCAGGCCCACCGGACCCGCTGACCGCTCTGCCGGTGATTGCGGGGGCCGGGCTGGCCGTGTTCGTTTGCATAGCGGGAGGACAGAGGCTATTCGACCGGTTTCTGGTCTTCTGGACAATCGCCAGCCTGGTGGCCTTCACGATCGCCAGCGAGAAGATGCCCTGGCTCACCGTACACATGGCCCTGCCCATCGCCCTCCTGGCCGGCCGGGCGGTGAACGAGATCTACAGCCGGGTGAGCGTGCCACGCGAGATCAGGCTGCCGGCGGCGCTGCGGATGGCGGTGCCGTCGGTGAATTCGAGGCTGGTGCTGGCCCTGGGGCCGGTCGCTGCCGCCCTGGCCGTCATCATCCTTATCGTCATGTCAGCTTCAATGACGGCGGTCGTGCTGGCGATCCTGCTGGCGCTGGTGGCGGCGACCGCCGTCGGCGTGGCCGGACAGGCCGGCCGCCGTGCCCTGCTTCAGTCGGCGACGGCTACTGTCGTCGCCGGGCTGCTGGTCTTTTCCATCCGCACGGCGGGTGTCGCCAGCTTCGAGCACGGCGACATACCGGTGGAGCTGCTGGTCTACACTCAGACCTCGCCGGACGTTCCGCGACTGAGGGACGCTATCGAGAAGGTAGGCAAGGCGACGGGCCTGGGCCGCGACGTGCCCGTCGTAGTCGACCAGGATGAGCTGACCTGGCCCTGGGTGTGGTACCTGCGCGACTACCGCAACGTGAGCTACCAAGCGATCACAAACGAGCCGCTGCCCGAGAGCGCCATCCTGCTCATCAACAAGTCCAACGTGGGGAACCTGCAGCTCGACCCGGCGCAGTATGACAGCGGCCAGCCCTTCCGCCTGCGCTGGTGGTTCCCCGAGAGCTACCGGGTCCTCACTCGCCACAACTTCATGGACGTGCTGTTCAGCCCCAACACCTGGAACACCTGGCGCAACTACTACGTGTCGCGGACGCCGCCGGCACCCCTGGGTTCGCTGGACGCGGTAGCCTATTTCCCCAAGAGCTATGCCGCTGCCACCGGCGGCCCTATCTATGAGCAGCCGCCGGAAGAGCCGGTCCTGGGCCCCGATGGGCAGGTCATTATCGGCAAGCCGGGTGGAGCCCGCGGGCAGTTCTCCGCTCCCGCCGGCCTGGCCGTCGACGGTGAGGGGAACCTGTACGTGGCCGACAGCGGCAACCACCGCGTCCAGAAGTTCGACGGCGACGGCCACTTCCTGGGCGTCTTCGGAACCGCCGGAGGCAATGAAGGTCAGTTCAACGAGCCCTGGGACGTGGCGGTAGACAGCGAGGGCAACATCTACGTGGCCGATACCTGGAACCACCGTATCCAGAAGTTCGACTCCAGCTTCCGGTTCCAGAAGGCCTGGGGCGGGGCCTTCTTGGAGGTGGGGAAGCGCCAGCCGGGGCCCCTCGAGCTCTTCGGCCCGCGGTCGATCGCGGTCGGTGCTGACGGCAACGTGTGGGTCACCGATACCGGCAACAAGCGCGTGCTCAAGTTCGACTCGGACGGCAACTTCCTGGCCGAGTACGGCGGGTCGGGCAACGGCCCCGGCCAGTTCGAGGAGCCGGTGGGCATCGCCATCGCGCCCTCCGGGGAGATCCTGGTCGCCGACACCTGGAACCTCCGTATCCAGCGCTTCAGCCCTGAGTTTGAGTATCTAGGCGAGATCCCGGTCGAGAGCTGGGGTAGTCACGGTGTAACCGACAAGCCGTACCTGGCAGTCCTCAGCGACGGCAGCATCGTGGCCAGCGACCCGGCCAACAGCGTTGTACTTGTCTTCGACAGCGGGGGCCAGCAGGTCGCCGCCTGGCGGGCGCCCGGTTCGGAGGTAGAGGGCAGCCGGCCGGTGGGGCTGGCCGTGAGCAGTACCGGCGACATCTTCGTATCGGATGGCAGCACCGGCCAGGTGCGCCGCGTCCCCCTAGCCAGTTTGACGGGCTCCTGAGCAGGGCGAGCTGAGGAAAGGCCCCCACCGGCGTGGACTTCTTCCGCGAAATTGCCGACGCCCTTCTGGCCTTCTCGCGTGACCACCTCTACATGGCCCTCTTCCTGCTGCTCTTCATCGAGGAAGCAGGCATACCCCTGCCGGTGCCCGGTGACACCATCATCCTCCTGGCCGGCGCCGAGGTATCGAACGGGCAGGCCAGCGCTCCCACCGTCGTTTCCCTGGTGGTGCTGGCGACCTTGGGCGGCTCCTCGATCCTCTACTGGGTATCGCGTCTGGGCGGCGTGGCCGTCCTCGGCTGGCTGTGCAGGTTTGCCCGCATCCCCGAGGAGCGCGTCGAGGGCGTAGGCCGCTGGTTGAGGAGACACACCGGCCCCGTTGTCGTCTTTGGACGGCTGACGCCGGGCTTCCGCACCATCACCTCCATCGCCGCCGGCACCTTCAATATCACCTACTTCCCGTTCCTAGCCTATACGGCTGTCTCGGCGACGATCTGGGCAGTCCTCTACCTCATCCTGGGGGCGGTCATCAGCGACTTCTATCGCACGGTGGAGGCCTACCTCTTCCGGCCCAGCCCCCTGGCTCTGGCGCTCCTGGCCTTTGCGCTTTCGGCGGCGGGCGTGGCCATCTGGCAGTGGCGGCGCTCATCAGGGCGTCTGCCAAGGCCGGCGCCCCGCAAGCACCCGGAAGGACGACAGGCGCCCGCCGAAGAGTAGGCCCTTCGTTTGACCCCCTAACGGAGGCGAACCTATAATGTCTCACGTTCGCCCGCCGAAGATCGCAATGACGGCGGGCGGCCTCGGAGACTTCCTTGTGGCGTAGCCGGCGGATGTGGGTCGGGCTGGCCGTCAGCGTGGTCCTGATCGCACTCTTTCTCCACGGGACAAACTTCCGGGAGATCGGCGACGCCTTTGCCCACGCCAACTACCTCCTGGCCTTCCTCTCGCTGCCCGTCTACTTCCTGGCCGCCTGGTTCCGCACCCTGCGCTGGAGATACCTCCTGCGGCCCATGAAGGCCGTGAGCATGGCCCGCCTCTACCCGGTCGTCATCATCGGCTTCATGGCCAACAACCTCATCCCGGCCCGCGTCGGCGAGCTGGTGCGGGCCTACATCCTGCGTGAGAGGGAAGGGGTGAGCATGTCCGCCGGCCTGGGCACCATCGTGGTGGACCGCGTCTTCGACGGGCTTACTCTGCTGCTCTTCCTCATCCTGGCTGGCCTGTTCGCCACAGTGAGCGCCGAAGTCCGTACCCTCGCCATCGTCATGGCGGCCCTGTTCGGCGTCGGCGTGGTGATCATGTATGTCCTGGTGACCTCGGAGAGCCGGAGCAGGCGGGCTGTGGACGTGGTCGTGCGTCTGTTGCCTGGGCGCGCGAAGGGCCGCGCCCAGGGGCTGGCCGACTCCTTCCTAGAGGGGCTCCAGTCGCTGCGCAGTCCGACGGCCATGGCCGGCGCCTGGGTCACTTCGGTGGTGTCCTGGCTGCTGGAAGCCACGATGTACTACATGGTGGGCGAAGCCTTTGGGTTGGAGTTAGGGTTCCACATCTACCTGCTGGTGGCGGCGGCGGCAAACCTCGCCATAACCCTGCCCACGCCGGGCGGCGTCGGCCCCTTCGAGCTGGGCACGCGATGGGCTCTCGCCCCGTTCGACGTGGCCAGCAATACCGTGCGCGCCTACGCCATCGTCCTGCATGCCCTTCTCCTCTTCCCGGTTATCGCCCTGGGGCTCTTCTTTCTCTGGTCCATCAACCTCTCGCTGGGTGAGATGCTGCGGCGGCCGGCGGCCGCGGCGGAGTCCGCCACTGGCGGACGCCTGGGCACAGAAGGGCGGGGTGGAAAATGAAGGTCGCCGTCGTGGGAGGAGGGGCCGCCGGCCTGGCTGCCGCCTACCGTCTCCTCCAGGGAGGCCACCAGATCTCGCTCTTCGAGGCTGGCCCCAGCCTGGGCGGCCTCGTGCGCACCTTCGAGGTGGGCGGCGGGCGCCTGGAGTCCTTCTATCACCACCTCTTCAGGAGCGACACCACCATCCTCCGCCTCATCAACGACCTGGGCCTGGGCGACCGCATGACCTGGCGCGACTCGAAGGTCGGGTTCTTCCAGGGCGGCCGCATCTACGACTTCGTGACGCCTCTCGACCTGCTGCGCTTCCGCCCTCTACCCCTGCTCGACCGCGTGCGGCTGGGCCTCATGGCTCTGCGCCTGCGCCGGCAGGAGCGCTGGGAACAGTTCGAGGACGTCACCGCCCGCGACTGGATCGTGAGGAACGTGAGCCCCCGGGTCTTCGACGTGATCTGGGGGCCGCTGCTGAGGGGCAAGTTCGGCGAGGCCGGCGACGAGGTCTCCATGGCCTGGCTGTGGAGCAAGATCCACCTGCGCTTCGCCTCCCGGCGGGGCGGACCGATGCAGAAGGAGCAGCTAGGTTACCTGATGGGCAGCTTCGGCGTTTACACCGATGAGCTGGAGCGGCGCCTGCGCGACGGCGGCGCCGACGTGCGCGTTGGGACGCCGGTGCAGGAGGTGACGGTGGATGACGGCAGGGCAAGCGGCGTCCTCCTGGCCAGCAGCGAGCGCATCCCCGCCGACGCCATCGTCGCGGCCATGGCCTCTCACGCTTTCGAGCGGCTGGTGCCCGCCCTCCCCGAGGACTACCGGAGCAAGCTGACCTCAGTACGCTGGCAGTGGGCGCTCTGCATGGTGCTGGCGCTGCAGGAGTCCTTGTCCCACATCTACTGGCTGAACATCGCTGAGGCGGGGATGCCCTTCCTCGCCGTCATCGAGCACACCAACTTCATCGAGCGGGAGCACTACGGGGGGCAGCACGTCCTCTACATCTCCAACTACCTGCGGCCGGACCACCCCTACTTTGAACTGAGCGAGGAGCAGCTCTGGGAGCTGTTCCTGCCCGCTCTCCAGCGCATCAACCCCCGCTTTTCCGCCGACTGGGTGCGGGAGCGCTGGCTCTTCAAGGGCCCTTATGCGCAGCCCATCGTCACCACCGGCTACCGCCGCCTCATCCCCGAGCACCGAACGCCCATCCCCGGCCTCTACCTGGCGACCATGAACCAGATCTACCCGGAGGACCGGGGCCAGAACTACAGCATCATCATGGGCGAACGGGTGGCGGAGATGGCGATGGAGGACCTGGCGGAGCGGGCGGGGACACCGCACGCCGCCTCCTGAACCCTGCTCCCTGCCTGAAGCCCGGACCGCCTTGAGCCCACGGCGTGCCTGCGCTATATTGAATCGAGGCCTGGCCGAGGGATTGGAAAGGCCCGTCGTTGCCCGAGACTGAAGCCACGCTCGAGATCAAGCACCTCATCGCCGACCTGAAGCCCGGCGACGGCGACCTGTTGGCGGCCCTCCACCGCCTCCAGGAGCACTACGGCTACATACCCCCAGTTGCCATACCCGTCGTCGCCCAGCACCTGAAGCTGGGCACGGCCCGGGTCTACGGCACTATAAGCTTCTACTCGGAGTTCCGCCTGACGCCGCCGCCGGAGACCACCGTCTCCTGGTGCAGCGGACCCGCCTGCTGCCTCAAGGGCAGCGAGAACGTCCGCCTCATCCTGGAGGCGGTGCTGGGCATCAAGATGGGCGAGAGCGCCGAGGACCCGCCGTTGGCGGGCGTCGGCCTGCGCCTGGCCCAGTGCAACGGCACCTGCGACCTGGCCCCTCTGGTATGGATCAACGGCCGGGCGCGGGGCCGCCTCTCGGCGGCGGACGCCGTCCGGCTGGCCCGCGAGCTTACGCCAAAGGCGAAGGACGGGAGGAGCCCCTCGTGACCGCCTACGAGGAGCTGCGCCAGCGGGCCCTGTCCGCCCCAGGCGGATGGCGGGCCGTCGAGTCACCCTCGCGGCCCCGTGTCACCGTCTACTTCGGCACCTGCACCATCGCGGCCGGCGCCGGGGAGACCCTGGCCGCTCTCCGTTCGGAGGTGAAGCGGCGCCGGCTTGATGTCGACATCGGCATCACTGGCTGCAACGGCCTCTGCTACGCCGAGCCACTGGTCGAGGTGGCGTGGCCCGATGGCCGGCGCATCCTCTACGGCAAGCTCACCGAGGACAAGGTGCCGCGCCTGGTCGAGGAGGCTCTGGTGGGCGACGGTCCGCCACGGGCGGACCCTGACCTGGCCCTGGCCTCCCTCGGTGATGCCCCCCTTGACGGCGTGCCGCCCATCGGGTCCCTGCCTTTCTGGGCACCCCAGGTGCGCCGCCTGATGGCCAACTGCGGCGTCATCGACCCTGAGAACATCGACCACTACATCGCCCGCGGGGGCTACGGCGGCCTCGCCCGCGCCCTCACCCTGGCGCCGGAAGAGGTGACCAAGGAGGTATCCGACTCCACCCTCCGGGGCCGCAGCGGCTCCGACTTCCCGACGGGTCGCAAGTGGGACTTCCTGCGCGGCGCCACCAGGCAGCCCAAGTACCTCGTCTGCAACGCCGACGAGGGCGACCCGGGCGCCTGGGTGAACCGTATCCTCATGGAGGGCAACCCGCACGCCATCCTGGAGGGCATGGCCATCGGCGCCCACGCCACCGGCGCCAGCTACGGCTTCATCTACCTCCGCGAGGAGTATCCACTTTGCTTCGAGCGTCTGAACAAGGCCATCGAGCAGGCCCGCGAGCGTGGCCTCTTCGGGCACAACATCCTGGGCAGCGACCTCAGCTTCGACGCGAAGGTGGTGCGCGGCGCCGGCAGCTACGTCTGCGGCGAGGAGTCGGGCCTCATCGCCTCCATCGAGGAGATGCGCGGCATGCCCAAGATCCGGCCGCCCTATCCCGCCCAGTCCGGCGTCTTCGGTCAGCCGACGAACGTCAACAACGTGGAGACCTACGCCGATGCCGCTCTCATCCTGGGCCGCGGCCTGGAGTGGTACACCTCGCTGGGAACCGAGCGCAACAAGAGCACCAAGATATTCAGCCTCTCCGGCCATATCCAGCGAGTGGGCGTGGTGGAGGTGCCCCTGGGCTACCCCATGGACAAGCTCATCTTCGAGGCCGGCGGCGGCGTCCCCGAGGGCCGCACCCTGAAGGCCATCCAGCCCGGCGGCCCCCTGGCGGGCATCCTTCCCGCCGCGCACGCCGGCCTGCCCCTGGAGCCGGAGGCCTTCCGGGAGAAGGGCGTCCAGATGGGCGGCGGCGGCCTCGTCGTCATCGACGACTCCGCCTGCATCGTTGACCTCTGCACCTACTTCGAGTGGTTCGCGGAGGGCGAGTCGTGCGGTCGCTGTACCACCTGCCACGGCGGCACCCAGCGTCTGGTGGAGATCCTGCGCCGCTGGACCCGCGGCGAGGGCCGCGAGTCAGACTTTGAGCACATCAAGCTCCTGGGCAACACCCTCCTTTACTCCAACTGCGTCCACGGCCAGGCCGCGCCCACCATTGCCCTCAACACCCTCACCTTCTTCGAGGACGAGGTGCGGGAGCACGTCTTCGAGAAGCGATGCCGGGCCAAGGTCTGCAAGGGCCTCATCCGCTACCAGGTCTCCCACCAGCGGCCCGAGCTGGCCGAGGCAGAGGCCATCTGCCCCACCCAGGCCGTCGTCAAGAAGGACGGCGCCCAGACGGGCACAGCCTACGAGATCGACCAGTCCCTCTGCATCAAGTGCAACGCTTGCCGCGAGGTAGCCCCGCAGGCCATCGAGGTGGTGGACGCGTTCGGCCCGTGACCAAATCGGCGTAACCCTTCCACCCCACAGCCAGATCTGTTATACTATCGCCGAGCAAGTATTACCACGGGGGCTGAAGATGGCTATAGTCAAGGTCTCCAAGAAAGGTTGGGTTGTCATCCCGCACGACATCCGGGAGCGGTATGGCATCCGGCCTGGCGACAAGGTCCACGTCATCGACTACGGCGGCCGCATCGCCCTTGTGCCAGCCCTGAAGGACCCCATCCGCGAGTTGCACGGCATGTTCAAGGGCGGTCCTTCCTTGACAGAGGCGCTTCTTGAGGACCGGCGCTGGGAGCGGGAGCAGGAGGAGCGCAAGTACGAAGAGTGGGTCGCCCGCGCCAAAGAGAAGTCCTTGAGAGATGGCTGACCACCTGGTGCTGGACGCCTTCGCTCTGCTGGCCTACCTGCAAGAGGAGCCAGGTCATCAGCGCGTCCGGAGCCTTCTGGAAGATGCCGCCTCAGAGCGGGTGTCCCTCTCCATGTGCACCGTGAACCTCGGCGAGGTGTTGTACTGGCTTGAGCGCAGGCGGGGAGCCGCCGCCGCTCAGACCCTGGCAGCGAACATGCGCGATATGCCTATCGGTCTTGTCGATGCTGACCTCGATCTCACGGTCGGCGCCGCTCGCGTCAAAGCCGCATTGCCGGTATCGTTGGCAGACGCGTACGCCGCCGCCCTGGCCCAGCGGCTGGACGCCGCCGTCCTCACCGGCGACCCCGACTTCCAGCGCCTGGAGGGTGCGGTGGCCGTGGAGTGGCTAACAGCAGACTGACAACGGATACGGGAGCGGATAAACGGATGGCCGTTCAAGAAGCGTCCGCTAATCCGTTTGGCATCCGTTGACAGAGACGGGGGCCGACGCGAGGTCGGCCCCCACGTTTTCGGGCAACCCCTGGCGCTGACAAGGGGGGGGCTTCCTTGCATCGCGCGAGGCCGCCGAAGGCGAGCGAGCGAGATGGGGCGGGCCGGGCGGGTCCAATGAAATGGGCTGGGGCAGCCAAACAGTAGCCCCAATAGCGTGAGCCTCGTGTAGAATAGGGCGCAGCCGGTCCATGCCGGAGGCGCCCGTGAGCACCCCCATCCGACGCCAGTACCTCGACATCAAGCGGCGCTACCCCCACGCCATCGTCTTCTTCCGCCTGGGCGACTTCTACGAGACGTTCGACGAGGACGCAAAGCTCTGCGCCCGCGAGCTGGAGATCACCCTCACCTCCAAGCCCATGGGCAAGAACCTGCGCGTGCCCCTGGCCGGCATCCCCCATCATGCCCTCGATAGCTACCTGGCGAGGCTCATCGCCAAGGGCTACAAGGTGGCGATCTGCGAGCAGATGGAGGACCCCGCCACTGCCAAGGGCCTGGTGGACCGCCAGGTGGTACGGGTCGTCACGCCGGGCACCGTCTTGGAGGGCAGTCTGCTCGACGAGCGGGCCAACAACTACCTGGCGGCCCTGGCCTTCGCTCCGGAAGCGCCGGCACGGCGAGGCGCCGGCACGACAGCCGAGAGACCCGCGGTCGGGGTGGCCTACGTGGACGTGAGCACGGGGGAGTTCGCCGCCGCCGAGGTGTCGGCGACGCAACTGGCGGCGGAGCTGGCCCGCCTGCGTCCGGCCGAGCTGCTGCTGGCTGCGGGCGTCGAGGCGCCGGTTGGCGTGGAGACGCCCGTCACGCGCCTGGATCCGTACTGGTTCGACCCGGAGGAGGCGGACCGGGTGCTGCGGGAGCACTTCCAGGTGGCCTCCCTGGAGGCCTTCGGCCTGCGCGATCAGCACCGGGCCGTGGCCGCCGCCAGCGCCGTCCTGCGCTACGTGCAGGAGAACCAGCGGGCGTCGCTGCCCACGATTACCGCCCTCCGCACCTACAACGCCACGGGCCACATGGTCCTGGACGCCCAGACGCGGCGCAACCTGGAGCTGTTCGCCGGCGGCCGCGAGGGCAGGAGGGAAGGCTCTCTGCTGGCGGTGCTGGACCAGACGCGGACGGCCCTGGGGGCGCGGCTGCTGCGGCGTTGGCTAGGGCAGCCCTTGCTTGACATAACATCTCTCCACGAGCGCCAGGACCTGGTGACTTCCTTCTTCGAGGACGGACTGCGACGGGGGTCGCTCCGCGAGGCGTTGGGCGCCATACCGGACCTCGAGCGCCTGGTGGGCCGGATAGGGGCAGGCATCGCCTCGCCGCGAGAGGTGGTAGCGTTGCGTCGGGGCCTGGAAGCTGTCGAGGGCGTACGCCAGGCGCTGGCAGGGGACGAGGCCGGCTCGCCGGCTGAAAGGCTGCTGTCTGGCCTTCTCCCGTGTGAAGACATGATCCAGCTCATCGCCGACGCCATCGCCGATGAGCCCGGCGCTACCCTGGAGCAGGGCGAGGTGGTGCGGGCCGGCTTCTCGCCGGAGCTGGACCAACTGCGCTCCCTTACCCGCGACGTGCGCCGCTACCTGGCGGAACTGGAGGCCCAGGAGAAGGCGCGCACGGGCATAAAGTCTCTAAAGGTGGGCTACAACAAGGTCTTCGGCTACTACATTGAGGTCAGCCGGCCGAACCTGGGCCTGGTGCCCGACGACTACCAGCGCCGCCAGACCCTGGTCAACGCCGAACGCTTCATCACCGGCCAGCTCAAGGAGTACGAGAGCCAGATCCTCAACGCCCGCGAGCGCATCACGGAGCTGGAGTCGGCCATCTTTCGCCAGGTCTGCGCTCAGGTGGCGGGAGCCGCCGATCGCGTCCTGGCTTTGGCGGCGGCCGTCGCTGAGGCCGACGCCGCATCGGCCCTGGCCGAGGCCGCCGTCCGCTACCACTACGTCCGCCCGCAGCTCACGGAGGACGACGAGATCGTGATCAAGGACGGGCGCCACCCGGCGGTGGAGCGGGCCCTGGGGGAGGGTGAGTTCGTCCCCAATGATACCTACCTCTCTAATGGTGACAGCCAGATCGTCGTCCTGACGGGCCCCAACATGGCGGGCAAGTCCACCTATCTGCGGCAGGTGGCGCTCATCGTGCTGCTGGCCCAGGTGGGGAGCTACGTGCCGGCCTCCTCCGCGCGCGTCGGGCTCGTGGACCGCATCTTCACCCGCGTCGGCGCCCAGGAAGACCTGGCCCGCGGCGAGTCCACCTTCATGGTGGAGATGCTGGAGACGGCCAGCATCCTCCACAACGCTACGCCGCGCTCCCTGGTCATCCTGGATGAGATCGGGAGGGGGACCAGCACCTACGACGGCCTGGCCATCGCCCGGGCGGTGGTGGAGTACCTGCACAGCCATGCCGAGCGGGCCGCCAAGACTCTTTTCGCCACTCACTACCATGAACTGGTGGAGCTCGCGACCTTCCTTCCTCGCGTCAAGAACTACAACGTGGCGGTGACGGAGGAGGGCGGCCGGGTGGTCTTCTTGCGCAAGATCGTCCCCGGCGGCTCCGACCGCAGCTACGGCATCCACGTGGCGGAGCTGGCCGGCCTGCCCAGGGCAGTGCTGCAGCGGGCGGCGGAGGTCCTCAGCTCTCTCGAGGCCACCCATGACGGCCGCACCGCTTCCGCGGGGCGTGGCCGGGCCCGGCGCCGTTCCCCTGCCGAGCAGCTACCTCTCTTCGGGCCGCGCTCGCCCCTGCTCGAGGAGTTGGCGGCCCTGGACGTGGACTCCCTGACGCCCCTCCAGGCCATCACCAAGCTCTACGAACTGAAAGAGCGGGCCGGGGATTCCTGATCGGGGGCTAGTTCTTGGTCACCCCGGACGCCCCGATCCGGAACAAGATCGTGTCCAGGGCGCGTCGCATGCGGATGCGCCCTGCTCCGGCCCAACCAGGCGTAGCGTCATCGGACAGCGGCAGAGCCGTCGCCCTAATGATGAATTGGATCTCGTTGGTGGTGAGGGCAGGGCTGTGGGAGCGGATGAGGGCGGCCAGGGCAGCCACCTGGGCGGCAGCGAAGGAGGTGCCGCTGGCCACGGAATAGGGCTGGCCTCCTGGGCAGAGCCAGCGTCCATCGCAGAGAGCCTGGGGAACGGTACTCACCAGGTCCACACCTGGCGCCACCACGTCCACCTCTGAGCCCCAGTTGCTGAAGGGGGCACGGGCATCGGGAGAGTTGCGGTCCGAGGCGCCGACAGCGATGACCTGTCGGTAGCGGGCGGGATAGGTGACACCCTGGGCGCCCTGGTTGCCGGAAGCCGCCACCACCACAGCTCCGTAGGTCTCGGTAGCGGTGACTATCGCTTCCAGAAGCGTCCTCGAGGGATCAGTGCCGCCGAAGCTGAGGTTGATGACCTGGGCACCCATGCGGGCAGCGTAGAGGATGCCGGCAGCAGCGTCGGCCGTCGTCCCGGCACCGGTGCAGTCCAGGACCTTGACGGGCAACAGGGTGGTGCCGTGGGCCCCTCCGATGACACCCATGCCGTTGTTGCCCGTGGCGCCGATAATGCCAGCGACGAAGGTGCCGTGGCCGCTGTCGTCGGTCACCTGGTTGGAGGGTGAAATCGGCTGCGGCCCGCAGGAGGGGTCGGCATCCTCTGGCTGCACGAAGTTACAGCCGTGCACGTCGTCGACGCAGCCATTCCCGTCTTCATCAATGCCGTTGGGCACCCCCTCGCCGGGGTTGCGCCAGATGCGATCCCGCAGGTCGGGGTGCGTGACGTCCACGCCAGAATCCAGGACAGCGACGATGACCGACGGGTTTCCTCGCTCCACATCCCAGGCCTGGGGAGCCTCGGTGAGGTTGTAGTACCAGCGTTGGGCAGCGTAGAAGGTGTCATTGGGGACGAACTCGGCCTTTAGGCGGTAGTTCGGCTCTGCGTAGTCGACGCCGGGCAGCCGGCTGTAGAGCTCCAAAGCCTTCTCCAGCGAGAGGCCTTCGCGCAGGCGGAGACGGACCACCCCCAACTCCTCCAGCCGGGCTTCCTCCTGACCGCCCACGCTTATCATGAGGCGCTGGGCCAGAGCACCGACGGCGGGGTCGACGCGGAGCAGGAGCTCGCCCGACAGGGCCTGGCCCGCCTTCGCGGCGGCCTGCGGGCGCAGCCCGGGCTGAGGCCGGTCGCCGCGGGCGGTGGACGGAGTAAAGGCGCCCAGCACGGCGGCCAGGAGCAGCACCCCGATGAGACCTCTCATGTTTCGTACGTCTCTTTCCCTGGGTCGCGACATAAGATACATCTGGTCTGGCAGTGCCGCAAGCTCCCCCTGTACAATGCGCGACGGAGGTGCCCTTTGGCTATCCAGCGCCTGGCGCCAGACTTAGTAGCCAAGATCGCGGCCGGCGAGGTCATAGAGCGACCCGCCTCCGTGGTGAAGGAGCTGGTAGAGAACGCCCTGGACGCCGGCGCTACCCAGGTTGGCATCGAGGTCACACAGGGAGGGCTGGGAATCATCCGGGTCAGCGACAACGGCTGCGGCATCCCCAGAGAGGAGCTTCCCCTGGCCTTCGAGCGCCACGCCACCAGTAAGCTCCTTTCGGAGAGTGACCTGACACGGGTGGCAAGCCTCGGCTTTCGAGGAGAAGCACTGCCCAGCATCGCCACCGTCGCCGACGTAGAGGTCATCTCCAGACCTGTCGAGGCATCAGGAGGTGCCTACCTGAAGCTGCAAAACAGTGCCGTCGTCGCCAGCGGGCCCCGCGGCGCCCCGCTTGGCACCACCGTCACCGCGCGAGGCCTGTTCCGCCGCCAGCCAGCCCGTCTCAAGTTCCTGCGTTCCCCCACCTCTGAGGCCGGGCAAATCGCTGCCGTTGTCAGTCACTACGCGCTGGCCTACGCCGAGGTCGCCTTCACCCTACAGCTCGACGGGCGACTGTCATTGCAGACGCCGGGCAGCGGCGACCCTCGGGAGGCGGTGGTCGCCGTCTACGGCGTCCCGGTAGCCTCAGCCATGCTACCCCTGCCCAACTCCGAGGGCGCCGAATACGCGAACGTCGGCGGCCTGGTGAGCCCGCCAGGCCTGACAAGGGCCAACCGAACCTACATCAGCCTCTTCATCAACCGGCGCTGGGTTCGCAGCCGCACCCTCACCTTCGCCGTGGAGGAGGCCTATCGCGGCCTCCTCATGAGCGGTCGCTTCCCCATCGCGGTCCTAGAAATTACGGTGCCGCCGGAGGAGGTAGATGTCAACGTCCACCCCACCAAGGCCGAGGTACGCCTGCGGCGGGAGCGGGAGGTATTCGCTATCCTCCAACGCCGTGTGCGCCGGGCCCTGATCGACCAGGCACCAGCGCCGCAGGCCGGTGCAGCGGCCTGGACAGCAGCGCCGGGTGCCGCTCCTCATCCTGTGCCGACCGTTCCCCCCACACACGGCCGCCACCTCGCCTCCTCGCGCCCAACTGACCGCCGTGCGACCCCCGTCGGTGCGAGCGAGCCGCCGGAAGCTGCGCCTCTCCTCTCCCGTCTGCCGCTGCTACGCGCCGTGGGCCAGGTGGGCGCCACCTACGTAGTCGCCGAGGGGCCGGAGGGGATGTATCTCATCGACCAGCACGCCGCCCACGAGCGCATCCTGTACGAGCGCCTCCTTTCGAGGCCAGCCGGCCAGGCGGAGGTGCAGGGCTTCCTGCAACCGGTGCCGGTGGACCTGGCCCCGCACCAGGAGCAGGCCCTCCGAGCGCTCGCCGAAGCCCTGGCCGAGCAGGGCTTCTCCGTCGAGCCCTTTGGGGGCCGGACCTACCTCCTGCGGGCTGCCCCCGTCCTCCTGTCGGGCCAGGACGCGGGCCGGGCCCTGGTGGAACTCCTGGACATCCTGTCGCGCGAGGACGGCCCTGCCGACCCCCGCGAGCGGGTTGCCGCCTCCCTGGCCTGCCACGCCGCCATCCGGGCCGGCCAGACGCTGAGTCAGGAGGAGATGCGAGAGCTGGTGAAGCAGCTCGAAGAGACGCAGATGCCGGGCACCTGCCCCCACGGCCGGCCGACGATGATCCACCTCAGCGCCGAGGCGCTGGCCAAGGAGTTCAGGCGGCGCTAGCAGCGGGTCCAGGGGACTCGCTCGTGGTTCGACAGGCTCGCCACGAGCGGCGTTCGACAGCCGCTGTCGGCAGACCTGAAGGTGTGCGGCTACTCGCGGCTGAAGGGGTCCCCTCGCTCGTAGCGGCGACCTTCAGGTCGCCACGTGCTTGCCCCACGAGAAGCCTGTGGCGAGCTGAAGCTCGCCCCTACGGGGATTGGCCCCTATCGAGCGAAGGGCGAGCGGTGAGTTTTTCAACCCGCGTAGGGCATCACCAGGGCGTGTTCAGGGGTGGCCGTTTAGGCCCAGCTCCTGTTTCACCTCGCGGACGGCCTGCACCATGACCCGCAGCTTCGCCTCAGCCTCCTGCCAGGTGCGGGTCTTGAGGCCGCAGTCGGGGTCGATGTACAAGCGCTCCGGGGGGAGCACCTCCAGCCCCCTCTTGATCCCCGCCTTCACCTGGTCCACCGTCTCGATGACGTGCGAATGGATGTCCACCACGCCCATCGCCAGCTCTTTGCGGAACTCGCTCTTGTGCTGGCGGATGAGATCTAAGAGGTCATAGTCACTGTTGGCCATCTCCATGTCCAGCTGGTCGACGGGCAGGTTGGCGATCTGGTCGAAGACCCGCGCGAAGTCGCCGTAGCAGATGTGAGTGATCGTCCTCGCGCCCAGCCCGCGGGTCACGAGCCCCAGTGCCTCCGAGACCAGCCCCATCTCCTCCGGTCGGGTGGAGGCCGCCGGCTCGTCCACCTGCACGAACCTGGCGCCCGCCTCCACCAGCTCCTCTGCCTCGCGGCGAACCATCCGCGCCATATCCAGTACCGCTTCCCGGCGCGAGTCGTAGTACTCGTCGAAGGACCAGTCCACCATCGTGTAGGGGCCAGTGAGTATCCCCTTCACCGGCCTCTCCGTGAGCCCCTGGGCGAACCGCCACATCTCCACCGTCATGGGCCCCTGCCAGCGCAGCTTGCCAGCGATGATGGGCTTGTGGTAGTAGCGGTTGCCGTAGGAGCGCACCAGCCCGCCGATCTTCATGCTATCCAACTGCTCGGCGAAGAAGGCGACCATATCGCCGCGCTCCATCTCCCCGTGCACCAGGATGTCGATGCCCAGCTCCTCCTGGAGGGCGATGACTTCGCGGGTAGCGCGACGCTCCAGCTCCGCCAGCTCCTCCCGCGAGAGGCGGCCGGCGGCGTGCTGGTTCCGCGCCTGCTGGAGATAGGCCGGCTTGGGGAAGCTGCCGACGGTGGTGGTCAGGAGGGCGTTGCTCACACCAGCACCTCCTGTGCCCGGCGGGCGCCCTCCACCATGCGCACGAGTTTGGCCTGAGCCACCTCGCGGGGGAGGAACTCCAGGCCGCAGGTAGGGCTCAGGTGCACCCGCTCCAGAGAGATTATCTCCTGGACCCGCCGCAGGCCCTCCACGATCTGTTCCACGCTCTCCATCCTCGTGTTACGGGCGTCGAGCAGGCCCAGGCCCAGGGTCTTGGTGAACGGCGCTCTCTTCAGCACCTCAAGGTTGCGGGCGCCCGTGACGAAGTCCAGCCCCAGCACATCGATGGGCAGGTCGAGCACCTGCGGGTAGAGGCCATCCGCGTCGCCGAAGTAGAGGTAGAGGGCGCGCTCGGCGGTCACCCCCTCCAGCGTCCGCTCGATGGCCCGCTGGAAGAGGGGAAGGTCTGTCTTGTGCTTGACGATGGCCGGTTCGTTGAGCTGGATGAGGCCCGCTCCGACCCCTTGGAGAGCCCGGACCTCCTGGTTCAGGGCCTCGGCGTAGGCCATGACGCACTTCTCAAGAGAGCGATAGTGCTCGTCGCGGGAGAGACGGGCCAGGGTGTAGGGGCCGGGCAACACCGCCTTCACCGGTCGCGGGCTGTACTCGGCGGCGAAGCGGTAGTCGGCGACGGTGATGGGCCCGGTCCAGGCCAGGGGCCCCTCGACGACGGGCTGTCGGAAGTAGGTGTTGGCGTCGAAGAAGCGAATGAGTCCATTGATGGAAACACCGCCCAGGCGGCGGGCGACGTAGGTCTGCTCATCCTCCCAGCGGATCTGGCCGTCGGTGATGAGGTCGAGGCCGGCCTCCACCTGTTCGTCGATAACCTCGCGGGTGACATCGTCCTCCACCGCCCGTAGCTCCTCGGCGCTCATCTCCCCGCGGTCGAAGCGGTTGATGGCGTTGCGGAGCCTGGCAGGACGGGGCCGGTTGGGGATCTTGGGGTAGTTTCCCACCACCGTGGTCAACATAGGTAGCAGCTCTCCCTCGACCTCAGCGCGGCGAAAGCGCCCCAGACATACAAGAAGGGCCGGGCGGCCCGCTCCCCGCCTGTCGACGGGACGGCCGTGGGCCCTAGTGCTCGCGGGGCCAGTCTAGCATCCCCCTTCTAGATCGTCAACGCAAAACAGCCTATCAGGGCGGCCGGCAGCCACGATCGGGGCTGGCTCCACGCCAATTAAAGGAATCCACCAGATACGCCGAGTATTCCTTGGTGGACATTCTGTGTAGGGCCGGCTTGCTCAGGCTGTCCGAACGCTCCGGCCAGGATAGAAGCTATGCCCGACGAACCCCGCCCGGTCAGTGAGAGCTCCGGTTCCCGGGGCCCCTCCGATAGCTCACCAAGGCGCGTCTGGACCCCGCGGACCTTGCTACTGGCTGGTGGCGTCGCCTTCCTGGTGGTAGGCTCGTTCCTCTTGCTGGGGGGTGGCCCCTCCACCAGTCAATCGGCGGAGACTGCGGCCCAGGCCGCGCCGCCAGCAAGCCCCGATGCCCTCACCCTTGGTGCACCCACCATCCTGACCCCGGATCGCACCGTCGGTCCGGAACTGGGCGTGGGGCCAGCAGCGCCACGAGACATGGTCAGCGCACCGCCTTCGGTCCCTCAGGGCGGCGGCTCGCCGCTGGTAACCTTGGAGGAGGACAGGGCACCGTCTTCAGACGATGGTCAGCCGGCCGAGGGGGCCGCGCCGACGGTGGAAGCGCCTGCGGCGACGTCACCATCGCCTGCGGCGCCCACACCTGCACCGCCGCCGGCGCCTACACCTGTACCGCCAGCACCTACGCCCGTTCCGCCTACCCCTGTTCCGCCGACACCTGTCCCTCCTCCGGTACCGACACCCACGCCGCCGCCGCCGCCGCCGATTTCCCCGCCACCAGCATCGGCGTCTCCGGCGGCGGTGGCAGGGGTGAGTCTGGTGCCGCTGGAGGCCGATTTCATCCGTCGTCTCAACGCCGAACGTGCCGCCGCCGGCCTGCCGGCCCTGGCTGTGGACGCAAACCTGGTGAGCATCGCCCGCATCCGCTCCAGCGACATGGCCACGAGGGGCTACTTCAGCCACACCAGTCCCGACGGTCAGAGCGCCTTCTCCCTCCTCGACCAGTGGGGCATCCCCTATTCCTGGGCAGGCGAGAACCTGGCTCGCAACAACTACCGCCTGGAGGAGAGCGTAGCAGTCGCCGTCCACGATCTCATGGCCAGCCCTCCCCACCGGGACAACATCCTCAACCCCAACTACACGCGGGTGGGAGTGGGCTACGCCGAGGACGGCAGCGGCATGCGCTATTACGCCATCGTCTTCGTGGGGTAGGGACGCATCTCCCCTACTGGAAGCCGGCTCGACTTAGCTTGCCTGTTTTGGGAGGGGACCACTCTTGGCAGAAGCAGAGTAGGGCTCTCGAAGCCTGTCTAGAGGTCGACGAAGTAGGATTCGCAGGCCAGGTCAATGAGGTCCGGGTCCAGAGCTGGCACCCGGTCCCGGTAACGTGCAATGTCCCCCACCAGTTCCATCAGGTCCCGCGGGTGGCAGCCCCTCAGGAGCCGCCCGGTCGCCGCGTAGTGATGCTCCATCAGGTATGAGGCCCCTTCCTCAGAGAAGGGGATATCCCGCTCTCGGCAGACCCGCTCCAGGATCTGCAGGAACTCCTCTCGGCTGGGATTAGGGATCTCTATCTTGTGCTGTATGCGGCGGAAGAAGGCCTCATCGCCCAACTGGGCTGGTGGCAGGTTAGTGGAGAAGACCAGAAGCACGTCGAAAGGTACCTCGATGCTCTCGCCGGTTTGCAGGGTGAGATGGTCGGCGCCCTTGTCCATGGGGACAATCCAGCGGTTCAGCAGCTCCCGGGGCTGCACGAGCTGGCGGCCGAAGTCGTCGATGACAAGGACGCCACCATTGGCCTTCACCTGAAGGGGGGCTGCGTACAGCTTGGACACGGGGTCGAAGCGCAGCTCCAGGTCACGAAGGGTGAGTTCACCGCCGGCCATGACGACGGGGCGGCGAATCAAGGCCCAGCGGCGGTCGCGGCGGCGCTCCAGTCCGTTCGGCAGCGCGTTGCCATCTTCGTCGGAGCGGCGCTCGAGCGGCAAAGAGCTCTCGATCTCTTGGTGGGTCCGGGCGTCGAATACCTTGATTATCTGACCGTTTATCTCAATGGCATAGGGCACTAATACCTCACCATCGAGCATGTCGCCTATGGCTCTCGCCATGGTGCTCTTGCCGTTGCCGGAGCCCCCGTAGAGGAGGATCGCCTTGCCCGAGTTGACGGCTGGGCCAACGGACCTCAGGGTACGCTCGCTAAGGACAAGGTTCGACAGGACTCTTTCGACATCCTCCCTGGTCACGGCAAAACGCTTCACGGACTGCCTTTCAAGGAGCTCCAGGTACTTCTGGAAGGGAACCGGAGCCGGGCCCACATAGCGGCCCCGGGTCAACACTTCTTCGGCCTTCTCGGCACCTTTGGCGGTGAGGGTATACTGGTAGTTCTGCTCTCCAAGGCCGGCGCTGCCCACCACCTCACATAGTTGCTCGCGCTTGAGAAAGGTGAGGATCTCCTGAACGATGTGAAAGGTCAGACCGAGCTGAGAGGAGATGACCCGCGCCCGTGGCCGCCCAACGTAGTACATGGTCTTGATGCACAGGTCGAGCAGGAGACCAAAATCGAGCCCCGTCTCTTCGATTGTTTGGGGTTGCGGCACGGACGGCGCCTGGCGGGGGTCCTCTTCTTGCTCTTCGATGCGGACGACGGCGCCGGTCAGGTTGCTCACGGGCTGCTCCTCGCTAGGGGAGGGCGACAGCGTTGGCCAGAGCTGGTTGCCACCCTCGCCCTCTGCTGCTGCCGCCTAAGTAGATCATCGTTCCGGCACCCGTTTCCTGAAGGCTCGGCTCGCCGAAGCCCCCGCCGGGCGGTCCGGCGCGGGGGCGAAGACGCTGCCTCACTACTCGATGCCCCCCGTCTCGACGAAGTACTCCAGCAGGAAGTAGATCTGAACACCCAGCACGTAGATGCCCACCAGGAGGAGGGTAATGGACTCCACGCTCCCCTCGGCGTCGGTGGCGTCGAGGATGAATCCGCCCAGGATAAGGATGAGAGCCAGCGCCGCCGCCACGCGCGACAGGACCCTAAATGCTACGTTGCGCCGTTTCTCCGGCAGGCGGGTCATCCTGTCTCTCCTTTCCTCATTCCCCACAGCTCTGCTCACCGGCGGACAGGGAGTCGTGCGGGATCGTCCCGACAGCGACGGTTCCCGCTGAGTTGAGCGCTGCAGGACCGCTTTCGGCGCTATCTAACATCAGTGCTCCTCATCCCGCCAGCAAGAGCTCCCGTGCCAGGTCTCCCCAACTAAAGAGGACCGCCGAAAGCTTGAAAGCCTGGGGGGAGGTCAGGATGCCTTCCTCGTACCAGCGACCTATGACCTCACGCAGCCGGGCAGTCACATCGCCGTCGCCGTAGAAGTCCTGGGGCCGCAGCACGCCAAAGCCGAGAGTAGCGATCTCCTGGTTCTCAGGGCCGACGACAGCCAGAACCAGGGTCACGTAGTCCAGGCCGTAGGGCTTGCGCATACGCGCCAGGGATTCATGGCACCACTCCAGGATCCGGTCCGAGACGGTTCCTTCTCCTTCCTCGGGCAGGACTGATAGGTCCCAGCTCCCGTTATAGACACCGACGCCAGCGTCGATGGCCTGCCGCACCTTGGAACGGATGCTGCCCCGTCGCAGCCGGCGCACCAGGGGCTGGAGCATGGAAGCCGCCTCTCCTGTCGGCGCCCTGGGGGTGCCGCCTCTCTCAGTGGGATTATCGGCAAGCACAGAGAGAGGGTTCAGGCGCCACGGGCGCACGAAGCCGTAGGGTGGATCTGTAGGGGCGTAGCTTTAGCTGCGCCCGCTCCGCCCAGGGCCGACCTTCCGCCCGAGGCGGACCCGCCTTCGGCGGGAAAGGTCGGCCCCTACGAGGTTGTTCCTCGGCCCAACGCTGCGCAGCGGTCACGGGCTGGCGCGACGCGGGAGACAAGAAGAGAGGGCGAAGGCCTTAGCCATCGCCCTCTCTGTCTAGGGCTTATCGATTGCCGCTAGCGTTCGGTGTCCGACAGGCGGCCGTGCAGACCGCTGAAGAGGAGAACCAAACCAGCCGTGGCAAAGAAACCTCCCAACACTGTTGCCCAGGGGAACGAGCCATCGTCGGGTCCGCTACCAGCTCTGGGCAGCTCCCGTACCACCGGTGTGGCCGCCGGCAGCACCTGCGAGATGGGGGTGCGCGTCGGCGTCGGTACCACGACAGTGGGCAGCACCGCCCTGATAGGTGTCAACGTCGGCAACGGCGTATTGGTGGGCGTAGCCGTGGGCGGCGGTGTGCCGGTGGGCGTCACGGTGGACGTGGCCGTCCTAGTCGGCGTCGCTGTAGGCGTGGCCGTCCTGGTCGGCGTGTTGACAGGCGTGCTTGTCGACGTTGGAGTCTTGGTCGGCGTGCTCGTGGACGGCGTCGCCGTCTCAGTCGGCGTGCCCGTGGACGGCGTCGCCGTCTCAGTCGGCGTGCTCGTTGACGGCGGCGTTGCCGTCTCGGTCGCCGTGGCCGTAGGCGTCTCAGTCGCCGTGGCCGTAGGCGTCTCAGTCGCCGTGGCCGTAGCCGTCTCGGTCGCCGTGGCTGTAGGCGTCTCAGTCGCCGTGGCCGTAGCCGTCTCAGTCGCCGTGGCTGTAGGCGTCTCAGTCGCCGTGGCCGTAGCCGTCTCAGTCGCCGTGGCCGTCTCCGTGGGTGTCGCTGTCTCGGTCGGCGTTGGCGTCGCTGTGTCGGTAGGCGTCGCCGTCGCTGTGTCAGTAGGCGTCGCCGTCGCCGTGTCGGTAGGCGTCGCTGTCTCGGTCGGCGTTGGCGTCGCCGTGTCGGTAGGCGTCAGAGAGGGTGTGTTTGTAGGCGTCCGGGTGATGGTCGGCGTCAGGGTGGCCGTGTTTGTCGGCGTCCGGGTGATGGTCGGCGTCAGGGTGGCCGTGTTTGTCGGCGTCCGGGTGATGGTCGGCGTTAGAGTGGGCGTGTTGGTCGGCGTCCGGGTCCTGGTCGGCGTTAGGGTGGGCGTGTTGGTGGGCGTGGCCTCCTGGCAGCCGATGCTGTTGGTCTTGGTCTCCCAGGAGACGCCACCGACGTCGTCGGCTATGACGCCCAGGACACCTCCCCCATTGAGCTGGAACGGAGAGGTGACGGGAATCGAGAACGTTAGGGTGCCACTGCCCGTGAGACCCGCCATACTCAGCGAGATCTCGTTCGACTCGACCGTTGCAATGTAGAGAGCATCGTTCCCACCAGAGTTGTTGTTAATGGCGCCAGTGTTGGGTGAGAGATAGACGACAACAGACGCGCCAGCCGGGAGGGAGCCGCCGCTGATAGTGTAGTCAAGCTGAATATTGAACACCTGCGCGGTACTACCCGTGCACACAATCGTCATGTTCTTCTTGAAGTCGAAAGTGACGTTCCCAGCGCGTCCCTTCAGGTCGGTCAGATGGCCGCTGGTCGGGTGTCCGTTCTCGCCAGGAGTAAAAGCGAGGGCGGGAATGGGACTCCGGACGAGCGACGACACAACAAACAGCAGCACGCCACCAAGGGCCAGGGCCCCAAATAGCGCATAGGACCAGCGAGACCGCTTCTTCTTGCCCCTATACTGCTCGCCCATGACTCAAGCCCTCCACCTAGGCACGCGAATCGACATAAAAAGGCCGCCGCCTTCAGCGCCTAACCGGTGAGAAGGCTGCGGCTGAAGACTCTCCGAGAACGCTCTCTTCGGCAGCCCGGCTGTCCTAGCCCCCCACCACCGTCCGCCTTTGGCTGACGGGCCCCGCCGGGGGCGGGCAAACCTTAGACCCGTGGCTTTGCGTCCGTCCGCCTGAGGCGGGCGGACCCCGATCCCTCGGGGTAACGCGGTTTCCCGCGTCTCGCCTTTTCGGAGACCCTATTCAGTTGTCCAGTTCTGCTGTCCTAGGGGTCCCAGGGGCCCGTCTCAGGGCCCCGCCTTCCCCGTGCCAGGCCCCGAGACCCCTAGAATCGTCAACCCGCCGCCTTCAGCAAAGAAGCGACGGGCTGAAGACTCCACGCTGGAGTCTCTTCGGCAGCCCGGCAGTCGTAGCACATCGGCCTTAGACCCGTGGCTTTGCGTCCCCCAACCGCCAGCGGTCGGAGAGGCGGGTACACCCCCTGCGGAACTGTGTCCTGGCGGGGCGACTCGCCAGTACGGTTTCCCGTACTTTGCCCTTTCGGAGACGTATTCCGGATGTCCAAGTACCAGGCTCGAGGCTTAGCCACCTTTCCCTTCGGCCGCTGCCTCCGCCTCTTTCACCCGGCCTTCGCCTCCCTGCGGGTTACGGACCGGCAAAAGACTGTCGATACTATAAGGATAAGGCGAGCTTGACACAATCCGGCTGGCCGTTCTTGCGCTCACCTGAGATCTCTGTCAGTTTCCCACAGCCAATGGAACCATGTCAAGCAAGGAGCCTTTCCCTTATCTACTTTAACGTCCCCTTGTGGCTTTTGTTACATGACGGGAACCTAGACGAAGCCCCAGCCAGAATCAGGTCGGGGAACCCTGGCAGGAACGCGGCTCCTTGTGCGACAGCCCGGGACGGGGCTTCCCGCGTTGGTGCAACGCACCGGCTAAATCGCCGTCGTCCGGAACCGAAACTAGAGTCAGAGGGAACCGCACTATGATGGCAAGGCGCTGGCGTGCCCGACTTTCCGTAGCCCTCATCGCCACCGTCTGTTTGCTGTGGGTGACAGCCGCCGCCGGGAGCGGCGAACTGACGGTAGACATCGCCAGCCTCGACGCCAGCAAGCCTGGCGACGTGGTGGCTGTGGTGAGCGTAGCAGACGCCTCGGGCCGGCCCGTGGTGGGGCTCACGAAGGAGAACTTCGTCGCCCGCATCGGCGGCCTGCCTGCCGGACAGGCAGGTTCGCCAGCCCCCATCAGCCAGGTGACGGCCGCCGTCAACTCCGACATCGGTGTGGCGGTGGTGCTGGCCGTAGACGTCAGCGGAAGCATGCAGGGAGACCCCCTGATCCAGGCCCGGCAAGCGGCCCGCACCTTCGTGGAGGGGCTGGCACCTATCGATAGCGTGGCCCTGGTCACCTTCGGCGACGGCGTGACGCCTGTCCTCAACTTCACGACCGATAGGGGTGCTGTTTTCGCAGGCCTGGACTCGCTGCAGGCCGTGGGCAACACCGCCCTCTACCAGGCGGCGAGCGTTAGCGCCTTCGTGGCAGCCTCGGCCCAGACCCAGCGCAAGGCCGTCATCCTCCTTAGCGACGGCGTCGACTTCGGAAACCGGAGTGCCGTCAGCCGCGAGGATTCCCTGACACAGGCGGCGGCGATAGGGGCGCCCTTCTTCGCCATTGGGCTGGGTAGCGACATCGACCGCGCCTACCTGGAGGCCCTGGCCCAGGGCACGGGAGGTCGATTCCTGGAGACACCGACCGCCCAGGGCCTGAGCGAGCTTTATCGTGCCATCGGCGACTTTCTGCGCAGCCAGTACGTCGTCACACTGAGCCCCGGCTCCCTGGACCGCGGACAGCCTTTGACGCTGGAGATCGAAGTGACGGCGGGCGAGGCCTCGGGCCTGGCCCGCGAGACGCTGCCCGCCCTTGAGGCTCCGCCATCCACGGTGGAGCCTCCCGCGGTGACAGTCCAGGGCCTGGCGTCCGGCGCCGAGATCAACGCCCCGGTGAGCCTGTCGGTCCAGGTGACAGGCGAGTTGCCGGTGCAGACGCTACGCGTGAAGGTGGATGGCTCCCCTCTCGCCGAGCTGACATCGCCACCCTATGAGGTGAGCCTGGACCCTGCGGCTTACGCTACAGGCAATCACGTGCTGCGAGTGGAGGCCATCGACACGGCTGGCGCTATAGGAGCCACGGAGCTGGGCTTCGTGGCAGCCGCGCCCTCCAGTGGGGGCCCGTCGTCTGGGCTCCTGGCAGTGGGTGTGGTCCTCCTGCTGTTGGCCGTGGCGGGGGCGATGGGTCTGTTGGCCGTCGCCCGCCGCCGGCCGAGGACGCCAGCGCTGGCTACCCGCGTCCGCCCCTGGTCCTCCCGTCGCAACGGAGAGTCCGAGCCCTGGGGATCACCCCCCAGCGAGTTGCCCACTTTGAGCGATGAACCGCTGGGTCGCCTGGTCGTGGCTGCTGGTCCGCGGCAGGGAGAGACACTGGAGGTTGGTGCCCGTCCCCGGCGCCTCGGCTCCTCGCCCCACTGTGATCTGGTGCTGGAGAATGAGGACGGCAGCATCGCGCCGGAGGAGGCCCGCGTGTGGGTTAGCGAGGGACGACTCATGTACCACAAGCTCACCCGCCTCACCACCTTCGCCTCCGATGGTCCTGTTGGCGGCTGGTTCATACTTCAGCATGGCGATGAGATCCGGGCCGGCCCCTACTGCCTCGTCTTCGAACTGCTGGCGCCAGACGAGCCGGACGACGGCGTCGCCGAGGCGCTCGCCGCACTGGAGCAGGCAAACGAGCAGCGACCCCCGCGCCGGAAGGGCAAGCGGGTTGCCCCACGAGCGGTGACCCAGGTGAAAAGCGAGGATGAGCAGAGACCTGAGGAGATGATCGAACCAACACTGACCGAGGACATCGAACCAACAGCGACCGAGGACGTCGAACCAACACTGACTGAGGATGTAGATGGTGACGCCGACGGCGACTGATCGGTTCCCGCCAGAGTAGGGGCCTGCCCGCCAGGGCAGGCCTTCTCGTTTTGATCAGCCTTTTTTCTTCTGCTGGCCACCTGACCCCTATAAGAGTGCGCGCTGCTGCCGATGCTACATAAGGGAATACCCTAGCACCAGAGCGGGGAAACCCTAACACCAACGCCGCAAGACCCTGTGTAATGTTCCAACCCCAGGGTCGTTGTTAGTACGCGAGAGCTGCATGCTGAAGCTCGACCTACGGCGCGTCGACGACGAGCACTTGCTCGTCGAAAGAGCGATTGGGCGGGATGCCGAGGCCTTCGGCGAGCTCTACGACATGCACGTCGTCCGCGTCTACCGGCATATCTACTACCTCGTCAACAGCGTTAGTGAAGCCGAAGACCTGACCGCCCAGACTTTCTTGCAGGCCTGGGAGGCCGTGGACCGGTACGAGGATCGTGGGGTGCCTTTTGTGTCCTGGCTGCTGCGCATCGCCCACAACCTGGCTATCAGCCACCTCCGCTCGCGGCGCGAGGGCAACCAGTTGCACGAAGGGCTAATGGACCACGACAGCCTCCGCAATCCCGAGAGGGTGACCGAACGGCAGGCCGACGAGGAGCGTGTCAGGCAGGCCATCCTACAGTTAGGCCATGAGCAGCGGCAGGTGATCATCCTTCGCTTTGTGGAGGACCTGGAGTACCCAGAGGTGGCAGACATTGTCGGTAAGAGCGTGGCCGCCGTGCGTGTCATTCAGCACCGCGCCCTCTGTACCCTTCGCAAACTGATGAAGGCAGAAAGCGTTGGCTAACGTCGTGCAGGCACTGGCTGATTGCCTGGAGACCCTGCGCCAGGGCTCGGACCTAGAGGCGGCCCTGGAAAGGTATCCGGAATACCGTGCCCAACTGAAGGCACTCCTCGAGGTGGCGTCCCTCATCCACCCCCTGGCAGAGGACGTTGTACCCTCTCCCGCATTGCGGGAGAGCATCTGGGCCCTTCTGCTGGAGCTGCAAGACGAGCCTACCCCTTCGCTCTTCCACGCAGGAGGCGAGGCGTCGGAAGCCTACTAGAAGGCGTACCAAGCATCAGTGAACCGAACTCTGCAGCTTGCATCGATTGCGCATCACAAGCTGTGGGATCCATCCCACAGGGCCAACAGCTACGGGGTCTATCACGCGGAATACAACTTCAGGATTCCCCAACAGCGCCGATATTGTAGAGGTCGGATCAGTGAAAACCCTAATAAACAGGAGGTGAGACCCGGATAACAGAGAGGCTACACACAAGCCCCTGCCACGGGTCCCGCCATCCGAGGCGAGCGAAGAGGCAGGGCAGTAAGCGTCATGAAGCCGGCCGCGCTGGCCGGCGGGCAAATAGAGGCCGGGGGCCTGTGTGCCCCCGGGGATCAGAAGAAGGAGGAGAACATGAGGCTAATCAATGAGGCACTGCTGCGAGTGATGACCTGGACGCGCCATGACAAGGGCCAGACTCTGGTGGAGTACGCCCTAATCATCGCCCTGGTCAGTGTTGCGCTCGCCGCTGCGCTGGTCCTGCTCAAGGGCGACATCGCGGGCGTCTTCACGGACATCGGCGGCGCCTTCGGCTAAGAGGGAGGAGGAGGTTCTCCTCCTCCAACGTAAGTAGGGATAGAGGAACGCTGGCTAGCGACGACGACCCGTCATCGCTAGCCAGCGGGACCTACACGGCAGGGAGAATAGCGTGGACCGACTCAAGCGGGTGCTGCTCAGGGGCGTTGGCGCGCTGCGGACCGAAGGCGGACAAACTCTGGTCGAGTACGCCCTCGCCATTCTTTTTGTTGCTGTTCCGCTGGCGGCTGTTCTCGTCATCTTCCGCGGGGACCTCGGCGAGTTCTACCAGACGGCGTCGGCGGCCTTCCCTTAGGCCGGCCGGCAGCAGTTTAGGTGCATTTGGCAGGTGACCATGAACGATCAAAGGCGAGGACCACGTGAGATGTCGGCATGTCAGCCCGGTAGGGGACGGCAGCGACGCGAAGGCGGCCAGGCGCTCGTGGAGTTTGCCCTGGTGGTGCCTGTCTTCCTGATCCTGCTTCTGGGCATCGTCGACTTCGGCTGGGCCCTGCGCTCCTGGATTACCGTGACCAACTCCGCCCGGGAGGCGGCGCGTGTGGGCGCCGTCGGTGCCACCTGCGACGACATCAAACAGAGGGCCGTGGATACCTCCGCCGACCTCCTTACTCTCAGCGACGTATCGGTGGAGAACTGCCAGGGCGACCCCGGCACGTCGGTAGTCGTGACCGTGACGTATGACTATTCGTTCATCACGCCCCTGGGCGGTCTCCTGACCACCTTCAGTGGCGGCTCTCTCCCTTCCACCATAACCATGTCCTCTAGCAGTGACATGAGGCTCGAGTGATGAATACCAGATCCTGGCTTCGCCATACCTTCCGCACGTTGCACCGACACGAGAGGGGCCAGGTCGTTGTCCTGACCGCTGGCGCCATGGTGGTTCTGCTCGGCTTCGCGGCTCTAGCCATCGACATCGGCTTCTTCGCCCACACCAAGCGCGACCTCCAGAACGACGCCGACGCCATGGCTCTGGCCGGCGCCCAGGAGATCCCTGACCAAGGGCTGGCCAACAGCAAGGCCCAGGAGTGGGGAACCAACAACGACGTTGACCTGTCTGGAGAGCTGGTGAGCATTGACTTTGGCACCACCTGCTCGGGGGCTACCGAGCCCAACACGATCACCGTCCGCCTGGAGCGATCGCAGCCCACCTACCTGGCCCGAGCCTTGGGCATCACCAGCGGTACGATCCGGGCTTGTGCCACCGCCGGCAGATTCTCGGTGCAGGGCTTCATAGGCGCTGCACCCTGGGGCATAGAGGATAACTGCATCTGGGGCCCGGACGGCCAGCGGGACGGTGTCGGTGACATACTGCTTGGCCAAACCATCACCCTGAAGTACGACGCCGACAATAGTGGCGGGGAGTGCGATGCCCACACGGGTAACTTCAGCGCCCTGGCCATCGATGACACCGGCGCAGGTTCGCCCTGCGGGGACGAGCCTGGCCAATCGGAGCTACGCAAGTACGGTAAGGCCATCTGCTGGGGCTCCATAACTTCTCTCGAAGTGGGGGACACCGTACGCACAGAGACCGGTAACATCATCAGCCGCACTAGGGACAGCATCGATTACCTGTTCGCCCACGTCTCGCCTGAGTGCGATGACTGGACGAAGATAATCGATGCCGGTAGGCTGATAGCCAAGTGTAACCCGCTGAGTGAGTTCTACGTGGGGGGTCCAAGCATAGTAAAACTAATACCCGTTCTGGACGGGCTCTGGGGCTCTACGGGTAGCTCGCCGGTTCCGATTGTGGACTTCGTCTTCATCGTCCTCCAGCCGCCGCCGCCCGGCAACTGGTGCACCGGGAATAGCTGCGATATCGTCGCTCGGTTCGTGGAGAGGGCGTCCGTTCCCGTTGGCATCAGGGGGCCGCTAGACCCCGAGAGTCTTATCACCACCGTGGCGCTAGTTGAGTGACGGATGGGAGCGCGAGGCTTTCCCTAATCCCGGAGGCAGAAAGAGAGGGGCATCATGGCTAGATCGCTTACCCATACGGCCGCAGGCAGCACCAACCGTAGGCTCCTGCTGCTGGCGCTGGTCGCGGGCATCGTGGCCGCTATCCTGATCTACACCGCCCTCAGCCGCGGCTCAGAAGGCACCGGCAGCGCTGGCGCCGCATCGATGGTGCCGGCGGTGGTGGCGAAGCAGGATATTCCGGCCCGCACCAAGATCACCACGAGCATGGTGGAGGTGCGGCAGATGCCGACAAACGACCGCAGCGAGCTGGCCTACACCGACCTGACCCAGGTGGTGGGCCGGGTCAGCCGCTACCCCATCGCCACCAGCGAGCAGGTGCTCTCTACCAAGGTGGTGTCCCTGGAGAGCGCCGCCGCGACCGGTGACAGCCTGTCGTACGTCATCCCGGAGGGCAAGCGTGGCATCTCCATCGAGGTGAACCAGGTCGTCAGCAGCGGCGGCCTGGTGCTCCCCGGCGACTACGTGGACATCATCGGCGTCTTCGACGTCAACTTCGTCAACGGCCAAGAGGAGCGCACGGAGGAGAAGTACTTCTCCCGCATCATCCTCCAGAACATCGAGGTGCTCGCGGTGGCCCAGACCGTAGTCGATACGCCCCCGGAAGCGGGGACAACGACCGGCGCCGACGGCGAGACGACCACCACCGATGCCGACGGGCAGAGAGTCCGTAACACTGAGGCCGCGCCCGAACCCAAGGCCTCCACCGTCACCCTCTCGGTGACACCTCAGGAGGCGCAACTACTCTTCCTAGCTGAGGAGAACGGGGTCCTGCGGCTGGCCGTGCGCCCCTACGGCGATGCCGAGGTCCAAGACATCCCCTTCGTGGCGGAGACGGAGCTGATTCCAGCTAACCTGCCGAGGCCGGTCGCGCGATAGGTGGAAACCCTAATGGGAGGCGCAGCCACGTCGATAATTCCCAGGAGGCCCAACACTCGCCGGGAGTAGGGTTATGGCTCGAACCCCAGAAGTAGTCACGGTTGACCCCGACCTCAGCCACCGCGCCGACATAAAGCGGGCCGTCCAGATGGCCCACTTTGCGGTGACCGGCGAGGCCGGCTACGGCATTGAGGCCGTCACGGTGGCCCAGGAGAAACTGCCTGATGTCTTCCTGGTCTCCGTCGAAGAGCCTGTGGCTCGGGCCCTCCAGACCATCGAGTCGCTGGCCGACGCCGTCCCCGGCGCCCCCACCATCGTCTACTCCAGCATGGCCGATGCCGCCTCCGTGCGGCGGGCTATGGTGGCCGGCGCCCGCGACTACCTGATCAAGCCCGTCAAGCCTGAGGAGCTCATGCGCTCCATTCACAGCGTCCTGGAGCAGGAGGAGCGCAAGCGCATGCGCATGGCGGGTCAGACGATGGAGACGGCGGCCCACGGCACCATTATCACCATCTTCGGTGCCAAGGGCGGCATCGGCAAGACCACCATCGCCACTAACCTGGCCACCGCTCTAGTGCGCTCCACCGGCTCCACGGTGGTGCTGGTGGACATGGACACTCGCTTCGGTGACGTGGCCATCATGATGGACGTGCCCGTGGAGCAAAGCATCGCCGACGTGGCCCGCCATCTGGACGAGATGGACCGCGACAAGGTGCGGGACTACCTGGTGCAGCATCACAGCGGCGCTTTCGTCTTGCCAGCGCCCCTGCACCCCAGTGAGTGGCGCAACCTGACCCCTCAACATATCGAGAAGGTCCTTACCCTGCTGGCCCAGAGCCACGACTACGTCGTCATAGATACGCCGGGCACCTTCAACGAAATCATCGCCACCACGCTGGAGCAGGCGAGCCTGGTCCTGCTCATCACTAGCATGGACATCGCCAGCATCAAGGACACGGCGCTGGCGCTGGAGATGCTGCGGGCGGCTTCGGTCTCCGAAGACAAGGTGAAGCTAGTTGTCAACCACTGCACCTCCGCCAACAGCCTGCGCGAAGAGGACGTTCAGCGGGTCCTAGAGTATGAGGTGTTCTGGCGCATACCCCATGACCTGGCCGTATCGAGCAGCACCCAGCTCGGGCAGCCCATCGTGCTCACGCGGCCCTACGCCCGCGCATCGCGCAGCATCACTGACCTAGCCTATCTCCTGAGCGGCAACCGGCCCGAGTCCCGGGGCTTCCTGGAGCGCATCCTGGGCCGCTAGGTAGGAGGGCAATGGCCGGAAACGGCATCAGATCAGCTTAGGAAGGCAACCACGTCATGAGTCAATTCCAGTGGCAGGGCAAGAAAGCGAACGGGGGCGGCGACGGATACGGCCGTCGCTCTTCGGGAGGAGGCGCCATCCGCTCCAGCGAGGCCATCAACGAGCTGACCTACAAGCTTCACCAGCGCCTCATTGAGGAGCTGGATCCTGGCAAGCTGGAGGGCCTGGAGACTGAGAAAGCCCGCGCAGCAGTGGAGACGGCAGCTCGCACCCTCATCGCTCAGGAGATGCCGGGCATTGTGGGCGCCACCCGCGACGACCTGGTGACGGCCGTAGCCGATGAGGTGCTGGGCCTGGGGCCCATCGAGGGATTGGTGAAGGACGGCTCCGTCTCCGAAATCATGGTCAACGCGCCCGACACCGTCTTCTACGAGAAGGAGGGGCGCATCTACCTGAGCCCCATCCGCTTCCGGGACGCCAACCATATCATGCGGGTCGTGGAACGCATCATCGCCCCCCTCGGTCGGCGGGTGGACGAATCGTCACCAATGGTGGACGCCCGCCTCCCTGATGGCTCGCGTGTCAACGTGATCATCCCGCCAGTGGCCCCCAAGAGCCCCACCATCACCATCCGCAAGTTCCGCCAGGACAAGCTGACGGTGGAGGATCTTATCGCTACCGGCACTTTGACCCGCGAGATAGCGGAGTTCTGCCGCGCCTGCGTGCAGGTAAAGCTGAACACGCTCATCTCCGGTGGCACGGGCACCGGCAAGACGACGCTCCTCAACGCGCTCTCAGCCTTCATTCCGGACACGGAACGCATTGTCACCATCGAGGATCCAACGGAGCTTAAGCTCCAGCAGGGACACGTGGTGAGTCTGGAGGCGCGCCCACCCAGTCTGGAGGGCAAGGGGGAAGTGACGCAGCGCGACCTGGTGCGCAACACCTTGCGCATGCGCCCGGACCGCATCATCGTGGGTGAGGTGCGCGGGCCGGAGGCCTTCGACATGATGCAGGCCATGAACACCGGCCACGAGGGCTCCCTGAGTACCGTCCACGCCAACTCGCCTCGCGACTGCCTCTCCCGTGTCGAGAACATGATCCTGATGGCAGGTCTGGAACTGCCGGTGCGGGCCATCCGGGAGCAGATGGTGTCCGCCGTCCACATGGTGATCCAGATCTCCCGCCTATCGGACGGCAGCCGGCGGATAACCCACGTCTCCGAGATCTCGGGCTTGGAGGGGCAGATAGTGACCATGCAGGACCTCTTCCGGTTTGAGCAGGAGGGAATCGACGCCGAAGGCCGGGTAGTGGGTCACTTCCGATCCACCGGTATTCGCCCCCAATTTGCCGACCGCTTCGAGGTCGCCGGCATCAGCCTTCCGTCGGACATCTATAGTGGTGCGAGGATCTAAGCTATGGACCCACTGGCCTTAGGCGCCGCCTTAGCCGTGCTGGTGGCCACTTTCTTCGGCGCAGTGATCCTCGCCTCGGCGGCTACCAGCACTGCCGGCAACAGGGCTCGCGAGCGGCTCCAGAACCTGTTTGGGGCATCGGTGCTGGAGATACCCGGGGCGGGCTCCGCCTTGCGCGAAAAAGAGTCGAGCGAGTTCCTGGGACTGGGGCAGCTTTCCCTCGGCCGAGAATGGGCCGCCAAGGCCGCCCTGGACCTGGACCAGGCCGACCTGCACCTGAGGGTAGGGGAATACGTGGCCTTGCGTGTCGGCACGGCCCTTGTCTTCTTTGCCCTGGCCTTCGTGCTTGTCCCCTCGCGCCCAGTGGCGATGGTGATCGGGATAGCGCTGGGCGTCGTAGGCTTCCTTGCGCCTGCCTTCTTCGTGCGTTATCGCAAGCGGAAACGGCTCAATAGGCTGGAGAGCCAGCTCGAAGAGGCCCTCACGCTAACCGCCAACTCGCTGAAGGCCGGCTTCGGCCTGCTGCAAAGCCTGGATCTGGCTGCCCAGCAGTTGGAGCACCCTATCGCTACCGAGCTGCGCCGCACCCTCCACGACATCAACATCGGCTCCTCCACCGAGGACGCCCTGCTGGCCCTTAGCGAGCGGGCCGCCAGCTACGACCTAGACATCGTGGTCACCGCTATCCTCATCCAGCGGAGCGTGGGTGGGAACCTGGCGGAGATTCTGGACACGGTAGCTCACACCATGCGCGAGCGAGCGCGCATCCGGGGGCACATCAAGGCCGTGACATCTCAGCAGCGGCTAACCGGCTACATTCTGGGCGCTCTCCCCATCGCCGTCATGGGCCTCCTCTCTCTGGTGGCCGGCGGTTACATGACTCCACTTTTCACCACCGTCGCCGGGCAGGTGATGTTAGTGGGGGCGGTCATCATGGAGTTCCTCGGCATGCTACTCATCGGGCGCATTCTGGCCATAGAGGTGTAAAGCAGCGATGGAGCAGAACCTGCTGGCTTTCCTAGCAGCAGCCCTCGTCCTGGTGACGGTGTTCCTGCTGATCATGGCCTCTTCATGGCGCGGCGAGAACCCAGTGCGGGCGCGCGTAGACTCGCTGATATCAGGGACCAACCGGGAAGACCTGCCTGATCTTGCGCGTCCTTTCGGCGAGCGCGTGCTGGGCCCAGCCCTCGATGCCGTAGCGAACCGTATCCTGGCTATCCTACCTCAGAGCGTGCTGGACGGGGTGAGGAAGAGGCTGATCCTGGCCGGGGAGCCCCTGAACCTGGGTGGCTTCCTGACGGTCATGGCCCTCTCTGCGGGGCTCTTCGTAGTGCTTGGGGTCGCCCTGGTGGTGGCAGCCGGGGGAGGCTTTCAGGCCAAAGCATTGCTGGTCATGGTAGCCCTGGGCGGCGCGGGGCTGGCGCTCCCTTACTTCTGGTTGATCAACCGTATCCGCCGTCGCCAATCCGTCATCATTAAGAGCCTGCCCGACTCCTTTGACCTGGTGACCACCTGCGTGGAGGCAGGGCTGGGCCTCGATGCCGCCCTGGCCCGGGTGGCGGAGAAGGTGCAGGGCCCCTTCGCCGAAGAGCTTTCGCGCACTCTGCGCGAGGTGGGCATGGGCCGCATGCGCCGCGACGCCCTGCAAGAGCTGGGCGAGCGCACAGGAGTGGCGGACCTCATCACCTTCGTAAATGCCGTCGTTCAGGCCGAGCAGATGGGCACCGGCGTCGGGCAGGTGCTCCGCGTCCAGTCCGAGCAACTGCGCTTGCGACGTCGGCAACGGGCGGAGGAGATGGCCAACCAGGCCCCGGTGAAGATGGTCTTCCCTCTGGTGCTCTGCATCTTTCCTACCCTGTTCCTGGTCATTCTGGGCCCTGCTGGAATCACGGTCTACGAGAGCTTCATGAAATGAGCCGACAGCCACTGCGGGTGAGCAACCTCACGCGCGGCAGCGAGATTGCCGCTCGCGTACGACGCGCCGACCGGGCGTGGTCCCGTTTGGTGGGACTCCTGGGCCGCCGCAGCCTGGCCGAGGACGAGGGGCTCCTTCTGACGCCGTGCACCTCCATCCACACCCTCTTCATGCGTTTCCCGATAGACATCCTCTACCTGAACCGGGAGCGCGCAGTAGTGAAGGCGGTGAAGGACTTACGGCCCTTCCATGTTTCGGCTTGTTTAAGAGGTGCACACTCGCTCCTGGAGCTGCCCGTCGGCGCCATCGAGGCCAGCGGCACCCAGGTAGGAGACCGCCTGGCCCTGGCCTCCACCGGGTCGGGTAGTGGTCCTGGGCAGTAAGCGCTAGCCGGAAAGCTTCACCTCGACCGGCAGGAACTCCGCACTAGGGTCGCCGACCGTCAGACTGATCTCGCCTATCGCCCCCGCCTTCGCCGCGACGCCCTGCTCAACATTCCACCCGCGCTGACGCAGCGGCGGCCGCCTGGTACGATGTCCTCATGACCGAGGCAGCCCTCTGGATATGCGCCGCGCTGGCGCTCTCCTTTCTCATCAACCTAGTGCCGGCCTTCATGCCGTCCACCTGGATGGTGTTGGCCTTCTTCTACATCAAGTTTGATCTACCGCTCCTGCTCCTCACTGTCCCCGGGGCGATCGCTTCTGGCCTGGGGCGCCTCCTACTGGCGAAGGGAAGCACTCTCCTCAAGCGCCGCCTGCTCAAGGACCAGGAGGCCAACCTTCAGGAGCTGGGCTGCTTCCTAGAGGAGCGCCGCAACTACGTGGGGCTGGCGGTGTTCCTCTATGCGCTTTCTCCATTCCCGACGAACAACCTATTCATCGCCGCCGGCATGACCGAAGTGGGTATGACGCGGGTGCTGGTAGGGTTCTGTTGCGCGCGGATCCTGGCCAACACCTTCTGGGTCTGGACGACACAGCGCGTCTTCGAAAGCTTGGGGGGTCTGTTCCAGGCGACCTTCGGTAGCTGGGTGGCCCTAGTCCTACAGATTGGAAGCCTCTCCAGCATCGTGCTGCTCTACAAGTTGCCCTGGGCGCGGTGGCTCCGCCGCCTCGCCGACCGCGTGGGCGATGAACGCCCGAAGGCCGTACGCCGATGAGGCAGCGACGAGTCCTCAAGGGGCCCGGGCTGCACGGTGCCATGCTGGCAGTCGTCCTCGCCCTCTCGGCTGCCTGCGGCACGTCTACCTCACAGGAACGGGCGCCTCATGATGCCCCGACCGGCCATGCCGGCAGTGATGCCATCGCCGCCGCCCACCCCCGCACCATCACCCTGGTCGCCATAGGCGATCTCATGCTGGCGCGGGATATCGTCACTCTCATGGACCGCTACGGCGCCATCTATCCTTTCGAAAACGTGGCACCCATACTGTCTGATGCCGACATCACCGTCGCCAACCTGGAGGGAACCTTCACCGAAGGCGGGACACCGGCCGACAAGAAGTACGTGTTTCGTACGCCGCCGCGGGATGCAGCGGGGCTTGCCACGGCCGGGATCGACGTGGTCTCACTGGCAAACAACCACACGCTTGACTTTGGGCCAGGGGGGCTCCGCGATACCATTGCGACCCTGGACACGGTGGGCATCGCTCACTCTGGGGCTGGCGAGAACGACGCGGCGGCAAGACGACCGGCCATTCTGGAGGTGCGGGGCCTGCGCGTCGCCTTTCTCTGCTACGCGGCAACCCCTGACGCCGTCGCGGCGGCGCTGGGGGTCGACGGCGTGGCCTGGGGGACCGTGGACACGATAAGCGAGGATGTACGGCGAGCCGTGGAACAGGCCGACCTGGTGGTGGTCTCGCTGCACGCCGGCAACGAGTATGCAGATGAGCCGTCGGACACGCAGCGGCCCCTGGCGCAGGCCGCTCTCGACGCGGGCGCGACGCTGGTCCTCGGCCACCATCCCCACGTGCTTCAGCGCTGGGAGCGTCTGGGCCCCTCGTTCATCGCCTATAGCCTCGGCAACTTCGTCTTCGACCTAGACGAGGACGACTTGGCCCAGCTCGTCCCAGCACCATTTCAGACGGTCGCGCTCAAGATACACGTGTCAGCGAGCGGCGTGGAGAAGGTGGAACCCATTCCCATCTACATAGACCCTCAAGAGGATCGGCCCAGACCGGCACGCCCTGCGGAGGCCAAGGCCATCCTTGACCGCATAGTGTATTGAGCATTCTCGCCGAAGGTCGTGAAGTGGCCGCTGACGCTCCACGGGACAGAGTAGAGCAGGACCACGAGCCCGACCATGCCTGTCTTGCACATTAGTCTGCCATCGGGCACAATACCAGACGATGCGGCGCTTTCTTGTCTCCATTGCCCTGGTTGCCAGCCTCGTGCTCGCCGTCGCCTGCGGTAGCAGCGAGAAGGAGACAACCGTCCCCACTGGCACTCCGGTGGCTACGGCGGCGCAAACCGGGGGCGGCCCGCCACCTGTGTCGGCGCAGGCCACCGTCACCGCTAGCGGACTGAAGATCATCGAGATCAAGGTCGGGACCGGCGACGAGGCGCAGAAGGGTCAGACCGTCAGCGTCCACTATACGGGGTGGCTCGCCGACGGCACCAAGTTCGACAGCTCTCTGGACCGGGGGCAGCCGATCTCCTTTGTCCTGGGCGGCGGCCAGTTGATTCCAGGCTTCGACGAAGGGGTGGTCGGGATGAAAGTCGGCGGCGAGCGGCGCCTCATCATCCTGCCCGATCTAGCCTACGGCGCTCAGGGCCGCTCACCTAAGATACCTCCCAACGCCGAGCTGACCTTCGACATACAGCTCGTGAGCGTGCAGTAGCCCAAGCAGACACTACAGCCACGACCCGGGGGCGCTCCGCGGCTACCTGCATCGCGACACACTTCCGTTCGGGCATCGCCTGCTACTGCGGCAGAAAACGTGGGCTGAGCTAAGTCAGCGCTCCTGCCTCCAGACGCGCAAAAGGCGGGCGCTAGTCTGAGCCCCCTTGTACTGCCTGGTGGCCACGCGGGACCTGCAGGAGTTGGAGCATCGTTTCGGCGAGTAGAGGAAGTATCACTCTACCTGCTTGTTGTACTTCTCGATGGCCTGGTTGGCGCGTTGGGCCGCGTCGTCCAGCGCTTCGACAGGGTCCTTGCCACCGACCAGCATCTCCTCCACCCCGACATCCATAGCCTCGCGCACCTCGGGGAAGGGACCCAGGATGACTCCCATGGAGGCAGGGTTGGCGGGCACCCCCAGGTACTGCTCTAGGGCCGTCTGGAACAGGGGGTACTGGGCCAGAACCTCTTGCGCCGCCGGCAGTTCCACCGAAGGCCGGCTCACGGGCAACTGGCCGCTCCCGGCGAACCACTCAGCCTGCTGCTCCGGCTCCATGAACCACTTGATGAACTTCCAGGCCGCCTCCTGTTCCTCCTGCGGTCGCTGGTTCATGATCCAGAGGCCGTGGGGCAGGAGAAGGGTGGAGCCTGTGCCGTCCGCGAAGCCGGGCATAGGGCCCACGCCGATCTCCACGCCCTGTATGCCCTTCTCCAGGGCACTGACCAGGGAGCGCAGGGCGCCGGCGTACCCGAAGGTCATAGCAGCGCGGCCCGAGGCCACGGCAAGGTAATTGTCGGAACCAGACGGGTTACGACCCACATTGAAAGCCAGCCCCTCGTCCACCATGTCATGCCACCACTGGAAGAACCGGCGGCCAGTGTCGTCGTCGAAGAGAACCTTGGTGGCGCGACCGTCGTGGCCGTTGTTCATGTCCACCAGCAGGTCACCCTGCTGGGCGAAGATCTGCTCCGTCCATAGCGTAATGGCTATAGAGATACCGCTGCGCTCAACATTCCCCGAGCCGTCTTTCTTGAGGATCTTCTGCGAGTACTCGCGCAATTCCTCCAGGGTCTGGGGCGGCCTCTCGGGGTCCAGCCCCACCTCCTTGAAGACCAGCTTGTTGTAGTACAGGAGGGGTATGTCCACGCAGAAGGGCACCCCCCACAGCTTGCCCTCGACCGTATAGGACCCGACGGACCTCTCGTCCAGGTCCGAGAACTTATAGTCCTCCCGGTCCATGAAGTCCTGGACGGGAGCCACGAAGCCGCTGTCGATCAACCTCTGGATATAGGTTTCCATCACTTCGGCGATGGCCGGCACCCCGCCCGAGCCCGTGGAAGCCATGAGCTTGGTCATGAGGTCCCCGGGGCTGCCCTGATAGACAGCCTTCACCCTAACCTCGTCCTGCGAGGCATTGAAACGGTCGATCATGCTTTTCAGGGTCTCCTCGTTGGCGGCCGGTTCCGAGTGCCAGATTTCGATTTCGACGGGTCCCGTCGAAGGCGTGGCGCCCGGAGTCCCAGAAACGGGGCCGGCCTCCTCGCCGGCGCAGGCAGCCAGCACCAGAACGATGACCGATAAAGCCGCCAGGATCGAGAGTCTTGACACCGCTCCCCTCCCTTCTTAGCCCCCACCCTATCTTTCTTCCGCGTTGCCTCTGAAGCTTTCGCGGACGTAGCGATTGTGTATCAGGTTGGTAATGATGTCAAACAAGCGCTCTGGACAGACGAAATGAAGCGGCGGCTGGCCGAACAGGCTGCCGCCGCAGGTGGTGCTGGTGGAGACGGGGGAGAATTGAACTCCCCGTCCAGAGGAAGGACGTCCTGAGTCTGCTACAAGCTTATCCCGCAGTGGGTTCTCGCCGGCCGGGCCCCTGCTGGCCAGGCCTCGGACGGCCAGTCGATAAGTCTTAGGCAGCCCGTATCGACGTCGGGGTCGCCGCACCCCAAGTTTTCGGCACCGATCCTCAACCCCTCAGGGGAGGGTCGAGGTCAGCGTCGCTGCCTAGCTAGGCAGCGAGGGCAAACTCTCGTTCGCCAGTTACTTTTTTGCCACCGGTTTAACGAGGTTGATGGCACCTCGGCTTGCAACTCAGGCCCGTGCTTCCCTGTCGAGCCCTTTCGTCCCCACAAGCCTATTCTATCACGTCCGGCAAGGTCCAGAAACCGCTCTTACTCGCTAGCCCCGATAGCGGATGGCTCTGGCCATCTGGCGTTCCGCCTCCCGGCGGGCGATGGCCTGGCGCTTGTCGTACTGGCGGCGCCCCCGCACCAGACCCAGCTCCACCTTGGCCAGGCCCCTCTTCAGGTAGAGGCGCAGGGGCACCAGCGTCAGCCCTCGCTCCTCAACGGCGCGGCTCAACTCGCGCATCTCCCCCTTGTGCAGGAGAAGCTTACGCCGACGGGTAGGCTCGTGGTTGAAACGGTGGGCAGCAGGGTAGGGCGCGATGTGAGCGTGGAAGAGCCAGAGTTCGCCGCCCTCGGGGCGGGCGTAAGCCTCACGCAGGTTGGCGCGACCATCGCGGATGGACTTGATCTCGGTGCCGGTGAGGACAAGGCCCGCCTCTACGCGCTCCAACACCTCGTAGTCGTGGAAGGCCTTGCGGTTGACGGCGACGGTCTTTTCGGACATGGCAGGGCCTCGCGGAGGGATGCGATTGGGCTGGAGCCGGGCGTCTAGGGCACCCCAGCGCCGACCGGCGTGGGCTCCGGAGTGGCGGCCTCGGAACGAAGGTAGTCGATAGCCCGCAGGAGCTGCGAGTCGCGGCGCAGGTTGATGTCCTCATCGCTGAGAGCGACCTCGATGTTGGGTAGGATGCCCACGCCGTCGATCTGAACGCGTTCGGGAGTGAGCCAGCGGGCGATGCTGACGAAGAGGGCGCCTCCATCGCCAAGCGGGCGGGCAATGTTGACGGTGCCCTTGCCGAAGGTCTTCTGGCCCACCAGGATCCCACGACCGTTCTCCTGGATGGCCGCCGACAGCACCTCGGAACCGCTGGCGCTGAACTGGTCCACCAGCACCACCAGCGGCACGTCAACGGCCTCGCCGCCACCGGTAGCGTTGTAGACCCGCTCATCACCCTCCCTGCTCACCTCCACCAGGATGATGCCCTGGTCGAGGAACATGTCGGCGATGCTGACCGTTGTGTCGAGAAGGCCTCCTGGGTTGCCACGCAAGTCGAGGATGAGGCCCTTGTAACCGCCTCCAGACACATCGCGCAGCACCGGGCGCAGCTCCTCGTCAGTACGGCCCGTGAACTCGCCGATGCTCACGTAGGCGATGTCCGTGACGGCGTTGCCGTCCTCATCCTTGAGAGCGCCCCCCGGCGGCGTGGTGGAGACGCTTTCCACCCGGATCTCGTCGCGGACAATAGTGATGTCCTCGGTGGTTTGATCTGAGTGTCTGATGGTGAGTGTCACCGGCGTGCCGGCGGGTCCCCGGATCTTGAGAACGGCCTGGTCAACCGTCCAACCCTGCGTCGACTCACCGTCCACCGCCAGGATGACGTCGCCGGCGCGGATCCCGGCCGCCTCGGCCGGGGTGCCCTTGATAGGGGCAACGATGACTATCTCGCCTCCTTGCTGGGAAACAGTGGCGCCGATACCCTCAAAGGTCCCGGAGGAGGGGAGGACGTTGATGCGGTAGGTGTCCGGGTCCACGTAAAAGGTGCCGGTGTCAGACAGTGACTTGAGGAGCCCGTTGATGGCCGCCTCGTAGAGAGCCCGGTCGTCAAGACGGCCCGGATCGACGTACTCCTTGGTGAGTATGTCCAGGACCTGGTTGAGGGTCTTGAAGTCGACTTTCTCATTTGAGGAGAGACCGGCCTCGCTTGGCCCGGCGAGCTGAGAGCCCCCGCCATTCGTGTTGTTGACAACGAAGCCCACGCTGAAGGCCAGAGCGATGACGGCCGCTGCCAGCAGGCTCAGTACTGTCCACCGCGCGACTTTCAGCATCGCTGTGGGCTCCTCGGCAGGCCATATGAGCCAGCGAGTGGTCGAGCACCTCGCTGACTAGCTACCAGTCTAGCATCTGCGTCGAAGGCGGGCAATTCGCCCCGGGCTGCGGGTCTGCCAAAGCGAACATGGCAGGACAGACACAAACGGGCAGGGCAAGTTGACATAACTTTAGCCGGCTCGAAGGCTGCTCAGGGGGGAAAGCAGCTTCTTACGCCGGCGGGTAACTCGGGGACGGCGACCTTTGGCGCCATACAGACGGCGGTCGGCGCACACCAGCAGGTCGTCGGCCGTGCGTCCGTCATCAGGAAAGGAGGCGACGCCGAAACAGATGCCGACCCCCAGATTACCCAGGAGGGCGCCTTGCCAGTGGCGGTTGGCGGAGACCGCCCTCGTCAGCTTCTCTGCCACGGCGACGGCCTTCTCCTGACCGGTCTCGGGCAGGATGACGGCGAACTCGTCGCCGCCGTAGCGTGCTGCCATGTCAGAAGAGCGGACCTTGGTGCCGATAAGTCGCGCCACATAGCTGAGGAGGGTGTCGCCCATCAAGTGGCCATAGGTGTCGTTGACCAGCTTAAAGCGGTCTACGTCCAGCATGAGGACGGAGAGTTGGTGGCTGTAGCGCTGAGCCCTCTCCACCTCGTAAGCCAGTTGTTCCTGGAAGTAACGGTGATTGTAGAGTCCAGTGAGCGAGTCTCGATAGGCCAGGTAGCGGAGATGGCGGCTGAGCTCCTCCAGATGGCTGGAGTAGGCGCGCTCCATGTCTACGTTTCGCCGTTGGGTATAGGCGGCGATGAAGATCGCGCTGGCAGCGGCCATCAGGATAGCGACCACCTCCAGAACTTTCTGCGCTTCGGGAGGCAAGAAACGGTCGCCCAGGAGAGTCCATCCCACCGTGACGGCGAGCACCAGCAGCCCCACGGCCCGCATGGTCCACATGACGCGATCCTTGTTCGGGAGATAGGATCGCCAGTCATCGTCGGCTGGGATCAGCTCGTCCGAAGGAGGATCAAAAGGGGCGGTCGGTTGCCGTTCTCCCATAGCCGCTCATTCTAATGGCGGCTCTCGCGGGTTTCCAAATCGGACTCCCGACGCGAGAGCGCCGCCGGTCTGGATTCCGGAGAGGTCATCGCTGCCGGACGCGTCAGCGGAGAACCCGCTCCGTTCCATTCCTGCGACCCCGCGGAAGAGGCCGCTTACGGGAGTGCTTTCGGCAGCCCGGCCGCCCGCTCTCAAGGAGGAGTTAGGGCCCGTGGCTTTGCGCCCCACCGTCTCGGGTGGTTTGCCCTTGTCGACGCACCGCTATTCAGTTGTACTCTATACCTAGAGTCGGACGCTGCGGGATAATCTTGAATGTGAGGATGGCGCTCATTTGTTCTAAGTGGCTACCGAGCGGGGAAGCGCTGCCAATCCAGGGGTAAGGTATGCGTGCCGAATGGTGGCCCGAGCAGGTGCCAACCGGGGATGGCCGCTGGCCCACGCCGTCAGCCGCTGGCCGCAAGAGACGATTCGACATGCAAGCAGCTCCCATACAGGCCGGCCTCAGCGGCCGCGGCGCTTCTCGCGGTCCCAACGTGCGGCTGCCGGGTTCGCTTCCGCGTCCCGCGAGATCCAGCGTCCCGCCAGGCCCGGGCCCCGCATGTGTTGACAGGATTGGGCTTTACGTAACATATATAGTGCGAAGTGCTTTCAAATGGAAGGCCCTTAGCAAGGGAAAACCCATTCTCGGAAACCAAGGGGGCGCCGGGCGTTATGGCAATCTGGCGGATCATCGACAGGAGGCGGATGCGCCTCCGGCAGGCAGAAGAGGAACGCTGCACTGCCCGGCATGACGGTCGGCCGCAGGCCGACGCCGGCTGCCAGGGCCATGTCCCCTAGCGCCGCCACGCTGGTGCTGGTAACGAAAGCCCGTAGGACCGCACCTCCCAGCGCACCGGAGACGGCCCTGAGTCCGACGATTAGCAGATAATGTTAGGCCTACTCCTCCAGCAACTGATGGAGTTCGCTCTCTATCTCTTTCAGGTCAGGAAAGCGACCCTCTTGGGCCTTAGAGAAGATGAGGCGGCCGTTCACCGTCACCTCGAAGCGACCGCCGCCGCCGGGGATCAGGGTCAGGCTTTGGATACTGTCGCTGTACCCGTGAAGAAGCTCCTCCGCCGTCCAGGCGGCTCTAAAGAGGTAGTTTCAAGGCACGCAGTACTCGATCTGAATGGTCAGCTTCTCGGCCATTTCTTGCCCCCTTTGCTGTTCTCGAGAGTCCTTTTGCAGCACATGTTAGCCCCGCAGGCAGGATGCTTCAACCGCCCTATCCGCTCTGCAAAGGAGTTCCTGCTGGCGACCTGTTTGACGACGTGGCTGCGGGTCCAGGTATGATCACGATGCGTTTCAAAATGCAATGCCAGGCCTCCGGAGGGTGGATCCGTGCCCCGACAGCCGCCTAGCCTCCCCCCCAGCCACGGACTGCTACGTCTGGAGGGGCAGCGCCTCGCCGGCGGCCGACTGCGCCTCTTTCCGGGACCCACCAGCCGGTTCGGGGCCCTCTACTTCAGCCTGCACCTAGAACGCGATGGCTGCCTCAGCCGCGAGCCCGTCCTGATGGGGCTTTACCACAGCGGTCCCTACCCCAGCTACAACTGGATAGAGGTCGCTCGGGTGAATGAACACCTGACTTTCGAAGCCCGCGATGTCGGGCCGGGCTTCGTCATCAGTGCTGCCAGTCTGCGGCGGCTGATAGCGCTCCTGGGGGAGCTGATCCCGCCCGGCGGCCATCTCATGCTGGAGTACGAGAGCCCTCGCTGGGCATCAACGGCGCGGGCTCTGAACCTGGGAGCGCCGCCCGCTGCCACGGAGCTGGGTGAGCTGCTGCGAGCGGCGGGCTGTGCCGCCTCCATCCGAAACTGGTACATCCCTGAGGGAGGGCGTGAGGGCCCCCGCAAGCTGCAGGGCTTCAAGCCCCTGGACCAAGCCCGCGCCCGCTCCGCTCGCGAGGCGCGAGACAGGGAGCTACGGGACTTCCTGGCCTCGCTGGCCCCCGGTGCCCGGTCCGATGCGCTGGCGGACGCCCGCCGCCGGGCGCGCCGCCTCCTCCGTTCGTCACGCGCCTGACAGGTCGGCGGCGCTGCGCCAATCCTGAGTTGTAACAGGTCAACCACGCCTTCGTTCTCACTGTCAGCAGGCAAGATCGTCACCGCAAGAACCCAGGAGGCGGCTCATGGCTCGTGACTACCAGGGCGAAGGCATAGTCCGCGACCAGCGGGGTGCTCCCCTCTTTCGCTGCTCCCTCTGCGGCGCTCCCCTCACAGCGGTTGACTTCGGCCGCCAGGCTCTCCGCTACCCGGAGAGTGGGGAGACCGCCCAGGACTATCTGGACGCCGAGCTCATCGACGAACTGAGCCACTACGACTGCATTACGGCTGCCCGCGAGGCCGTTTAGACCTCCATCACGGAGGTCTTGTTATGTCAACTTAGCCCCTGCTGGCCAAAGAGGACGAGACCCCGCGCCGGGAAGGCCTGCGGGCGCCTGCGCAGGGCTGTGTCCCTCCACACCCAGGGCAACACCGACGGCACCCTGCCCCGCTGAAGCCTTCCTCTATCGGCGCCCTCTCCCTCAGCATCGCTTGTGCTATAGTTGCCTGAGGATTCTGAAGGAGAGGGCCCTTGCAGGCATCAGCGTACCGTGTCATCCAGTATGGGGTCGGCGCTATCGGCGCTGAGGTGGCACGGGTCCTGGCCAGCCGCCTCGATGTGAAGGTGGTGGCCGCCATTGACTCGGCCACGGACAAGGCCGGCCACGACCTGGGGCGGCTGGCGGGCCTCAGTCGAGACGTGGGGATAACCGTCACCGCCGACGCCGAGGCAGCCCTTGCCCTGCCGGCGGATGTGGTCGTGCACACGACGGGCTCATACCTGGAGGAGGTGGCGCCGCAACTGCTGGCAGCCGTGGACGCCGGCAAGAACGTCCTCTCCACCTGCGAGGAGCTGTCTTACCCCTGGGACCGCCACCCGGCCCTCTCGCGCCAGATCGACGCCCGGGCCCGCGAGGCCGGAGTGACGGTGGTGGGCACGGGGGTCAATCCGGGCTTCGTCATGGACACGCTGGCCCTCGCCCTCAGTGCCGTCTGCCAGTCGCTATCGCGTCTGGAGATTCGGCGGGTGGTGGACGTCAGCACGCGTCGAATCCAGCTCCAGCGCAAGGTGGGTGTGGGCATCACCCCAGAGGAGTTCGAGAAGCGCAGGGCGACGGGCCGCTTCGGGCACGTCGGGCTCATGGAGTCGGCCCGCCTCGTGGCCCACGCCCTGGTCTGGCCGGTGGACGACTGGCAGGAGGTGCTGGAGCCGGCACTGTGCGATAGCCCACGCCAGGCCGGCGAGATTCGCCTGGTGAGGGGTCAGGTGGCCGGCATCCACCAGGTGGTCAGCGCCCGCCGCAACGGTCGCGAGGTGCTACGTTTGGAGCTGGAGATGTCGGCGGGGGCGGCCCAGCCGCGCGACGAGGTGCTCATCGAGGGGCAGCCGCCCGTGCACATGGTCATCGAGGGCGGCGTCCAGGGGGACCTGGCGACAGCCGCCATCGTGGCCAACGCCATCCCGGCCGTGGTAGCGGCGAGGCCAGGGCTCCTCACCATGGCGGACCTCCCCCTGCTCTATGCCCGACGGGTCCAAGGCTGACGGGGCCGGCCCTCCCGCCCGAGAGACGGAGGTGCGAGGAAACGTGGCCACTATCCTTGAGCGTTACCAGCAGTTGCATCCGCGGTCGGCCGCCCTGCACGCCGAGGCTTTGCGTTTCTTCCCCAACGGCGTCACCCATGACATCCGCTACCTGGTCCCCTTCCCGATTTATGTCGAGCGCGCCGCCGGATCGCGCAAGTGGGACGTGGACGGCCACGAGCTCATCGACTACGTGATGGGTCACGGCGCCCTCCTCCTGGGCCACGCCCACCCGGAGGTCACGCGCGCGGTCGCCGAGCAGCTCCAGAAGGGCACCCACTACGGCGCCTGCCATGAGCTGGAGATACGCTGGGCGGAGTGGGTGCAGCGCCTGGTGCCGTCGGCGCAGGTGGTGCGCTTCACCGGTTCCGGCACCGAGGCGACGATGATCGCCGTGCGCCTGGCCCGCGCCTTCACCGGCCGCCAGAAGCTGGTCCGTTTCAACGGACACTTCCACGGCTGGAACGACAGCGTGGTGGGCTTCTCCCTCACCGGCCAGGCCACGCCTCAGGCGGTGGGCATCCCCGTCGCCGCCCTCCAGTACCAGGTGCTCGTGCCCCAGCACGACACGGAGGCGCTGCGCCGGGCGCTGGAGGAGCACAACGACGTCGCCGCCGTCATCGTCGAGCCCACGGGCGCCTCCTACGGCACCGTGCCCCTGGAGCCCGCCTTCCTGACCGAGGTCCGGGGCCTGACCGAGAAGACCGGCGCACTCCTCATCTTCGACGAGGTGGTGACGGGCTTTCGGGTGGCGCCGGGCGGCGCTCAGGCCCTCTTCGGCGTCCTGCCGGACATCACCTGCCTGGCAAAGGTCCTAGCTGGGGGACTCACCGGCGGTGCTGTCGTCGGCCGGCGCGAGGTCCTCTCCCTGCTGGACTTCCGCGACGACGAGTGGAACCTGAAGCGGCGTATCTCTCACCCCGGCACCTTCAACGCCAACCCCCTCTCGGCGGCCGCCGGCTCCACCTGCCTGTCCCTCATCGCCGACGGCCGGCCCCAGGAGCAGGCGGCAGGCGTCTGTCGACGCCTCTGCCAGGGGATGAACGCGATTATGCGCCGTGCCGGTGTACCGGGCTGTGCCTACGGGTTCTCCTCCATGTTCCACATCACCATGGGCTACGAGGTGCCGCCGCCCGAAGATGGCTTCCTTTGGCGCTGGGAGGGCAGGCCCGGCCCGACCGTGCCCGGCATGTCCCGGGAACGGCTCGAACCCCTAAAGCGGGGGATGCTCAACCGCGGCGTGGACCTCATGCGCAACGGCGGCCTCGTCTCAGCCGTGCACAGCGAGCAAGACATGGAGGCAACGCTCGCCGCCTTCGAGGAGACGCTAGCGGACATGCGCCGCGAGGGCTTGGTCTAGCAGAGGCCCCGTCGCCCTACTCGGGGAACGTGACCAGGGAAGTGGTGCTCTCTATACCGGGTATTGTGCGCAGGCGCTGGCCGAGGATGGGCGCAACCTCCGTTAGACTCTCCACCTTCAGCTCGACAACGATGTCGTAGGGGCCCATCACCTCGTGACATTCCACGACTTCTGGGATGGCCTTAATGGCCGCAAAGACGTTCTTGGTCTGTCCAGGGTTGGCCACGACCAAAACGTAGGCCTTGATTGTCATCGCGAAGTCTCCTTCCCTGCCGGTGCCCTAACCTACCGAGGTTCGTGACGCCTTGTCCAGCCGGCGGCTCACTATGTAGTACACCGTCGCAAAGCCGCCGTCAACGTGGGGACCAGGGGTGAGAACGGCAGGTCGCGTCTCAGTCCGGCTCGCGCCGGACGTGCTAGAATGAAGAGTGTTCTACCCTCACAGGGAGGATGGAGGCCTCTCGTCTCCTTTCACCGGTTCTACTCAGGTGGTAGAATTGAATAAGGAAGCTTTTTGCTTGCTAAACTCCTCCGGAGGCGGTGTCGCTGTCTCCGCGCGGAGCGCCTGAGATGCCCAAGAACGACATCATTATTCGTATCGGCGGCGAGGGCGGCGAAGGCGTCATTAGCGCTGGCGACATGTTCACCAGCGGCGCGGCCCGCACCGGGTTCCACGTCTTCACCTTCCGCACCTACCCGGCCGAGATCAAGGGCGGCCACGCCTGGTACCAGATCCGCGTTAGCGACAAGCCCGTCCTCTCCATCGGGGACGGCGTTGACGTCCTCATCGCCTTCGATGGCGAGGCCTATGAAAGGCACATCGGGGAGGTCCACGAGCACGGGGTGGTCATCTACGACCCGGATCGTGTGAACGTTGGGGAAAGCAACGGCCGCATCAGATACCCGGTGCCCCTCCAGCGCATCGCCCGCGAGAAGCTGGACTTCCAGCGCGGCAAGAACGTCCTGACGCTGGGCATCATGGCAGGTCTCTTCGGCCTGGACCCTGCCTCTCTGGAGGACCTGGTGCGGGGCCGCCTCAAGCGTCGCGCCGAGCTACTTTCCAAGAACCTGGATGCCCTCCACTACGGCTACGAGTACACCCGCGAGATCCGCAAAGAGGACGGGTACTACCTGGGTACCAGCGACAATGTCAGCCGGTTGGTCATGAGCGGCAACGATGCCATCGTGGCCGGCGCCCTGCACGCCGGCTGTCGCTTCTACGCCGGCTACCCCATCACGCCCGCCTCCGAGATCTTAGAAACCATGGCCCGAGAGCTACCCACGCTCGGCGGGATCTTCCTCCAGGCGGAGGACGAGATGGCATCCCTGGCCTCCTGTCTGGGCGCGTCCTTCACCGGCACCAAGGCCATGACGGCCACCTCCGGGCCCGGCTTCTCCTTGATGACGGAACTGATGGGTCTGGCCTCCATGGCCGAGATCCCCGTGGTCATCGTCGATGCCCAGCGGGCCGGCCCCAGCACGGGCATGCCCACCAAGCTGGAGCAGGGTGACCTCTACCAGGCGCTCTACGGCGGCCACGGGGACTTCCCCCGCGTGATCGTGGCGCCGGGCTCGGTAGAAGACTGCTTCTACGAGATCGTGCATGCCTTCAACCTGGCCGAGCGCTACCAGATGCCGGTCATCCTCCTCTCTGACCAGTCGCTCTCCCATCGCACGGAGACCCTCCAGATGCCCGACCTGAGCCGGCTCACGGTGGTCGACCGGGAGCGACCGCGGAGCGGCGACCTGGAGTCATATTCCCGCTTTCGGGTGACGGAGAGCGGCGTCTCCCCGATGGCCCTGCCGGGGGTGGATGTGGAGGGTGCCTACGTGGCGCCGGGCCTGGAGCACGACGAGTCGGGCCACCCGGACCTGGAGCCCTCCATCCACGAGCTGATGACCCAGAAGCGATTTCGGAAGCTGACGACCATCCAATCCGAGCTGGGGCCTGTGCCCCGCTACGGCTCTGAGAAGCCCAAGGTCGGCATCATCGGATGGGGCGCCACGGAGGGCGCCATCCGAGAGGCAGTCGAGCGGGCCCTGGCAGCCGGCTATGAGGTGGCAGCCCTGCACCCACGGGTGCTCAACCCGCTGCCCGAGAAGGAGCTGGGCGCCTTCATCGACTCGGTGGAGCAGGTCATCGTGCCTGAGGTGAACTACCAGGGGCAGATGGCCCATCACCTGGCAGCCACCTTCGGGTTCAGGCCTATCCCCCTCAACAAGTACGGCGGCCTTCCCTTCGCGCCGGGGGAGATCTTCCGCAAGATCGAAGAGGTGCTGGATCATGGCCACTGATATAGCCCTCGAACGGCAGGACGTCCTGCTGGAGGCCAAAGACTACAAAAGCGGCGTCAAGCCGGTGTGGTGCCCCGGCTGCGGCGACTTCGGCGTACTAAGCGCCACCTACAAAGCCCTGACCGCCCTTCAACTAAAGCCGCACGAGGTGGTCGTGGTGTCAGGGATCGGCTGTTCCAGCCGCATCCCCTACTTCATGCGCACCTACGGCATCCACGGAGTCCACGGCCGGCCTCTGCCCATTGCCACCGGCGTCAAGATGGCGAACCCGTCGCTAACGGTATTCGCCATGGGCGGAGACGGCGACCTCATGAGCATCGGGGCTGGGCACATGCCCCATGCCGCCGCCCGCAACGTGGACATCACCGTCATCATGATGGACAACCAGACCTACGGCCTCACCAAGGCCCAGACCTCGCCCACCTCGGCCACAGGGCACATCTCCAAGTCGACGCCCTTTGGCGCCATCGCCAGACCGTTCAAGCCGGTGGTGCTGGCCCTGGCCTACGGCGCCACCTTCGTGGCGCGGGGCTACTCGGCCCGGGCCAACGAGCTGTCCGAACTCATCGTGCAGGGCGTGCAACACCACGGCTTCTCGTTCATCCACGTCCAGAGCCCCTGCACCGAGTTCCACAACACCTACGACTACTACGACAAGGTGGCGGAGGAGATGCCGCCCGAGCACGATACCTCAGACCTGGCGGCGGCCCTTCACCTGGCCCTCACCGAGGAGCGGGTTCACCTCGGCGTCTTCTACCGCGACGAGTCTAAGGAGCCGTTTGAACAGCGCTCGCGGGAGTTCGTGCCGGACGCAAGTGAGTTCAGCCTGGAGGAGTATCTGAGGCGCTTCGCTTAGCACCCGTCTCGGCAGGTTTGGGCCGCCCGATGAGGGCGGTCTTCCTTTTCCCCCTTCACGGCGTGATATGATGAACGCGAGCCTGGAGGAACCATGACGGAGCCATCGGGACGGGCTGGGACGCGCCCGCCCGGGCGCCGGCCCCGGCGACGCCCCGCCGCAGGCGACGAGGCGCGCTACCGCCACGCCCTGGAGGTGTTCCAACAGTTCGTGCGTGAGTGCCAGGCCTGCCAGGCCGAGGTCCCCCAGGACTGGCAGTACTGTGCCCACTGCGGCCAGAGGCTAGCCACAAGATGCCCGCGCTGCGGCAACGCCCTGCCCCCCTCTGGGGGCCGTTTCTGCCCGCACTGCGGGCTGGAGATCCCGCAGGGGCCGCCCTAGTGATGGCAGACCGGCGGCGGTGGAGAGCGTGGCGAATCGTACCGGAGCAGCGACTATGACATCGTCCGCAACCCTCGACAAGCATGTCCTGCGCGAGCTGATGGCCATAGTAGGCCGCGACTACGTTCTCCACGAACCCACCGACCTCATGGTCTTCGAGTATGACGCCACCATCGGCCGCTCTCTGCCCCAGGTGGTGGTGCTCCCCGAGACGGCGGAGCAAGTGTCGGCGGTGGTCAAGCTGGCCCATCGCTATGGGCTGCCGGTGACGCCGCGGGGGGCGGGCACCGGACTGAGCGGGGGCGCCATCCCCGAGATGGGCGGCGTGCTCCTGGCGTTGACCCGCATGAAGCGCATCCTGGAGGTGGATCATCAGGAGGGCCTGGCCCTGGTGGAGCCGGGAGTCGTCAACCTGGACCTGAGCCGTGCTGTGAAGCCCTACGGCCTCTACTTCGCGCCCGACCCGGCCAGCCAGCGCGCCTGCACGGTAGGCGGCAACGTGGCCGAGAACGCCGGCGGGCCTCACTGCCTGGCCTACGGCGTCACCACCAACCACGTCCTGGGCCTGGAGCTCGTGCTGGCGGACGGCGAGATGGTCTGGGTGGGAGGGCGCACCCGCGACCTGCCGGGCTACGACCTCACGGGCGCCGTCATCGGCTCCGAGGGTACCCTGGCCATCGTCACCAAGATCCTGGTGCGCCTCCTTCGCCTGCCGGAGGCCGTGCGCACCCTGCTCGCCGTCTTCGATGAGATGGACCAGGCCAGCAACGCCGTCTCCGCCATCATCGGCCAGGGGTTCGTACCGGCCGCCCTGGAGATGATGGACCGTGAGGTCATCCAGGCCGTGGAGCCCGTCCTCCACGTCGGCTACCCCATGGACGCCGACGCCGTCCTCCTCATCGAGGTGGAGGGGGTGCGGGAGGCGGTGGCCGAAGAGGGCGAGGCAGTGGAGAAGATCTGTCGGGCAGAGGGAGCGCGCGACGTGCGCGTAGCCGAGGAGGGCCCAGAGCGGGACCGCCTCTGGGCCGGTCGCAAGGGAGCCATCGGCGCCCTGGGGCAACTGGCGCCCAACTATTACGTCCTGGACGGCACCGTACCTCGCACTCGCCTGCCGGAGGTGCTGCGGCGCGTGGGAGAGGTTGGTCAGAAGCACGGCTTCCGTATAGCCAACGTCTTCCACGCCGGCGACGGCAACCTGCACCCTAACATCCTCTTCGACGCCCGCCAGCCAGGGGAGACAGAGCGCGCGCTGGAAGCGGGCAGCGAGATCATGCGCATCTGCGTGGACGCCGGCGGCACGATCACCGGCGAGCACGGCATCGGGGCAGAGAAGCGCAAGTTCATGCACTGGGTCTTCTCGGATGACGACCTGGAGGTGATGAGCCGACTAAAGGCCGTCTTTGGTGCTGGCGAGCTCTTCAACCCTGGCAAGATGTTCCCCACCGACAAAGAATCTGGCGAAGTGGGCCAGGCGCAGATCATGCGCAGCACGGGCCCCGACGCCTACGTATGACCATGTCACCTGTACAGGCTTCCGTCCTTCTCGATTCCCTGGCCTCCCGCCTTCCTAAGGGCCGCCTCGTGACGGGTGTGGAGGTCGAACGATACGAGGTGGACGGCCTGCGACCAGCCGCCGTCGCCCTGCCTGAGAGCGTCGAAGAGGTCTCGGCGGTTCTGGCAGCGGCCTGCGGGCAGCGGGCGGCCGTGGCACCCTGGGGCGGCGGCACCGCCATGGCTTTGGGCAACCTGCCCCGCACCTACGATCTGGCCCTGGTCACCCGCTCCCTGAACCGGATCCTGGAGTACGAGCCGGCGGACCTCACCCTCACCGTGCAGGCCGGCATCACCATGGCCGCCCTCGCCAGCGAGCTGAAGCGGCACGGCCAGTTTCTGCCGCTGGACGCGCCGGAGGAGGCTACGCTCGGCGGTGTGCTCTCTACCGGCGCCTTCGGCCCCCGGCGCCACGCCTACGGTCCCGTGCGCGACTGGGTGCTGGGCGTCCACGTCGTCCACGCCGACGGCCGGGCCACTAAGTCCGGCGGCCGCGTGGTGAAGAACGTCGCTGGCTACGACATGACCAAGCTCTACCTGGGGTCCCTGGGCACCCTGGGCGTCATCGTGGAAGCCTCTCTGAAGGTGACGCCGCTGCCCGCCGTGGAGGAGACGTGGGCGGCGGCCTGCCCATCTTCGGTGGAGACAGTCCGCCTGGCCCTGGATGCCGACTCTCGCGGGCTGCGGCTCGGCGCCTTGACCGTGGCCGGCCCCCTGGGTCCCGACGGCCCCCTGGCCGAGACGAGGCTGGACAGCCGGGGATACGCCGTGCTAGCCCAAGCCGTGGGATCGCGGGCGGCAGTGGAGCGCTCGCTGCGGGACCTGGACGCCCTGGCCAGCGACCACGGCTTCACCGGCGGAGGCGTCCGGCTCGGCGGCGACAGCAAGGTATGGGAGGCGTTGCGGGCTCTGGCCCGCCCCGTCCTGTCAGACAACGTTCTCTTGGTGAGGGCTCTCCTGTCGCCGCGGCGGGTGTTGCCCTGGCTGGAGCGGACGGCGGCCCTGGCGGCGAAGACGGGCCTGGCGCCCGCCCTGGCCGCCCACGTGGGCACGGGCTGCGTCTTCACCCGCTGGCAGGGGCCGGGCCTGGGCGGAGAGCGCGGCCGCGGCCTGCTCGCCGCTCTCAGCGAGTCGGCGCTCACCCTGGGCGGCGCCGCCGTCGTGGAGGGCTGCGCCATCGAGCTCAAGCATCACGTTGACGTCTGGGGCCGCCCCCGCGCCGATTTCGCCCTTATGCGCCGCCTGAAGGAGCAGTTCGACCCGCACGGCACCCTGAACCCGGGCCGCTTCCTGGGGAGGCTGTAGGCCAGTGTTGGACACCACTTCAAGCACGACGCGCGCTGCCGCTCCTGCCAGCGTCGACGGCCTGCCTGCCGGACAGGCAGGCCCGCGGCCCGAGGACATCAGCCGCTGTGTCCATTGCGGCTTCTGCCTCAACTTCTGCCCGACCTACGTCGCGCTGGGGCTGGAGACCGAGTCACCCCGGGGGCGCATCCACCTCATCGATGCCCTGAGCCAGGGTCGCATCCAGCCCAAGCGCTCGGTCCTGGAGCACCTGGACCTCTGTCTGGGGTGCCGGGCCTGCGAGGCGACCTGCCCGTCGGGGGTGCACTACGGGCGCATCATCGAAGGGGCGCGGGCCCAGGTGGTAGCGACCGGCCGGCACCCCCTGAGCTGGCGTCTGCGCTCCCTTGTCCTGCGCTGGACGCTCCCCCATCCGCGACGGCTACGGCTGCTGGCCCTTCTGCTGCGCTTCTACCAGCGTAGCGGCCTCCAGAGCCTGGTACGCTGGACCCGTGTCCTGCGGCTCCTGCCCTTCGGTCTGTATCAGATGGAGCAGCTCTTGCCGCCCGTGGCCGGCCGCTTCTTCGCCCCGGCCAGCAGCGGCGCGAACCCCGACGCCGGCGACGGCACCCGCCGCGTCGCTCTGCTCACGGGCTGCGTGATGCCGTTCTTCTACCCCCAGACGCACGAGGCCACGGTGCGCGTTCTGGAGCGTCACGGCTACCGGGTGGTGGTGCCCGAGGAGCAGGTCTGCTGCGGCGCCCTCTTCGTCCACGGCGGCGACCGTCAGACGGCCCGCCGCCTGGCCCGCCGCAACATCGACGTCTTCCTCGCCGCCGGGGTAGAGGCCGTTGTCATCAATGCGGCAGGCTGCGGCTCCACCCTCAAAGAATACGGCGATCTGCTGGCCGACGACCCCGAGTACGCTGAGAAGGCGGCGCACTTCTCGTCCATGGTGAAGGACATCACCGAGTTCCTGGTGGAGCTCCCCTTCGAGGAGGGACTGGGCCGCCTGGAGCGCCGTGTCACCTACCAGGACTCCTGTCATCTGGCCCACGCCCAGCGGATTACGGCCGCGCCGCGTCGGCTTTTGAAGGCCATCCCCGGGCTGGAGCTGATCGAGATGGAGAACGCCGACCGCTGCTGCGGAAGCGCCGGTATCTACAACGTCACCCATCGTGAGATGTCATCGCGGCTCCTGGCCGACAAGATGAAGGCTGTGGCTGCCACGGGGGCGTCCGCGGTGGTTACCGCCAACCCCGGCTGCATGCTCCAGCTCCAGGCCGGTCTTCGCCTGCACGGGCCGCAGGGAACGGTCGCTCACGTGGTAGAGGTGCTGGACGAGGCCTACGCGGCAGGCAAGACTGCCCCTGCGGAAGCGGAAGGCGCTGCTCCTCCGCCGGCGGCGAGGGAGCCCGCTTGAGCCCCATCCACGTCCGCGCCCGTCCGGAGGATGTGGCGCCCATCGTCTTCCTGGTGGGTGACCCGGGCCGGGCCCACCTGGCGGCCTCCAAGCTGGAAGGGGCGCGGCTCTACAACGACTTCCGCAGCCTCGTCGGCTATACGGGCCGCTACGAAGACACAGAGGTCTCCTTCCAGACCACGGGCATGGGCGGGCCCTCGGCGGCCATCGTCTGCGAGGAGCTGGCCGACCTGGGGGCAAAAGTCCTCATCCGCCTGGGCACGTGCGGCGCCACCCGACCCGACATCCGCCCCAACGACCTGGTGATCGTCACCGCCGCCTGTCCCCTGGACGGCACCAGCCGAGAGTACGTCGGCGGCGACCCCTACGCGCCGGCGGCCACCTTCCGCGTCGTGCGGGCGCTCGTAGAGGTCGCCGAGCGGCTGGGCGCGCCCCACCACGTCGGGCCGGTAGCCACCGAGGACGCCCTCTACCTGGTGCAGGAAGGCTACGTGGAGAAGTGGGCCCGTCGCGGCGTCCTCGCCCAGGAGATGGAGGCCAGCGCCATCTTCACCGTGGCCGCCCTGCGGGGCCTGGAGGCCGGCTGCGCCCTCACCGTCTCCAACCCGGCCGGCCAGCACCAGCGCCTGCCCGACGACGAGCTGGCGGTGGGCATCGAGCGCATGATCCAGGTGGGCCTGGAAGCAGCCGTGGCCCTTAGCCGTTCAGAATAGCCCCCACTGCGCCGAGCACCCGACGGTGGTGCCCTTCAAGCGGGCCGTCCGTTACAGTATGTTCGCGTCCCCGGCCTGTGTGCAGGGTCGCAGGATCGGGCAACTGCTCCGAAATGACTGAGCTAGAGGAACAGCTAGAGACCGAGAGGACAGAATGGGGGTGGATCAAGCGCCCCATTATCTCCCTGTCATATCCGCAGTTCAGGCAGTTCTGGCTGAGCAATTTCATCGTGGCGCTAGGCATGATGGTTGGGTTCACGGCCCGAGGGTGGCTCATGGTGCAACTGACCGACTCAGCGCTGCTGTTAGGAGCGGTGGCGGGAACGTGGGCCGTCACCTTTGGGTTGGCCTCAATACCGATGGGGATGCTGGCTGATCGCGTCAACCGGCGGAACCTGCTCGTGCTCGGGAACGGCGTGACACTATCGGTGACACTCATAATCGGCGTGCTTGTGATGACGGACACTGTGGCGATCTGGCACGTACTGGTGGCCGGGGCCATAGACGGCGTGCTCTTTGGGGCGCGCTATCCGGCGGGCCAGGCGATCACGGCCAGGCTCGTGCCGAGGCGGCACCTGATGAATGCCATCTCCCTAAACACGGTCAGCCACAGCCTGCCAAACGTTGCAGGACCGGCCGTCGGGGGCGTACTCATCGCTGCCTTCGGTATCGCGGCGGCCTACTTCGTGACCTCAGGAGCATTTCTGCTGGCATTGCTGATGATGCTGGGGGTGGCAGCCTCCTTCGGGCACGTCGAACGGAAAGCGATGAGCAGCCCCATGAATGACCTGCGTGAGGCCTATGCGTACCTGCTCGCACATCGCGACCTGCTGCAGCTCACCTGGGCGATGCTCATTCCCTTCATCCTAGGTCAGTCCTACGTGCTACTGCTGCCGCTGTTCGTGGAGAAGGAACTGGGCAGGGGGCCGGAGACATTTGGCGCACTAAGCGCCACTCTGGGTGCCGGAGGCGTCATAGGGGCGATGGCTGTGGCCACATTTGGGAGGCATCGCCAGCTCGCCCTGCTAATGTTCGCTGGCGTGCTGGGGACGGGAGCATGCGCCATCGCCTACGGGCTCTCGCAATGGGTGCCAGTAACGGGCGCCGTACTCCTTGTGGCGGGGGCCGCAGAGAGCGCGCTTTTCGCGGCCTACGAGACGCTGTTGCTGCTTCGCCTGCCGGACGAGATGAGGGGGCGCGTCATGGGCCTAATGTTCGCGGTCGTCGCGATGTTCCCTATCGGCGCGATAGTGGCAGGGGCAGTCGCGGACGTGATAGGGCTGCGGGCACTCGCAGTCATCGAAGGGGTGATCATCGTGGCGATGGCATCTGTAGTGTGGAGGACCGTGCTGCGTCACGTTATGGCGCCCGCGCAATAGGCCCCCAGTGGGCGTCGAGCGCATGATCCAGGTGGGGCTGGAAGCGGCCCGGGTCCTCAGCGCCTCGTCCGGGCCCTAGCGCCGCAGTGTGTTGCTATTCAAGGCACGAATGTGGCGTAGCTAGAGTAGCGCGAAGCCTCTATCGTCTATTTCTTCTTGACATCGTCAGCAAACGGAACAATAATGTGGTGCATCCCGAGTGAGGGGTCATGTGCCATGGCCCACGAGCTTCCTGAGGGCACCGTCACCGTCCTCTTCACGGACGTTGAAGGCTCCACCGACCTGGTGACCCGCCGGGGCGACGAGGCCGCACAGGGGATACTGCGCCCCCAGCGGGAGCTGGTGCGCCAGCAGGTGGAGGAGCACTGCGGCCACGAAGTGAAGTCCCTGGGCGACGGCTTCATGGTCGCTTTCGCCTCGGCGCGAAGGGCCGTGGCCTGCGCCATCGGCATCCAGCGGGCCCTAGAGCAGCACAACCGCCAGCACCCCGACCAGCAGGTGCGGGTGCGCATCGGGCTGAACACGGGAGAGGCCATCCAGGAGGAGGCGGACCTGTTCGGGGAAGCGGTGAATGCCGCTGCCCGCATCGCTGCCAAGGCCAAGGGCGGCCAGATCCTGCTCTCCGAAACCGTGCGGGGTGTCCTGGGCCGGGCCAAGGACGTCGAGCTGGTCGACCGCGGCCGCTTCCGCCTGAAGGGCTTCCCCGAACGCTGGCGTCTCTACGAGGTCGCCTGGCAGGAGGAGGCAGCAGCCGCTACGCCGGCCCTCATTGACCGGACCCCCTTCGTAGGGCGCGAGGCGGAGCGGGCCGACCTGCGGCGCCTCTTGGACCAGTCCATTCGCGGCCAGGGCGCCCTGGTCATGATCGGCGGCGAGCCCGGGGTAGGCAAGACGCGACTGGCCGAGGAAGTGCTGCTCGAGGCCCGCCAGCGGGGGTTCCTGGCCTGGAGCGGCCGCTGCTACGAGATGGAGGGGGCGCCGCCCTACATCCCCTTCGTGGAGATCCTGGAGAGCGCTGCCCGGGTGATCCCGCAGCCGGCCCTCCGCGAGGCTCTGGGCGATTCGGCGCCGGAGGTGGCCAAGCTCCTGCCGGAGCTACGCCGCCTCTTTCCCGATATACCACCGCCCCTGGAGCTACCCCCGGAGCAGGAGCGCCACTACCTGTTCAACAGTGTGCGCGAGTTTGTGGCGTGGGCCGCCCGCGCCCAGCCCCTCCTCCTGATCCTGGACGACCTGCACTGGGGCGACGACGCCACCCTGCTGCTGCTCCAGCACATCGCTCAGCAGCTCCGCGAGGTGCCCGTCCTCATCCTGGGCACCTATCGAGACGTGGAGCTGGACGTGGCCCGCCCCCTGGCCAGGGCCCTGGAGGAGCTCCTCCGCCAGCGCCTGGCCCACCGCATCGCCCTCCGGCGGCTGCCCCAAGACGGCGTGGCGGCCATGCTCCGGGCCCTGAGCGGCCAGGAGCCGCCAACGACGCTGGTGGAGGCCGTCTACGCTGAGACGGAGGGCAACCCCTTCTTCGTCGAGGAGGTGTTCCAGCACCTGACAGAGGAGGGGAAGCTCTTCGACGCCCAGGGCCGCTGGCGCGCAGACCTCCGTGTTGAGGAGCTGGACGTACCGGAGGGGGTCCGCCTGGTCATAGGGCGGCGGCTGGAGCGCGTCTGCGAGGACTGCCGGCGGGTACTCACCGCCGCCGCCGTTATCGGCCGTGGCTTCAGCTTCGAGCTGCTCGATGCTCTGGGCGACCCTTCGGCAGGCTCAGGGCAGGGCGTGGATACCGACGCCCTTCTCGACGCCGTCGACGAGGCGGAGCGGGCCCGCCTCATCATAGCCGCCTCGGACGGCCCCGAGGCGCGCTTCACCTTCGCCCACGAGCTCATCCGCCAGACCCTGATCGGCGGCCTCTCCCTGCCCCGCAGGCAGCGGCTGCACCTGCGCATCGCCGAGGCCATGGAGCGGGCCTACGCCCGGTCCATCGAAGAGCACGCCGCCGACCTGGCGCACCACCTCTACCAGGCCGGCGCCGCCGCCGACCCCGAGAAGACGGTGCGCTACCTGGCGCTGGCTGGCGACCAGGCCCTCGCTGCCGCCGCCTTCGAGGACGCCCTGCGCCACTACGAGAACGCGCTCTCCTTGCACCGGGCCGATGACCGGAAGGGCCGGGCCGACCTGCTCTACAGGCGGGGGCTGGCCCTGCGCAGCCTGGGCCGCTGGGAGGAGGCGCTGGACGACTGGCGGGAGGCAGTCGCCACCTACGAAGAGCTGGGCGACGGCGAGGCGGCGGGCCGCATCTGCACGGACATCAGTTACCAACTAGCGTGGGGCGCGCGTTTCGAGGAGTCCCTCGACATCGGC